>Ga0193708_1000249_pt1 | contig 12485 bp, 11 predicted proteins | sample H3c1metaG_FD_160570 | JGI IMG/M metagenome (GOLD analysis project Ga0193708, IMG submission 160570) | Soil microbial communities from a riparian zone of the East river system, Colorado, United States - H3c1 | ecosystem: Environmental > Terrestrial > Soil > Riparian zone | place: USA: East River...
GCGATTAACGACACTGGGTTCCCGCCTTCGCGGGAATGACGGCAGTAAGACTCCGTCTTTCGACGTCCCGATCTCTCTCTCATGCACATCCGCGACTGGCCCCTGCACGAACGTCCGCGCGAAAAACTCCTCACCCGAGGTGCAGCCGCCCTGTCGGATGCGGAACTGCTGGCGATCTTCCTCGGCTCGGGCCTGCGCGGCCTGGATGCCGTGGCGACGGCGCGCAAGCTGCTGGTCGAACACGGACCCTTGCGTGCGCTGCTCGAACGCGGCGCCAACGGCCTGGCCGACCTACCCGGCCTCGGCCCGGCGCGCGCCTGCCAGCTGGCCGCGGCCCTGGAACTGGGCCATCGCCATCTTGCCGCGGGCCTTGCCCGCGGCGAGGCGCTGTCCGATCCGCAGGCTGCCGGACGCTATTTCTCGCAGCGCCTGCGTGGACTGCCGAACGAGGTCTTCGCGGCGCTGTTCCTCGATACCCGCCACCGCACGCTGGCGTTCGAGGAGCTGTTCCGCGGCACCGTGGACGGCGCCGAAGTGCACCCGCGCGTAGTCGTCCGCCGCGCGCTGGCGCACAACGCCGCCGCGGTGATCGTCGGCCACAACCATCCCAGCGGCAGCGACGAACCGAGCGCCGCCGACCGCACCGTCACCACGCGCCTGAAGCAGGCGCTGGCGCTGGTCGACATCCGCCTGCTCGATCATTTCGTGATCGGCGACGGACCCGCGGTCTCGCTGGCTGCGCGCGGCTGGGTGTAGGACTCCCTCCCCTGCGAATGCAGGGGCGAGGAAGGCCGTTTGCGAGGCATTGCCTCGCGGCCTGACGAACGCACGACGGCTATGCCGGCGGGGAACGGGTTGGGGAGGGGTGCTCTTGAAGCACTGCACACACCAAATAAAAGGCGCTCCCGACCGGTACCGCGCGACGCTCACGGAGAAGCGCTCGCCAGCCGTGCACCAATCGCACAGCCTGAAAATTGCAGACGCAGCCGCTCGGCTACAATGCCCGACCATCGAAACACCCGCGCAGACCCCGTGAAAACCCAGCTCCGCGCCCTGATCGCCCAGGGCATCGACGCCTTGCGCGCCGACGGCACCTTGCCGACCGATCTCGCCAACCCGGACTTCGTCGTCGAGCGGCCGAAGGATCGCAGCCATGGCGATTTCTCGACCAATGCCGCGCTGTTGCTCGCCAAGCCGGCGCGCAGCAATCCCCGCGCGCTCGCGCAGGCGCTGATCGACGCCTTGCCGGCGAGTGCCGATATCGCGTCGGTCGAGATCGCCGGACCGGGCTTCCTGAATTTCCGGCTCGCCACTTCCGCCTGGCAACACCAGCTCGCGCAGGTGCACGCGCAGGCCGCGCGTTACGGCCGCAACGATTCCGGCCAGGGCCGCCGCGCCGGCGTCGAATACGTCTCGGCCAATCCCACCGGTCCGCTGCACGTCGGCCACGGCCGTGCCGCGGCGATCGGCGACTGCGTCGCGCGCGTGATCGAGGCCAACGGCTGGGAAGTGGTGCGCGAGTTCTATTACAACGATGCCGGCGTGCAGATCGACAACCTCGCCAAATCCGTGCAGGCGCGCGCCAAGGGCCTCACGCCCGACGACGACGGTTGGCCCGAGGACGGTTATCGCGGGGGTTACATCGCCGACGTTGCACAGGCCTATCTCGACGGCGATTCCATCGAAGTCGATGGTCATGTCGTGAAAGCAACCGCCGACGCCGACGACCTCGATGCGATCCGCAGCTTCGCCGTCGCCTATTTGCGCCGCGAGCAGAACCTCGACCTGGCCGCGTTCGGCGTCACCTTCGACGTCTATTTTCTCGAGTCCTCGCTGTACGCCGACGACAAGGTCGAGGAAACCGTGCGCGAACTCGTGCGCCACGGCCACACTTACGAGGAAGGCGGCGCGCTGTGGCTGCGCAGCACCGACTACGGCGACGACAAGGACCGCGTGATGCGCAAGTCCGACGGCAGCTATACCTATTTCGTGCCGGATGTCGCCTATCACCTCAGCAAATGGCAGCGCGGCTACCAGCGCGCGATCACCGAACTGGGAGCAGATCATCATGGCTCGCTGATGCGGGTCAAGGCGGGCCTGCAGGCACTCGATGCCGGCATCCCGAAGGGCTATCCGGAATACGTGCTGCACCAGATGGTCACGGTGATGCGCGGCGGCGAGGAAGTGAAGCTGTCCAAGCGCGCCGGCAGCTACCTGACGCTGCGCGACCTGATCGACGAGGCCGGCCGCGATGCGACGCGCTGGTTCCTGATCGCGCGCAAGCCCGATTCGCAGCTTGTATTCGACATCGATTTCGCGCGCTCGCAATCGCTCGACAATCCGGTCTACTACGTGCAGCTCTCGCATGCGCGCATCTGCGGCCTGCTGCGCCAGCTGAACGAGCGCGGGCTGTCGTTCGACTTGGAAAACGGCCTGAGCCAGCCACTTGACCTCGACAGCGCCGCGACGCGCGACCTGCTCACCGACCTGTCGCGTTATCCCGAGGTCGTCGCTGCGGCGGGCGAGCAACTCGAGCCGCACCTGCTGACGGTCTACCTGCACGAACTGGCGCAGGCGTTCCAGACGTACTACAACGATCACCAGTTCCTCGTCGACAACGCCGACACGCGCGATGCGCGCCTGGCCTTGGCGCTGGCGACGCGACAGGTGCTGGCAAACGGGCTCGGTTTGGTAGGCGTTTCGGCGCCGGAGGCGATGTAAGGCGATGGCGGTCAAGCGTGGCAAGTCGCAGGCGCGGCGCAACAGCGGCAACAACAGCAGCGGCCTGCCCGGCTGGGCGTGGCTGGTGCTCGGCGTCGTGCTGACGCTCGGCGTGATCCTGGCCGCGCCGCGATTCCTGAAGTCCGACGGCCAGGACGGCTTCTTCCGTCCGCGCCCGAACCCCGACGCACGGCCCGCAGCGGCCAATGGCGATGCCGACGACGACGGCGTCGTGCCCGAACCGGCGTCCACCGACGCAGAAAAGGCCACGGCCGCAGCGCGCGGCGAGCAGGCGTCGGAGGAAACGCAGTTCGACTTCTATACATTGCTGCCCGGCAAGGAAGTCGCCATGTCCGACGCCGAACTCGCCGCCAGCACGCGCGAGGAAGCAGCGCGCGCGCAACGCGAGCAGGCGCAGCAGGCCGCGGCCGCGCAACGCCCCGGCGGGACGACGCCGACCAGTCCATCGCAAGCGGGCACGACGACGCCGTCGATCCCGACCACGGGCACCGCTGCGACCACCACGCCGACCACCGCCGTCGCCGTGGCCGGCAACGACACGCGCTACATCCTGCAGGCCGGCGCGTTCGGCGCCTCCGGCGATGCCGAGGCGCTCAAGGCCCGGATCGCCCTGCTCGGCCTCGGCGCACGCGTCGAGTCGGCGAGCATCAACGGCAAGACCATGTACCGCGTGCGCATGGGACCGTACGGCACCGCGTCGGAACTCGCCGAGGCCAAGGGCAAGCTCGGCAACGGCGGCTTGCCGGCGATGGCGATCAAGGTGAAGTGAACAGATAGGCCCGGCGTCGCGGATTGTTGCGAGGCGTCACGGTTTGGCGGGCCGGGGTCGCGACCGGTGAGATGGCCCGCAGCCACAATGCTTCGCCAAGGGAGAAGCACGCATGGCCATCGAAGCCGCATTGATCAAGCCCGTCGTCGACGCCCTGCTCGGGCTGTTCAGGCAGGGCGAAAACCTGCACCTCAAGCGCAACGCCGAGACCGCGCTGCGCGAGGCCATCCGCGAGCTGCTGCTGGCCAATCCCAACGAAAGCAAGGCCGAGGCGCGGATCGCGATAGCGAAGGCAGCAGGCATTATTTCCGAGGACGTGGTGCTGGCCGAGAAGATGCTCAGCAGCCACCGTGCCAACGCAGCGCGCACGCGCGGCAAGGGCGGCGGCGGCAAGCCGCGCAAGGCCGCAAGCACCGACAAGGCAGGCGCCGACAAGGACGGCGAGCCGGAGACCACGGACAAGACGCCCGCGAAGAAAGCCGCGAAGGCCAAGCCGGCGCCGAAGAAGCCCGCGAAGAAATCCTGACCGGCGTAGGCTGCAAGCGCCTTCCGACGCAGTCCTGCTATGTCGCCCGATTACCTGTTCTCCGCACTGTGCCTCCTGTGGATCGGCAGCGAACTCTGGCTCGGCCGGCGTCGCCGCTCGGATGACCGCACGCGCGATAGCGGCACGCTGCGCCTGCTGCTGATCACGATCTACGTCTGCGTCGGCCTGGCGGTATGGATCGCATCCAGCGGCTGGGGTACTTATCCGCCAGGCCTGCGCGAAGCGCTGTTGTGGGCCGGCATCGTGCTGATGGGCGCGGGCCTGGCGCTGCGCTGGTGGTCGATCCGCGTGCTCGCGCAGTTCTTCACCATCGATGTCGCCATCCGTCCCGGCCATGAACTGATCCGCAGCGGCCCCTACCGCCTGTTGCGGCATCCGTCGTACACCGGCGCGCTGATGACGTTCTACGGATTCGCGCTCGCGCTCGGCGATGTCTGGTCGCTGCTGGTGGTCGTCGTGCCGGTGACGATCGCGTTCCTGTGGCGGATCCGCATCGAGGAGCGCGTGCTGTCTTCGGCCTTCGCCGAGCAATACGCGCAATACGCGCGCGAGACGAAGCGGCTGATTCCTTACGTCTGGTGACAGGCGCCCGCATCCGCGAATTACAATTCAGCCATGACCAAGACCATCATGATCACCGGCGCGACCTCCGGATTCGGCGCCGCGACCGCGAAGCGTTTCGCCGCAGCAGGCTGGCGCGTGGTCGCGACCGGACGCCGCGCCGGACGCCTGCAGGCCCTCGCCGACGAACTCGGCGCCGATAACGTGCACGTCGCCGCGTTCGACATCCGCGACGCCGAGGCCATGCAGGCCGCGCTCGACGCGTTGCCGCAAGGCTTCCGCGACATCGACGTGCTGGTCAACAACGCCGGCCTCGCGCTCGGCACCGCGCCGGCGCAGCGCGCGGACCTGACGCAGTGGCGCACGATGATCGACACCAACATCACCGCGCTGGCGACGCTGACGCACGCGCTGCTGCCGACGCTGATCGCGCGCAAAGGCTTGATCGCCAACCTCAGCTCGATCGCCGCGACTTATCCGTACAGCGGCGGCAACGTCTACGGCGCCAGCAAGGCCTTCGTCACGCAGTTCTCGCTCGGCCTGCGCGCCGACCTGCACGGCACCGGCGTACGCGTGACCTCGATCGAGCCGGGCCTGGCGCAGACCGAGTTCACGCTGGTGCGGACCAAGGGCGACCAGGCGGCTTCCGAGGCGCTGTACCAGGACGCGCATCCGATCACCGGCGACGACATCGCCGAAACCCTGTGGTGGGTCGCGAACCTGCCGCCGCACCTCAACGTCAACCGGCTGGAAGTGATGCCGGTGAGCCAGTCGTTCGCGGGGTTCCAGATCCACCGCGGCGCTTGAGCACCCTCTCCCGCTTGCGGGAGAGGGCTGGGGTGAGGGTGCGCGGCGTAGCGAAGATATCGATCGCGCCATCGACCGGCGCCGGAGAGCCCTCATCCGGCGCTTCGCGCCTCCTTCTCCCGCAGGCGGGAGAAGGTTGCAAGTCAGGCGATCGGTGAGTCGTCGAGGTAGGTATAGCCGGTCAGGCCAGCCTCCAGCGCCGCTTTCATGCCCTGCGCTTCTTCGCTCGGCAAATTCGCCGCATCGACCTTGTCCGCATACGCCTGGCGCAGGTCGGCGAGCTTGTAGCCGACGTAATCCAGCATGACATCGGTGGTATCGCCCTTGCGCTGCTGCGCGATCGCATAGCCATCGCCTTCGATCCGCACCTCGATCGCATCGGTGTCGCCGAACAGGTTGTGGATGTCGCCGAGGATCTCCTGGTAGGCGCCGACCAGGAAGAAGCCGAGCCGATAGCTCTCGCCATGGCGCAAGGCATGCAATGGCAGCGAGGTATCGAGGTCTTCATTCTCGACGTAGATGTCGATCTTGCCGTCGGAGTCGCAGGTCAGGTCGGCGATGACGCCGCGCCGGTCCGGGCGCTCGTTCAACCGCTCGATCGGCACGATCGGGAACACCTGGTCGATCGCCCACACGTCCGGCATCGACTCGAACACGCTGAAGTTGACGAAGTACTTGTCGACCAGGCGTTCGTTGAGCTCGTCGAGCAGCGGACGATGGCTCTTCTCGTCATAGGTCAGGCGCGCCTTGACCGCGTGCGCGATAGCGTAGAACAGGTCGTCGATGCGGGCGCGGTGCACCAAGTCGATCTGTCCGAGCGCGTACAGCGCGAGGCCTTCGGCATGGAAATGCTGCGCCTCCTGGAACAGCTCGACGGCGGGGCGCGCATCGAGTTCGTCGTGGATCTCGCGCAGGTGGCGGATCACCATCGGCTCGTCGTCGTGCGCGTCGGGCACGCGGCCTTCCGGCGCGGCCTCGACTTCGGACACGTTCGCCACCAGCACGGCATGGTGCGCGGTCATCGCGCGGCCGCATTCGGTGACGATGCGTGGCGGCGGCAGGTCGTTCGCCGTGCAGGCATCGGCCAGCGGCTGCACGATGTTCGACGCGTACTGGCCGACGCCGTAATTGACCGAACAGAAGCTGCGTGAGCGCGTGCCTTCGTAATCGATGCCGAGGCCGCCGCCGACATCGACGTGGCTGATCTTCGCGCCGAGCTTCGACAGCTCGACGAAATAGCGCGTCGCCTCGCGCATGCCGTTGGCGATGTCGCGGACGTTGGAGATCTGCGAGCCCATGTGGAAATGCAGCAGACCGAGCGCCTCGGTCATGCCGGCCTCGCGCAGCGCCTTCCACAAATCCAGCACCTGCCGCGGCGACAGTCCGAACTTGGCCTTGTCGCCGCCGCTGTTCTGCCACTTGCCCGCGCCGAGTGAAGCCAGCCGCATGCGCACGCCGAGGCCGGGCGTGACGCCGAGCGCCTTCGCCTCCTCCATCACCAGCGGCAGTTCCGAAGGTTTCTCGATGACGATGAAGGTCTGCAGGCCGAGCTTGCGGCCGATCAGCGCCAAGCGGATGTATTCGCGGTCCTTGTAGCCGTTGCAGACGATCAGTCCGCCCGGACGCGACAGCGCCAGCACCGCCATGAGCTCAGGCTTGCTGCCGGCTTCGAGCCCGAAGCCGTCGCCTGCGTGCGAAGCCAGCGTGCCGGCGACGCCATGGTGCTGGTTGACCTTGATCGGATACACAGCGGTGTAGCCACCGTCGTAATCCCATTCGCGCATCGCCTGCGCGAAGGCCGACTGCAGCTTGGCCAAACGATCGCCGAGGATGTCGGGGAAACGCACCAGCACGGGAAGGTTGGCACCGTTGGCCAGCGCGCTGTCGATCACTTCCGGCAAGGCGATCGTCGGCCCCTGCGCGCCGCGCGGCGACACCACGATGCGGCCGGCGGCATCGGCATCGAAGTAACCTTCCGACCAGTGCGGGATCGAGTAGGTCTTGCGGGCTTGATCGTGCGACCAGGCGGTCATCGGCGGGGGTCCGGCGGAACAGCGGGACGCGCATTCTACAGCCGGCCGTCGGGCGCCACGGTTACGCAGCGCTCATGACAGCATGCGCTTGTCGCTAACGGCAGCCCGTCGTACCGGTCACGGTCGGTGCGAGCGTTCGATAGATGTCCATCTTGCCGGCCTTCGGCGCCTTCGCCGATCCGCTGACGAGCAATTCGCGCGGCTTGGCAACATCGACCACGGGTCCCAGCGTGTAGCCGTCTTGCAAGTTGAACGAAAGGCTCCAGGCTTGCGCCTCGCCATACGTCGCGCCATTGCACTGCGCGACGAACAGACGGATGGGATCGCGTTCGACGTTGCTCGAACGTGCGAACACGATCGCCCTGCCGTCGTCGAGCCAGCCCGCGTCGAACTCGTCGGCCGCGCTGTTGACGCCGGGCACCGGTCGCGGCTCGACGAAGGCGTGGCCGTTCCAGCGGGCGACCAGCAGGTCATGGCGGCCGGCGCCGCCGAAGCCGTCGCTGGCGAACAGCAACGCCTTGCCGTCGCGGCTCGGCGTCGGCGCCCATTCGTCGCCGCGCCCGTTGACGCCGGCGCCGAGGTTTTCCGGCACGCCGAATAGATCATCATGCAGGATCGCGGCGCGATACAGGTCGTCGCCGCCGAAGCCGCCTTCGCGGTTGGAAAAGAAATACAGCCAGTGGCCGTCGGCGCTGAACAAGGGATCGAAATCGTTGCCCGGCGAGTTGACCGCGAGCGGCGTCGCATCGGCCCAGCGCCCGTCGTGCAGTTTCGCCTGCCACAGGTCCCAGCCGCCCGCGCCGCCCTTGCGATCGGTACTGCCCCAGACGATGCGCTGGCCATCGGGGCTGACGCTGGCGCGGACTTCCGAGGCGGGCGTCGACACCACCCCCATGCCCTCGATACCGAACTCCGATAGTGCCGCGGACAAGACCGTCGGCGCGGCTGCCGCGGCGGCGCAGAGTACACTGGCCAGTATCACGGTCGACGTGCGTGGCATGGGGTTCCAGTCGCGGCGTGGATCGCGCAAGTCTAGAGCGAGCCGCCACCATGTCCAGCGCATCCGTCGTCAGCAAGCGTTACGCCGTGTTCGGCGATCCGGTCCTGCATTCACTGTCGCCACGCATCCATACCGCGTTCGGCAGGCAGACATCGATCGCGCTCGACTACACCGCGATCGAGGCGGCGCCGGGGGATTTCCCGGCCACGCTCGCCGGCTTCGCGCGTGCCGGCGGCGCCGGCGCCAACGTCACGCTGCCGCACAAGCAGGCGGCCGCGGAGTTGTGCAACCTGCTCAGCGCGCGCGCCAAACGCGCCGGCGCGGTCAACACCCTGGTCCGCAACGGCGAGGGCTGGCACGGCGACAACACCGACGGCGCGGGCCTAGTCCGCGACCTCACCGGGCGCCGTGGCCTGGACCTGCGCGCGCGGCGCACGCTGCTGATCGGCGCCGGCGGCGCAGCGCGCGGCGTCGCGCCGGCGTTGCTCGATGCGGGCATCGGCGAGCTGTTCATCGTCAATCGCGACGCCGCGCGCGCCGACGCGCTGGCCGACTTGCTCGGCGAACCCGGCCGCGTGCACTCGCGCTACTTCGTCGACCTCGCTGCGCTCGGCGAGTTCGAGCTGATCGTCAACGCCACTTCGGCCGGTCGTCATGGCGCGCTGCCGACGCTGCCGATGTCGCTGGTGGGCGCGCGCAGCGCCGCGGTGGATCTGAGTTACGGCGAGGCTGCGATCCCGTTCCTGGCGTGGGCACGCGCCGCCGGCGCACGCGATGTCGTCGACGGCCTCGGCATGCTGGTCGAACAGGCGGCCGAGAGTTTCGCGCTGTGGCACGGGGTGCATCCAGATACCGACGCGGTCTATGCGGACCTGCGCGCGCGCAATGCCGCGCTGGTCACGGCCGACTAATGCAGTGCCGCGATCGCTGCGGCGCCTGCTGCATCGCGCCGTCGATCACTTCGCCGATCCCAGGCATGCCGTTCGGAAAGCCCGCCGGTATTCCTTGCGTGCAGCTCGATGACTCGTATCGCTGCCGCTTGTTCGGCAAGCCGGAGCGGCCTGCGTTCTGCGCCTCGTTGCGGCCGCAGGTTTCGATGTGCGGAGCGGATCGTCCCGCGGCCTTCGCGATCCTGGATGCGTTGGAGATCGCGACCGCGCCGGCTATTGCATCAAACTGAAGCGCCATCTCCGGCGAGGTACTCGTCCTTCAATCGCACGTAATGCTGAGCGCTGTAGTACAGCGCCTCGATCTCGGCATCGCTGAGCCTGCGCGCCAGGCGCGCAGGGTTGCCGAGCCATAGCTCGCCCTCACCGACCACCTTGCCCGGTGCGACCAGCGCGCCGGCGCCGACGAAGCCGTGCTTCTTCACTACCGCGCCGTCGAGGATCACCGCGCCCATGCCGATCAGAGCTGCGTCCTCGATGCGACAAGCGTGGATGATGGCCTTGTGGCCGATCGTCACGTCCTCGCCGATCACCGTGGCGAAGCCGCCGAGTTTCGCGTGCGGCCCGTCGTGGCTGACATGGATCACGGTGCCGTCCTGCACGTTGCTGCGCGCGCCGATGCGGATGAAGTTGACGTCGCCGCGCACGACGGTCATCGGCCAGATCGAGACGTCGTCGCCGAGCACGACGTCACCGATCACGGTCGCGGTGGGATCGATGTAGGTGCGCGCGCCGAGCGTGGGCAAGGTGCCGCGATAGGGTCGAATGCGGTTCATCGCGCAATTGTAGGGCGGGCCCCGGCCCGCCGCTCTTCGGCCAGTGATTTGGACCCGCTGAAACGCGGCGGGCCGGGGCCCGCCCTACAATCCAGGCATGGACACACCTGCACAGACGACCGCCGCCGAATTGAGTCCGACGCTCGACCGCCTGCGCGCGGCATGGCGATCGCGCAGACCCGATTGCGCGCAGCGGCTCGACGACCTGGCGCGCCTGCGCGATGCCGTCAAGGCCGGTACTGCAGCCATGGCCGCGGCGGTGAGCGCCGACTTCGGCCATCGCTCCACGCACGAGACGCTGGTCGCCGATGCGATGACGGTGCTGAGCGAGATCGATCACCTGCGCAGCCACCTGCGCGGATGGATGCGGCCACGACGCGCCGGCGTCGGCTGGAAGCTGTGGCCCGCACGCGCGCAGGTGCGGCGCGAGGCGGTCGGCGTGGTCGGCGTGATGTCGCCGTGGAACTATCCGGTCAACCTCGCGCTGATCCCGCTGGCGACGGCGATCGCCGCTGGCAACCACGTCTTCCTGAAGCCGTCGGAACACACGCCGCGCACCAGCGCATGGTTGCGCGACCTGCTGGCCGAGGTGTTTCCTGCCGATCGCGTCGCCGTCGCGCTCGGCGACGCCGAACTCGGTGCGGCCTTCTCGGCGTTGCCGTTCGACCACCTCGTGTTCACCGGCTCGACCGCGGTGGGCCGCAAGGTGATGGCCGCGGCCTCGCCGAACCTCACGCCGCTCACGCTCGAACTCGGCGGCAAGTCGCCTGCGATCGTGGCGTTGGATTTCCCCACCGATGTCGCCGCCGCACGCCTGGCGACGGGCAAATGGTTCAATGGTGGACAGACCTGCATCGCGCCCGACTACGTGCTGGTCGAGCACAGCCGCCGCGATGCGCTGGTGGCGGCGCTGCGCGCGCAGGTGCGGGCGCGCTACGGCAACTTCGATGCGCAGGTGTCCGGTGCCGACGGCGACTACACGCGCATCATCAGCGAAGCTCAGTACCGGCGCCTGCGCGGTTATCTCGACGACGCGCACGCGCGCGGCCTCGAGGTGATCGAGCTCGCCACCATCGATCCGGTCCGCGCCGATCGCGAACACCTGATCGTACCGACGCTGGTGCTCGAACCGGGCGACGACGCCGCGGTGATGCAGGAGGAGATCTTCGGCCCGATCCTGCCGATCCGAAGCTATCGCGACCTCGACGAAGCCATTGCCCATGTCGAGGCGCACGACCGGCCACTGGCGCTGTATCCCTTCAGCCACGACCGCGCGACGATCGAGCGGATCCTGTCGCGCGTGCTGGCTGGCGGCGTCACCGTCAACGACACGCTGCTGCATTTCGCCGCGAACCAATTGCCGTTCGGCGGCATCGGCGCCAGCGGCATGGGCGCCTACCACGGCCGCGCCGGCTTCGACGGCATGACCAAGGCGATGCCGGTGTTATGGCAATCGCGCTGGGCGGCGAGCGACCTGCTCAAGCCGCCGTATCGCGGCTACGTCGACAGGCTGATCCGCATGCTTGCGCGCTAGGCGCGCGCGGCATCAGTGCACGAAGAATGCCTGCAGCGCATCGATCGTGCGCTGCACGCCGGCATCGTCGACGTCCAGGTGCAGCACCATGCGCACGGTCGGCGTGTAGCCGACCGACAGGCGCACATGCGCGGTGTCCATGTGCGTCTTCAAGGCCTGCAACCGCGACGGCGGCACGTCGATGAACACCATGTTGCTGTGCTGGCCGAGGACTTGCAGCCCGGCAAGATCATCCAACGCCGCGGCCAGGCGCGCGGCGCGCGCGTGATCGTCGGCGAGGCGCGCGACATGGTGATCGAGCGCGTACAGACCCGCCGCGGCGAGGATGCCGGCCTGGCGCATGCCGCCACCGGCCATCTTGCGCAACCGACGTGCGGCGTCGATCAGCTTTCCCGTGCCGAGCAGCACCGAGCCGACCGGCGCGCCGAGGCCCTTCGACAGGCAGACCGAGACGCTGTCGAAATGCGCCGCGATCGTGCGGGTCGCGACGCCTTGCACGACTGCGGCGTTGTACAGGCGCGCGCCGTCGAGATGCAGCGACAGGCCATGGCCATCGCAAAGCGCGCGCGCGGCGGCCAGATAGTCCAGCGGCAGCGCACGTCCATGCCAGGTGTTCTCCAGGCATAGCAGTCGCGTCCGCGCGAAGTGCGCGTCGTCGGGCTTGATCGCACGCTCGACCACGTCGAGCGGCAGCGTGCCGTCGGCAGCCTGCGGGATCGGCTGCGGCTGGATCGACCCGAGCACCGCCGCGCCGCCGCCTTCGTACTTG
>Ga0193708_1000250_pt1 | contig 12396 bp, 8 predicted proteins | sample H3c1metaG_FD_160570 | JGI IMG/M metagenome (GOLD analysis project Ga0193708, IMG submission 160570) | Soil microbial communities from a riparian zone of the East river system, Colorado, United States - H3c1 | ecosystem: Environmental > Terrestrial > Soil > Riparian zone | place: USA: East River...
GCCATTCCTGTGTCTGGTTTCTCTTCTTCTTCCTCTTCTTCTTCACCCGCTTTTAAAACAGCTTTTATGGATACGACCTTGTAATTAGGAGCGCCGTCATTGGTACGCACCAGCAACTTATCATCTATATTATCTATCACATTTGATTCGGTATCAAAACCGGGTATAAGCACGGCAAAGCGCTGGTGGGCGAAATTATTATTATCGATGAACCATATTTCACTGCCGCTGGTACCCTGTGAAGCCCTGATCAAAAGAAAGCGCCCGTCTTCTGTTAAGGATATATTGTAATACCGTAAGGGATGATAGATATCCTGGAAGTATAATTCATCATCCGCCTGTTTTGCGCCCAGCTTATGAAAGAAGATCTTGTTGAATTTTGTTTGCTTACTCATTTTTGAGGGTTCATCAGGCTTATCGTAACCGCTGTAAAAAAATCCTTCATCACGCTGCCAGCTAAATCCGCCGAACTTGGTCCATAGTAATTTATCCTTAAGAACTTTTTTTGTTGCGGTTTCCATGATATGAACTTCCTTCCAGTCGCTGCCTGCTATGGAAACGGCATACGCAAAATATTTTCCTGACCTGCTGAAGCTGTAGCTGCCCAATGCAGCAATACCTTCTTTATTCAGTGTGTTGGGATTTAAAAAAACTTCGGGCTTGCCTGTAAGGCCTAACTGCCTGTACATGACGGCCTGGTTTTGCAATCCATCATTCTTAAAAAAATAATAGTAGTTTCCTTTTTTTGACGGCGATGAATATTTAGGATAATTCCAGAGTTGTTTAAGGCGGTTACGGATCTTTTCCCTGCCGGGCAAAGTTGCCAGGTAATCAAAAGTCGCTTTGTTCTCTTCCTGCACCCAGGCCTTTGTCGCTGCGCTGTTGTCATCTTCCAGCCAGCGGTACGGGTCTTCTACTTTCCAGGCGTTAAAATAAGTATCAACAGTATCCACTTTTTTTGTGACAGGATATTTTAACTGGGAAATTCCCAAAAGCGGTATTAAAAGAAAGAGAAAGGAATATATTTTTTTCATTGTGCAATAATTAAAAATCATGAAGAATAGAGAGTTCAGGCCGCTTAAAGCGTCCCGACCATTTATTAACTAACCATGCTTAAAAATACGCTCAACAGGCAAATTAAAAAAATGCCCCGGTAAAATATTGCCGGGCCTACTGGCCGGCAGGAGCTGAGGCTTCATGGTCCATTCTTTTCTTTTTGCGGAGCCGCTTAGGCCCATACCAAAGCCAGAAGCCGGATAAGGTGAGCATGAGTAAAGAAAGCCCCATGATGGTAGTATAAGATAATTTGAACTGGTCCTTTTTGGTATTAAATAAAACGTCGAGAATGGTACCGTCATGAATATGCTCAATGATATCTGACCTGCGCCGGGCAACAAGTAAAACTTTACCTGTGGTTCCGTCCAGCTGAACTTCCCAGTAATCATCAGCAAAAACAAATTTCACCATACCTTTTTGCGGCCTTGCATCGATCCTTTCCAGCTCTGTTGATAATTCAGGGGAAACAGAATCATGTAAGGTTTTAATTGCAATGGTTTGAAGACTATCGAATGGCAGCCATGTTTTAAGATCGGGAGATATTCCTTTGGAAGTGGGTGGAAGGATAAGACCCCAGGAGTTTTTTTTCCAGCCCAATAACAGGCCGGTTATAGAAACAACCAGGAAAAAAGCAAACAGGAAGATCGCAATCGTGCGGTGAATCTTTCTTAAAACCCTTATCAGGTTTGCGGATCTATAATAAGGAGATGATTTAGTAGTCATTTAAGTATGATTGTTTAATGCTGTTTAATCTATACCAAGGGGTTCAAAATTCCTGCCGTGGCAATTATTACAATCTCCCGTAAATATAGGACGTAACATATGTTTGATGGGTTCTTTAACTCCGGGTGTACCAATAAGTGTGGCAAACAAGCCTCCTCCAAAATCGATCTCCTTCGTTGTATAAAAATTGCCCAGCTTATCGCCTGTGATCGTAGCAACTAATTTACCACCTGCCCTGGGTTGGGTATAAAGCTTAACGACCGGGTTCTTATAGATCTTTGACCGGTCCTCATCATACACAGAGCCTGCTACGATAAAGCAACCCGTGCCCTTTCGTCTTTTTACATGGCAAGACTGACAATTGATCCCGAAAAAATGGCTTCCTATGCCATTCGCTTTACTCACCATTACCGGGCCGCAGTTTGACATATCACCCGGGCTGGGGATATTTGCTGCAGGTACCGCAACAAAAGATTGGGAAATTAATGTGATGGCAACAGTTGTAAGCACTAAAATGAAACTGATTTTTCTTCTGCGCATGCTCGTTGATTTGAATAGGGTTAATTATTCTGCTCTAAAAATACGCTTTTTATGTAATTGGGAGACGGGCTGTCCACGGGTCAAAGAAAAAGCAGGTGCTAATTTTCATTAACCCTGCTTTTTTAATTATATAATTTTTATTGTTTATTTTATACCATACTTATGCTGGTATCTTTCAGCCAGTTGTTTTTGCTTATTGTTAAGGTCCACCTGCCGCCCCTGTATAAATGCATGCGTAATGATATTCGTTCTCATATCCAGGATATCACCTTCGCTTACTACGATATTGGCGTCCTTGCCTTTTTCAATGCTGCCTGTTCTGTCGGCTATGCCTAAGATGTTTGCGGTATTCAATGTTATGGCGCTAAGGGCCTCTTCTTTTGTTAAGCCATAGGCAACTGCAGTTCCTGCATTAAATGCAAGGTTGCGGTAGCGGGCGCTTTCATCATTATCATTAAGTGTGAACATTACCCCTGCTTTTTGCAGCACGGCCGGTGTTTTAAAAGGCTGATCAATATCATCATCAACCATCGTTGGTAAATTATGCAACTGGTCAAGTATTACCGCTATATTATTTTGCTTTAAAATATCTGCGATCTGCCAGGAATCAACTGCGCCTACCAGTACCACATCAAAGTCAAATTCTTTTGCAAAGTCAACCGCCAGCAGCATTTCCTTTACAATATTGCAATGAATGAAAAGCTTTTGCTTTTTGTCGAACAGGTTTCTAACGGCTTCAAATTTCAGGTTGGTATTTTCATGCTTGCCTTCTGCGAGGTAAGACTTGGCTTCACGAAAAAAGATCTTTACATTCTCGATCTGCTCCAGTCCTCTTTTTACCGGGTCAACAGCAGGCTGCTGGCCTCCGCCAAATCCTCCTCTTCCGCGATTGCGGTTCAATAAAGAAGGCATGCGAAAGTGTATGGCCACATCTGTTCTGTATGCGGCGTCTTCCCAGTTCCATGCGTCTAACTGAACAACAGAAGAAGAACCTGAAATAATACCACCATCGGGTATTACGTTCGCCAGTAAAATTCCGTTGGTGCGTAAAGTGTTGATGATCTTTGAATCGGTATTGTAAGCAACAATTGAACGTATGCTTGCATTCATTTCACCGATCTCGCTGCCATCGGCTGTTGATCTTACGCTGGGTATTTCAACAAGGCCCAGTTGCGTAGAAGCCAGTATTAAACCCGGGTAAATGTGTTTACCGGCACAGTCAATGATCTTAGCGCCCGATGTTGAAACACCCGAACCTACTTCGGTAATTTTCCCATTGGTTAACACAACTGTTCCGTTATTGATCACCTGGCCGTTGCCAACATGTATGGTTGCATTGGTGAGGGCGATCGTTTCTTTTTGCGCCGCAGCCGGGTAGATCGTTTCCTGCCCAGAAATGTTGGTTACTGCTAACAGGGATACTATATAAAAAAATATCTTTTTCATAAATTATTTTTTCAGGGTTTAATTGTTTTCTTCTGCTTCATCCGCATCAACAGCAAGCAGCGCATGGTTATGAAAATTGTGGTCACCACAGGCATTAATGATCTCCAGCCTCGGCCTTGCCCGCTGGAAATTTGCACCGGCGGCACCGCCACCCGCTGTTCTTTTTGCCGCAGCTAATTTTTGAACAAGCCTTGCTCTCTCAGTCCTGCTTTGTATGCGCATGGCCGCATCTTTTTCCCTGTCGAAATAAATGGTACCGTCAACAATTGTTTTTTCGGCTTTAGCATAAATGGACAATGGATTATCACTCCACAATACAAGGTCAGCATCCTTGCCAATTTTTATACTTCCCACCTTGCTGTCAACATGCAACATCTTTGCAGGATTGATGGTAACCATTTTCAATGCATCCTCTTCGGTCATGCCACCATATTTTACACTCTTGGCTGCTTCCTGGTTAAGACGCCTGGCCATTTCCCCGTCATCAGAATTTATGGCCACGTTGAGACCTACCTTGCTCATGATCGAAGCATTTTGCGGAATAGCATCAACAACTTCAACTTTATACATCCACCAATCGCTGAAGGTTGATGCGTTGGCACCGTGCGCCTTCATTTTATCTGCAACCTTATAGCCTTCTAAAATATGGGTGAATGTATTTACAGTAAATCCAAATTTGTCTGCCACTTTCATCGCCGCATTGATCTCGCTCTGCACATAAGAGTGACAGGTTATAAATCTTTTCTTATTCATGATCTCCACCAGGGCATCCAGCTCAAGGTCCCTGCGAACGGTCATTGGCGTTGCGCCTTTCTTCTTATTATTCTCTTCGGCTGCCTTCCAGCTCTTTTGATAATCCGATGCCCTTTGAAAAGCGTCCATCAATACCTGGTCAACACCCATCCTGGTATCAGGGAAACGGGTATTACCCTGCGTGCTCGAACTTCTTTTTACATTTTCGCCCAATGCGAATTTGATGAAACCATCCGCACCTGCAAACTTCAGGTCATTGTCATCAGCGCCCCAGCGAAGTTTTATCAATTGTGTTTGCCCGCCAATGGTATTTGCCGAGCCATGAAGGATATGAGAGCTTGTTACGCCGCCGCTTAGCTGGCGGTAAATGTTTATGTCCTCGGGATTAAGGTTATCACTGATCCTTACTTCTGATGTTACACTTTGTCCGCCTTCGTTAATAGAGCCCGCAGCAATATGCGAATGCTCATCAATGATCCCGGCGGTTACGTGTTTGCCTGTGCCGTCAATTATTTTTGCTGTAGCATCTGTAAGATTTTTTCCGATGGCTGTTATCTTGCCATTCTTAACCAATACATCTGTTGCTTCAAGTTTGCCTTCTTTTTCACTGGTCCAAACCGTAGCATTTTTTATTAAGATATTTTCCTGCTTTGGCATTTCTTCCCATCCATAACTTATAAAAGGATAAGTTATTTTTCCCAGGACCAATGGTTGCTTGGGCCTTACACTATCTGCTTTTTGTTCCGCTTTTTTATCGAATGTGGCAGTCCAGGTAAAAGTATTTCCCTGCGCATCCCTTCCGGTCCCGTTCCACGTTGTACCTGTTACAGCACCGCTTAAAATTGTTTCCCTTGCATTTTGTCCACGCCCTTCGGTTTAACCAGTTTACCATCATAGCTATATTTCCCCACCAGGGTATCCTTACTTATAAAGCTGGCAGCGCCTCCGTCTTTCAGATCAAGTGTGTAAGCTTTGGTACCTGCGTTGGTGTTCGCAATTAAATTATAGGTTCCTTTTGCTTCATACCAGTTCTCATCCTTAACCGCATTTTTCATTCCCTGTGTCCAGTTTTGTAAGAGCACGGTTTTTTCTGCGAATACAGGTCCTGATGTAACCAGGAAGTTTGCGATCTTACCTGCATCGAGGCTTCCGATCTTATCATATACACCCAATAAACTTGCGGGCGCTTTTGTCAATGCATCAAGGGCTTTTGTTTCTGTTAATCCATATTCTATTGCCTTGCGCAGGTTAGCCATAAAATCGGCTGTATTGGTAAGGTCAGCAGTAGTAAGACAAAAATTGATGCCGGCTTTTTCAAATGCTGCTGCATTGCCAGGGGCAAGTTCCCAATGCTTCAGGTCATCGAGGCCAACAAAGCGCAGGTCGTTTGCATCATCCACATCCATGGCGGCAGGATAATTCAGTGATAAAATAAATGAGGCTTTTGTACCGGCAATCTCTTTTATCCTTTGGTATTCGTTACCGCCGCCTTTAATTATATATTGTACACCAAATTCGTCGCCAATGCGGTCTGCCCTAAGGTCATTCCACTTATCATTCCCATCAAATATCTGTGGCAGGTTTTGGTTTTCCAGCCAGCTTTTTAAAGAGAGGTTCACGCCTTCAGAAGCAGGGTTAGATTTATACCATTGTGCATCCAGGTAGGTTTGACGCAATAAAGCGATCATACCCATCATTGAGCCGGGATAGCTTTGGCCGGATGTTCCCCTGCTGAAAGAATAATGAGCAGAGGCTCTTTCTTTTACGAAAACAAAATTATCAGCCTGGTTTGCCAGCGTAACAAATGTCCCGGTTCCCCTTGCAATACCATCTTTCTGGTGTGTTAATACCGAACCAAAACCAATATCCCTTAAGGCCTTTGCTTTTGTATCATCTGTGGTGAATATTTTATAAGCTTCGGTTTCACTTTTAATGGCCTGGTTCCAGCCATAGGCTCCTTTAGTGTTCGAGGTGAGTTGTGTTGGCCTGAAAAAGCCAGCGCCTGCAGCCGGGGTCTGCTGGCGTTCGGGACCAGTAATTCCATAATCAGTGTAAATATCAATGAACGCCGGATAGATGTACTTGCCATTGCAGTCAACGACCACGGCGTCTTTGGGAATGGGGAGGTTAACACCAACGTTTTCGACCTTTCCCTGGCGGATGACCAGTGTTGCGTTTTGCAAGGTTGTCTGGGCATCCTTTACAATAGTGGCGTGGGTAAAAGCATAAGCCCCGTCTTTTGGGCTTGCCACATCATTCAAAGGGGAGGTGGTCTGTGCGTTCAGCAACTGTTTGGCACTTAAAAAAGCAAACAGCAATAACAGGAATTTAAGTTTTCGCATGCGATCAGTTTTGGTGTAGTTTGGGCGATAAATATAACAAATGATTAAATGTAAATACCGTCAGTCATAGAATTTAGTTAAGTGTAATATGTATTTTTACGCTGCCGGCTAAAAAATATAACTTTACCGGCCATAATTGATGGAACAGTTTTTGCGACCAGGAAAGATCATGAAAAAAATAGCCGTAATAATTCTTTTTTTAATGTCAGGGGCAGGGGCCTATGCACAAACGGCAGCGCCGGTTCTTACAGATAGTCCGAGGGTAACGGTCAATAAAGACCCACGCTTGGATATACTGGCAAAGGTGGAATCAGAATTCAACAGCATGGCTTCCAGGTTTGCAAAAGGCTACCGCTTACTGGTATTAAAAAGTGATAACAGGGATTACTCCATGAAGGTGAGGGCATACCTGTTACAAACCTTTCCTGAACATAAAGTGATCATGACCTACCAGGCGCCCTTTATAAAATTAAAATTCGGGAATTTTACAGAAAAGGAAGAAGCGGAAAGGTACAGGGATATGATCATGAAAGGGCGTGTGGTAACGGGTAATATCTATCTTGTTGCAGAGACAGTGGAAGTAAAACCCGACAAGAATAAAGAAGAAGAAATGCAATAGCTCTCAGGATATTTGAGCCACATAGAAACATAAGGGAGCATAGAGAAAATTAACCTGCATCAGATCTATAAACTCCGCAGATCATTGAATTCTTTTTTATCCGATAGTTATCGGATTCGCCACTTTAGGGTTATTTTTATTGCATGATTAAAGAGAGTATACAAAAACTGGCTAAGGATCATGCAAAGGAATTTATCGAGATTCGCCATCATTTACACGCACATCCCGAATTAAGCTACAAGGAATTTGAGACATCGGCATTTGTTCAGCAAAAATTAAAGGAGTGGGGTATTCCCTTCGAGGTTAAAGCTACTACCGGTGTTGTTGGACTGATAAAAGGAAAGAACCCCGGCAAAAAAGTAATTGCATTGCGTGGCGATATGGATGCGCTGCCCATCATTGAAGAAAATGATGTGGACTACAGATCGAAAAACATTGGCGTAATGCACGCCTGCGGCCATGACGTACATACAACCTGTTTGCTCGGCGCCGCAAAAATTTTAAATGAACTAAAGGATGAATGGGAGGGAACGGTAAAACTGATCTTTCAGCCCGGTGAAGAAAAAAATCCCGGTGGTGCAAGCCTCTTAATTGCTGAAGGTGTGCTGGAAGACCCAAAGCCCGAAAAAATATTTGCCTTACACGTTCATCCCGGCCTTGAAGTTGGGAAGCTGAGTTTCAGGAACGGCATGGTGATGGCAAGCGCTGATGAAATTTATATCTCGATAAAAAGCAAGGGAGGGCATGCGGCGTCTCCGCACTTTACAGCCGATACTATTTTAATAGCATCGCAACTGGTAGTAAGCCTGCAACAGATCATTAGCAGGAATAACAGCCCCTTCAATCCTTCTGTGCTGTCCATTACTTCTTTCCAGGGCGGCAATACCACCAATGTAATTCCATCTGAAGTAAAACTGATGGGCACTTTCAGGGCAATGAATGAAGAGTGGCGCTTTAAAGCACATGAATTAATAAAAAAACAAACCATCGAACTCGTTAAAGCAATGGGTGCAGAAGCTGATGTACATATAGACGTAGGTTATCCCTTTGTGTTGAATAATGAAACCCTGGGTAATGCCACAATAAAAAAAGCAGGAGAATATTTGGGACAAAAGAATGTTGAAGAAACAGAGTTAAGGATGGGTGCAGAGGACTTTGCTTATTATTCTCACCAGGTACCGGCTTGTTTTTTCAGGCTGGGCGCAGGTAATAAGGCAAAAGGCATAACGAGCGGTGTGCATACGCCAACGTTTAATATTGACGAGAAGGCTATCGAGATAGGAATGGGGATGATGGCATGGCTTGGAGTAGATGCCCCTGTCCCCTGAAGGGGAACTTAGATTCAATTTGTATAATTCATAGGACACCACTTTTATACCTGTTATAGAATATATTTGATTGATAATTGATTTGCATAGAGATCATTACTAAAATTTAAAACTCTGTTCAAGAATATTCTGAACTATGCAGCAGAGTATGATGAATTGAGGTTTCCCTTTAGGGGACAGGGGGCATGAAAATAGCATTCCACGGCGCAGCAAGAACGGTAACAGGATCCAAGCACCTGCTCACTTTAAATAATGGCAAAAAATATTTGCTGGACTGCGGCATGTTCCAGGGACTTGGAAAGGATACCGATGCCATGAACCGCCAGTTTGGTTTTGACCCTGCTGAAGTAACACACCTCATCTTATCTCATGCACATATTGACCATTGCGGTTTGATACCTAAGCTTGTTGCTGATGGCTTCAACGGGAAAATATTTTGTACACCCGCCACTGCAGAATTGACCGCCGTGATGCTGGAAGACTCTGCAGGCATACAGGAGAACGAGATCAAGTATGAAAATAAAAGAAGGGCGCAGGAAGGTTTACCTTACCTCAAACCCTTGTACGACACAGCGGCTGCACTGGCAGCGCAGGACCATTTTGTGAAAGTGGAATACGATAACTGGTTTACCATTGATGAGAACATTGACGTACAGTACACCGATGCGGGCCATATCATTGGCAGCGCCGCTGTTCATTTGAAAATAAAGGAAGATGGAAAAGTTACACGCCTTACTTTCAGTGGCGATGTAGGAAGGTACCGTGATGTTATCTTAAAATCTCCCGCAGAATTTTCGCAGGCTGATTATATCATTATTGAATCTACTTATGGCAACAGCCTGCATGATAATGCGACCACAACGCCCGACCAGGTACTGCATTGGATAGAAAAAGCATGCCTGCAGAAAAAAGGAAAGCTCATCATCCCTGCATTCAGCGTGGGAAGAACACAGGAAATATTATTTGCACTGAACCAACTGGAAATTGAAAGAAGGTTACCTGACCTTGATTATTTTGTGGACAGTCCTTTGAGCGTTAAAGCAACCGAGATCGTAAAACATTACCCGCAGTATTTTAATAAGACGATCCAAAAGATCCTTGAATCAGATAATGATCCGTTTGGTTTTAAAGGATTAAAATTCATTAAATCTGTTGATGAATCGAAGATGCTGAATTTCCGCAACGGGCCATTCGTCGTCATTTCTGCCAGTGGCATGGCCGATGCGGGAAGGGTAAAGCATCATATCAGTAATAATATTGAGAGCAGTCGCAACACTATTTTGCTCACGGGTTATTGTGAGCCACGTTCTTTGGGTGGTAAATTAATGGCGGGTGCAAAAGAGGTAAATATTTATGGGGTATTGCATGAAGTAAATGCAGAGATCGGTTCCATACGCAGCATGAGCGCACATGGTGATTATGATGATCTCTGCCAGTTCCTTGCATGCCAGGATCCAAAACAGGTAAAGCGTGTGTTTGTGGTGCATGGGGAATATAATGTTCAGCAGGAATTTCAGCACCGCCTGATCCATAAAGGCTTTACAGATACGGAAGTGCCGGAGATGCATTCTGAAACAGGATTATCATAAACGATATTTTGTAAAAGCAAAACATGAGAAATTTTTTAATTGCCCTGGTATTATTGTGTTCTTTATTTACCAATGCACAGGACCTGAAATATTATTTGCCGGATTCTGTCAGCTATGATCCTGCGATACCCAAGCCCAAAGACATTATCTATCATGAAGTAGGAGAGTGGCATGTTACGCATGACCGTCTTGTAAATTATATGAAGGCTGTTGCAACGGCGGCGCCAAACAGGATCAAACTGGAGACGATGGGATTTACTTATGAGAACCGTCCGCAGGTTTTACTCATCATCACTTCTCCTAAAAACCATCAGCGGCTTGAAGAAATAAGGCAGCAACATATTCAGCTCACAGATCCTGCAAGATCGGCTTCATTGAATATTGATAACATGCCCATCGTTGTATGGATCGGGCACTCCATTCACGGTAATGAACAAAGCGGAACCAATGCTTCGTTGTTAAGTGCCTATTATTTAGCAGCGGCACAGGGCAAACAGATCGATGAGCTTTTGGAAAATACCGTCATACTTTTTGATCCGTCTTTCAATCCTGATGGCATGCAAAGGTTTTCAACATGGGTGAACCAGCATAAGAGTAAAAATCTTGTGAGTGATCCTAACGACAGGGAGTTCAACGAGGTTTGGCCGGGTGGCCGTTTTAATCATTACTGGTTCGACCTGAACCGTGACTGGTTACCAGCTGTGCATGTGGAAAGCCAGAACCGGTTGAAATGGTTTCATCAATGGAAACCAAATATCCTTACCGATCATCACGAGCAGGGAAGCAATGCAACATTCTTTTTTCAACCCGGTGTGCCATCAAGGGTTAATCCTTTAACGCCGGATAAGAACCAGGAACTCACGGCAAAGCTGGGAAAATTTCATGCGGCATATTTAGACCGCATCGGCTCCCTGTATTTTACCAAGGAGAGCTATGATGATTTTTACTATGGTAAAGGATCAACCTATCCTGATATCAACGGCGCTATTGGTATCCTGTTTGAACAGGCATCATCAAGGGGACACTTGCAGCAAACATCAAATGGATTGCTGAGTTTTCCTTTTACTATAAAAAATCAATTCGTTACTGCCCTTTCAACCTTGGAAGGTGCTAAGGTATTAAGAAAGGAATTTTTACAATGGCAAAGGGATTTTTATAAAGATGCACTGAAAGAATCTGCGGCTTATTCAACAAAAGCCTGGGTATTCGGATCTTTTGATTTTGCTAAAAATCAAATTTTTTTACAGACGCTCCTTCGTCACCAGATAAATGCATACCAGTTGGGTGAAGAACTTGAACTTGATGGTAAGGAGTATCGAAAAAAATCATCCTATATCGTTCCCGCCAACCAATCACAGTTCAAGCTGATAAGATCGATCTTTGAAAAAACATTGGAGTATAAAGACAGCTTGTTTTATGATATCACTGCATGGACGATGCCACTGGCTATGGGAATTAACAGCAGTGAAATAAAGCTTCCGCAATACAATGCAGCTCTTCTTGGTACAAAAATAGAGTCCACAGCTTTGTATGTTCCGCAACCATTTGAAAAAAATAGTATTGGTTATTTTATAGACTGGAATGAATTTTATGCGCCCGCTGCCATATATGAATTGCAAAACCTCGGTATCAATGTAAAAGTTTCTTCCGTTCCTTTTACCATGGAAATGGCCGGGAATATGGTACACTTTAATGCGGGGACTATTTTTGTCCCGGTTTCAATGCAATCTGTTTCACCGGATATTATTTACGAGTCGCTCAGGAAGATTGTTGTTATAAAACATAGCGGGCATATTGCGTCCGTCAAAACAGGTAACGTAAATAGCGGCAGCGATCTTGGAAGCAGCAAGTTTATTCCTGTTACCAAACCCGCTATCGCTATGATTGTTGGTCCCGGTGTTAATGCCACTGATGCTGGCGAGGTATGGCATTTGTTAGATCAGCGAATGAATATGCCTGCATCACATTTAGAGATCGGAACATTCAACCGCGTTGAATTG
>Ga0193708_1000251_pt1 | contig 12326 bp, 12 predicted proteins | sample H3c1metaG_FD_160570 | JGI IMG/M metagenome (GOLD analysis project Ga0193708, IMG submission 160570) | Soil microbial communities from a riparian zone of the East river system, Colorado, United States - H3c1 | ecosystem: Environmental > Terrestrial > Soil > Riparian zone | place: USA: East River...
CTCTTTGACTGGAAGACTGGAGAGAAGGATTCAATCGGGTTTGTCGCTCAGGAACTCGACGCGGTCTTCCCTCATGCGGTGAAAAAGGGTGACACTGGCCGCAAAGTGTCCGAGCAGTGGGGCGTCGACTTCTCGAAGTTGGTCCCGGTCCTGGTTGCCGAGGTCAAGGCCTTGCGGTCCCGCCTCTCCGCACTCGAGGCCGCCTAATTTTCCCCCATGACTCCACAAAATGCCTGTTCTGTCCTCTCGCAAGCGGCCGCCCGCGCGCTGTTAAACGAAGCTGATCGCCTCCAAGTGTTCCAGGCGAACAAGGTCCTCCAGGATCATTTCTCGCCCCCACCGGCCGACGATGTCCAGGCGGGCCGTCCTCCCCTGGCTCCCATCGGCAAGACCCTGGGCGGGGTTCCGACCCGCGGAGCATTCGGCAAACCCAAGGTCTTGCCCAAGCCTCCCACCCTGGAGAATCCCAAGGTCTCGGCGCCTCCAATCACGCCCGCCTCTGCCGTCCGTCGGGGTAACCGCAAAGCGCCATGACCCCGGGCAAAACCGCAATGGAGTTCACCGATAACAAGGGCGCCGTAGTCGAGGCCCTGGTCTCGGATCCGAACACCGCGGCCGCCCTCGAGGCCCCGAGTATCGGCGAACGGCCGCCAGCGCCCGAGGACCAGCTCAAGGGCCCACCGGGCGAGGAAGACGTCGACACGCTCCTGTGACCGCCCAGGACCAGGCCCTCGAAATCGTTTGCCAGTTTGCAGGGCTCACCGCGGGCGAAGTGGCCGGCAAACTGGGCTGGCCAAGCAACGAAGCGGTGTCGGCCCTGGTTCGGTTGACGGATCAGAAGCGCGTCTTTCGGGTGCGAAAGAAAACGCCTCAGTTTCCGAATGTTGGGATATGGACGTACACTTTCAATCCGAGTCCGCCCCCTCGCCGGGTACTCCGGCCGCGCGTCTCGCACGTGCTGACGCGGGAGCAGTGGAACGAATTTCATTCACGTCCGACAAAGTGAAAATTGCCATCCTCTGCCCGGGCCCGACTCTGCCGTCGACCTGGTGTGATGATTTCTTTCCCGAGTTCGACCTGGTCGTCGGCGTCAACACCGCGGCCCATCATTACCGAACGCATTACCTGGTCGGAAAGGACCCGCATGTTCTCCGCCCGGTCTTCGACAAGAAAGTCCCGCGGCCATTGTGTGGCCTGGTGACCGCCCGGGCCTGGATGGCAAAAACCGCTCTCCTCGGCATGAAGTGGCACCCGTTCCCCCTGAATCGGGTTCGATGCCTGGCGGCCGCTCCCTACGTCTGCAAGGCGGTCAATTCGGACGTCTGCGGCTACTCGTTCCCGAACGCGTTGCAGTTCGCCTACGACTACGGGGCGAAATCAATCGATGTGCACGGGTTCGACCAGGCTCGCCAGCCGCTCGATTTCAGCGGACAGAAGGGCGACCACTCGGAAAACCGATGGCTCAAGGAAACTCTCTGGCTCCGCGTCCTGTGGGCCTCCTGGATCGTCAACCACGGCCGCGCGCCGTCTCCCCTCACATGACCACGGAAGAACAGGCCATTCACGCCAAACTGAAAAGCCGGGTCTGGCGCCTGAGCAATCTGTACTGGATCGAAGACAAGAGCGGCCGGAAGGTGAAGTTCCGCATGAACTGGGCGCAATTGGCCTTCCTGGCTGCAATGTGGTGGCTGAACATGGTCCTCAAGGTCCGGCAAATCGGGATCTCGACGTTTATCGGGATCCTGCAGCTCGACCGGGCCCTCTGCACGGGGAACCAGACTTGCGGCATCGTCGACCGGACCGCGGAGGACGGGAAAAAGAAGCTGGCGAAGATCAAATTCGCGTATGACCACCTCGACGACCCCGACGACCCGGTCACCGCGAAACTCGGGGCCCTGATCAAACAGGCCGTCGGGCTGAAGACGGAGAACAAACAGGAGCTCGAGTTCACCAATGGCTCTAAGATTTGGGCCGGGACGTCCCTCCGCGGTGGCACGGTCAATTTCCTGCACGTGTCAGAACTCGGGTATATCGCACACAAGACCCCGGAGAAAGCGGCCGAGATTGCGGCCGGATCCTTCAACACCGTTCACCTGGGAAATATTATCGTGGTCGAGTCGACCCATGAGGGCGGCCGCTACGGGCTCAATTACGAGCTGGTCCGCCTGGCTCAGAAGTCCGGCCCGTCGCCAGCGACCGCCCTCGACTGGAAGTTCCATTTCTTCCCCTGGTGGAAAGAACCAGGCTATACGCTTCCCCTGTTCGGGCGCCTGGTCATCACCAAGGAACTCCAGACCTATTTCGCGCGGGTCGAGAAGGAGAACGGCATCGTCCTGACCGAGGAGCAAAAGCATTGGTACGTGAAAAAGCACGTGACCCCGCGGGTCGACATGCCTCGCCAATATCCCGCCAGTGCCGAGGAAGCACTTCAGGCCATCACCCCGGGCGCCATCTACGGGAAGGAAATCACGGGCCTGCGCGCGGCCGGTCGGATCTGCGACTTTGCCATTGATGGACACGCCCCCCTCTTCACGTCTTGGGACATTGGCGTCTCGGATTATACCTGTATCTGGCTCTTTCAGTTGGTCGGCCTGGACTTCCTGGCTCATGATTTCATCACCTACCACGGGGAAATGCCGGCCCACTACGCCGCGAAAATCATCGAATGGGAGCGCCAGTTCGGACGCCCGGTCTCGAAGCATTACCTGCCACATGACGCGGGCCACAAATTGAAGATGGCGGGAAACAAGTCCTGGCGGGACATGCTCAAGACCGCGGGCCTGACGAACCTGGTCATCGTGCCCCGAACGCCCGACCTCTGGGTCGGGATCCAGCATCTTCGTTCGATCCTCCCGCGGTTCTTTTTCCATGCCGAACGGTGCGAAAAGGATCTCGAGCTCCCCAGTGGCCGGATCCTGCCCTCGGGCCTGGGCGCCTTGTCGGGTTATCATACGGTGGTCGAAGCGGTCGGCGGCAAGGTCAACGAGGTTCCCGTCCACGATGAGAGCTCGCACGGCTCCGACGCCCTCCGGACCCTGGCCGAAGCGCACTCCCGCGGCCTCCTGGACGGAGTGACGGCCGTCGCCAGGGAACACCGGCATCGAACCCGCAAGGTTTTTGCCGGGATCCGAGAACCGCGGCTCGCCGGCCGTCCCGATGGCCTGAAAGTGACCGTCAAGCGGTGAGTCCGTACCTCGAGGCCTGGCAAATGATGGAAGCCAACGGCTACGACGCCGCGGAACGGCTCGACCATTTCCACGCCCAGGGGTTCGTTTATTCGGATCCCGACTGTTTCATCCTGGCCGAGTGGGACGGCCCGGTCCTCTTCATTTGGCTCGCCATCGGGAGGAACTTTCTTCAACGGTTCATCGAAATAGCTCCGCCCGGCCTCGAGCGGATAGCGTTCGAACGGGGGGTTCGGGGCCAAACCCAACCACGTTTCTACAACTTCGAACGACTCACTCGGTTATGTCATTCAAAACGCCTAAGCCTGTCGCCGCGCCCGCTCCGATTCCGCCCGTTACCGAAACAAACTCAGAAGTCCTCTCTGCCCAGCGACAAAGCCGGCTAGACGAGGCCAAACGCCGCGGGACTCTCTCGACGATTCTCGCCGGTGAAACCGGCTCCGGTCAGACATCCGTTTACGGTGGCAAGACCCTCCTCGGATGAGTACCACGAAACGGGCCTCGCCCCAAGCCGAGGAAATCATTCGTCGCAACCAGGCCCTCAAGGCCAAGCGTTCGCAGTGGGATACGTGCTGGCAAAGCCTGGCGAACTACATCCAGCCAAGGAAAAACCAGATTCAGACGAAGACCATCACGCCGGACCTGGCGAGCAGCACGGACCTTTTCGACACTACCGCGGTCGACGCGAACCTGGTCCTCGGGGCCGGGCAATTGCAGTACATCACCCCGGCAAGCGAACGGTGGGCCGGCTACGACATCCCGGAGAACCTCCGGGCCCGACCAGGCGGGGCGCCGTCCCGGCTCAAGAAGTGGTACCAGAATTGTTCCGACGTGGTCATGCGGGAACTCTCGCGCGGGAACTTCTACACCGAAGTCCACGAATTCTATCTCGACCGCGGCGGCATGGGGACCAGTTGCCTCTATGCGGCCAAGGGCCGGAAAACGACGATCAACTGCAAATCCCATTCGGTCGGGACCTACTGCATCGAAGAAGACGACGAGGGGACGGTCGACACGGTATTCCGGGAATTCAAGTTGACCGTGCGCCAGGCGGGCCAGCGGTTCGACCCGGCCAAGTTCACCGGCAAGCTGGCGAAGGCCTGGAACAGTTCGGACCGCTCGAAGACCCTGGACCAGGAATTCACGTTCATCCACGCGGTTTATCCTCGGTCCGACATGGAGCGCGACCCTGTCAAACAGGACGGCCCGAACAAGCCGATTGCCTCGGTTTACGTCTGTGTCGAAGACAAGTATGTCATTCGGGATGAGGGTTACGACGAGATGCCCTTTGCGGTCTCGCGGTATCTGACCTGGGGGGAAGAACCGTACGGCTATTGCCCGTCAATCGATGTCCTGGCGACCATCCGGCAAGTGAACTTTATCGAGGCCCAAATGGACGCCCTGGCCGAGAAAGCGGCATTCCCGCCGGTCCTGATCCCGGAGAGCATGGAAGGCGCCCTCGACCTGGGAGCCGCTGGCGTGACCGTCTTCGACCCCAACGAGCCGAACGCGATGCCGAAGGAGTGGCAGACCCAAGGCCGCTACGACATCGGCCAGGAGCGCGTCAAAACGAAGCAAGAGGCCATCCGGAAGGCGTACCACAACGACCTTTTCCAGATGTTCGCCCAGGCTGACCGCCAGATGACCGCTTACGAGACGATGCAGCGGGTCGCTGAAAAGCTGGTCCTGTTCTCGCCCACCTTCGCCAAGCTGACGACGGAGTTCCTGAATCCCTTCCTCGGCCGTTGCTTTGGCATTTGCTACCGGGAGGGCCTTTTTGAAGAGCCTCCGCCCGAGGCGTTCGTCCAGGTCGCCGGCGGAACTGCCCTGATCGCTCCGCAGGTCGTTTACACTTCAAAGGTCGCCCTGGCCATCCGGGCGCTCGAGAACCAGAGCTTTGTCGAGTTCATGAACATCATCGGGCCCCTGGTTGGGATTCACCCGGAGATTATGGACAATTTCGACGTCGACGCCATTGCCCTCGGTCTGGCGCGCAATCTCTCGCTCCCCACTTCCTGGATCGTCGACGAAGAGGTTCGCGACGGACTACGCCAGCAACGGGCCCAGGCTCAGGAAGCCCAGGGCAAGATTGCGGCCGCGCAAGGCATGGCGAAAGCGGGCGCCGATCTGGGTCGAGCTCCTCGCGAGGTCCAGGAGCAGGCAATGGCCGGAATGCGTAACTAATGGCCGAACTCACCGAAGAGCAGAAAGAAGCCCAGGCCGAAGGGCGGAAACTGATTCACTCCTACCAGGGCGTTTTCGGAGTCGAGGGGATGAGAACCCCGCAGCAAGCGGCCGTGTGGGCCGACATGAAGCACCGGGCCTATATCGAGCGGCCGGTTTTCCAGAAGGACGGAGCCGGTCACCTGGATCCACTCCGCGCGGCCCTGGCCGACGGGATGCGCGTTTATTTCCTGCAAATTATGGAGATCCTGAAAGGCGGGTCGGAGCCCCGCCCACCTCCGAAGGTCATCAAGTGACCCCCGACTCTTCCCATGAGTACAAAAACAACCACCGATAAGAAACCCGCGAAGGCCTCGGCCGTCGCTTCCACCGTCAGCTACTCAATCAACGACAAGGGCCAGGTCGTCCGCACCGATCACAAGGGCGATTTGGTCCTGGCAACCCTGGATGAAGCCGGCGGCCTGGCCTACGAGTCGAAGGCGACCCGCAAGCTACATCCGGCCGTGATTCGTTACCTCAACGACGAGAAAATCCCCTTCAACGCGGACCTGGTCACAACCAAGGCCGACGATAAGGCCGAAGCTGAGACCCTCGACGACGAGCACACCGCGGAATTCAACGCCAGCATTCCCAAGCCGCCGAAGAAGACGCCAGAGCAGGGCGACAAAACCCCGCGGTATGTCGAATGGCTGAAGACTCACAAGCCGAAGACCTACCGGCAAAAGTACGGCATCGTAGGCAGTGGCACGGTGACCAAATGGCGCGACACCCTCGACGAGCGCGGCCGCCCGACGAAAGTTTCCTACCAGGTCCAGGCCATTCTCTCGGCGCGCAAAACGCATTTGACCGAGAAAATCGAGGCCGCTGACCAGAACGACGACGGAGAGACCGAGGACTAACACGCCCGCGGCCGCTCAACTCCCCATAACAAAAACACTCAATGAAACGTAATTTCTTCCCCCTTTTATTTCCTGAACCAGCGAACGCCGGCGGCGGTGGCGGTGGTACCCTCCTCGACGCCCCGGGCGCTGGCGCTGGCGGCACAGGCACCGGAACAGGCACGGGCACCGGAACGGGCACCGGGACCGGAACAGGTACGGGCACGGGTACCGGCCAGGTCATCAGCAAACCATTTCGCGAGGGCTGGATCGCTCCCGACGGCAAGATCGACAAAACGGCCTATGACCGGCTCCCCGACACCCTGAAGCAGTTCAAGGACACCTTCGCCAAGTACGACACTGACGAGCAGCTCCTTTCCGCGTTCGCTCACTCGGTTTCCCTGAACGGGAAAAAAGGGTTGATGCCCTTGCCCGCGAATGCCTCCGATGCCGACAAGGCTGCATTCAACGGCCGTTTGCGCGAGCTCCTGGGAGTCCCGGAGAAAGCCGAGGGCTACGGGGTCGCCAAGCCGAAGGACCTGCCCGACGACCAGTGGAATGCGCCCTACGTCGACGCCATGGTCGGGATCATGCACAAATACAACGTCCCACCCGAGGCCGTGAAGGAGCTCCTGGCCGAGGATCTCAAGCAGTCCCAGGGCCTCCGTGGCAATGCAGACGCCGCGGTGTTGAAATCGGTCACCGAATCGAAAGCCGAGGTCGCCAAGGCCTTCGGTCAGGATGTCGACGGGAAGATCGCCCTGGCGCGTCGGATGGCCGCAACCCTGGGCCTCGATAGCAAGGACCCGATGGTCGGCAACAACGCGAAACTGATCATCGCCCTGCACAAGGCCGCGACCCTGATTTCCGAGGACAAGCTGGTCAGTTCCGACGGTAGTTCGGGCGCCGGCGGAGCCAACGACCGGGAAAAGGCGCGTGACATCGTGTTCAACAAGTCGAACCCGCTGCATGAGGCCTACCACAACACCGCGCACGGGAACCACGCGTCGGCCGTGGCCCAGGTGGAAGCGTTCAATGAGGCCTGGGCGAAGAGCCAGCCGGCCAAACGGTAGGCGTTCCCAGGCCAAAACCCGCCAGATTTCGGAGCCGCTCCTACCCAGGGGGCGGCTCTTTTGTTTTGACTGCCATCGGGTAAACTCCTACGCCTTCGGTCGAGGTCCGAGGATACTGAAAGCAATTTCACCCGGTCGGACTGGCAAACCCCAGCGTCAAGCCCCGCGGCGGGACACCTTGGAACGCGAAGGACGGCAACGTTCGTCAATTCCAACTCTACCAAGGTCCCTACCATGCCCGGCCAGATTCTCACGCAATTACCCTCTCACTTCGAGACCCAGTTCTCGGACAATTGGGAATTCCTTCTCCAACAGCGGGACTCCCGCTTCGAAAACCGCGTCAAGCGGTACACCGTCAAAGGCAAAGAACGCCGTATTTCCCAGTACGGACAAATCAACATGCGTCCGGTCGTCACCCGCAACGGGCAGACGATTCCGCAGGATTCCCCGCTCGCCGCTCGCTGGCTCCGGGTCCGCGGTTACGACGCCGTCACCTGGATTGACGAATGGGACGAAATTTCCCTCGGGGAACTTCCCGCTCCCCAGGGCGAGAGCGTCATGGCCCACGCCATGGCCGCGCGCCGCAAGCTCGACGACGTAGTCATCGAAGCCGCCACCGGCACCGCCTACATTGGCGACGATGGCACAACGGCCGTCGATTTGGGCAACGCCCAGAAAGTGGCGGTCGATTACACCGGAGTCACGGCCGCGAATACCGGCATGACCCTGGCGAAGTTGATCCGCGCCAAGTTCCTCATGGACACGGCCGAGGTACCGAAGGAAAACCGCTACCTGGCGATGTCCGCCCAGCAAATGGCCGACCTTCTCCTCGACGTCGACCAGGTTTCGAATTCCCGTTACTCGGACGTCAAGGCCCTGGTCGAGGGCACGATTACCCGCTTCATGGGCTTCGATTTCGTCGAATCCGAGCGCCTGTATCTGGACCCAGCGACCGACATTCGGACCTGCTTTGCGTGGTACCGCGACGGCATCGGCCTGGCGGACACCCAACAGCCGAAGGCCCGCATCGACATCCTCCCGACCCAAAATCACACGATCCAGGTCCGGACGACCATGATTGCCGGCGCCGTGCGCCTGCAAGAGGCGTATGTCATCGCAATCTATTGCGACCAGAGCCCCTAAAACCCCGCGCGGAAAACCATCAACTTAGGAATCAAAAAATATGAGTACTTTATATGCTACGCCGCTCGGGCCAAACGTGAAAGCTGACGGGTCGATTGACATCGCCCGCCGGGTTTCAACCAACCGGCTCACGCCGCGGGTCTGTGTGGCGCATCTGACCTATATCATGACCGCGGCCGAGCTGGCCGCTGATGTCATTCGCCTGTGGCGTGCGCCCCAGGGCACGAAGATCCTCCCCCACCTGAGCCTTGTCACCTCGGACGGCATTTCGACGACTGCGACCCTCAACGTCGGCGACGAGGATCTCCTCGGCATCGGCGCGGCGGCGGTTGCTGCACGTTATGCCGCGGCGGCCAATGTGGCGGCCGCAAACGCGCGGGTTCTCTTCTCGGCAACCGGGAATCCGGTCGCTGCGGTGACCCCGTACGAATTGGGCTCTGACGCCTGGATCACGGCGACGTTTGCAACCCTGACCGTTCCGGTCGCGGCCAAGCGCCTCGAATTCTTGGTCTTCTACCTCGGAGCATAATCCGAGGCCCAAACTTGGGGGAAGAAAGTTAGTTTGGGCCGGCTCGCCAGTGTTAACGAGCCGGCCCTTTTTATTTTATGGCTACGACTCAAACATCCATCTGCAACCAGGCCCTCGACCTGATCGGCGAGCAGCCGATTACCGCCATCAGCGACGACAAGCCGCGCGCCAATGCGCTCAATCGCGAGTATGAGCCGGTTCTACGCGAGGTCCTGGGCTCGAGTCCCTGGACGTTCGCCCGCAAACGGGTCGAGCTCACCCAGAACGTGACCCCGCCGATTTTCGGCTGGAAATACCAGTACACCCTTCCCGGTGATTTCATTCACACGGTTCGCTTGAACGGGGTCGAGGTGTGGGAGAACTCCGACGAGTTCGAAATCGAGGGCGGGAGTTTGCTGACCAATGAGGCCAGTTGCCAACTCCAGTACGTGTTTTACCAGACGGACACGTCGAAGTTTTCGGCCCTCTTCACGGGCGCCTTTGCGACTCTGCTCGCCGCGCGTTGTTCGGCCGCCATTCGCCAGGACGGGGCGGCCCTGGGCCAGGCCCTCGAGGAGCGTTATTTCCGCCGGTACCTGCCGAAGGCCCGCATGAAGGACGGCAACCAGCGCAAGGTCCGGCCCTACAATCGGGTCAGTGAATCGAACTTTATCCGGGCTCGTCGGGCCTCGACCCGCGGCTGACCATGGGAAAAGGTCAATCAGACAAGGCCCTGGTCTCGTTCAACGCCGGCGAATGGTCGCCCCGGCTGGACGCCCGCATCGATCTGGAGAAGGCCTCGAGCGCATGCCGTCGCCTGGAAAATTTCCTGATTGAGAGCTACGGATCCGCGCGCCGTCGGCCCGGGACCCAGTACATCACGAGTACCAAGTTTGGCGGGACCAGGAAGTCGACCCTCTGGCGCTTCCAGTTTTCGACCACGACGACCTACGCGATTGAAGTCGGTCACGAGTACATGCGCTTTGCGATGAACGGGGCGCCGGTCCTGGTGAGTCTGACCCCTTACGAGATTTCGACCATTTACCAGGAGAACGACCTTTTCGAGATCCAGTTTTTCCAGGTCAATGACGTGGTTTTCATCACCCACCCGAACTATCCCATCCATTTGCTTTCCCGGGTCGGCCCGACGGATTGGACGATTGAGGAGGTCGAGTTCACGAATCCCCCGTTCCTGGCGGAGAACTTGACGGCGGTCACCATCGCCCCCACGGCCGGCGGGGATGATTCCGAAGTCGTCCTCGAGGCCTCGGCCGACGTGTTCACGGACAATCATCTCGGCTCTTACTGGACGGTCGGGCACCTGCGCGCGGCCGACTCCAAAGAGGTCGCCATCGCCAGCAATACGACATCGGACGAAATCGGGATCCTCGGGCCCTACGAGGTCCGGACCTATGGGGTGTGGGAAGCAACGGTTCTCATCCAGCGGTCCCTCGACTCGGGGACAACCTGGGAGACGGTCCGCAAGTTCAAGGGCAAGAGCGACCGCAACGTCGACGCGACCGGGGACGCCCTGGAAAATGCGCTCTACCGGCTCAAAATCGAGGATTATGTCGACGACGACGGCGGCCGGGCGGTCATCGAAGCGCCCGACGCGGTCATCTACGGGGTCGCCAAGATTACCGCGGTGGTCGACGGCTCCGCAGCGACGGCCGCAGTCATTCAGCCTTTCCTCGCAATCACGGCCTCGGACATCTGGGCGGAAGGCGCCTGGTCGCTCGAGCGCGGTTATCCGCGGGCCCTGACCCTCCATGAGCAACGCCTGGTCTTCGGTGGGACCGTCCACGAACCCCAGACGGTCCGCGGCTCGGTCATCGGCGATTACATCAATTTCCTGAAGGGCGTTGCCGACGATGCGGCCTACGCGTTCACCCTGGACGGCGAAGAGTTGAACGCGATTCAATGGCTCCGCTCGGAAACGGCTTTGCTGGCGGGAACAACCGGCGGAGAGTGGAAACTGGCCTCGCGGAGCCAGGAGACGGGGATCACGGCGAAGAACGTCGATATTAAGCAACAATCCTCCTATGGCTCGGAGTACATCCAGGCGATTTCCGTCAATGAGGTGGTTCTCTTCGTCCAGCGAAAGGGGAAATGCCTCCGGGAAATGACGTACAGCTACAGCGTCGACAAGTACGTCGCCGCGAACCTGACCCTCCTGGCCGAGCACGTGACGAAGGGCCGCATCGTATCGATGGCCCGCCAGATTGACCCGATTTCAATCGTTTGGTGTGTGATGGCCGACGGGACCCTGGCCGGCCTGACCTACGACCGGGAGCAGAACGTTGTCGGCTGGCACCGTCACCCGATGGACGGATTCGTCGAGAACGTTTGCACGCTCTACGGCGCCAAGGACCAGGACGACGAGGTTTGGCTAACGGTCCGCCGGACCATCCAGGGCGAGGACCAGCGCTTTATCGAGCGCATGAATCCGAACCAATGGGTCGAGAAAGAGGACTGCTTTTTCGTCGACGCGGGCGCGACCTACGACGGCGCCCCGACAACGACCATCAGCGGGCTCGACTACCTGGAAGGGAAGGACGTCGCGGTCCTGGCCGATGGCGATGTCATCGAAGGCCTGGCGGTTACCGGCGGAGACATCACGCTCGCCGTCGCGGCCTCGAAAGTTCACGTCGGTTTGCCCTATACCTCGCTCCTGGTCCCGTTCCGGATCGATAACGACTCGACCATCGGGGTCACCTCCGGGCGCATTCGCAAGATTGCGAAGATTATTGCCCGCTTCCTGGACACCCTGGGATGCGTTTACACTGACGGAGAGCGGACCTTTGAACTCCCGTTCCGCAACACCGGGACGCCGTTCGATGTGACCACGCCGATTTTCACGGGAGACAAGGAGATCGATTTCGGGACCGGTTTCGCTTACGACACTCCGATCACGATCAAACAGACCCAGCCCTTGCCGATGACCATCCAGGGGCTCGTTCCAAAGTACGTCGTCACCTCGTCATGATTCAAATCCGGATCCTCAAACAAGAGAGCGATTATTCGACCCTGGTCTCCTGGTGGAAGGGTCACGGGTGGCCGGCGATTCCCGCGCATGTGCTCCCCGCTCTGGGCGCCATGGCAGAGGACGACGGCATTCCCGTTGCGGCCGGGTTCCTCTACATGGACAACAGTTCCCCGGTTTGCATGCTGGAATGGCTGGTGACCAGGCCCGACGCGCGGCCGCTGTCGGCCATGAAGGCAATTACGGCCATCGTCGAGTTTCTGAAACTCCAGGCCATTGGCTTCGATTATACGGTCATGCTCGGAGCGACGAAAACCCGTTCCATCGGGGTGGTCCTCTCCAAAGCCGGTTTCGTCCTGACCGACGAATCGG
>Ga0193708_1000252_pt1 | contig 12314 bp, 7 predicted proteins | sample H3c1metaG_FD_160570 | JGI IMG/M metagenome (GOLD analysis project Ga0193708, IMG submission 160570) | Soil microbial communities from a riparian zone of the East river system, Colorado, United States - H3c1 | ecosystem: Environmental > Terrestrial > Soil > Riparian zone | place: USA: East River...
CGTTCCATAAAGAAACGATGATCTGGTCGTATACACCAATGGGATAATCCAATGGCGGTGTTGATAATTCGGTAATGGATGCTACCACACCCGACCTGAAAAGGTGCATGCCATAAGTATCCTCTGTAACATTCATGGATTGCGGGGTGGCTTCTTTTACAAGACTGTCTTTTTCGATCCTGTTTTTAAGTGCATTATTTTGGTCAGCGCCCGTTGCTTTTACATCGGGGTTCCTGTCTTTTAACATGTTATACAACTGGGCAGGGGGCATGTTCACCGGTAAATTAGGTACATCCGGACTGCTGGGATCTTTTATAGGAGGAACCTGGGCATTTGCCATATTTATAAGAAAGAAAAAAAGTATTCCGAAAATGGCCGTCACTTTTTTAAAACCTGAACATATTTGCCCTGAGATTAATAACATTAGTTGGGGATTGATTTACAAAATTTTAATAATGCGCAAAGATAATAAGTTTATTTAAGTGGCTGCTTTAATGCTGCTTCAAACTCACGCCATATCTCTTTCACGATCTCTGCTGCCGGTATTATTTTTTTTATGATGGCACTAACCTGTCCTATTTCCAATTCTCCTTCATCCAGGTCACCTTCAAACATGCCGCGTTTGGCCCTGCCTTTTCCCAACAGGTCCTGTAATTCTTCTATGGAAGCGCCGCCCTGTTCTGCTTTTTCAACCTGTAAGAAAAAATTATTCTTTATCATTCTCACCGGCGTTACCTTTTTTAATGATAGTTGAGTATCGCCTTCCTGTGTTGTAATAACAAGTTGTTTGAATTTATCATGTGATGATGCTTCAGGGCTTGCAACAAAACGACTGCCTACCTGTACCGCATCGGCACCAAGCACCATTGCCGCTAACATTTGTCTGCCGGTTGCAATACCACCTGCTGCGATCACGGGAATATCAACTGCTGCACAAACTGCAGGTACCAGCACCATCGTTGTGGTCTCTTCTCTTCCATTATGCCCGCCCGCCTCAAATCCTTCTGCAACTACGGCATCGCAACCTGCTTCCTGTGCTTTTATGGCAAACCTGCTGCTGCTCACTACATGCACCACTTTTATCCCCTCCTGCTTTAAGATCGATGTCCAGGTTTTAGGATTACCTGCGGATGTAAAGACCACAGGGACTTTTTCGTCGATTATCACCTGTATGTGTTTGTCAATATCCTTGTATAACAAAGGAACGTTCACACCAAAGGGCTTTTGTGTTGCGACCTTACATTTTTGTATATGTTCTCTTAATGTCTCAGGATACATGCTGCCACTCCCGATCAAACCCAATGCCCCGGCATTACTTACTGCACTTGCAAGCCGCCAGCCGCTGGCCCAGATCATACCTGCCTGTACAATCGGGTGATCAATATCAAAAAGTCCTGTAATGCGGTTTTGCATCTTGTTAAATGTACTTTTTTTCAAATATCGCAAAAAATAAGCAAGAAATGGAAAGTACTTTGAAACGCAAAGTAAAAGGTTTTATTTTAAAAACGTGCAGTTTTCTTTAAAAATCGATTGAAAATCAAATAAAAAGTCCGGAAAATGAGACCAGGGTGAGATCAAGCCCTGCCACCGCCACTGAGGTCGATAGCAGTATTGTCGCCAATATTCAAGCTGCGGTTTACGCCTTTTACTTCTGCATCGCTGCCGATCAGTGACTTACTTAATACGATTTCCTGTAACCTGGAATAAGCGCCAATGATGGAGTCTTTAACAATGGCGTGGTTAACACTGGTGTACTCACCAATGGCTACATTGGGCCCGATCACGGAATTTTTTATATCGCAACCTTCGGCAATATTTACGGGAGGAATAATGATCGTGTTCTCAAAAAAATGGTTTTCGGCTATATTGCCGCCAAACTTTTTCAATAGTGTGGCATTGGATTCCAGCAAGGTTTCTTTTTTCCCGCAATCAAACCAGTTCTGCACCTTGAACGACTGGAACTTGGCGCCACTGTGTATCATACATTCCAGTGCGTCAGTTAAGCTGAACTCATCATAGCTTTTTATTTCCGTAGCTATTATTTTTTGAAGGCAGGTGAAGAGGAAACCCGTTTCCTTTATTTTATACACACCTACCAATGCCATATTGCTTTTTGGAATCGAGGGCTTTTCAACCACGCGGCTGATGAATCCGTCATCCTCTATCTCAGCCACACCAAAATTCCTTGGGTCATCAACCCGCTTTACACCCAGCATGGAGAAAGGGGCATTCATCACTTCTTTTACATCATATTCGGCAATGGTATCACCCAAAACTATCAATACTTCATCTGAACCCACCATTTCACGTGTAAGGTTGATCGCATGGCCAATACCAAAACGTTCGTTTTGCTGGATGAACTGGCAGTTTAAGTGCGGGTATTTGTCTTTTACGTAATCCTGTATCTTTTCTCCCAGGTAACCGATGATAAAAATAAAATCCTTTATCCCGGCCTCATTGAGCTGATCCACAATGATGCTAAGTATCGTTTTTCCCGCAAGGGGGATCAATGCTTTAGGTTGTGTATATGTGTGCGGACGAAGCTTGGTACCGGCGCCTGCTACTGGGATTATTGCCTTCATTGTGAAATACTAATCTGCACGTTGGCAGAGCATTCAGTTTACAATTGAATCTTTCTAATAACTTGAAACGGGTGTGAAAGTAGTAAATTTTTAGTAATTGTAATATATATGCACAAACCTCTTTATAATGAATTTAACAAAGTAATAAGTGCTGCTTATATTTGTCTTCTAATATTGAAACATGCAAAAAGATACTTTGGTTTTTGACCTGATCAATAAAGAGCTGGAGCGCCAGCGCAATGGTATTGAACTCATTGCTTCTGAAAATTTTACCAGCCTGCAGGTAATGCAGGCCATGGGAACCGTACCTACCAATAAATATGCAGAAGGTTACCCGGGCAAAAGATATTATGGTGGCTGCGAGGTAGTGGATGAAATAGAACAACTGGCCATTGACCGCTTAAAGAAGATATTCAATTGCTCCTGGGCTAATGTACAACCACATAGCGGAGCGCAGGCAAACGGCGCTGTATTCCTTGCTGTGATGAAACCAGGCGAAAAGTTTCTGGGGCTGGACCTGAGTATGGGAGGACACCTGACACATGGAAGCCCTGCCAACTTTAGTGGAAAAACATACCAGGCCATACATTATGCGGTAACAAAAGAAGGTATTGTTGACTACGAACAGCTGGAATCCAAAGCAAGGTCGGAAAAACCAAAGATGATCATCTGCGGCGCTTCTGCTTATAGCCGCGACTGGGATTATAAACGCATAAGGGCAATTGCTGATGAAGTTGGGGCTGTTGTTTTTGCAGACATTGCACACCCTGCCGGTTTAATTGCCGCAGGTTTATTAAATGACCCCTTTGACCATTGTCATATCGTTTCATCTACTACGCATAAAACACTCCGCGGCCCAAGAGGAGGTATCATTATGCTACGCCATGATTTTGAGAATCCCTGGGGTATTAAGGATCCTAAAGGAAACGGGAGAATGATGAGCTCATTACTCGACCTCGCAGTATTCCCCGGCACACAGGGCGGGCCGCTTGAACACGTGATCGCTGCCAAAGCTGTTGCATTTGGTGAAATACTATCAGACGATTTTAAGAGTTACGGCAAGCAGGTGATCAGCAATGCACAGGCAATGGCCAAGGCATTTATGGCAAAAGGATATAACCTCATCAGTAACGGCACCGACAACCATTTGATGCTGATAGACCTGAGAAACAAGAACATCACCGGCAAAAAAGCACAGGAAACCTTAGACAAAGCGCATATCACCTTAAATAAAAATGCAGTTCCCTTCGATGACAAAAGCCCGTTCGTAACATCCGGTATCCGCGTGGGTGTTCCTGCAATTACTACCAGGGGTATGAAGGAAGAACATATGCAGGTAGTAGTTGATCTTATAGATAAGATCCTGATGAATATTGAGGATGAGAAAACAATTGCATCGGTGAAGGAAGAAGTAAGATCATTCATGTTACAGTTCCCGCTTTACCCCGGTTTATAAATACCCTATTTTATAGTTTATCATTATCTAAGTAACGCATGTCCGTGTAGCTAACCGGTTTAGGGTATTGTTGCGTTTACGATTCTTTTTACTTTTACATTAATAAAAATTTTGTGGCCGTCAGTCATTCATAAGCATGAGTGGCAGTATCCACATAAGGTTAATAACTAATTCATACCGGCTAATTTTTTTATCAATAAAAAAATTAATTTTCGGTAGCAATTACTCTAAATACATCCTGTATTCAGCAAAAGACCATTTTCTCTAGGTTCTTTTTAGTAAAACATTCTTAATCATCATTACATGACTAAATCTTTACGTTTAGTGTTTGCAATCAGCATTGCAGGTACTATGCATCTTCCTGCTTTTTCGCAATCATTAAGTATCAACACATCAGGTAATGCAGCCCATGCCAGTGCGATCCTGGATGTTGAAAGCACACTTAAAGGAATGCTTGCTCCACGCATGAGTAAAACAGAAAGGAATAGTATTCCTTCACCGGCAACGGGTTTGCTTGTGTTTCAGAATGCACCTGACAGCATAGGTTTTCATTATTACAATGGCACTTCATGGCTTTGGCTGGCTACTGCAAGCAATAGTGCCGGATGGCTGATAACCGGTAATGCAGGCACAAATACAACCAGTCATTTTTTAGGAACGACCGATAATATACCATTAAGCTTCCGGCAGAATAATACCTGGCTGGGCAGGTGGGACAATACTTCCCGTAACTATTTTATTGGCGACAGTGCGGGGAGCAAAATAACTTCAGGTATCAGCAACGTTGCATACGGAAGTAAGTCTTCATTTGAAAATACAGTTGGCTATGGCAACGTGGCCATCGGCAATCATTCCCTACAGAACAATACTTCAGGAAGCCGTAATACAGTTATCGGCGATTCTGCATTATACAGCCAGAGTTTTAATGGTGGAACAAATTTCCAGACGGACAATACTGTTATTGGCAGCAAGGCCATGTTTTATACCCAGCCAACAAGCGGTGTAACCGGTATAAAAAATGTTGCCATTGGCAATGAAGCCATGTACCTGAACACAACAGGCTTTGAGAATACAGCAGTTGGTGTAAGTGCATTAAGAGAAAATACAACAGGAGGCCAGAACACAGCGGTAGGCAGAAGTGCCCATCGCCGGTCAAGATCAGGATCAGCGAATAGTTATTTCGGCTATGAGACCGGGTTTTCTGATTCATTGGGTACTGCCAATACAGGTGTAGGGGCATATAGTTTATTCAGCCATGAAAGAAATTCAGCAAATGTAGCAGTTGGTTATGCTTCACTATATCTTGATTCCTCCGGTGCGAATAATAATGCTGTTGGCAGTTTTAGCATGTATAATAACAAGACGGGCAATAACAATGCGGCTCTTGGTGCCAGCTCATTGTTTTCAATTAAAACAGCTGTAGGCAATATTGCTATCGGAACCAATTCATTGTGGAGTAACGATTCAAGCCATTATAACACAGCGATTGGCCATACAGCACTTAATAAGCATCAACGGGTTGGCAGTTCATATAATACTGCCATTGGTGCATCTGCCTTGGAACAGGACAGCATTGGCTATTATAATACAGGAGTAGGCACTTCTGCATTCCGGTTTAATGTAACCGGGGTACAAAATACAGGGGTGGGTCTGAATTCAGGTTATTATCAAAAAGAATCCAATAACACCTTTGTGGGTGCATATTCCGGTTTTGGTGAAAGGAGCCCTTCCTCAAATTATGCTGCTGACACCGGGTATAATAATACCGGTGTAGGCGCTTTTTCTTTACAACGATTAGCTAATGGAGTTGAAAATACAGCTATTGGTTATGCAGCGCTTCTCAAAGACTCCAGCGGCCATTACAACACAGCTGTTGGAACAAGAACTTTGCATGAAAACGAGAGAGGCAGCTATAATGTAGCTGTAGGCCAAAATGCAATGTATAATAATATTGCCAGCGACTTTAATACCGCTTTAGGTTTTCAATCATTATACAGGCATAAGAGAACCGGGTTTACTTATAATACTGCTGTAGGATCCCACGCATTGGAGCAGGACAGTACCGGTTATCAAAATACCGGCGTTGGTACCTCTGCGTTCCGTATGAATGTAACAGGTATACTGAACACAGGTGTGGGCATCAATGCAGGCTATAATCAAAAAGAATCTTACAATACATTTATCGGCGCTTATTCAGGTGTTGGTGAAAGAAGCCCTTATAACAATTTTGCTGCGGATACCGGAAATTATAATACCGGCCTTGGGGCTTATTCCTTGTGGAGGATAGCCAATGGCAATTATAATGTTTCGCTGGGTTATAACACATTGGAGAACGACTCCAGCGGGAGTAACAATACAGCAGTAGGAGCGGGTGCTTTAAACTTAACAGCTGCTGATGGAAACACCGGCCTGGGCTATACCGCCGGCAGTAACAATACCACTGGTACTTTTAATACCATGATAGGGCATAATGCGGATGTTTCAGCCAGCAACCTTATTAATTCAACCGCCATTGGGGCAAATGCATTAGCTGCGCAAAGTAACAGTATAATTTTGGGAAGTATCAGCGGTTTAAATGGTGCCGGCACAACTGCAAGTGTGGGTATTGGCACCAATACACCCAATGCAAGGCTACACATACAACGCAATGGTGCAGGCGGTGGTGTTTACCAGGCCAGTTCTGCCGTGATCATTGAAGACATTGCAAGTACTTACCTGCAGTTTTCCAACCCTACTGCAAGTGAAGCAGGGATTCTTTCCGGCAATGCAGTAAGCAACCAACGCAGCTCCATTATTTTCAGGGCTGATAGTTCTATTTATTTAAGATCTGGAGGAAGTAGTACTAATATGGTTATTGATAATACGGGCTTTGTTGGTATAAGAACTACAGCACCTGCGAGCTGCCACGACGTGCTTGGTTCAACAGGGAACGCCATATCGGTATCTGCAGCCAGCCAGATATTGAATGAATTTGATCATACACATGTAATTACCAACACCGCAGGCATCATTACAATTACCTTACCTGCTGCCAATACCTGTGCCCGCCGCGAATATGTTATTGTGAACCAGGATAATGCAGCCAAAACAATTTCTTCTTACTTAGACTTTACCGGCGCTGCAAATACAACCATACCTGCAAATGGGAGCATTACCTTACAAAGCAATGGGGCGAGTTGGTACAGGATAAGATAAACTGCTTAAACTAAAACTCTGCATTCAATAAAAAATGTAGCTTTATGTCAGATTCAAATAACAAATATATGCTGCTGAAAAAACCCTGGTGGATCGCTTTGATTCTCATTAGCAGTAACGCATACTCACAACAACTGGTAAGGGCAACCGATGTACAGCTTGTTTCAACAGCCGGAACCAAGATAGTAGTAAACGGCGGAATAACTTTTAAAGGAACGAGTATCCTCAAAAGCACATCCGATTCAATTTACATATACAAGACCACGGCTGCTGCAACTGAAGGCTGGCTTGATTCAACTGCTACCGGTGTGATGGATGCAACGAGTACCGGCAATACATTCTTCAGGGGCAATTTCCTGCAAAGTATTTACGGCAAAACAAGATTTTTTGATCTTACCATACGCAATGCGATAGGTGATACCTTACTTTCTTCCATAGAAGTGAGAAACCAGTTGCGGCTTGATACGGGTTTTGTTTTTACCAGGACGGGTTACGGCAACGACAGCCTCTGGGTTTCCAACCCGGCCACTACAGCCATTTCATCTACCAGTAATTACACAGAAAGCTGGGTAAACGGCAGGCTTAGCAGGACGGGTAACGTTACTTCACCTTACTATCATTTTCCAATTGGAAAAACAGACAGCCTTTATGCAGACATACAGCTGCTTAAAGCCAATATCAATACCGCAACGTGGACCGCTGAATATTTCGATGGGCTCCCTTTTGATTACACAAATGTTTTCTTCCCTCCCATCGATCATATCAGCAGGATTGAATACTGGGAGATCAATAGTAATGTTGTTGGTGCGGATGATAATGCAAAAATTACCTTATCCTGGAGAGGCCATAGCAGGGTAAGTACCAATCCGGTGATAAGGGATAGTTTATTGGTAGTTCAGTATATCGAACGCTCTCCATCCAACTTTACATGGGATGCTCCGGGTGGATGGGTAACCGGTAATGCCGTCGGGCCAGATAGTCTTTCAGGATATGTAACATCAAATGCCTATGCCAGCTTCCCTTTCCTGGAAAGAAGATTTACGCTTGGCACATTCAGTAAACTGAATGCGCTCCCTGTTAAGCTTATATATTTTACCGCTATCGCTGATGGAAATAAAGTGCGCCTTAACTGGGAAGTAACGAATGAGCAGGATACGAAGACATACGAGGTTGAGCGGTCGTTCAATGCAATTGATTTTTCAATATTATCAGCAGTTAATTCGCTGCAACAATCACGGTCGGCCTATACCGATTTCGACTTTGCACCTGCAATGGGATGGAATTATTACCGCCTGAAAATAATTGACAGGTCCGGAAGTTATTTTTATTCGCCCGTGCGCCCGGTGAAATTTGAAAAAGCACTGGAACAGGTAAAGATATTTCCAAACCCGGCAACCGATGTGCTGAACATACAATTGCCTTCATCATATGTTAACCAAGCCACTTTAATAGCTTATGGCATGGATGGTAAATTTATTTCTTCACTAAAACCATCCGTGAATATGATACAGCTAAGTGTATTGCCTTTACCATCGGGCACCTATATCATCCAGGTAATTAAAAAAGACGGAACTAAAGAAAGCTACCATTTTGTAAAACAATAAAACAAAATTAATAGCAATACAACATCTATCTTTTAACCGGAAAAGTTCCTTAAGGGGAGCTTTTCTTTTATGGCACAATTGAATTAATTTCGTTAAAACAATTACCCGCTATGATACAACGCATCCAGTCTGTATGGCTTTTACCGGCTTCGGCCTGTGCTTTTGCAACTTTTAAACTTCCGTTCTATACCGGTATCGATAAAACAGGCCTCACCAATGCAAAACTGATCGCTACAGACAACATCCTCATCATGATCACAACGATCATTGTTGGAACACTTGCGCTGCTTACCATTTTTCTATTTAAAAAAAGAACCCTGCAATTACGGCTTTGTGTATTGGGAATTTTATTGGAGGGCGTTCTCATCTTTTTATATTATCGCCAGGTGTTAACCTTTACAGATGGCACTTATGCGTATGCACTTTTGCACAGCCTTATTGTTATCTTCTTTTTCTTAGCAGCAAGGGCCATCAATAAAGATGAGAAGCTGATAAAAAACAGCGACCGCCTGAGATAGCATCACATTAAGGGATAAGAAAAATGCCCCGGGATGGGGCATTTTTCTTGGCTTTATACTGATCTCTCTGTATTTATTGTTTTGTAAATCTAACAGTATTGGTCTCTCCATTTCCGAATGTGCCTTTGATCATATAAATGCCTTTTTGAAGAGCACTTACATCCAGGCTGATGATACTTGAACCAGCCTGTAACTGTACACTGTTGCGTTGTACTACTTTACCGTCCATTGATATCACTACCAGGCTTACCAGTTCTTTCTTAGGCGTGGTTATATTTAACTGCGCCTGGTTAATTACCGGGTTAGGCAATACAGCTGTTAACAGCATATCATTTTGCTGGTCGGATAGTTTTACAATTGTTGAATAACTAACCTGGCTGGTGATCTCAGTTGCTTTTATGCGATAAAAAACAGTACCTCCCAAATTGGTATTGTCTATATAATCAAATGGCTGTGCACAACGTGCCTGGCTTGCTGTAACAGAACTGATAGTAGTGAAGTTCCTTCCGTCTGCTGAGCGTTCAATACTAAAACTAACTTCAGAGCTGTTGCATGCTGCTTTCCAGTGGAGTGTATTATATCCATTTCCTTTAGCCGCATTCAGGTAGCTGAATTTAACCGGCAGTACATAAGGTGTTTTACCTACAGCAAAAGGAGAAAACACAGTTATACCTGTACGGGTTGCTGTATTAGCTGAATTATCGCCGGTGCCTGAACAATTACCCCAGTTGGGATTATCCCAATGTGCTATACCCATCTGCAAAGTAGTGTAGGTACTGAAGTTTGCACCTTCCAGTGATGCAGGCCATCCTAAGGTCATTGCAACCCCGGCTCCTGCTGTTCCACCAACTAAATTAACGGTATAAACAGCATCAACAACATTGGACTTTTGTCCGGCGGTAAACGCTGTCCCATCAGGTTCTCCGTTTGTGGTGATACCATTAAAAACACAGATATCATAACTATTGACATTTGATGGTGTGAGTGTTACAGGCAAATAAACGGAACCATTACCAACTGGTATGAGGTATGGTGTAGCTGCGGCCATATTATTTACCTGGAAAAAACCTTTAGCCCCGTTACCGGTATTAACCAGTGTTGCAATATGTTTGGCAGGGCCAAAACCTGTACCACCGATCACATTACCATTTGTAAGACTTACAGTATTTCCGACAGGAATGGTTAGCCTGCCACTTGTTAGCGTTAAAGAGCCTTCTATAGCAGTGGAACTCGAAAAAGTAACACCTGTTCCGCCACCAGTATTGTTTATAACGATGTCAATTATATTTACCATCGCACCTGATTGATTGAAATTTTGTACAGCAGTACCATTAAAGTTTATTAATCCTTTACCGGTTCCTGTGGCAGTTTCTCTTATCACACCAAAGCTGGTAAAATTACCGCCAACATTCAACGTGCCAATATTACCTGCGCCACCGATACATAAATCTAAATTTCCACCGCCTGATACAAATGCATCCCTGACAACTGTAAGGGTCCTGTCTGTTGTACTTGAAATGGTAAAAGCAGCATTTACCGCCAGGTCCCTTCCTACGGTGAATGAGCCTGCAGTCATCAGCAACCGTGCTGATCCTGTATTAGTAACAGTAAAATCCCCGGCTACTGAAACACCACTTGCCATTGTTACGTTGGCGGTCATTCCGGCACAATCATAATTAAGATTACCAAATGCCTGGTTTCCTCCGGCAGGATGCGTACCTACGAGTCCTGTAAGATTACAAAATGAATTAGCATCCCAGTTGGCTGTTGGAAGAGTGCCTCCATCCTGGTTATGAACATAAGCCCCCCCGCTTCCAAATGTTAATGTACTTAAAGTGCCATTGATCGTACCCTGGCTATTAACTGTACCAAAAATATTTGTAGAAACATTAGCTGCGTTTGAATTGAAGGTTCGGCCGTTACCAATAAAAAAATCACCGCTCACATTTGCTGTAGCATTTGCAGCCATCGTTAGGGTAACATTCGTTCCTATTGTAAGTGTTGCGCCACCCCCGGATATGAAAAAATCAGGATCTGGAACTGCACTTCCGATTGTTAATGTGGAGGGTGTTACTCCATCAGCAAAGGTTACTATCCCCTGAGATATGGTCAATGAACCGTATGAAATATTCCCTGGCATTACTGTAAAGGTGATCGTGCCTGCAGTATTAAATACGATATCATCACCCGAAGCAGGCACTCCGACAGGCGCCCAGTTACCGGCGGTATTCCAGCTCTTACCTCCTCCCGTACCTCCATTCCAGGTTTTGGTTGCGGCAAAACCTGCAGTAGCGGTTAATAAAAAAAGACCTGAGATCACCAGGGTCTTGACGATCGATTTTAAATTAGGTAATTTTTTTTTCATGTTGTACATTTTTAATTTTTAAGATAGGATTCGGAATGATCATGCGGTTAAAAAACTAATATTTTCATGTTATACTATACAAACTGATGGTTGAACCTGATGCAATCAAAATGGTTTCAGTTTCAGATTGGGGGTATTTAGCAGCAATTAGCACAAAACTTTACGTCTATTTATTGACATCCGATATTAAAATTAAAGCGAAAAAGCGAAAAATCAAAGATTAATATTTTTACAGTATAGTGACATATTCCCCAAAACACGGGTATTCTCAGGGAGATACGCATTAAGAAAAAGACGTGAGATCAGTATATAACGTTGCTTTGCAAATCAACTTTATTTTCTGTTTTTATGATAAGCAGGGGTCTGTTTTTATTCGGTAACCCGGTATAAAGTTCACAAAGTAAGCGCCCCTGCGGGGCGCTTACTTACATTGTAAATCAACGTGTAGTCTTTATTTCTTTGTGAACTTGATCGTATTTGTTTGTCCATCACTGAACACTCCTTTGATCATATACATACCTGCAGGTAAATTGGCAATATCAAGATTAACCATACTTGTTCCGGCCTGCAGCTGCACACTATTGTGGTATACTA
>Ga0193708_1000253_pt1 | contig 12268 bp, 12 predicted proteins | sample H3c1metaG_FD_160570 | JGI IMG/M metagenome (GOLD analysis project Ga0193708, IMG submission 160570) | Soil microbial communities from a riparian zone of the East river system, Colorado, United States - H3c1 | ecosystem: Environmental > Terrestrial > Soil > Riparian zone | place: USA: East River...
TGTGTTGCTGGTGGTGCCGCTAGGCGTGCTCGGCGCGGTTGTGTTCTCGCTGCTGCGCGACCTGCCGAATGACATCTACTTCAAGATCGGGTTGATCACCGTGATCGGACTCGCCGCCAAGAACGCGATCCTGATCGTCGAGTTCGCGATCGAGCAGCGGCAGCTCGGCAAGCCCTTGCGCCAGGCCGTGGTCGATGCCGCGAAGCTGCGTTTCCGGCCCATCCTGATGACTTCGTTCGCCTTCATCATGGGCGTGACGCCGCTGGCGATCTCTACCGGCGCCGGCGCGAACGCGCGCCACGCGATCGGCACCGGCGTCATCGGCGGCATGCTGTTCGCGACCTTCCTCGGCCTGCTGCTGATTCCGGTGTTCTACGTGGTGGTGCGGCGGATGCTGGGCGACAAGCTCGATGAGAAGCCGGTGCTCGAGCATGATGACGGTGATGAGCCATTACCGCCGCAGGCGGCGACGTCCTGATTGGCGTCCGATCGCGACACGCGATACAGGAAAAAGCCCGCCGACCGGCGGGTTTTTTTCCCCGGGCTCTAAGGGAGCCGTGAGAGATTTGCCGTTGCAAAAAAAACCCGGCAGTGCGAGCTGCCGGGTTTTCACATCACGCGGGGAGAGAGACCGCGTTGCCGGTCGCCCGGCCTGGAGACTTACTTGGCGCGCTTGGCGGCAGCCTTGACGGCTTCTTCGGCGTTCGCCTGCACGGTCGCGGTGGCGGACTCGACCTGGCCCTTGGCGATCTGGGCAATGGCTTCGTTCGTCTTCACGGTGCGGCCGAACACTTCCTGGCCGGTGCTGATGGTGCGCTCGATGTTCTCGCGCGCGACCTGCACGCCCTTCGGCCATACATTCTTGAGGCCGTCGACGTCACGGACCTGGGCAAGCTCGCCCCAGAAAGCGAACGCAGCATTGACGTTCTGCTCGAGGGTGGCGAACTGCAGGCCGAACACCTTTTCGGCGTTCTCGAGGGCCAGCTGGTTGACCTGGGCGGCGGTGTCGGCGAACTGGCGCGTGGCCGAGCCGAACTGATCGTTGATGTTCTGGTACATGGCGGTTTCCTGCGTTGTCCGGCAGGGATTGCCGGTTTGGTGCGGTGCAGCATAAACGCAGGTTTGTTGCATTGCAACATTTGGCCATGACCGTTCGTCGGACCGTTCAGGATTCGTTTTAAATCAGTGAGTTGCGGCAGCCAATGTCAGGGCGAGGCCGCCGAGTCGCGACCCAATCCCGACCGTGCGCGGGTCGTCCAGACCGTTCATCCGCGATAGCGGCACCCGGACGTGCAGGTCTCATGGACCACGATCTCGCTCAACAGCGGCAGCCGCGGCCGCAGCCGCTCCCAGATCCAGGCCGCCAGCCGCTCGCTGGTGGGGTTCTCCAACCCCTCGACTTCATTGAGGTAATGGTGGTCGAGCTGGTCGTACAGCGGCTGAAAGGCCGCCTTGAGGTCGGCGAAGTCCATCACCCAGCCGGTTTGCTCGCCTGGCTCGCCGGCGACATGCACCTCGATGCGGAACGAGTGCCCGTGCAGCCGCGCGCACTTATGCCCGGCCGGCACGTTCGGCAGGCGATGCGCCGCCTCGATGGTGAAGATCTTGAAGATGTCCATGACGTGTCGTTGGATGCCGGCAGTGCGCGTCACGCGCGAAAGCTATGGTCGCCGAATCCGGCGCCGTTACCTAGCTCCAATCGGCATTTCGGGCCGATGCGTTAACCTGAACCCATGAGCATCGAAGACAACGAACGCCCGCTCGAAGCCGGCATCCACACCGACCTGGCCGGGCGCATGACCTACGAAGGCTACCTGCGCCTGGACCGGCTGCTGTCGGCGCAGCAGCCGTTGTCGAATCCGCCGCACCACGACGAGTTGCTGTTCATCGTCCAGCACCAGGTCGCCGAGCTGTGGATCAAGCTGATGGTGCACGAGCTACGCGCAGCCATCGCGCACCTGCGCGCCGACCGGCTCGATCCCTGCCAGAAGATCTTCGCGCGCTGCAAGGTGGTGCTGCGCCAGCTGACCGAAATGTGGTCGGTGCTGGAGACGTTGACGCCGTCGGAATACATGGAATTCCGCGAACTGCTCGGCCCGTCGTCAGGCTTCCAGTCGGTGCAGTACCGGACCATGGAGTTCCTGCTCGGCAACAAGAACGCGGCGATGCTGAAGGTGTTCGCGCACGATCCCGATGGGCAGGAAACGCTGCGCGAAGCGCTGCAGTCGCCCGGGCTCTACGACGAGGCGCTGCGCTACCTGGCGCGTCGTGGCCATGCGGTTCCGGACGCGCACCTGGATCGCGACTGGTCCAAACCGCACGTGTTCAATGCCGACCTCGTGCCGGTGTTCGAGCGCATCTACGAGGACACCGAGGCGCACTGGCAGGAATACCACCTGTGCGAGGACCTCGTCGATCTGGAAACGCAATTCCAGCTGTGGCGCTTCCGCCACATGCGCACGGTGATGCGCATCATCGGCTTCAAGCGCGGCACCGGCGGCTCGAGTGGCGTGGGTTTCCTGCGGCAGGCGCTGGAGCTGACCTTCTTTCCGGAGTTGTTCGAGGTGCGGACGGTGATCGGGCCCGGTAGTGGCTACGGGGTGGAACAAACAGAAACGCAGTGAGGCCTGCGTTTTTGTCCCTGCACTTAAGGGATCGCAGGACTGACGAGCAAAAAACCGTCGCCTTTCGAGCTTGGGATGTTTCGGAGCGGGCGCTATGCCATCGCGAATGCTGCATTGCGGCAGTACGCCACCGGTTTGACGTGACAAGCCGCTGTCGGTAATCCTCGCGCGTCCCGCGCAGACGGGCGCTCCATTCCTGAACCATCCACAGGGGTTACTGCATGAACGTCCACGTTCCCAACGCCGCCGAACCGGCCGGCCCACCGCTGATGGCGCCATCGGGCGGCGGTTCCGAGCCGCCGCAGTTCGCTCAGCGCTTGGGCCATCCCGCGCCGCTGTGGATGCTGTTCATGACGGAGTTCTGGGAGCGGTTCGCCTTCTACGGCATCCGCTGGGCGCTGGTGCTGTACATGGTCGCGCAATTCCATGACGGCAATGCCGCTGGCGAGGCGCCGTCGAACCTGATCTACGGCGCTTATCTGGCACTGGTCTATGCGGCCGCGATTTTCGGTGGTTACGTAGCCGACCGAGTGCTCGGCTATCAGCGTTCGATCCTGCTCGGCGCGGTGATCATGGCGGCCGGCCTGTTCATGATCTCGATGCCGGATCCGGAGGTCTTCAAATTCGGCCTGGCCACGATCATCTGCGGCAACGGCCTGTTCAAGCCGAACATCTCGACCATGGTCGGCAAGCTGTACGCCACCGACGACAACCGTCGCGACGCCGGCTTCACCATCTTCTATATGGGCATCAACCTCGGCGGTTTTCTCGCGCCGATCCTCACCGGCATCCTCGCCGATCAGATATTCGGCACGCAGGCGATGCCGGCCTACAAGTACGTGTTCATTGCCTCGGGCATCGGCATGCTGCTGAGCCTGGTGTGGTTCTGGTTCGGTCGTCGCCAGCTCGGCGGCATCGGCCGTCCGCCGGAAGGCGACGGCGGCAAGCAAAAGGTGCTGTACGTGTTCATCGGTGCGCTCGCCGCGATCCCGGCGGTGTACTTCTTGCTGTCGATGGGCGCCGGGCCGCTGAACTGGTACGTGCTGCTGCCGATGTTCGTCATCCTCTGCACGCTGCTGTTGGTCGAGGGCATCCGTGAAGGCAAGGTGCAGCGCGACAAGGCGATCGCGATGCTCATCATCTTCGTCTTCAACATCCTGTTCTGGATGTTCTTCGAGCAGGCGGGCAGCTCGTTCACCTTCCTCGCCGACAAGATCGTCGACCGCGACATCTTCGGACCCGGCGGCTTCGTGTTCTCGAATGCCTGGTTCCAGTCGGTGAATTCGCTGGCGATCATCGCCCTGGCCCCGGTCATCGCACTGATCTGGATATGGATGGGCAGGCGCAATGTCGAGCCCAACATCCCGCGCAAGTTCAGCCTCGGCCTGATCTTCAACGGCCTGGCCTTCCTGTTGCTGATGTTCGCGTTGTCGAGCCTGGTCAACGACGCCGGCAAGATCCCGTTCTGGACGTTGTTCATGGTCTACGTCATCCAGTCGATCGGCGAGCTGTGCCTGTCGCCGATCGGCCTGTCGATGGTGACCAAGCTGGCGCCGATGCGCCTGGTCGGTTTCGGCATGGGCGGCTGGTTCCTGTCGACCGGTATCGGCAACAACTTTTCGGGCATCTTCGCCGGCCAGGTGAGTGGCGAAACCGGCATGACCACGGCTTCCGCGCTGACCGGCTACACCTTCGGTTTCTGGGCGTTGGTCGGCGCGGGCGTGTTGTTGTTCCTGATCGCGCCGCTGATCCAGAAGCTGATGCACGGCGTGAAGTAAAGCGGGTATTGCCGCCTTGGTATCGGCGCGCTGGCGTTTTTACGCCAGCGCCTTTGCCGATACGTCATCCCCGCGAAGGCGGGGATCCTACAGAGACGAGGCGTGCTCGAGCTTGGCCAGCAGCCGGTCGAGCGTCGCGCGCTCGTCGCCGTCCAACGGTGCCAGCAACGCGCGTTCGTAGCCGAGCGCGATCGGCACGACTTCGTCGTAGACGCGGTAGCCGGCCTCGCTGAGTTCGAGCACCGAGCGACGGCGATCGTCGCCATGCGGTTCGCGCTGCAGCAGACCGCGCTCGAGCAGCCGCGCGAGCGCGCGGCTGACGGCGACCTTGTCCATCGCCGTGCGCTCGGACACGCCGTTCGCCGACAGCCCGGAATAGCGCCCGAGCACCGCGATCACGCGCCACTCGGTGATGCCGATGCCGAAACGCTCGGCGTAGGCGCTGGCGATGGTCTGGCTGATGCGGTTGGACAGCACGCTGAGGCGGTAGGGCAGGAAGTGCTCGAGGTCGAGGGTGGCGTGTTCGGTGGGGCCAGGGGACTGGGCATTGCGGGCACTTTCCCTCATCCGCCCCTGCGGGCCACCTTCTCCCGCAAGCGGGAGAAGGGGTCTTGCGGCGGCCTTTGGCCGCGTAGCCCTAGGGGACATGCTGCGTTGCGCCTTGCAAATGGTTACATCTGAAACTATAACGTCGGCCACGATCGCGCAAGCCGCAACGCACCACGGAGCACCCCCAATGAGCGCACAACCGCAGACCCAGGCCCAGGGCCCCAACCTCGGCATGCAGGTCACGACCTTCGAGAACCCGATGGGCATCGACGGCTTCGAGTTCGTCGAATTCGCCGCGCCGGAGGGCCAGGGCGACCTGCTGCACGATCATTTCCGCAAGATGGGCTTCACGGCCGCGCTGCGCCACAAGACGCGGCCGATCACGATCTATCGGCAGGGGGGCGTCAACTTCCTGGTCAACGAAGATCCGGATTCGTTCGCCGCCGATTTCGCCGAGGCGCATGGTCCGAGCGCCTGCGGCTTCGCTATCCGCTTCAAGAAGCCAAGCGGCGAGGTGCTGAAGACCGTGCTCGGCAACGGCGGCGAGGCGATCGACCACAAGGCCGACACCAAGGCCGTCGACGCGCCGGTGGTCAAGGGCATCGGCGACTGCATGCTGTACCTGGTCGACCGCTATGGCGACAAGGGTTCGATGTACGAAGAATTCCTGCCGGTGCAGGGTGCCGAGCCGAACCCGGCCGGATTCGGCCTGACCTTCATCGACCACCTCACCCACAACCTCTACTTCGGCAACATGCAGAAGTGGTCGGATTACTACGAGCGCCTGTTCAACTTCCGCGAGATCCGCTACTTCGACATCAAGGGCGCCAAGACCGGCCTGGTGTCGAAGGCGATGACCGCGCCGGACGGCATCGTCCGTATCCCGCTCAACGAGTCGAACGATCCGAAGTCGCAGATCAACGAGTACCTGGACACCTACAAGGGCGAGGGCATCCAGCACATCGCCTGCTTCACCGACGACATCTATTCGACCGTTGAGAAGATGCGCGCCGAAGGCGTCGAATTCCTCGACACACCCGACACCTACTTCGAAGTGATCGACCAGCGCGTGCCGAACCATGGCGAGGATGTCGCGCGGCTGGCCCGCAACAAGATCCTGATCGACGCCGATCCGGAAACCCACCAGCGCAAGCTGCTGCAGATCTTCACCACCAACGCGATCGGTCCGATCTTCTTCGAGATCATCCAGCGCAAGGGCAACGAAGGCTTCGGCGAGGGCAATTTCCAGGCGCTGTTCGAGAGCATCGAGCGCGACCAGATGAAACGCGGCGTGCTTTGATCGTAAGCGGGCCTTGGCCCGCCGCACGACACCGATCGGTCGGCATGACGGACAAAGCACCCCACGTAACGAGGCGCGAATGAAATCGAACGGCTACCAATCCGGCTTCGGCAACGAGTTCGCCACTGAAGCCGTGGCCGGCGTCTTGCCGCAAGGCCAGAACTCGCCGCAGCAGGTTGCGCATGGGCTCTATGCAGAGCAGCTGTCGGGCACCGCGTTCACCGCGCCGCGCGGCGAGAACCGGCGCAGCTGGCTGTATCGCATCCGTCCGGCCGCGATGCACGGCACGTTCGAGTCCTTCCAGCAATCCCATTTCCATGACGATTTCGGCGATGGCCCGGTGACGCCGGATCAGCTGCGCTGGAATCCGCTGCCGCTGCCAATGCCGGAGGCGCCACGCGATTTCGTCGATGGGCTGTACACGATGGCCGGCAATGGCAGCGCTGCCGCGCAGCACGGCGTAGGCATCCACCTGTATGCCGCCAACGCATCGATGCACGGACGCTTCTTCTACAGCGCCGACGGCGAATTGCTGATCGTGCCGCAGCAGGGCGCATTGCGCATCGCGACCGAACTCGGCGTGCTCGACGTCGCGCCGCAGGAGATCGCGGTGATCCCGCGCGGCGTGCGTTTCCGCGTCGAAGTGCCCGATGGCGCGGCGCGTGGCTATGTCTGCGAGAACTTCGGCGCGCAGATGCGGTTGCCGGACCTCGGTCCGATCGGCGCGAATGGACTGGCCAATCCGCGCGATTTCCTCACGCCGAACGCTGCCTACGAGGACATCGAGGGTGACTTCGAACTGGTCGCCAAGTTCCAGGGTCATCTCTGGCGCGCGTCGATCGATCATTCGCCGCTCGACGTCGTCGGCTGGCACGGCAACTACGCGCCCTACAAGTACGACCTGCGCCGCTTCAACGCGATCGGCTCGATCAGCTTCGACCATCCCGATCCGAGCATCTTCACCGTGCTGACCTCGCCCAGCGACACGCCCGGCACGGCGAACATGGACTTCGTGATCTTCCCGCCGCGCTGGCTGGTGGCGCAGCACACGTTCCGGCCGCCGTGGTTCCATCGCAACGTCGCCAGCGAGTTCATGGGCCTGGTGCACGGCGCCTACGACGCCAAGGCCGAAGGCTTCGCGCCCGGTGGCGCGAGCCTGCACAACTGCATGAGCGGGCATGGACCGGATGCGCAGACCTTCGACAAGGCCTCGAACGCGGACCTGTCGAAGCCCGACGTGATCGGCGACACCATGGCCTTCATGTTCGAGACGCGCGCGGTGATCCGGCCGACGCGGCAGGCGCTCGACGCCGTGCACCGCCAGCGCGATTACCAGCATTGCTGGGCCGGGCTCACGAGGCGCTTCACGCCGCCGGCGGGATGAGCTCGCGTCAATCCGCGGACGATGGCTGCGCGGATGCGTATTGCGCCTGGAGGACGGGCAGCGCCTCTTCCGGAATCATTTCCGCCACGCGATCGAACACGCGCCGGCTGTACGACGGATTCGCGATGCGCTGGATGTGATGGAGTCCTTGCAGCACGGCGGCGACCGTTGCTTCGGGTCCGATGCTGGTGCGGATGAGCGCCTTGATCTCGGCGGATTCGGCATCACGCTGCAGCTGCAGCATGTCGAGCATATACATCTTGGTCGCGGCCAGCGAACGCCGTGTCGCGGGACGCGCCAGGAGCGGGGTAGTCGCTGCGGATGGCGCGATCGCGGACGTCGTTGCCGATCCTATTGCGGGTACGTCGATGCCGGCAACGGAAGCCGTCGCGGAATGGGACGTAGCGAGGTAGCGTTCTTCCACCAGTCGCAACACCGCCGGGCGCGCAGGCGAACCCAGCAGGCCGACGATGTCGTCGAGCCTGCGCTGGCCGTCGCTCAGGATCAGGATGCGGCGATCCTGCGCGGTCAGCGTGTCCGTGCGCTCAAGTAGGGCCGAGCGCGCCTTGTCGGTCTTGTGCAACTGCATGATGACGCCCCTGTAGGCGCGAGACGCTAGCGGCAGGGGATGAACGCGTGATGACAACTGCGCGCGTTGGGTTCGTCTCAAGTCCGGCGACATGCGCATGTGTTCGACCCTTCATGGCGATGGGCTACGCTGCGACCACCACCGAACAGGAGTCCGACATGACCTTGCCACTGCTGCGCTCGTGCCTTGCCACCGCCTGCCTGCTGCTGTTGCTCGGCGCCTGCGAGCGTGCGCCATCCGCCAGTCAGGTCGACGCAGGCGATGCGGCCGTTCCGCCGCCGTTGGACCAGCCGGTAGAGGACGTAGCGCCCGCGACCGCGCCGGTTTCGCCGACACCTAGCGAAGGGCTGGCGCGTTACGACGGCTACGGCGACATGCGCTTCGGCATGAGCGCGGACGAAGCGAAGAAGGCCTGGGGTGGCGAACTCAACGGCAAGCCGTCCGAGGGCACGACCTGCTATCACCTCAATCCGATCTCGAATCCAACGCCGGCGTATTTCGCCTTCATGATCGAGGACGGCAAGTTCGTGCGTTACGACGTCTCCAACGACAAGGAAGTCGCGCCGGGTGGCGGCAAGCGCGGCATGACGTCGGACGAGATCAAAAAGCTGTACCCCGAAGTCACGGAGCAGGGCCATAAGTATGTCGAAGGCGGCAAATACCTGCGCGTCAAGGACGATGCCGGCGGCAATGGCGTACTGGTGTTCGAGACCGACGCCGCCGGCAAGGTCACGGAGTGGCGCGTCGGCGTGCCGCCGCAGGTCGACTATGTCGAGGGGTGTTCGTGATCGATCGATGGTTCTGTGAAGCGGAGGTCGTGAACGGCAATATTTGAAGTTCGCGCGGCGACTACCGTCATCCTGGCTGCACCGGGATGACCAGAAAAAAAGCTACGCTCCTCCCGACTCCAAATTCCCGATTCCATGCCCTCCAGCGCGCAATCCCTGCTCATCCTGCTCGCCGCCTACCTGATCGGTTCGGTGTCGGGCAGCTTGCTGATCGGGCGCCTGCACGGCGTCGACATCCGCACGCAGGGCAGTGGCAATGCCGGCGGATCGAACGCATTCCGTACGCAGGGCTTTGCCTTCGGCGCCGGCGCGGCGCTGTTCGACATCGCCAAGGGTGCGCTGGTCGCCTGGTTCGCGCTGCGCTGTGCGCCTGCCGAGTCACGCTTCGATGCAACCGCGCACGCCTACGCGGCGGCGTTCGCCGCGATGATCGGTCATGTCTGGCCGCTGTGGCACGGCTTCCGCGGCGGCAAGGGTGCGGCGACGCTGGCCGGCAGCGTGCTGGTGCTGTGGCCCTGGGTGACGCCCGCACTGGTGGTTGTATGGATCGCGACGATGGTGTCGAGCGGTTACGTCGGAGTGGCAACGGTCGCCGCCGGCATCGCGCTCGCGGTGATCGCCTGGTTCACCGGGGCCGAACCCGCACGGCTGGTGTTCGCCAACGCCGCGGCAATGCTGTTGCTGTTTACGCACCGCGGCAACCTGGCGCGCCTGCGCACGGGTGGTGAATCGCGGTTCGAGCGCGCGCGCCTGTTGCATCGCCTGTGGCGCCGCCCGTGAATGCCGAACGCGCCTTGCTGCAGCGCCTGGTCGCCGGCCCCGCGACCGGCGACGCGCTCGCGCGCGAGTCGGGCCATACCCGCGCCGCGATCTGGAAACGCATCGACGCCTTGCGCGCGGCCGGTGTCGAGATCGAAGCGCGGGCCGGGCGCGGCTATGTGCTGGCGCGACCGCTCGAGCTGCTCGATGCGGACGCGATCCTGGCGCGGCTTCCCGCGCAACAGCGCGCGCAAGTCGCCGGATTCGAGATCGCCTGGTCGCTCGACTCGACCAACTCGGAACTGTTGCGCCGCTCCACGCCCAGCGCAGGCGCGACGGTGCTGCTGGCCGAACGCCAGACCGGCGGTCGCGGTCGGCGCGGGCGTGACTGGGCGTCGCCACTGGCCGCCAATCTTTACCTGTCGATCGCGCGCCACTATTCGGGCGGACTGGCACGACTCGGCGGACTCGGCCTGGTGGCCGGCGTCGCCGCCGTCGAGGCGCTGCATGCGCTGGGCATCGATCGCGTCGGCTTGAAATGGCCCAACGACCTGGTGGTGGCCGACGCCTCCGCGGCCAGTGCGGGCCAGGCGCTGCGCAAGCTCGGCGGCGTGTTGGTCGAAGGCGGCGGCGAGCACGCCGGACCCGTGCGCGCGGTGATCGGGCTCGGCCTCAACCTGCGCATGCCGGCAACGTTCGCGGCAGGCATCGACCAGCCGTGGATCGACCTGGCGACCCTGTCGGGCGCCGCGCACGTCGCACGCAACGAAGTCGCCGCCGTCGTGCTCGCGAAGTTGCTGCCGAGCCTGGAACGTTTCGACGACATCGGCCTCGCGCCTTTCCTCGACGACTACCGCCGCATCGATGCGCTTGCCGGCCGTGAAGTGGTGGTGCAGGCCGGCGATGTCCGTCATGCCGGCACGGCTTTGGGCGTGGCCGACGACGGCGCGCTGCGGGTCCGCATCGGAGGCGTCGTCCGCGACTTCCACGCGGGCGAAGTCAGCGTGCGGCGGCAATGAGCGTCTGGCTGTTCGATCTCGGCAACACGCGCCTGAAGTATGCGGCGCTGCGCGACGATGGCAGCATCGGGGAAGTCGTCGCGATCGCGCATGACGGCGGGACACTTGCAACGGACTGGCGGGCAGCACTGCCGGAACGCTTCGAAGCGGCCTTCATCGCCAGCGTCGCCGCGACGGCGTTGCGCGTAGCGCTGCTGGACGGCCTCGGCCAGTGTTGCGGCCGGATCTCGCGCGCGACGACGCAGGCACGCTTTGTCGACGTCGACGTCGACGTCGATGTCGATGTCGTGTCGGGCCAGGTCAGCATCGCCTACGCACAGCCACAGCGCCTGGGCGTCGACCGTTTCCTGGGGCTGCTCGCAGCGCGTGCGCGCGGCGCGCGACCCTGGCTCGTGGTCGGCGTCGGCACGGCCCTGACCATCGATCTGCTAGACGACGCGGGCGTCCATCGCGGCGGCCGCATCGCGCCTTCGCCGATGCTGATGCGGCAGGCGCTGCATGCGCGCGCGGCGCAATTGCCGGACAGCGGCGGCCGTTACGTCGAGTTCGCGGCCGATACCGACGATGCGCTGGCATCGGGTTGCGAAGGCGCAGCGGTCGGCCTGGTCGAACGCAGCCTGCAACAGGCCACCACGCTACTCGGTGGGATGCCCGGCCTGTTGCTGCACGGCGGTGGCGCGCCGGCGTTGCAGGCGCATTTCGACGATGCAATCGCGGCACCGGCGCTGGTGCTGCAGGGACTGGCGCGCTGGGCCTGCGTCGGCCGCGCGACCGCCACCGGCTAGAATGGCGCGATGCTGTCCCGCGCCCTGATCGTCCTGCTGATCGTGTTGAATGCCGGCGTTGCCTTGTGGTGGGCGACGCGTCCCGTGCCGATCCCCGCGCAAGCCGCCGATGCGCGCGGCGACGGGCAGGACAGCGGCATCGCCCGGCTGCAGTTGCTGCGCGAAGTGCCGCGATCGGCGCTCGCGCTGCGTCCCGCACCGGCGCCGACACCGGCACCTGCGATTCCGCCGGCGGCCGCTGCCGCAAGCTCCGCAACTTCCGTCGCGCAACGTTGCTACGCCATCGGTCCGTTCACGGATGCCGCGACGCTGACCGCGGCGCGCACGCAGCTGCAGCCGCAGGTCGCCGCGATGCGAATCCGCGAAGCCCCCGTTTCTGCGGCGCGCGGCTGGCGCGTGATGATCGCGCCGCTCGCCGATCGTGCCGTCGCGCAGATCATGGTCGAGCGCCTCAAGGCGGCCGGTTTCGACGATTACCTCATCGTGCCGGATGGCGACGAAGCCAACAGCATCGCGCTCGGTCGCTACGGTGGAGAAAGTTCAGCGCGGCAGCGCGAGGCAGCGCTGCGCGCGGCCGGTTTCCAGGCCCAGGCGCAACCGTTGGGCACGACGGCAGTGCGATCATGGCTGGACATCACCGTAGCCGATGCCGCCTTCGATCCCGAGCGCGCGCGGCAATCGTCCGGTGCGGCC
>Ga0193708_1000254_pt1 | contig 12261 bp, 9 predicted proteins | sample H3c1metaG_FD_160570 | JGI IMG/M metagenome (GOLD analysis project Ga0193708, IMG submission 160570) | Soil microbial communities from a riparian zone of the East river system, Colorado, United States - H3c1 | ecosystem: Environmental > Terrestrial > Soil > Riparian zone | place: USA: East River...
TTATAAGTGCCTAATTCTTTTACGTCATCAATGATAGAGATACGGCGACGGTCGATCTCGTAACCCTTTTGTTCTTTAATAGCCCTTGCTATCTGAACAGAAGTAACGCTTCCGAAGATCTTACCGCTGGTTCCTGTTTTAGCGCCAAGCTTTAAAGCACCGGTTTGCAAAACAGCAATTACACTGTTTAATTCGGCCAGTAACTTCGCTTCTTTCTTACCCTGCTGTTTCTTTTTCTCTTCCATCATTTTCATGTTGGAAGGACTTGCTTCGATCGCAAATTTTTGAGGAATAAGATAGTTACGACCGTAACCATTCTTAACAGTTACGAGTTCATTAATGCCACCTAAATTATTTACATCCTGGATTAATATTACCTGCATTGTTTTGCATTTTTACCCAATCACGCCACAGCGTGACTTTCTCTATTTAAAGGTTAGGGTGGTTTAAAAAAATTATTTCAATAGATCTGTTACGTATGGTAAGATCGCCATTTGACGCGCTTTTTTTACTGCATCGCCTACTTTACGCTGGAACTTCAAAGAGTTACCGGTAATGCGGCGTGGCAATAACTTACCCTGCTCGTTTATGAACTTTTTCAAAAATTCAGCATCCTTATAATCGATATAATGGATACCCATTTTCTTAAAGCGGCAGTATTTTTTTGGGCGCTTCTCCTGCTTAATGGCAGTGAGATATTTTATTTCATTTTTTGCCATGATTTAAGCGGGTGATTTTTCGTTAGTAAAACGTCCGCCACTTCTCTTTTTCGCATTGTAATCGACGGCGTACTTGTCGAGTGCAGTGTACATGTGACGCATCTGTGATTCGTCACGTAAAAGTTGAATTTTCAACTTTTCATTGAAGCTGGTTGGCGCTTTATACTCCATAACCCAGTAAAGACCAGTGGTCTTTTTGGCAATGGGATAGGCCAGCGATTTTAGTCCCCAGGGATTGGTGTGCAATACCTCACCTCCGTTTTCTGTAACGAGGTCGGCATATTTTTTCTGAGCGGCTTTAAATTCCTCTTCAGACAGCACAGGGGTAAAAATCACCATCAATTCGTAGTTGTTCATTTCCCTGATTTAATTTGTTTAAAAATGTGATTAATCCGTTTTTCTGAACGGGCAGCAAAGGTAGGGATTTTCAAGTGTAATTTGGCGTGAATAAGGGATAATTTTAAGGCTTTTCTTAATACCAGTTCTTATATTCGTCAAACAGCAAATATTCGGCCTGGCCGGTAAGGGCAGAAGGGTAAAATCTTGAAACTAACCCGCTGTTATTTAACCACTAAGCGATAAACCGGGTACCTATTATGCCCCGGCTCATAATAAGGAGAATTTTTATATATGAAATCCAATTGGGCAGAACCATTGGCCGCAAATTTCTGATCTGCAGCCTTTTTCTCCTCAAGCCTCTTTTTCAAATCAGGGTTATCCTTTAATACTTCGGCAGCCAGGTCATCCCACCGGTAGTCACTGTATCCTTCCTTTTGCTGCAATATGCCATCAAAAAAATTCCATGCAAAGAAACTATCATCACCGGTAGGCTCCAGCATTTCAATCAAATAACGGTTAGCCCGTTGGTTCATCGGAATAAAATAATCACCCTTTAGAAATTTTATCTTCTGTTTCATCACAGAGGTCTTTACCGCCGAATTTCTATGATGCTTTTCATAAGGCCGGGTCGATGACCTGTAATCATCAATACGATAAGCTTCTACTTCTATTGTTGTATCGTTATTGAATCGTTTCATGATAACATTATTGACCTTCAGCAGGTCAATAACATTGTGCCAGCCCTGGGGAATAATATATGCTACAGGAGCAGTAATAAAATTGGTTGGATTAAATACATTGTAAAACTTAACCTCTTTGGTAAAAGGCTTTGTCCTGTCGTAATACATCCTTCTAAGCCCTGTGGCATCGCTGGGTTTAAAAGCCTGTTCATAGCCTTTAAAAGTAATTAGCGAATATTTAATAGTATCATTATTCCAGCCAAGCGGCCAGGATATTTCCCTTATGGCAGCTTCTTTCGCAAGTTTGCGTTGGGCAATTAATTCTATTGCATTGGCGGATGACCTTTCGATCATGGTCTCCATTAAAGCATAGGTAGAAAGCACCCTGTCTTTAAATGGCTTTAACATATGTGTTTCCGGCATGAAAGAAATGGTTTGAAATAATGCGGCATATCCTGAGGAATAACGCGGAGGGTCATAGAACATTTCCATTCCTTTATCCGGGTTTTGGCTTTCAAAATTTACATAAGGTACCATGTCCCATTTTTTTTCTTCCATGCTTTTATAAAGCTGTGGTTCAAAACTTTCTTTTACCCATTTACCCAAATAACCCGTACCCAGTTTATCATACTGTGTTGTAATTAATGTCATGGTATGCTGGTAATCCGCCCCGTCGCTAACGTGGTTATCAATTAATATATCGGGGTCAAGTAAATGAAATATCTGTGCAAAGGCCCTGGCATCTTTACTGTCGCTCTTTGTAAAGTCACGGTTAAGATCAAGGTTTTGTGCGTTACCTCTAAATCCATATTCCAAAGGTCCATTTTGATTTGCTCTTGAATAAGAATTGCGGTTAAGGCAACCGCCAATATTATAGACCGGTATAAAAGCCAGCGCCACATTATCGGGCAACTTTAATTTTTTTGAAACGAAATCCCTAACCAGCATCATGCTGGCATCGATCCCGTCAGGTTCGCCGGGGTGAATGCCATTATTAATAAGGATGACAACCTTATTTTGCTTGTGCCATTTTACAGCATCAAACTGCCCTTCATTCGAGAGCAATACAAGGTGAAGGGGATAGCCGGCATCTGTCATTCCCATTTCCTTTACCAAAACATTGTTTGACATCTTATCTAAATTCTTATACCAGGCTATGGCTTCAAAATAGGTAGCACTTTCCTTTCCATCAGTTTTTTCAAAACGGCTTTGCTGGGCATTTGAATGATAAAAAAAACAAATAGATAAAGAAACAATAAAGACCTTTTTCATGCCGCTTAATTTTTTGTCAAGCTACAATAATTTTTGTTGAAAGGGCTGCCGTTCACAAAAAAACGGGCCCGTTACCAGGCCCGTTTTTTCTAAAGCACTTTAAATTATTTAATGATAACAAAAGACTGGTTGATCAATTCGTTGCTGTTGCTGATCTTAATGAAATACCTGCCGTCATTAAATTTTGAAACGTCGAGGTCAATATTTTTTTGCCCGTTCTTTACCTGTTGTTTCATTACAACACGCCCCGATACATCTGCAATGATCAGCCCGCTGTTCCCTGTTAAAGCCTGCTGAAGCTTCACGGTCAGTTTTCCATTTGTAGGGTTTGGATAAACCTGTGCATTGGAAAAATTTTCACTTAACCGGACGGGTACAGTTTTACTGTAACTGAACTTTCCATCGATATCGATCATTTTTAAACGATAGTAAATGGTATTTGCCTCAGGCAGGTCATTATCTGTAAAAGAATAATTAGCTAAATTTTTTCCCGGCACTTCACCAATCTTTGAGAATACAATTCCATCCGTACTTCTTTGTATCTCGTAATTTTCAAAATTGGTCTCATAAGTGGCATACCATTTTAATATTACGGATTCATTATTTTTTTGCGCAGTAAAACCGGTAACAGTAACAGGTAATACACCTGTACATTGCCATACCATGTAAACATATTCAGGGTGATCAATAAAAGGGTTACGGTTGCCCTGTACCGCATAAACAGCATTGTTCCTGTCAATTTCTTTTTGGCTTACAGGATCCTGGTTATGCCATTTATACATCAGTTTGATATCCCAGGTATCAAATGCGGGATATGCGGTGCCATTTAAAATATCATTGGCATTGCCATTACCCTGCCAGCCCGCAACCAGGTTCTCATATCTCGTTACCATATATAACTGTGCTCTTGCCAGGTCACCCTTGTATTCATTTCTTGGTTCAAATACAACACCGTTGAATCCCGGATAAGTATTAGGTCCGAGTTTGCTGCCATTTTGAGAAGTCCAGGTAGGCGCACTTACTTCTCCATACGGATAGTTATCCCTCCTGTTATTTACATAGCCATCGGTTGGAAAAACATGGTTGAGGTCCGAATACATAGGATAAGCTTCATTGAACCATGATTTGGGAAAGGAATGCTCCCTGTTATAACAATCAGCTTCAGAATTATAACTGCCACACTGGTTAGTGCTGAATGTATAGGTATAAGGTTCTGCTCCTGCCGGGTTATCGCTATACATATCCCAGATAATATCTGCGTTGTTAGCGTCATTGCGATGCAGGTCCGTTGTTTCGTAAGCGTTCCAAACGCCAGGGGTATAGCTTAGCTGGTTATAGTTTGCAGAAATGATGTTGAATAACGAGGTCTTTAAAGGGCCGCATGTTAAGGAACCCGCCGGATCATAATAGCCGGGAGGTATGCCATTGCCGGTAAGCGTAGTGGCGCTGCCGTTTAAAGATGTGCTGTTATAAAAGGGTTCACCATTGCAATCCCCATTTGCAGAAAAAATAAAGAAATAATAAAGCGTACCCGGGGTTAATCCAAGGGAATTAAAACTGCTGGCAGAAGTATAAGTTATCACTGTACCCCCGCCAAATGCCTGGCCGGCGGAATAAGTGATTCCATCAACAGGAGCAGCAGATAAAGTAGCGCTTAAACTTCTTACCACCAAATACCTGTTTGCTGCAGGTGCTGCAGTAAAGCTGCCGCTTACAGAAATGTTGCTTGGGTTTAAAATCAAATTGGTCGGCGGAGAAGAAGGTGTACTGCAGGGAGGCAAAGCAAGCGTTGTGCTGCTGCCGGTCAGCGGAGTTAAATTAAAATAATTCGGTCCTCCTGTGCATGCTTCACTGTTAACTGCAAACACAAAATAATAGTACTGTGTTGAAGGAGACAGACCGCTGTTTATAAAATTAGTACTCGTGCCGATGCTTACTATTGTGCCGCCACCAAAAGCGGTATTTACATTATATACTGTTCCATCAACAGGTGTAGCAGCTAAAGTTGAACTCAAACCCCTTACCACCATATATTCATCAGCAGCGGGAACTGAAGCGGTAAAGCTCACATTGATCGTTGTAGGGCTTGGCGTTAATACTAAGTTCGTCGGTTGATTTTGTGGCTCTGCACAAGGAGGTATGGAACTGGTAATATGAAAACCGAGATAATTAGGGTCTGTACTGGATGCAGTTTGTACTGTAGCCCGTGTTACAAGGTTCCACTCACTGCCGGTATAAGCAGCGTTAGGCGAGGTAATGGACGTATTGCGAACATAACTTACGTCTACCGCATTTATACCTGTTCCAAACTGGTCAATGAAATTGTTGGAAGCATCTAATAATGCTATACCATCATTGCCATTAAAAGCAATTACGTTATTATTTGTTTGATTGGCACTGGCTGCGGTTAAATAAGGTACTTCTGTACTATTCATCGGGTTGCCAATTAAAAAAGATTGCCCTGGAGCAATGGTACCCGTAAGATCCATGGTGCTGGATGGTGGGCCGGCAAATATGATATTACCGCCGGCACCGCCAACTGACCAAAGGCCAAGTCTCAATTGCGGACTGGCAAGGTTAATAGAACTGCTGCCCATATTGGTGATTTCTATCCACTTATTGATACCCGCGCCTTCATAATACTGGCTGATGACCACTTGTGACCTTGCAGAGAAAAGTATAACAGAAAATAGAAAGAGGAGTGTAAATCTTTTATTCATAGCAGCAGCGATACTTTTTATTACGGAGCAACAAATTTACCATTCTGTTGCATTACGGAGATTATAATTTATCAACAAAAAGCCCGTCAAGCTTAATATTGACGGGCCTTTAATAATATGTAAACGATAAAGAATTACTTTGCCTGCGCATTCACTCTTTTAGCCAGCTTGCTTTTTAAATTGGCAGCTTTGTTTTTATGGATGGTACCATTTCTTGCCAGTTTATCGATCATAGAAACAACTTTTGGTAATTGTCCGGTAGCAGCAGTCTTGTCGCTTGCTTTCAGATCACGGATCGCATTACGGGTTGTTTTGCCATAATAGCGGTTTCGTTCGTTACGCTTTGTACTCTGTCTTACATCTTTTTTGGTTGCTGCGTGATTTGCCATTTAAATCTATTTTTTGGGCTGCAAAGATAGGGGAATCAATGCAGAATTAAATGGGGTTTATGAATAATTTTAAAAAGCGCTTTACATTTTCTTAATTTGACCTAAAATCAGCTTATGAACAGGCATTTTTTACTCCTTTTACACCTCTTCTCACTTGTATTATTGGCGTTTGGCTGGGTGAAGGACATTCTTCATATTGATATTTCTGCTCATTTCTTTGTAGATGTTAACCTGTTCAATGAAAAAAGAAGCGTATTGGGTATGCTGGAGTCACTCTGGAAAGCCGGTAATTACTGGCCCTTTTTACTGATATTTTTATTTGGGATCATTGTTCCCCTGGTAAAATCGGGGCTGATGTTTTATATTCTGTTGGCAAAAGAGCCTAACCCCGGATGGCAGCGCTTTGTAAGCGCCATCAGCAAATGGGCAATGGCCGATGTTTTTGCGGTAAGCATTTTCGTGGCTTTCCTGGGTGCCAATGCTATGGCAAACACAAAGGCCGTTTTACAAACAGGCTTTTATTATTTTTCGGGATATGTTTTACTCAGCGGACTTGTAGCCATGCTATCCGCAAAAATGCTGGCAGGCACCACAGCTAATAAAGCATAATTAACCGATATTTGCAGTCAATTTTCTGATTTATTATGAAGGATTTCCAGTACATCACCAATTCCCATCCCGGATATATTGAAGGTTTATATAATGATTTTGTAAAAGACCCTAACAGTGTTGATGAGGACATGCGTAAATTTTTTGAAGGGTTCGATTTTGCGATCGCAAGTAATTCCATCCCGGCACCGGTCAATGGAAAGGCAGATCATAAAGCCGCTTTGCCTGCCACAAACATTGACAAGGAATTTGCCGTATTCCAATTAATTCATGCTTACAGGAGAAAAGGGCACCTTGTTGCAAAGACAAATCCCATACGTGAAAGAAAAGACCGCCATGCAAACCTCGGGTTAAATAATTTCGGATTGAATGATGCGGATCTCGCAACTGAATTCGATGCCGGAAAATTTGCCGGTATTGGAAAAACTTCTTTACAAAATATTATTTCGCATTTGCAAAAATGCTACACAGCCAATGTCGGTGTGGAGATCAGTTCATTAAATGACCAGGAAAAAATTGACTGGCTTACAAATGCCGTAGAACAAACTTTGTTAAAGCCTGTATCCCTTCAACAGAAAAAACGAATTCTGCAAAAACTGAATGAAGGTGTGATGTTTGAAAAATTCCTGCACACAAAGTATGTAGGACAAAAACGTTTTTCACTGGAAGGTGGTGAAACCACCATTGCTGCTTTGGATGCCATTATCAATACTTCGGCACAAAATAATGTTGAAGAAGTAGTGATCGGTATGGCACACAGGGGAAGGCTGAATGTGCTGGCCAATATCATGGGCAAAACCTACGAACAGATATTCAGTGAATTTGAAGGAACAAGCACGCCTGATACTACCATGGGCACAGGCGATGTAAAATACCATCTTGGTTTTGGCAGTGATGTGGAAGCTGAAGGCGGAAAAAAGATCCATTTAAAACTTAGTCCTAACCCTTCTCACCTGGAAGCCGTAGATCCCGTGGTTATTGGTTTTGCAAGAAGTAAGGCAGATGTTTTATATAACAGTGATTATGATAAGATACTTCCGATACTTATTCATGGCGACGCTTCTGTTGCCGGCCAGGGAGTAGTATATGAAGTGTTGCAGATGAGTGGGCTCGAAGGATATTATACAGGGGGTACCATTCATTTTGTCATCAATAACCAGATCGGGTTCACTACAGATTTTGACGATGCACGCAGTTCTGATTATTGTACTTCCATTGCAGCAATGGTACAGGCGCCGGTATTGCATGTTAATGGAGATGATGCGGAGACGGTAGTAAAAGCAAGTGAAATAGCAACGCTTTACCGGCAAAAATTCAACAGCGATATTTTTATTGATATGGTCTGTTATCGTAGGCATGGCCATAACGAGGGTGATGAGCCGAAGTTTACGCAGCCGCAGTTATATGCATTGATCGAAAAGCATCTTAACCCAAGAGAAGTTTATACACAATATTTAATGGAGAATGGTGAAGCAGATGCGCAGGCACTTGCAAAGGAAATGGAGCAAAAGTTTTTAGCCGACCTGCAGGAGCGTCTTGATGAGGTAAAACAAAACCCACTGCCTTACAGTTACCAGCCACCGGAATTGGTTTGGAAAAGCTTACGTAAGGCCAAGACCGATGATTTTGAAACTTCACCCGTTACTGCCATTACCAACGACCGGTTCAAATTGCTTTTTGATGGCCTGATGAAATGGCCGGCTGATTTTAAGCCACTGCGTAAGGTGGAAAAACTCATCCAGGATAAACTGAAATTGTTCAGTGATGAAAAAAAACTGGATTGGGCCACTGCGGAGTTAATGGCTTATGGCAGTTTATTGATCGAAGGAAAAGACGTACGCATGAGCGGGCAGGATGTCAAGCGCGGAACTTTCAGCCATCGTCATTCTACATTGTTTGACGAAACCAACAACAAGGAATACAACCGCCTGAATCATTTCTCACAAATGCAGGCGCCATTCCGCATCTACAATTCTTTGCTAAGTGAATATGCCGTGCTGGGTTTTGAATATGGCTATGCCATGGCCAATCCCAATGCTCTTGTAGTATGGGAAGCACAGTTCGGCGATTTTTGTAATGGCGCACAAACCACCATCGACCAGTTCATTGCAGCCGCTGAAACCAAATGGCAGCGTATGAATGGCGTAGTGATGCTGCTGCCGCATGGATATGAAGGGCAGGGGCCCGAGCACAGCAGTGCAAGAATGGAAAGGTTTCTGCAAATGTGCGCCGAGTTGAACATGGTGATAACGAACGTAACAACCGCAGCCAACTTCTTTCATTTGTTGCGGCGACAACTGGCATGGCCTTTCAGGAAACCATTGATCGTTTTTTCTCCGAAAGCAAACCTTCGTCACCCGGGCAGCTATAGCACGATAAGTGAATTTATAAGCGGGGGATTTAAAGAAGTGATAGATGACGGAACAATACCCGATGCTGCCGCAGTAAAAAAAGTTTTGTGCTGCAGCGGAAAAATGTATTTCGACCTGGCCGAGCGCCAGCAAAAAGAGAACCGGGCTGATGTTGCGATAATAAGGCTTGAACAAATTCATCCATTACCGCAAAAGCAACTGGATGAATTATATAAAAAATACAGTAAGGCCATCTGGTACTGGGTGCAGGAAGAACCGCTGAACATGGGTGCCGCAACATTCCTGAGAATGAATTTAAAGAATATTAATTTCTATATCATCAGCCGCCAGCCAAGCGCAGCAACGGCTACGGGTTACAGCAAAGTACATGCAAAAGAGCAGGCACAGATCATCGATACGGCTTTCTCAATATAAAAAAACAATCAGAAAATAGCAATAGATCATGTTCAATTCATTAAGTGAAAAATTAGAATCAGCCTTTAAGAATATAAAAGGACAGGCAAGGATCAGCGAGCTCAATATCGCAAATACGGTAAAAGATATCCGCCGAGCTTTGGTAGATGCCGATGTGAATTATAAAATAGCCAAAGAATTTACCGACAGGATAAAAGAAAAAGCGCTTGGTGAAAAAGTATTGAATGCAGTAAGCCCCGGCCAGCTAATGGTTAAGATCGTGCAGGATGAGCTGACAGAACTAATGGGCGGTACCGAAAGTGAATTTAACATCAGCGGTAACCCTGCCATTATTTTGGTTGCAGGCTTACAGGGTAGCGGTAAAACAACATTCAGCGGTAAGCTTGCCAATTACCTGAAAACAAAAAAAGGAAAATCACCTTTACTTGTTGCTGCGGATATTTATCGCCCTGCGGCCATCGACCAGCTGGAGGTTTTGGGTGGACAGATAGATGTTGCGGTGTATAGTGAAAGAGAAAATAAGGATGCTGTTTCCATTGTTCAAAATGCGATAAAAGAAGCGAAGTCTAAAAATAAAAATGTCATTATTATTGATACGGCCGGCCGCCTGGCTGTGGATGAAGTGATGATGAACGAAGTAGCAAATATCAAGAAAGCGATCAGCCCGCAGGAGATCTTATTTGTGGTTGATAGTATGACTGGCCAGGATGCAGTGAACACTGCCGCGGCTTTTAATGAACGCCTCAATTTCAGTGGTGTGGTATTGACCAAACTGGATGGTGATACAAGAGGTGGTGCTGCTTTGTCTATTAAATACACGGTCAATAAGCCGATCAAGTTTGCGAGCAGTGGTGAAAAGATGGATACACTGGATGTGTTCTACCCGGACAGGATGGCGCAGCGCATCCTGGGTATGGGTGATATTGTGAGCCTGGTAGAAAAGGCGCAGGAACAATTTGACGAAGCCGAGGCAAAAAAACTGGAAAAAAAGATCCGCAAGAATCAATTTGATTTTGAAGACTTCAAGACCCAGTTGCAGCAGATCAAAAAAATGGGCAACCTTAAAGACCTGATGGGGATGATCCCCGGTGTAGGCAAGCAGATAAAAGATATTGACGTGAACGATGATTCCTTTAAAGGCATCGAAGCCATGATAAACTCCATGACCCTGCAGGAACGCAGGAACCCCGACATCATTAATCCCAACCGGAAGATCCGCATTGCAAAAGGCGCGGGAAAAGACCTTGCCGAACTCAATGCCTTCTTAAAGCAGTTTGAGCAAATGAAAGGGATGATGAAGTCTATGAATAAGATGCCGATGGGAAAAATGCCGGGGCTGATGGGTAAACGGTAATGAATTTTTTCTTTAAAACCCCGCAATATTTGAAGTAAATTTAGTTTCAAATGGAACTTGATGTCTTCGACGAGATTCATATTTAGCCTTTCACTTTTTATCTTAACTGGTTGTAATTCTTATAAAAAAAACCCGGTTGAAGATTTTTTTGAAGATAATCATGATCCAGGTGATACTTCTATAATGATGTTTTACTTTCAGAAAGATACCATCATGTATAGAGATCCTGATATGTTAGCTGCCGCTACAGCAGATGAAAATGAAATGCATTCGGGGGCTGTTGGTTATTCAGGTATTAAAACAGATCAATACAAACGTTATGAAAAACTATCAGGATTTGCTTCAGACTTAGACTTAATAAGGCTTACAGATCATAAGAATCCTGTCGTTAGGGCTTATGCTTTTGAGGCTTTGGCAGAACGAAATTCAGGTGCAGCAATACCTGTTTTTCAAAAACACTTAAATGATAAGGAAGAATTTAAATCTATCGGTGGATGTCTTGCGGAAACAATATCTGTTAATAAATGCATGTTGTTATCTTTACAACCTTACGATGGCAATGAATCTATTTCTTTGTCAAAAAAGGAGTTTAAAAAATATGCTAAAATAATTACAGGGCATGATAATGCAGATGAGATATTTTGGTAGCGTATCATTGAAATAATGAGGTTAGAAAAATTGCCTTGAAGTTCAGATGGCGATAAGGGCTTTTGGGATAAGACCGCTGTTGCCAATGCCTCGCTTTGTTTATGGTTGCTGGAAGGAAAAAATACAACCATCAGATCGAAGATCCAGTGGTGGAAACTTATTTAAAAGTATGGAATACGGCAGGGTCTTGAAGCAAGAAAATAGCAGAGATCGAGCATTTTGACTTCTTAATTGATGCTTATTCCCATTTGGTGAGATTCCCTAAAATTGTAAAAACAATTACTAAGATCAAGACCGGGTTAAAGAATTTCTTTAAAGTGATATATGGCTCAATAAGCTAATAAGAACCGCTTCTGGCATAGTATTTAAGGGGATTTTGTAAAATTTATTTTTCTTGTATAAAGAATATTTAAATATTTGGCAATTCTGGTTGTCCTTATTATCTTCGCTTTCCTTTTTTAAGGACAAACCCTATTTAATAACAACCAAAAATTTCTATTTATGGCTGTAAAAATGAGACTGCAGAGGCATGGCTCAAAGAAGAGACCCTTTTACTTCATCGTTGTAGCAGATGGCAGAAGCCCCCGTGATGGTAAATTCATTCAAAAATTAGGTACGTACAATCCCCTAACGGTTCCTGCAACAATCCAGGTAGATCGTCAGAAAGCATTGGACTGGTTACAAAAAGGTGCTCAACCCACCGATACTGTACGCCGTATCCTTTCTTTCAAGGGCGTGTTGTTCC
>Ga0193708_1000256_pt1 | contig 12252 bp, 10 predicted proteins | sample H3c1metaG_FD_160570 | JGI IMG/M metagenome (GOLD analysis project Ga0193708, IMG submission 160570) | Soil microbial communities from a riparian zone of the East river system, Colorado, United States - H3c1 | ecosystem: Environmental > Terrestrial > Soil > Riparian zone | place: USA: East River...
TCCCGGCCCTGAAGCAGCTGACCAACGTGCAGAACATGCTCCAGCGCGGCGTCGCCTCGGCGGAACGACTGTTCGGCGTGCTCGATGCCGACGACGAAGTCGACGCGGGAACGCGATCGCTGGCGCGCGCACGCGGCCTGATCGAATTCCGCAACGTCAGCGCACGTTATCCGGGACAGCTGCAGCCTGCGCTGGACGATGTCAGTTTCGATGCGCAGCCGGGTACCGTTACCGCCATCGTTGGTCGTTCCGGCAGCGGCAAGTCGAGCCTGGTCAAGTTGATCCCGCGCTTCTACGACCTCGAGGCTGGCGAGATCCTGCTCGACGGACATCCGCTGCAGGAATACAAACTTGCCGACCTGCGCCGCCAGATCGCACTGGTCGGGCAGCAGGTGATGTTGTTCGACGGCAGTGTCGCCGAGAACGTGGCTTACGGCGAAATGGCCGGCGCCGGCAGCGAGGTGCTGGATCGTGCCGTGCGCGGCGCTAACGCGATGGAATTCGTCGAGCGCCTGCCGCAGGGACTGCAAAGCCAGATCGGCAGCAATGGCGGGCGTTTGTCGGGCGGCCAGCGCCAGCGCATCGCGATCGCGCGGGCGATGCTCAAGGATGCGCCGATCCTGATCCTCGACGAGGCCACGGCCGCGCTCGATACCGAATCCGAACGCCTGGTGCAGGAAGCGCTCGAACACCTGATGCCCGACCGCACCACGCTGGTCATCGCGCACCGGCTGTCGACCATCGAACATGCCGACCAGGTGCTGGTGCTCGACCAGGGCCGGCTGGTGGAGCGGGGCACGCATGCCGAACTGTTGGCCCGCGATGGGCTGTACGCACACCTGCACCGGATGCAGTTCCGCGAATCGCCGGACGCATGAGCGCACGTGCGAAGACGCCGGCGTACTGGTTCGACGGCCCGGTGCCGTGGCATGCGCGAATGCTGTCGAAACTCTACGGTGGCCTCATCGCGCTGCGCATGCGCCTGTTCCGCATGGGCCTGTTGCGACAGGTGCGTATCGACCGGCCTGTCATCGTCGTCGGCAACCTGATCGCCGGAGGCAGCGGCAAGACTCCGCTGGCGATCGTCCTGGTCGAGCGCCTGCGCGCGGCCAGCCTGAATCCCGGCGTGGCCACGCGCGGTTACGGGCGCGACGACGCGGCGCGCGCGCGCTGGGTGGACGCCGACACGGATCCCGCGCTCGGCGGCGACGAACCGGTGCTGATCGCACGCCGCACGCACGCCAAGGTGCGCGCGGATGCGGATCGCGTCGCCGCGGCGCGCGCGCTGGTGGCAGCCGGATGCGATGTCGTGGTCTGCGACGATGGCCTGCAGCACTACCATCTGCGGCGCGACATCGAGATCGAGGTCATCGATGGCCGTCGCCGTTACGGCAACGGCGAGTTGCTGCCGGCCGGGCCCCTGCGTGAACCTGCGGAACGCGGCAAGGCCTGCGATTTCCGCGTGCTCAACGTCGGCAGCAGCGAGGCCGAGGCGGGTTTCGGCGAATGGCCGATGCGCCTGCTGGCCGACCAGGCGATGCCGCTGGCAGGCGGGCGTCCGGCGCCGTTGACTGCCTTCGCCGGAAAACGCGTGCATGCGGTAGCGGGTATCGGCGATCCGGAGCGGTTCTTCGCCACCTTGCGCAGCCACGACATCGCGGTGGTGCCGCATGCGTTCCCGGACCATTATCGCTATGTCGCCGACGACCTGCAGTTCGGCAGCGACCTGCCGGTGCTGATGACCGAGAAGGATGCGGTGAAATGCCTCGGTTTCGCGACCGGTCGCCATTTCAGCGTGCCGGTGCGCGCGGAACTGCCGGAAGCATTCTGGGTGGCGCTGCTGGATCGGCTGGCTGCGCCGAAGCCCGAGATTTCGTAGGAGCGACTGTAGGAGCGACGGCAGTCGCGATGCCTTCGCGAGAAAGCGTTCGCGACTGCCGTCGCTCCTACAAAAGCCGCGGCCAAAGCTCGCGGCTGAAGCCGCTCCTACGGAATCCCGCTTCGACGGCTAGAATCCAGCCATGACCGATACCGACTTCATCGTCGCCATCCCCGCCCGCCACGATGCCTCGCGCCTGCCCGGAAAGCCGTTGCGGCTGCTTGCGGGCGAGCCCCTGATCCTGCATGTCGCGCGTCGTGCGCTGGCCGCGGGCGCCAGCGAGGTCTGGGTCGCTGCCGACGACGAGCGCATCGTGCATGCACTGGCAGGCACGGACGTCAGGGTGACGCTGACCTCGAAGGCGCATGCCTCGGGCACCGACCGGCTGGCGGAATGCGCCGATATCGCCGGATGGAGCGACGACCGCATCGTGGTCAACCTGCAGGGCGACGAGCCCTTCGCGCCGGCAGCGGGGATCCGCATGGTGGCCGAGACGCTGTCCACGCGCGATGCCGAAATGGCGACGCTGGCGGAACCGCTGGCCGACCCGGACATGCTGTTCGATCCGAACACGGTCAAGCTGGTGCGCAGCGAGGACGGGGACGCGCTGTATTTCAGCCGCGCACCGATCCCATGGCATCGCGATGCCTTCGCCCGGGACCGACGGGTCCTGATGCCGGGCGAATGCCTGCGCCACATCGGCATCTACGGTTATCGCGCGGGTTTCCTGCGCCGGTTCGCGGCGATGCCGCCGGGACGGCTGGAACAGATCGAATCGCTGGAACAACTGCGCGCGCTCGAAGCCGGCCATCGCATCGCCGTCGCGCTGACGCCGGAACCGTTCCCGCCCGGCGTCGATACGCCGGAGGACCTGGCGCGCGCGGAACGCCATATTGCTGCACGCCACACCGGTGCACGACCGTCGTCGCGCAATGGCTGAGCCGCTGCGACTGCTGGTCGTCTGCCTCGGCAACATCTGTCGTTCGCCGATGGCCGAAGGCGCGTTGCGCGCGCGCCTGTGCGAAGCCGGGCTCGAACACGCCACGGTGATCGATTCCGCCGGTACCGGCGACTGGCATGTCGGTGATCCTCCGGATCTGCGCGCGACGGCAACCGCAAGCCGACATGGCGTCGATATCTCCGGCCTGCGCGCGCGCCAGTTGCGTGCGGCCGACTTCGACGATTTCGACTGGTTGCTGTGCGCTGACCAAGCCAACCTCCGTGACGTGCAGGCATTGGCGCCAGAAGGCAGTCGCGCGCGGATCGGCCTGTTCACGGAATGGGCAGGCCTGCAGGGTGCGATTCCCGATCCCTATACCGGCGGCAGCGACCATTTCGAACAGGTCTGGTCGCAGGTCGATGCGGCAGCGCGGGCTGCGGCCGAACGGCTGCGTCGCGGCGGTCGCGCGGATTGACGCATAATCCCCGGACCGGTAGCCGGGATCACCTGAACAGGCCCATGGAACTCGCCATCGCTCCCGAATTCCCGCAGACCCTGGAGTGGTTGAACCTGCAGGAGCCGCTGCGCATGGCGCAGTTGCGCGGCAAAGTCTGCGCGCTGGCCTTCATCAACGCGGGCTCGGCGTGGTCGCTGCAGCGCCTCAACGACCTTGCCCACCTGCGCGCGCGCCACGGCGAGCGCCTCAACGTGGTGGCCGTGCACGTGCCGAAGTTCGAGCACGAGCGCGATGCGCGGCGCGTCGCCAAGCGCCTGTACCGGCAGAAGCTGGATTTCCCGATCGCCCACGATCCCGAATGGACGTTGTGGCAGCAATACGGCATCGAGGCCTGGCCGACGGTGGTGCTGATCGACGGCGAAGGACAGATCCGCGAACGCTGGGTCGGCGATGGCCATGTGCGCGAGCTCGATGCCGCCGTCACCACGCTCAACGATGCGATCGTCCCGCGCTCGCGCAACACCGTACCGATCGAACTGCGGCAGATGCGCGAGCCGATGCTGCCGCTGCGGTTCCCGATCGGCATCGCGGTCAACGAAAACTACCTCTACGTCGCCGACAGCGGCCACCACCGTATCCTCGAATGCGACCATGGCGGCCGCGTGCTGCGCCAGTTCGGCAGCGGCGGCCCGGGTTTCATCGACGGACCGATGGAGCTGTCGGCGTTCAACCGGCCGCAGGGCATCTGCCTGCAGCGCGACATGCTGTACGTCGCCGACAGCGGCAACCATGCGGTACGCCGCATCCAGCTGCGCAGCGGCGACATCGAGACGATCTGCGGCGCCGGGCGCCCTGGCGAACCCACCGAAGGGCCGATCAACGATCCACGCGCGATCGCGCTGGACCAGCCGCGCGCGGTATCGCTCAACGCCGGTGCGATGCACATCGCCACCGCCGGCGACAACCGGATCTGGACCTACGACCTCGGCAAGCACGAGATCCGCCTGCTCGCCGGTTCCGGTGCGATGGGTGTCGTCGATGGCAGCGGCGGCAAGGCCATGTTCGCCGAGCCGGTCGGGCTCGCCACGGTGCAGCAGGTGCTGTACGTCTGCGACGGTGCCGGTTCTGCGATCCGCACCGTCAATGCGCGCACGGGCCAGGTCACCACCTTGCTGGGCGAGGACGCCTGGAACTACGGCCAGGCCGACGGCGCGCGCGTGGATGCGCGCCTGCAGCAGCCGCAGGCGATCGCGCTCGATCCCGATGCACCGGTGCTGTGGATCGCCGACAGCGGCAACGACACCATCCGCATGCTGCGCCTTGGCGGCGGTGAACTGAGCAGCTTCCCGTTGCCGCAACGCCTGCATGCGCCGTCGGGACTTGCGGTCGCCAACCATGTGGTCTGGATCGCCGATACCGACGCCCATGCAGTGCTGCGCCTGGATACCGAAAGCGGGGCCCTGCGCCACGTTCCGATCGGCGAATGACCGAAAAGAAAGCAGCATCCGACGGCAAGGCCGCATTCGACGGCAAGGCATTCGTCCGCGGCTTGAGCACCGCGCCCGGCGTCTATCGCATGTTCGCCGCCGACGACAGCGTGCTGTACGTCGGCAAGGCGGGTGCGTTGAAGAAGCGCGTCGCCAGCTATTTCAGCGCAGTGCCGAAACCGGCACGGACGATGGCCATGCTGGCGCAGGTGGCGCGCATGGATGTCACGGTGACCCGCAGCGAAGCCGAGGCGTTGCTGCTCGAGAACCAGCTGATCAAGTCGCTGCACCCGCGCTACAACGTGCTGCTGCGCGACGACAAGAGCTATCCCTACGTGCTCCTGACCCAGGAGCCGTGGCCGCGCATCAGCCTGCATCGCGGGCCGCGCAGCATCCCGGGGCGCTATTTCGGCCCCTATCCCAGCGTCGGCGCCGTGCGCGAGACGCTCAACCTGATGCACAAGCTGTTCAAGCTGCGCAGCTGCGAGGACAGCGTGTTCCGCAATCGCTCGCGGCCATGCCTGCAATACCAGATCGGCCGTTGCACCGCGCCATGCGTGGGCCTGGTGCAGGCGCGCGAATACGCCGAATCCGTGCGCCGGGTCACCCTGTTCCTCGATGGCCGCAGCGACGAGTTGAGCGATGAATTGAACAAGGCGATGGAAACCGCCAGCCAGCGGCTCGACTTCGAGGACGCCGCGCGTCTGCGCGACCTGGTGACGATGATCCGCAAGCTGCAGGCGCGCCAGTACGTCGACGGCACCGTCGCCGATCTCGACGTGCTCGCGTGCGCGATGCAGGGCACGCACGCCTGCGTGCTGCTGCTGGCGTTCCGCGACGGCCGCAACCTCGGCACGCGGGCGTTCTTTCCGAAGACCAACGGCAGCGACAATCCTGCGGAAGTGCTGGCGGCATTCGTCTCGCAGTACTACGCCGAACAGCCGCCGCCGCGCGAGATCGTGCTCGACCGCGAGATCGACGATGTCGAACTGCTGCAGGACGCGTTCAGCGCGGCGGCCGGCCGTCGCGTGCAGATCAAGACCAGCGTGCGCGGCGATCGTGCCGGCTATCTTGATCTCGCAAGCCGCAATGCGGCGATGACGCTGGCCACCGAACTCAACAGCCAGGCGGCGCAACAGGCGCGCGCGGAGTCGCTGCGCGACCTGCTCGGGCTGGCCGACCTGCCGCAGCGCATCGAATGCTTCGACATCAGCCACACCATGGGCGAGGCGGCCGTCGCGTCCTGCGTGGTGTTCGACGGCAACGGCCCGGTACGCAGCCAGTACCGGCGCTACAACATCGCCGGGATCGAGCCGGGCGACGACTATGCGGCGATGAAGCAGGCGCTGGAGCGGCGGTTCCGGCGCGCTGTCGAGGAAGACGGCGTGTTGCCCGATGTGCTGCTGATCGATGGCGGCGCAGGGCAGGTCGCGCAGGCGAGGGCGGTGCTGGCCGACCTCGGCATCGACGGCCCTGTGCTGGTCGGTGTCGCCAAGGGCGTGGCACGCAGGCCCGGCGATGAAACCTTGCTGCTGCCAGGCATCGATGGACAGCCGGGTCGCGAACTGCATCCCGGCGCCGCGTCGCCCGGTTTGCAATTGATCCAGCAGGTGCGCGACGAGGCGCACCGGTTCGCGATCACCGGGCATCGCGGGCGCCGGCAGAAGGCGCGCAACAGCAGCCGGCTCGAGGATATTCCCGGCATCGGCCCGCGTCGGCGCGCCAGTCTGCTCAAGCATTTCGGCGGATTGGGTGGCTTGAAGGACGCAAGCGCGGACGAGATCGCGCACGTCGAAGGCGTCAATGCCGCCCTCGCCGGACGGATTTACGCCACACTGCACGGGTTGCCGGATCCGGACGCGACGCAGCGGCAAACCTGAAGAGAAGGATGAAGCTGACCATTCCCACATGGCTGACCTTGCTGCGGATCGTGATGATCCCGGTGCTGGTGCTGGTGTTCTACCTGCCATACAAATGGACCAGCCTGGCGGCCGCGGCGGTGTTCGCGCTGGCTTCGCTGACCGACTGGCTGGACGGCTGGATCGCGCGCCGCTACCACCAGTACTCCGCATTCGGCGCTTTCCTCGATCCTGTCGCCGACAAGCTGATGGTCGCCGTCTCGCTGTTCCTGATCGTGCAGGGCCATCCGACCGCATGGATGGCGTTGTGGGCGGCGGTGATCGTCGGCCGCGAGATCGCCGTTTCGGCGCTGCGCGAATGGATGGCGGAACTCGGCCAGCGCGCGCGCGTCAAGGTCGCGAGCATCGGCAAGATCAAGACCGTGGCGCAGATGCTGGCGTTGCTGTGCCTGTTGTATGCGGTTTCGCCGTCCCGCCAGCCGCAGCCCGACCTGTTCCTGGCCGGGCCGATCTTCCACATCGGCGACTGGTTGCTGGCGGTTGCGGCGTTGCTCACGCTGTGGTCAGGTTTCGCCTATCTGCGCGCCGCATGGCCGGTTTTGCGCGCCGGCGAAGGAATTGCTGTTGACACTTCCGCGCCTGACGGTAAAATTCCGCCTCCCACGCGGGAATAGCTCAGTTGGTAGAGCGCAACCTTGCCAAGGTTGAGGTCGCGAGTTCGAGTCTCGTTTCCCGCTCCAGATCCAGCGGAACCCCGGCCAGTCCGGGGTTTTGTTTTTCCGGCCCGGTTGCGCGCTAGCGCACTCCGGCCGCAATCCGGGTATCGTCCTCCCGGATCCAATGCGTCACCGGCCTGGTGGCAGAGTGGTCATGCAGCGGCCTGCAAAGCCGCGTACGCCGGTTCAATTCCGACCCAGGCCTCCATATCCACGGTGATCCGCAAGATCGCGACGAAGATCGCCGGAAGAAGAAGCCCGCCACCACGCGGGTTTTTTTTCGCCCGTCATTTCCAATCGGCATGCCGCTCAGGCACGCTATCGCCATGCCCGGGTGGCGAAATTGGTAGACGCATCGGACTTAAAATCCGCCGGCCGCAAGGCCATGCCGGTTCGATTCCGGCCCCGGGCACGTCGCCACCAACAGGAAGGGCCGCCACCGAATGTCGCGCTACCTGCTCTACATCGCCAGCGTGGTCCTGGCACTGCTCTCGGCCTGGATGGCGTTGCAGCACCCGCAGTGGCGCTGGCCGCTGGCGATTTTCGCCACTCTGGCGACCGTCGGCACCTGGGACCTGCTGCAGAAACGCACCACCCTGCGCCGCAACTATCCGCTGCTCGCGCATTTCCGTTATTTCCTGGAATCGATCGGTCCGGAGATCCGCCAGTACTTCATCCAGGACGACATGCAGGAAGTACCGTTCTCGCGCCAGCAGCGCGCGCTCGTCTACCAGCGCGCGAAGAACGTGGTCGACGTGGTGCCGTTCGGCACCGAACGCGACGTCTATGGCGTGCACTACGAGTGGATCAACCATTCGCTGTTGCCGACCACGATCGCATCGCATGATTTCCGCGTGCGTATCGGCGGCGACACCGCGCAGCCCTACGAGGCCAGCGTCTTCAATATCTCCGCGATGAGCTTCGGTGCGCTGTCGGCGAACGCGATCCGCGCCTTGAACGCCGGTGCGAAGCGCGGCAACTTCTACCACGACACCGGCGAAGGTTCGATCTCGCCTTACCACCGCGAGAACGGTGGCGACATCGTCTGGGAAATCGGCTCCGGTTACTTCGGTTGCCGTGGCGAGGACGGCCGTTTCAGCGAGGAACGCTTCACCGCGAACGCGCGCGATCCGCAGGTGAAGATGATCGAGGTGAAGCTATCGCAGGGCGCCAAGCCCGGCCATGGCGGCGTGCTGCCCGGGGCCAAGGTGAGTGCCGAGATCGCGGCCACGCGTGGCGTGCCCGAGGGCCTGGATTGCATCTCGCCGTCGCGCCATTCGGCGTTCTCGACGCCGGTCGGCCTGCTGCAGTTCGTCGCACGGCTGCGCGAGTTGTCGGGCGGCAAACCGACCGGGTTCAAGCTCGCGATCGGGCATCCCTGGGAATGGTTCGGCGTGGCGAAGGCGATGCAGGAAACCGGCATCCTGCCGGATTTCATCGTCGTCGACGGGGCCGAAGGCGGCACCGGCGCGGCACCGGCCGAGTTCGTCGACCATGTCGGCGTGCCGATGCACGAGGCGCTGATGCTGGTTCACAACACGCTGGTCGGCATTGGCCTGCGCGAGAAGGTCAGGATCGGCGCGGCTGGCAAGATCACCAGCGCGTTCGACCTCGCCCGCACCATGGCGATGGGCGCGGACTGGTGCAATGCCGGGCGCGGCTTCATGTTCGCGCTGGGCTGCATCCAGTCGCTCAGCTGCCATACCGATCGTTGCCCGACCGGCATCGCCACGCAGGATCCGGCGCGCTGGGGCAAGCTCGATACCGGCGACAAGTCGACGCGCGTGTTCCAGTTCCACGAGAACACGGTGAAGGCCTTGCGCGACCTGTTGTGCGCCGCGGGGCTGGAACATCCTGGGCAACTCGGTCCGGAACACATCCTGCGTCGCGTTTCACCGATCGAGGTGCGTTCGTTGGCTGCGCTGTATCGGTTCCTCGAACCCGGCGAGCTGCTCGACCGGATTCCGGAACATGCGGTGTTCAAGGATTTCTGGGCCGCGGCACGCAGCGATTCCTTCGTCGCGCCCGACCGCGTGCTGGCGATGCGCGCGGCGAAAATCAGCTGACGGTGATTGCCGGGCCGGCATTCAGCCGTGGCAGGCGAGCAGGACCGTGTCGCCGCAACGCAGCTTCACCTTGACGCCGGTGGGATGGCCGGTGGTGCGATGGCGGGCGCAGGCGAGTTGGTTGGCGTGCTCGAGCGCCACGTCCGGTGTCGGATCGGGCGGCTCGTTCTTGCCGGTTTCGCCGTACACGATCCAGCCACGGGCTGATTGTTCGATCGAAAACAGTTCGCGTTCCATGGCTATCCCCGAAATTTGAGATTCACCGGGAACCAAGCAATTCCCGTGCCGGTCGCGGAAGTCCCGACAGCGCGGAGGATGCCCGGGCTTGATGACAGCCAGGGCGGGCAAGTGCCGGAAAGCGTCGTTGTTGCGCGCATCGCGCGAGGCGTGTCGGGGCGCGACCGGCTCGCATGCAAGCTTCTGGCCGAGCAGGAGCAAATCCACATCGGACCGCTTTCCGCATCAAGGCTGCACAACGAAAAAGGCCACCGGCGAAGGTGGCCCAAGTCATTGAAATGCCTGGTGGGCGGTGCAGGGTTCGAACCTGCGACCCTTGCCGTGTGAAGGCAATGCTCTACCGCTGAGCTAACCGCCCGAATGGGTCGCGAAGTTTACTTGGACTGGCCTCGCATTGCCAAGCCAAGGCGGCTCGGCGGTCGATTCGTCGACGAACCCGGATGTCGTCTGGAGCAATGCCATGGCCGGTCCTGAGTCGCCTATGGGGGACTGGTCTCGACCTCCGGCATCCGCAACCATAGGTGCAGCGTGTGCCGAGGCATTCCCGACCCGGGATCGAAGCGGTAGTCGGCACCGAGGGCGTGGGCGCGATCGCGGATGTTGAGCAGGCCGCGGCCCGGACGTTCGGGGTCGACCGCAATGGCGCCGGCCTGGTCCTCGATCTCCAGGGTCAGTTCGGCATTGGGCGCCGCTGGCACCAGTGTCAACCGGATATGCATGCGGCCACCGCAGCCGTGGCGGGCGCAGTTGGTCGCGGCTTCCTGGCAGATGCGGTAGAGCGCGGAAGCGATGTTGTCCGGCAGCAGGTCGACCTTGCCCTGGATCCGGCTGCTATAGAACACACCGTGGTCGCGCAGCATTTCAGCGAAAGGACCTTCGGCGATCGCCCGCGCCAGGCCGAACTGGTCGAGTGCGGCCGGGTGCAGCGAGTTGATCACTTCGCGAAGGTGGGCGTGGGCATCGGTCAGCAGCAGGCCGATCGAGGCCAGGCCCTTGCGCACTTCGGGATCGATGGCGGTGCGTTCGACCACGCGCAGCCGGGTGGCGATGGCGGTCATGTCCTGGCCAAGCTGGTCGTGGAGTTCGGTGCCGATGCGGCGGCGTTCCTGTTCCTGCAGCGAGGCGATGCGGTTGGCGGCCTGGACCAGTTCGTTGCTGCGCGCCGACAGCGCCTGCACGCTTGCCGTCAACTCGGCGCGCTGGACCCGTTGGGATTCGCTGGCGACGCCCAGCAGCAACGACGCACAGCCGGCGACGGCGAGTTGAAGTTCCAGGGCGCCGGGCGCCCAGAGCTGCGCCAGCGATGCGTGCAACAGCTGGGCGCCCAGGCTCAGCAGTGCGAACGCGATCGCGCACTGGCGCCAGCCGAAGCGATAGGCGATCGCGAACAACGGGAACAATGCCAGCAACACCGGATACACCGGCGCATGGACCAAGGGCAGGGTGGACAGGATGAGGAGGATCGCAAATCCGAGTGGCACCAGCACCAGGCCGTATGCGAACAATGTCGGCCACGGCGCCCGAAGGGGTCCGTACTGGTCGCGCCAAGCCAGCATCAGCGGCAGGACGAGGACGATGCCGGCGAAGTCGCCCATTGCGTAGGACACCAGCATGCTGGGAAGGTCCGCGCTCAGGACGGTATCGTCGTTGAGGTCGATCGCAGTCAGCAGGATGGCGTTGACGATCACGGCCCCTACGCCCACTACCAGCAGCCGCGGCAATGCCTTGCGCGAGGGCGTGCCACGACCGTGGCGCCCGATGGTGCGCAGCACCACGGCATAGATGCACCACGGCAGTATCGCTCCGGCCACCAGGCCCAGGCGCGAGCTGTAGCCCAGGCTCACCGTGCCCAGCACGAGCAGCGCGATCGATTCGAGTACTGCCATTGCCCACCAGGAGCGGCGTGGCAGCAGCCACAGCGTGCCGAGGCGCAGTCCCGCGGGGAGGAACCAGTGGTTGCCGGAGTATGTGAACAGCACGACCAGCGCGAACGGGTACAGCGCCAGCCAGATCGATTCGGGTCGACGCCAGAGGCCCGGGTGCGCTTCAATGGCAGCGCCGTCCTTTGATTGGTTAGTTGATGTCGACACTTCGCATCGTTCTCGTTGATGACCATCCGATCGTGCGCTCGGGCTTCCGGCAGTTGCTGGAGCTGGAGCCCGGCTGGCACGTGATCGCCGAAGTCGGCAGCGCGCAGGAGCTCGCGGCATGGATGCTGCAGGCCACCTGCGACGTCCTCGTCCTCGATCTCTCGTTGCCCGACGGCGACGGCCTGGTGATGCTACGGCACTTGCTGGTGCAGCGGCCCGACCTGGCGATCGTGGTGCTGACCATGCATGACGGCGCGCTCTACGTGCAAGATGCCATCGCCGCGGGCGCACGTGGCTATGTCACCAAGAGTTCGGCGCCCGACGAACTGGTCGATGCGATCCGCGCGGTCGGACGCGGCGAGACTTACCTGGGCAGCGATGTCCGCGACTACGACGACGATGCGGGATCCAGCGGCGGCCATGGCAAGTTGCCGGAACTGACCGCACGCGAGGCGCAGGTCTTCCTGTTGCTGGCCCGGGGTCATTCGGTGGCCCGGGTGGCGGCGACGATCGGCATCAAT
>Ga0193708_1000257_pt1 | contig 12251 bp, 12 predicted proteins | sample H3c1metaG_FD_160570 | JGI IMG/M metagenome (GOLD analysis project Ga0193708, IMG submission 160570) | Soil microbial communities from a riparian zone of the East river system, Colorado, United States - H3c1 | ecosystem: Environmental > Terrestrial > Soil > Riparian zone | place: USA: East River...
GACAACAGTCCCGCGCCCGAGGGCCTCGATGTCCGCGCCTTCGCCGGCAGCTTCAAGGGCACCCTGCCCTGCGCCGACTGCCCCGGCATCGACGCCACCGTCGAATTGCGCGCCGACGGCACCGGCACCTTGTCCGACCACTACCAGGAACGCACCCACGACACGTCGGAAACGGGCACCTGGACGGTCGAGGAAAACGGCAAGCGCATCCGTTTCGATCCCGACAGCAAGACCGAACAGGATCGCCTGTATGCGGTCGACTCGAACGACCAGATCACCCAGCTCGGCGGCGACGGCCAACCCGTCGCTGCAAGCGGCCTGGATTTCAGCCTCAAGCGCACGGGCGCCGCGAAGTAATTGGGACGTTGGCGTCCTGCCGGAGAAAAAAGCACGGCCCTGATCACCCAGGCCGGTCATGTGCGCCTGAAGGCCGAACTCGATGACCTCTGGCGGGTGCGGCGACCGGAAGTGGTGAAAGCCCTCGCCGCCGCCGCGGCCGAGGGCGATCGCTCCGAGAACGCCGAGTACACCTACCGCAAGAAGCAGCTAGGCGAAATCGACCGTCGCGTGCGCTACCTGTCGAAGCGCCTGGAAACGCTGCATGTGGTCGATGCGGCACCGACCGATCGCGAGGCTGTGTTTTTCGGCGCGCGGGTCGAGGTGGAAAACACCGCGACCGGCACAACCGCGCACTACCGCATCGTCGGCCCCGACGAGACCGACGCGAAGCTCGGCTGGATCAGCATCGATTCGCCGCTGGCGCGGGCGATGCTGAAGAAGCACGTCGACGACGAGTTCGAGGCGATGCTGCCCGGCGGCATCGTCCGCTACGCGATCATCGAGGTTCGCTACGAGGACTGACCACGAGCAAAGGAGGAATGTCCGTGCGGTCGCCGTGAAGCATCATCCCTCGGCGCAGGGCGTGGGTTCATGGAGGAGCGGCGGCGAGGCCCGGAAGTATCGCTGATATGCCTGCCGTGCCCAGGCCTTGGCCTGGGCAACCTGGTGCGAAGACAGCTGCTGCACTTGCACGTAGTCGGCCTCGGCGTCGAGATTGGCGGCGTAGTTGCCGGTCGCGGCGAGCCTGAGCAGGCGATTCGCCTTGTAGGCGACGAAAGGGGTGCGTTCACCGATGAAACCGATCGGATCGAAGGTGTCCACGTACCTGTCTCCCGCAAGCACCTGCAGCACGCGCCAATCGCCGCGGCGGAGTGCGGCGGCAATGTAGACCGGCAGCCTCGACCGCATTTCGGCCAGATCCCTTTCATCAAGGCCGACTTCGCCGAATGCCCCGACCAGATAGCAGATCTGCGCGTCCGGGTCGCCCAGCGATGCCGCCTTCCTTGTCTGTTGGAAATATTCCTCGTCAAAGCCGGGGTCCTCGCCGCCGCATTCCGAGAGCACGGCCTCGGCCGCTTCCAGGCGTTCCCTGCGGGCGGGTGTTTCCACACTGCACGACCGATACTGGTCGCGTGCGTACGGCAGCACCGAAAGATCTTCGCAGGCGGCGATCACGCTGCGACCACCCATCACATCCATCTTTGCGAAGAAACAATGCTGCGCCCTGCGGAATGCGGCATGGGATTCCTCGTTGTGCCGGCGTCGGGCGAGCACGGGGGCATCGGCCTTGCCGCTTGCCGGGGATTTCATCGGGCCGGTATCCGCCGAACCGGCATCCGATCGCGCGGCACCCTGTTCCGCCGCGGCTTCGCCTTGCTTCGATTCCGGCGCCCGGTGGCAGCCAACGGCCACAAGCGCGGGCAACATGGCGCAGATCGCGAACTGCAGGCAACGGCGAAAGCCGGTCAAGGTCGCCGCCTTGTGCATTGTCAGATGCCGCCGTACCAGTCGTAGCCGGCGTCTTCCCAGTAACCGCCCTTGCCCCCGGCCAGGCGCGCGTAACCGTCGACGAGTTCGATGGTGTGCACGTACTTGGGCTGTTTGTAGCCGAGCTTGCGCTCGATGCGCATCCGCAGCGGCGCGCCGTTGCTGACCGGAACGGGAGCGCCGTTCATCGTGTGCGCGGCGATGGTCTGTGGATGGTAGGCATCGACCAGGTCGATGCTTTCGTAATAACGGCTGCCGTCGCCCGCCAGGTCGTCGAAGCAGTGGAACACGACATAGCGTGCGCCCGGCCTGACACGGGCGGCATCGAGCAGGGTGGCGAGCGGGACGCCGCTCCAGCTGCCGATCACGCTCCAGCCCTCGACGCAGTCGTGGCGCGTGATCTGTGTGCGCGTTGGCAGGCTACGCAATGCCTCCAGTGAGAATTCCAGTGGCCGCTCGACCAGACCGCGCACGCGCAGCCGGTAATCGCCGAATCCATTCGCCTTGAGCGCGAGGTATTCCGGTGTCTGCGGGTCGATCGAGCCATTCGGCCGGAATACCGGCGAGATCATCGACGGCGCGAACTCCTCGGCCAGGCGGTCACCCGTCAGGAATCGCTGCACACGACGGTTCAGCGGCTCCGTGCTGGCGAGCACATCCATGAAACCCTGCTTGCCCGACAGCGCATCGCAGCCTGCGAGCAGGCTCATCCCGGTTCCGGCGGCGGCGACGCGCAACAGGCGACGGCGCGAGAGCTGGATCCCGCTACTCATGAGGGTTCTCCCGTTCCGGCACCCCTTCTGCCGGTAGTGGTGGCGCCGGCTCTGACACGGATGCTCCAACGCGCGGATAATGAACACGGAAACGACCGGTGATCATCGAACGCATCTCGTTGATGGGGCCGGCGTAAACCACCATCACGACGTGCACCACGGCGAACAGGACGAACGACGCCATCGCGAGGAAGTGCAGCGTGCGCGCCGACTGCCGGCCGCCGATCAACGCCAGGAACCAGCCCATGCCGGTGTCCATCTGCGGCGACATCGACAATCCGGTGACGACGATGAGCGGCGTCAGCACGAAAATCACCGCAAGATAGGCGAGCTTCTGCAGCGGGTTGTAGCGCGCAGCCTCATCGCCGACCGGATGGTGGAAGCGCAGGTGGTCGAGGATGGAGCGCGGGATGCTGCGCCAGTCGACGCGCCGCATCGCCAGGTCGCGCTTGAGATGGCGGCTGGCAAGCGACCATGCCAGGTAGCACAAGCCGTTGATCACCCAGGCCCAGGCGAAGAAGAAATGCCAGCGACGGCCGGTGGCCAGATCGCGCCAACCCGGGATCATGGCCCAGCCGGGCACCACGGCGCTCGTCGGCTTGCCGTTCGCGTCAGCGGACACGCCCAGCACGCCGGTGGTATCGAAGCGCGCACTCCCGATCCTGGTTTCGCCGCGCAGTTCGTCGCCGCGCACGACTGTTCGCGTTGCCAGCAACGGTGTGTCGAAGTGCGATGCTTCGCCCCAGTACAGCGCCGGATGGGCATTGAGGATCTGCAGGCCGCTGCCGACCATGGCGAGCATGCACAGCAAGTTGATCCAGTGCATCAGGCGCAGCGGCCAGCGATGGCGGAGGATGGTGCGCCATTCGTACTTGCGGGTGGGCGTAATGTCCGGCGCGACGATCGACGACATGGACGGTCTCCTCGTGGCGCGAGCCTACGCCACGGATGTGAAGGATGATCATGAGAGGCGACCACCGGGCGAACCGGTGCGCGTGCCTCGCGGATTTTTCCAGACGACAGTGTCGGATGCCGTGCGTGCCGCCAGCACCGCCGCGAAAGCAGGGTCAGTTTGTGTTGCCGGCATCCGGCAGGCGCACGAGTTCGAACGCACCACCATCGATGAAGAGCGCGAAATATCCGGTCGTGGCGGTGAAGCCTGCATCTTCGAAACGGGTGCCGCGATCGACGTGGCACAGCAGCAGCTTCTCGGAAACGCCGCATTGCGGGTGGGAGGCATCGTCGAGCCCGGGAAACAGCGCGCCGAGCTGGCTGCCGGACACCGCATCGAGCCGCTTCGCCTCGCCGTTGAACCAGGCCGTCCAGCCGGCGCCGTCCTGCGCCACCCGCATCGGCTTCTCGCCTTCGGCGGCGTCCTTCGGCAGGTACTCGCCGCTGAGCAGGTCCTGCGCGCCCGCGGGCTGCAGCCAGCAATGCCAGCGCGAGCAACGCGCGCCTCACGGCTCGACCGTCTCGCCGTACAGATCGTGTTCGTCGCTGCCCAGGATGCGGACATCGGCGAAATCGCCGGGCCGGAGGCCGGCGTCGCGCCCGTCCTGGATCTGCACGAGTCCGTCGATCTCCGGCGCATCGGCCATCGAACGCGCGATCGCGAGGTCGCCGTCGATCGCATCGACCAGGCAACGCTGCACGCTGCCGACCTTGGCTTCGAGCTTCGTCGCGGAAATGTCCGCCTGCCGCTCCATGAAACGCGCGAGCCGCTCCTGCTTGACGTCCTCGTCGACCGGATCGGGCAGGTCGTTCGCCTTCGCGCCGTCGACCGGTGAATAGGCGAACGCACCGACGCGGTCGAGCTGCGCTTCGTCGAGGAACTCCAGCAATTCCTCGAACTCCGCGTCGGTCTCGCCGGGGAAACCGACGATGAAGGTCGAGCGGATGGTGATTTCCGGACAGATCGCACGCCAGCGCTGGATGCGCTCCAGGGTCTTGTCGACCGCACCCGGACGCTTCATCAGCTTCAACACGCGTGGACTGGCGTGCTGGAACGGGATGTCGAGGTACGGCAACAGCTTCCCGTCCGCCATCAGCGGAATGATGTCGTCGACGTGCGGATACGGATACACGTAATGCAGGCGCGTCCACGCGCCGAGTTCCGACAGGCCTTCGCACAATGCCTTCATCCGCGTCTGGTATGGCTTGCCGCGCCATTCGCGTTCGGCGTACTTCACGTCGACGCCGTACGCGGACGTGTCCTGCGAGATCACCAGCAGCTCCTGCACGCCGCCGCGCACCAGTTTCTCGGCTTCGCGCAGTACGTCGTCGACCGGGCGCGACACCAGGTCGCCACGCATCGACGGGATGATGCAGAAGCTGCAGCGGTGGTTGCAGCCTTCGGAGATCTTCAGGTAGGCGTAGTGCTTCGGCGTCAACTTGATGCCGGTGTCGGGCACCAGGTGGATGAACGGGTCGTGCCTGGGCGGCAACGCTGTGTGAACCGCATCCATCACGCTGACGTAATCCTGTGGCCCACTGATCGACAACACGTCGGGATGCGCCTCGCGGATCCGTTCGGGGCGCTTGCCCAGGCAACCGGTGACGATGACCTTGCCGTTCTCGGCCAGCGCTTCGCCGATCGCATCCAGCGATTCGGTCACCGCCGAATCGATGAAGCCGCAGGTGTTGACCACGACCACGTCGGCGGCGTCGTAGCTCTGCACGATGTCGTATCCCTCGACCCGCAGCTGGGTGAGGATGCGCTCGGAGTCGACCAGCGCCTTGGGGCAGCCGAGACTGACGAAACCGACCTTGGGATTGGTGGCTGTGGGCAGGGGTGTGGACATGCGTGGCCGGATGGCGTGAAGGCCGGCAATTATAGCGGGGGCGCTAGAATCGCCTCCTCACCCCGGAGATTGCCGCGTGGGCCAGCAGATCGACATCGAAGTTCCGGACATCGGCCAGGTTGGTGGTTGGCTGGCGCGGCCCGAGGGCGAGCCCACGGGCGCGCTGGTGGTGATCCAGGAGATTTTCGGCGTCAACGCGGTGGGGCGGGCGTTCTTCGACCCGGTCGAGCGCAACGTGGAACTCGCCTACGACGAGGAAGGTTTCCGCCGTGGCCGCGAAATGATCGCCGCGACCGGCATGGAACGCGCCGTGGCGATCGTCGCTGCCGCTGCCGACTGGCTGCGCACTGCCTTGCGCGATGGTGGCGACGACGGCACAGGCTCTCAGCGCGTCGGCGCGGTCGGTTTCTGCTGGGGCGGTACCGTCGCCTATCTCGCCAATACCCGCCTGGGCCTGCCGGCGGTCAGCTATTACGGCGCGCGCACCGTCCAGTTCCTGGACGAACCGCTACGCGCACCGATGATGTTCCATTTTGGCGGCAACGACAGCGCGATCACCGCGCAGGACATCGCACTGCACCGGCAACACCAACCGGATGCGGCGGTGCATGTCTATCCGGCCGCCGGACACGCCTTCAACCGCGACGTCGATCCCCACGCCTACGAGCCCGAGAGCGCGCGACTCGCCCGCCAGCGCACCATGGAACTGTTCCACAGCGCATTGCGCTGACCGCAACGGAGGTCGCCATGTCACGCAGATCCGAAATCCACGATCGCTACGAACTGCATCCGCAACTGGCGGCCGACACCCATCCGGTCGTCGCGTTCCCGCTCTGCGAACTTCGGTTGATGGACGACAGCAACTATCCGTGGCTGGTGCTGGTGCCGCGCGTCATCGACGCGCGCGAGATGATCGATCTCGACGCCGGGCAGCGCCGCCAGCTCACCGACGAGATCGACCACGCCTCGCGCCTGCTGCGCGATGCCTTCACCCCGTTCAAGCTCAACATCGCCGCGCTCGGCAACCTGGTGCCGCAGTTGCACATCCATGTCATCGCCCGTTTCGAACAGGATCCGGCATGGCCCGCACCGGTCTGGGGACGAGTGGCGGCCAGGCCGTATACGCCCGAAGCACTGGTCGAGCGCATCAACCAGCTGAACGAATTTCTCCGAGCCTGAATCCCGCAACGTGCCGCGGCATGTTGCGGCGTGTTGTGCGATTGCCTGGTCTCGGCCCCTCACCCACCGGAGTCATCGCATGCGTTCCCTGCCTACCCTGGTTCTTTCCACCGCCATCGCCCTTGCATTGCTTGCGGGCTGCAAGCCGTCCACTTCGCCGCCTGCCGCATCGGTACCCGCACCCGCATCGACGGCTACGATAGCGACCGGCGACGCCAACTGGCAGCCGGCCGTCGATGCCTTCATCCAGGATTTCTTCGTCCATTTCCCGACATGGGGAGCCAACGCCGGCAAGCACGAGTTCGACGGCAAGCTGCCGGACTACAGCCCGGAAGGCCTGAAGGCCAGCACCGACTGGCTGCATGCGCAGCGCGACAGGTTCGCCGCGTTCGGCGACGACAAGCTGGACGCCACGCAGCGCTTCCAGCGCGATTACGCGCTCGCCGTGATCAACGGCCAGCTGTTCTGGCTGGAAGATTCCGGTTTCGTCCACACCAATCCCGGCTTCTACACCGGCGACCTGTCGCCGAGCATGTACCTCACCCGCCCCTACGCGCCGCTGCCGCAGCGCATGGCCGCGTTCGTGACCTACCAGGAGGCGCTGCCGAAAGCGATCGCACAGATCAAGGCCAACTTCACCACGCCGCTACCGGCGACCTACGTCGACCTCGGCATCAACACCTTCGGCGGCTACGCGAGTTTCTTCCAGAGCGACGTGCCGAAGATCTTCGCCGAGGTCAAGGACGATGCGCTGCAGGCGCGCTTCAAGGCCTCCAATGCCGCCGCGATCAAGGCAACGCAGGAGATGGCCGACTGGTTCACCGCGCAGAAGCCCAAGGCGACGCAGGGCTTCGCGCTGGGCGCGGACAAGTTCGCGAAGATGCTGAAGGCGACCGAGCTCGTCGACATCCCGCTCGACCAGCTCAAGGCCACCGGCGAAGCCGACCTGGCGCGCAACCTGGCTTCGCTGAAATCCGCCTGCGACCAGTTCGCGCCCGGCGCAACGCTCTCTGCGTGTGTCGAGAAGGTCGACGCCGACAAGCCGCAGGGCGGCGCGGTGGAAGGCGCGCGAGCGCAGCTGGACGGGTTGCGGCAGTTCATCGTCGACAAGGACCTCGCCACGATCCCCGGACCGGAGCAGGCCAAGGTCGACGAGGCGCCGCCGTTCAACCGCTGGAACTTCGCCTACATCGAGATCCCCGGTCCCTACGAGAAGAACCTGCCTTCGGTGTACTACATCGCGCCGCCGGATCCGAAATGGCCGAAGGCCGAACAGCAGGCCTATATCCCGGGCAAATCGGTACTCCTGTTCACCTCGGCGCATGAAGTGTGGCCGGGGCATTTCCTGCAGTTCCTGCATTCCAACCGCGCGAGCTGGAAATTCGGCCAGCTGTTCGTCGGCTATGCGTTCGCCGAGGGCTGGGCGCATTACTGCGAGGAGATGATGTTCGACGCCGGCCTCGAGGGCGCCACGCCGGAAGTGCACATCGGCCAGCTCAGCGAAGCGCTGTTGCGCGACGTGCGGTTCGTGTCCGCGATCGGCCTGCACACCGGCGGCATGACCGTCGCGCAGTCGGAACGGATGTTCAAGGACAAGGCCTTCCAGGATCCCGGCAACGCCCGCCAACAGGCCGCGCGCGGCACCTACGATCCGGCCTACCTCAACTACACGCTCGGCAAGTTGATGATCATGCAATTGCGCGAGGACTGGACCGCGTCGCGTGGCGGGCGCAGCGGCTGGAAGGCTTTCCACGACCAGTTCCTGGGCTACGGCGGCCCGCCGATCCCGCTGGTGCGAGGGCAGATGATGGGCAGCAAGCCGGAAGCGAAGCTGTGGCAACCAGCGAAGTCGGGCGAACAGGCGCCGTAGAACTAGCGGAACGCTGCGTGACGCCGTGGGAGCGGCTTCAGCCGCGAGCCCTTCCATGACGACATCGGCGACCGGAAAGCTCGCGGCTGAAGCCGCTCCCACACAACGACGAAGCCCCGGGATTCGCATCCCGGGGCTTCGTGGATTGCGCGATCGCCAAGATTCAATCGGCGTGCACCACCCGAGTGCCAGCAATCAGATCATGGCCACAACGGCGATCGTTGCGGAAGATCAGCAGCACATCGACCAGCGCCAGCACCGGCCCGATGAAGGGCACGTTGCTGGCGATCTGGATCGGCAGGTAGCGCAAGCCAAGCAGGCGACCCAGCGGCGGCTTGTTGCCGTCGAGGTCGACGATCTTGATCTTGATCGCCTTCTTGCCCCAGGTCTGCCCGGTGGCGTTGAGCGGGAAGCCCTGCACCACCGCGAAGATCACGAAGCCGATCACCGCCCACATCAGCGTGACCCCGAAGCCCACTTTCTGCCCGGATTGCGCCGCTGCCATCGCCATCTGCATGTAACCGCCCATGTACATCACCGGCAGGACGATCACCAGCATGATGATGCCGTCGATGATCGCCGCGCCCAGGCGTGCACCACGGCCGGCCAGTTCATCGCTGCTCGAGATTTCCGCCACTGCCGCATCCGGCCCGCGATAAGGATTCTGCTCGTCCATCTGTTTCCCCTCTCTGCTTGGTTGGTTGGGACTGCTTCGGTCAGGTGCGCGGCAGCGTCACCCCGGTCTGGCCCTGGTACTTGCCGCCGCGATCCTTGTAGGAAGTCTCGCACACCTCGTCGGACTGGAAGAACAGCATCTGCGCCACGCCCTCGTTGGCGTAGATGCGTGCCGGCAACGGCGTGGTGTTGCTGAATTCCAGGGTCACGTGGCCTTCCCATTCCGGCTCCAGCGGGGTGACGTTGACGATGATGCCGCAGCGCGCGTAGGTGCTCTTGCCCAGGCACACCACCAGGGTGTCGCGCGGGATGCGGAAGAATTCCACCGTGCGCGCCAGCGCGAACGAGTTCGGCGGAATGATGCAGACATCCGATTCGATGTCGACGAAGCTTCCGGAATCGAAATGCTTCGGGTCGACGATGGTCGAGTTGATGTTGGTGAAGATCTTGAACTCGCGCGAGCAGCGCACGTCGTAGCCGTAGCTGGAGGTGCCGTAGCTGACGATCCGCTGGCCGTCGGCGGCGTGCTTGACCTGTCCCGGCTCGAACGGTTCGATCATGGCCTGCTGTTCGGCCATGCGCCGGATCCAGCGGTCGCTCTTGATGCTCATGCAGTGGTTTCCATTGAACCCGGCGCCAAGTGGCCGAAGCCGAGCATTGTAGGGCGGGCCTTGGCCCGCCGTCCCGGACACCTGCATATGCGATTACTTCTCCGCGGAGAAATGCGGATGGCCGGGGCGAATCACACCAGCGATGCGGAAATCGGCATCGCCGCGCGCGGCCGCTTCTCCAGTTCCTCCACCAGCCGACGCGCGACGTTGCGGTAGGCCTCGGCCGCCGTCGAGGACGGCGCGGCGGCCACGATCGGCATGCCGGCATCGCCCTGCTCGCGGATCCCGATCTCCAGCGGCAACGATCCCAGCAACGGCACCCCGTACTGCGTCGCCATGCGTTCGCCACCGCCCTGTCCGAAGATGTGTTCGGCATGGCCGCAATTCGAGCAGACGTGCACCGCCATGTTCTCGACCAGGCCCAGCACCGGCACCTCGACCTTCTCGAACATCTTCAATGCCTTCTTCGCATCGAGCGTGGCCACGTCCTGCGGCGTGGTCACGATCACCGCGCCGGCCACCGGGATCTTCTGCGCCAGCGTGAGCTGGATGTCGCCGGTGCCGGGCGGCAGGTCGATGATCAGGTAATCCAGCCCCTGTCCGGAGTCGCCGCCCCACAGCGTCTCGTTGAGCAGTTGCGTCAGGGCCGAGGTCGCCATCGGTCCCCGCCAGATCATCGGCGTGTCCTGCTCGACCAGCAATCCGATCGACATCGCCTCGATGCCGTGAGCCCGCATCGGTTCGATCGACTTGCCATCCGGGCTGTCCGGCCGGCCCGACAGGCCCAGCATCGTCGGGATGCTCGGCCCGTAGACATCGGCATCCAGAACCCCGACCCGGGCTCCGTCGGCGGCGAGCGCCAAGGCCAGGTTCACCGCCGTCGTCGACTTGCCGACCCCGCCCTTGCCGGAGCCGATGGCGATGATGTTGCGAATTCTCGATAGCGGGCTCAGGGCCGGTTGGACGGCATGGGCCACGATCCTGCTGCTGGTGCGGGCGATGTTCAAGGATGGAATGGCCAGTGCGAATGGTGAAGCCAGTTTACAGCGCCCCCTTCCAGTGCCTGGCCGCGATACCGCGTGGCCGCACAAGGTCTGGGCAGTGAAATGTCAGATTTGGGACATGAAAATGACAAATGTTGTTAAACCCATGTTAGGTTCAGGTTGGGACCGGCCCTGGGGGCCAGATGACACGACGTCCGGTTCCCTGAGACAGGGAAGGTCTGTCTTTTGCTTTCATATGGGGATTAATAAAATGCCGAGAAACACAAGCAACTCGCCTGCTCGCAGCCGACTCAGTGCCGCACTGCTTGCAGCCTTGATGCTGCCCATAGCAGGGTCCGCTTTCGGGCAGGACCAAGCCACCACCGCCAGCGACCAGCCATCCGCCAAGGATGCGAAGACGTTGGACAAGATCGTCGTGACGGGATCGTTGATTCCGACTTCCCAGATAGAGACCGCCACTCCGGTCACCACGATCACGGCGGAAGACATCAAAGTGCGCGGCTTCACCAGCGTGAGCGATGCCCTGCAGAAGAGCAGCTTCGCGACCGGCGGCGTCCAGGGCTCCAAGTCATCGGCATCCTTCACCCAGGGTGCGGAAACGCTCAGCTTGTTCGGCCTGTCCCCAAGCTATGTGAAATACCTGATCGACGGCCGCCCGATGGCGGATTATCCCGCGCTGTACAACGGCAGCGATACGTTCAACAACATCAGCGGCATCCCGGTCGACATGGTCGAGCGCATCGAGATCCTGCCGGGCGGGCAATCCTCGCTGTACGGTTCCGACGCGATCGCCGGCGTCGTCAACATCATCCTCAAGAAAAAGTTCGAGGGCACGACGCTCAACGTCCGCGGCGGCTGGTATTCGGCCGGCGGCGGCAGCAGCACTCGCGTCAGCGTGGCGACCGGTTTTTCCGCTGCCGACGACCGCCTCAACGTACTGTTCGGCGCGCAGTACCAGGAAAACGACCCAATCTGGAATTACCAGCGGGCACTGACCAGGCAGTACAACGAACACGGCTATTCCGCCCCCGTCGCGGGCCGCGATTATTTGGTCTACGGCTACCTGGACATGGCCAACCAGGGCTTTGACTTCTACCACTACGCGTTTCCCAACGGCGCGACGAGCTGTGACAACGTGACGGGCCAGTTCGGCGGCACCGAAGGCCATCAATTCCGCAATACGGCGACGGGCGGCGATTATTGCGGCTCGCTCTATTCACCCGGTTACGCCACGATGGCGAACGGCAAGAAGAGTGGGCAGATCTACACGCACGGCACGTTCGACATCAACGACAACACCCAGCTCTACGCGGACGTGCTCTACAGCAAGGAAAAGACCAGCTACAACGTCGGCTCCAGCTATACCTGGTGGGGCACCGGCACGAAATGGGGCTACTACTATGACCCGGACCTCGACGGCCTCGTGAACCTGCAGCGTGGCTTTGCACCCGAAGACATGGGTCCCGAAGGCTACCGCAACACCATGAGCACGGATACCAGCGAATCCTACT
>Ga0193708_1000258_pt1 | contig 12251 bp, 7 predicted proteins | sample H3c1metaG_FD_160570 | JGI IMG/M metagenome (GOLD analysis project Ga0193708, IMG submission 160570) | Soil microbial communities from a riparian zone of the East river system, Colorado, United States - H3c1 | ecosystem: Environmental > Terrestrial > Soil > Riparian zone | place: USA: East River...
ACTCCCTTCCTCCCCGGCGACTCGCTGCTGTTCGCGGCGGGCGCCTTCGCCGCCAACGGATCGCTCTCGGTGGTGGCGCTGATCGCCGCCCTGAGCGCCGCCGCCGTCCTGGGCGATACGGTCAACTACTGGGTCGGGCACTCCCTGGGGCACCGGCTGCTCAACGCCAAGCGGCGGGTGATCAAGCCCGAGCACATCGCCTACACCCACGAGTTCTTCGAGAAGTATGGCGGCAAGACGATCATCATCGCCCGCTTCGTCCCCATCGTCCGCACCTGCGCGCCGTTCGTGGCCGGCCTGGGGAGCATGAGCTACGGCCGGTTCATGAGCTACAACATCATCGGCGGCGTCGCCTGGGTGTTCATCTGCACGCTCGCCGGCTACCTGTTCGGCAATCTCCCCTTCGTGCAGAAGAACTTCTCGGCCGTGGTGCTGGCGATCATCGTCCTCTCGCTGCTGCCGGCGGTCTGGGAGATCCTCCAGGCCCGCAAGCGCGCCCGCCGGGCCTGAGGCTTGGCAAACCGCCCTGAAGTGTGCGATCCTAGGTCCGCGCCCGCCTCCCGGCGGGCGCCTGTGTGAACCGGCTCAAATCCTTGAGCCCCGAGCGGCGGCCTCGCCGGCAAGTCCCCGTTCCCTACCCCTTTCGCCGGAACATGAAGTGGCGTGCGCCAACAAGCGGCGGCGTACGCCCGGAAGGATTGCAAACGCTTGAGCAATTTCTCGGATTTCGGCCTCGACCCTGACCTTCTCCGCGGCATCGAGAGCGTGGGCTTTGAGCAGCCGACCCCCATTCAACAGGACGCCATCCCCCCCGCGCTCGCCGGGCGTGACGTCCTCGCCTGCGCCATGACGGGCAGCGGCAAGACCGCGGCCTTCCTGCTGCCGATCCTGCACCGGCTGAAGGAGAAGCCCCGCGGCACCACCCGGGTGCTGGTCCTCGCTCCCACCCGCGAGCTGGCGGCCCAGATCGTCGAGCACATGACGGCCCTCGCCAAATTTACGGACATGAAGGGCGCGGCCGTCTTCGGCGGCGTTGCCATGGGGCCGCAGGAGAAGAACTTCCGCAAGGGGGTCGACGTCCTGGTGGCCACCCCCGGGCGGCTCCTCGACCATTTCCAGAACGACTACGCGAAGCTGGAAGGGCTCGAGATCCTGGTCCTCGACGAGGCGGACCGCATGCTCGACATGGGCTTCCTGCCGGACGTCCGGCGGGTGCTCCAGCACCTGCCCCGCCCCGAGCAGACGCTCTTCTTCTCGGCCACTCTGCCGCCGCCGATCGTCGAGCTGGCGGGCGAGATGCTGCGCGAGCCGGCGCGCCTCAACGTCGAGCGCAAGTCGGCGCCGGCGACCGGGATCACGCAGGAGGTCTATCCGGTCCAGGAGAACCTCAAGCCCTATCTTCTCGTCGAGCTGCTGCGGCGGGGGGACATCAAGAACGTGCTGGTCTTCACCCGCACCAAGCACCGGGCGAACCGCCTGGCCGATTTCCTCGAGAAGCACGGCGTCCCCTGCGACCGCATTCACGGCAACCGCAGCCAGGTCCAGCGCACGGACGCCCTCTCCCGTTTCAAGAGCGGCGACCTGCAGGTGCTGGTGGCGACCGACATCGCCGCCCGCGGCATCGACGTCGAGGCGCTCTCGCACGTCATCAACTTCGACGTCCCCAACATCCCCGAGGACTACATCCACCGCGTCGGCCGCACCGCCCGCGCGGAGATGGTCGGCGACGCCTTCACCTTCGTCTCGGACGAGGAGGCGGCCGAGCTCCAGGCGATCGAGCGCGAGGTCGGCTCCCGGCTCCCGCGCCGCACGGTCGAGGGGTTCGACTACGCGGCGGAGCCGGCGGAGCGTTTCGAGGTTCCGCTCCAGGAGCGGATCGCCGCGATCCGCGCCCGCCGCGCCGAGGAGCGCGCCCGGGCTCGGGCCAAGGCGGAGAAGAAGGCGCAGCGCGAGGCGGAGGAGAAGGCCCGCCTCGACAGCAAGGCGAAGGGCCGGCCGCCGGAGCAACGCCAGGGGCGCCCCGCCCAGGGGCCGCGCGGGCAGCAACGCCAGGGAGATCGCCAGGGTGAGGGGTCTCAGCCCGGCGGGCAACAGGATTCCCGGCAGCAGGAGCCGCGGAGGCAGGACGGGCCGCGGCGCGGCGACCAGCAGCCCCGGCGCGGCGATCAGCAGCCTCGGCGCGGCGATCAGCAGCCGCGGCGCGGCGACCAGCAGCCGCGGCGCCATGGCGGCGGCGAGCAGCAGCCCCGGCACCGCCACGTCCACGTCGTCACCGAGCCGGTGCGGGAGGTCGATCCCACGACCAAGCCGACCGAGGAGCGCCTGGTGCAGATCCGCAACGCCTTTTCTCCCTCCCGCTTCAACCGGTTCCGCCGGTAGTCCGATCTGTCGATTTTTGCGGCTGACCACCGGCTGACGCGTCACTGACGTGTCAGCCGGGTATTTCCTCGCTCGTCCCTCTCCTGAAGCCGGCAGCCGGAGCCATGGCACGCCGGTTGCTCTTTACCCGTTTATCCGATCAGATCGATTTGCCGGATCACGATTCTTGGAAAGGAGATTGTCATGCCGTCCACCATCACGATCACTTTGGATGAGAAGGGTAATGCGAAGATCAGCGATTTGCCGCAGGGCGTCTTCTGCTCACGCTTCGCCGCTCCTCCGGACGCTCAGATCAAGGACGTGATCTCGGTCAACGCCGCCGGCAGCTATCTGATTCAGATTCAAGGACCCGGTGTCAGCGACCCTTGGGCGACGCCGCCGGTGACCCTCCCGGAGAAGTCTCAGGCGACCTTTCTCGTCGATGCGGGAATCCTGCCCGTTCAGCAGCAGTACGGAACGGCGGGTGCTGGTTTCCGCTACGATCGACCAGCAAGGGACGGTCAAGGTGAATCAGGCCGTCATGCCGAAGGGCGTGCACTTCAAGAACTCCGATACCTTCAGTGTCTGGACGGCGGGCGGCTACACGCTGGCCTTCTCGCTCATTCCCTCGCAGGGAATACTTTTCCAGGACGTAATATTCACCAAACCGGCGCCGATGTTCAGCTCCGAAATCAGCGCGGACAGATTGACGGCCTGGATTTACGACAATAATCTGGCGACCAGCGGCGGGGCGACCGTTTCCTTCGATTTCATCGTCTCGGATCCGGCGAATGGGACTTGGAAGATCATCGATCCCACCATCATCAACAACCCCATCAATCAGGGTGGGGGCGGCGGAATCGACTGCGAGCTCGAGCCGCGGTACGAGTTGGTGGGCGTGCTAGCGGAGTGACGCCCCGGGCTTTCCAGGATACCGCGCGAGCACCTCCTGGAACCGCGGGTCGCCGCGCAGGCCGTTGAACCAGGGGAGGGAGAACCAGCTCGCTCCGCAACCGTTCCGGAGCGCGGTCTCGGCGCTGGCGACGGCCGAGGTCTCCTCGCCGAGCAGGGCGTAGACGACGGCGGCCTCGAAGGCCGGGGCGCCGCTCTCGGGAGCCAGGCGGAGCGCCTCGCGCAGGGCGGTCACGGCTTCCAGGCCCCGGCCCAGATGGGCCAGCGCCTGCGCCTTGACGGTCAGGAACTGCGCGCCGCCGGCGTTGGCGTCCTGATCGATCAGCGCGAGGACCTTGCGGTAGAGCGCCTCCGCCTCGGCCTTTCGCCCCAGGAGCAGGTAGGTGTCGGCCAGGTTGAGGGCGACGAAGGGGTTCCGGGGTTTCTCCGCGGCCACCCGCTCGAAGGCCTCCGCGGCCTCGGCGTAGCGGCCGGCGAGGAGCTCGGCGAGGCCGAGGTTGGAGATTTCCGCGAACCCTGGCGAGCGCCGCACGAGGGTCCGGTAGAGCTCCAGGGCACGTTTGGGATCTCCGCTCTGCAGCTCCAGTTGCCCCAGGGCGGAGAGGGCGTCGGCGTTGCCGGGGGCCCGCCGCAGGCTCGCTTCCAGGTGCTGCCGGCCGGCGGCGATCTCCCCCTGCTGGAACTCGGTGACTCCCAGGGTCACCAGCCGCTTGAAAGCGGGCTGGCGGCCGACCTCCGTCCGCATCAGGGCAATGGCTTCGCGGGTCTGGCCGCGGGCGAGCAGAAGGCCGGAGCGGAGCTCGAGGATGGCGACGTCGCCGGGATCGACGAGCTCGAACTGGCTCAGGGCCTCTTCGGCTCTGGGGAGATCCCCCGCTTCGAGCGCCGTATAGAAGAGCGCGCGGAGCACCCGGCGGTCCTCGGGCGCCATCTTGCGTGCCTCCCTGGCCACCGCGAAGGCCCGCCGCAGGACCTCCGGCTGGCGCGAGAAGAAGTGCTGGAAGCGCGCGACCTCGATCTCCAATAGATAGACCTCGAGGAAGCGGGGCGCCCTCTCGCGGAGCGCCTTCAGCCGCTGGAGGATGTCATCCAGGGAGGCCTCCTGGCGCGACTCGAAGCGGCGGCGCAGGGTCAGGAGCTCCCGCAGCTCCCGGTCGCTGGCCTCGCTGACGAAGGCGCCCGGGCGCGGCGATCGGTCGGAATAGGCCTGCCGGATCTGCGTTCCCATCGCGCCCGCCGCGACGCCGAGGTCGTCGGCCGGGATGTCGAAGTGCTCCGCCCAGAGGACGGTCCCGTCCCTCCCCCGGATCCGGCTCAGCGAGACCTGGCAATCCACCGGCCTGCAACTCAGCTTGGTGATCACCACCTCGTCGGCCGAGACCGCCTTCGCCACGGCCGCGGGGAGGCCGGGGACCGCGTCCGTCTCCTCCAGGCTCTTGGGCGAGACCCCCTCCAGGGCCAGGAGCCCGCGGACCGAGGCGATGCGCAGGTCGGAGGAGAGCAGGTCGAGATCGGTGGCCAGTCCGGGCGTGCCATGGACCTCGGGCTTCAGCACTGCCACATACAGCGGCTCCGGGGCAGGGCGAAAGGCGACCCACGCGCCCGGAATCCCCAGCGCCACGAGCAGCGCCAGGCCGATCCAGGCGGCGGTCCGCATCGGCGAGCGCCGTCCCGTGATCCGGCTGTCGAACGAGGGTCCGGCGCTCCCCTGCCGCGAGGCGGGCTCGACCGCCGTCCCAATCGGCGTCCAGGCGTGGGTTCCCGTGAGGGTCGCCGTCGCCGTTGCCGTCGCCATCGGCGCCAGCTCCCGCCCGAGCTCCCCCGCGCTGCGCGGCCGCAGCAGCGGATCCTTCTCCAGCAGGTGGTCCACCAGCAGGGAGAGCTCCTCGGGCACCGCCGGATTGACCTCCCGCACGGGCGTCTGCCGGTCGTGGACGATTCGGTTCAGCATCGCCAGCTCGTTCTCGGCCGCGAAAGGGGATCTTCCCGTCAGCATCTCGTAGAGCAGGATGCCGAAGGAGAAGAGGTCCGACCGGTGATCGACCTCCTCCCCCCGCGCCTGCTCGGGGCTCATCGCGCGGTAGGTCCCCATCACGTGCCCGATCGCGGTGAGCGAGTCCTCGGTCTTCCCTGCGAGCAGGCGCTTGGCGATTCCGAAGTCGGTGATCTTGGCGCGCCCCGCGGGGGTTACCAGGACGTTCTCGCTCTTGAGGTCGCGGTGGACGATCCCCTGGCGGTGGGCTTCCGCGAGCCCGTCGGCGACGTCCCTGGCGATCACGACGGCCGTCTCCAGCGGCAGCGGGCGGCCGCCGATCAGAGTGCGCAGGTCCGTCCCCTCCACCGCCTCCATCACGATCGAATCGACGTCCCCTTCCGCGAGGACGTCGTAGACCTGGACGATCGCCGGGTGGTTCAGCCGGGCGGCGACCCGGGCCTCGCGGCGGAAGCGCTCCCGGCGCTCGGAGCTGGCGCTCTTGTCGGAGCGGATCCGCTTGATGGCGACCTGACGGTCGAGGCGCTCGTCGTAGGCGAGGAAGACCTCCCCCATGCCGCCCGCCCCGAGGCGCCTCAGGAGCTCGTAGGGGCCGATCTTTCCCAGCGACTCGGGCATGGCGGGCTTCCGGTCAGGTGAGCTTCAGCTCCCGGAGGCGGCGGGCCAGGGCTTTCCGTGAAACCTCCAGGCGGTCCACCATGGCTTCGACATCCCCCTCGCACTCTTCCCAGCAACGGGTGATCTCCTCGGCGGAGAGGTCGCCGGCCTTGCGCAGGCGCGGGTTTGCCTCGACCAGCGCGTAGAGCGAGGGGCGCGAGATGCGGAGCCGCTCGGCTGCGGCCTGGCGATCACCTCCTCCTCGGCGACCTCCGAGGGCCGGCGGCGGTCGGCATGGATGGCTGAAGCCGCCGCCGGATCGGCCGCCGCTGGATTGGGCTCAATCATTACTGGCCGGGTCGACGACGGCGACCTGCGCAGCAGCCGCTCGACGGCGGGGCCGATCTCCGCCCGTGGCTGCCCGCGGCTGCCGATGGCGATCTGGCGGGCCACGTTGCGGAGCTGGCGGACGTTGCCCGGCCAATCGTAGCGGGCGAGCCGGGCGACCAGGCCCGGCGGCAGCCAGAGGGGAGCGTCGGGGGCGCCGGGGTCCAGGCGGTGCGGCTCGCCGAGGGGGATAAGCTCGCGCCGCAGGAAGTGGATGAGCAGGCGTCCGACGTCGTCGCGCCGCTCGCGCAGCGGCGGCAGCCAGATCTCGTAGCCGGCCAGGCGGTGGAGGAGCGGGGCGCGGAACTCGCCCGCGGCCGTCCGCGCCTCGAGGTCGGCGTCGGTGGCGGCGAGCACGCGCACGTCCACCCGCTGTGGGCTCTGGGTGCCGACCGGATGAACCTCGCCGGTCTCCAGCGTCCGTAGCAGCATCACTTGCACCTCGGGGGTCGCCTCGCCGATCTCGTCGAGGAGCAGGGTGCCGCCGTGCGCCTTGCGGAAATACCCTTCCTGCTGCTGCACGGAGCCGGTGTAGGCCCCGCGGGCGGCGCCGAAGAGCTCCGAGGCCACCAGCGTCGGCGGGATGGCGCCGAGGTTGACGGCGATGAACGGTCCGTTGCGCCGGCGGCTGGCGTCGTGCAGCGCGCGGGCGGCGAGCTCCTTGCCGGTCCCCGTCTCGCCGCGCAGCAGCACGCCGACCTCGAGGTCGGCCACGCCGGCGATCTCGTCCCGCACCCGGGCGATGCCGCTGCTGTCCCCCTCCAGCCCGAACCGTTTCGCCGTGGGTGACGTCAGATGATCGAGGACGTGGAGGAGCAGGACCACCCGGTCGGCCAGCTCGAGCACGACGCCGCGAATGAGGTCGGCGGCCGAGATCGCCAGCTCGCCCGCGAGAATGGCGCCATCCACCACCGCGCGCGTCCGGCTCTCGCCGGCGGCGAGCACGATCCCGCCCTGAGGGGCCGGGCGCAGTTGCAGGGGCTGACGGCTGATGTGGCGGTCGGCCAGCGGCTCGCCCACGGCCGATTCCGGCGTCGAAAACTCCGGCTCATGGCGGCCGAGCCGCGCCTCCCGGCCGAGCGCCAGCTCGCTCAGCAGGGCGCGCTCGCCGACCCGGCGCAGGTCCGGATGGTAGAGCAGGGTGAGCGCCGGGATGGAAGCGTGGCTGGATTTCCCCCTCGGGATGGTGCGCAGCCGGCCGGTTCCCGACAGCCCAACCGTCGAGGCGTCGGATTTCAAGTGCGTCATTTGACGGCATTCTAACCGGGTCCGGGCCCGATTTCGGTATGCTGGCGCAAAGCCGTGACCGGAATGATGCTGCCGCCCCTGGACCTGCCCATCCTTCACCAGGATCGCTCTCTTCTGGCCGTCGGCAAGCCCGCGGGCCTCGCCGTTCATCGGGGGGCGGCCCAGGATCGGGTCTTCGCGCTGCAGATCGCCCGCGACCGGGCCGGCCGGCGCGTCCACGCCGTCCACCGGCTCGACCGCGCCACCAGCGGCGTCCTGCTCTTCGCTTTCGAGCCCGCGACCGTCCGCCGCCTGCAGGAGCGATTCGAGGCGGGCGCGGTGGAGAAGCGCTACCTCGCCCTGGTGCGCGGCATCCCGCCAGAGGCAGGGGTGATCGATCATCCGATCCCCCGCGACGTCGACGGCCCGCGGGTGCCGGCGGTGACCGAGTTCCGCCGCCTCGCCGTCTTCGAGCGCTACGCCCTGGTCGAGGCCCGGCCGCGGACCGGCCGCCGCCACCAGATCCGCCGCCACTTCAAGCACATCAGCCATCCGCTGATCGGCGACGTGCGCTACGGCAAAGGGGAGCACAACCGTCTCTTCCGCGAGCGCTTCGGGCTCCACCGGCTGGCCCTGCATGCCCTGGAGCTGGCGTTCGCGCACCCAGAGACCGAGGAGGCACTGAGGATCGTGGCTCCGGTGCCGGAGGATCTGGCCGGGCCGCTGCGGGCGATGGGGATCGAGCTCGCCGGGTGAAGATCGGACCGCGAGGACGCTCCCGTCCCCGCCTTGGGACGAACCGCTCGATTTTCTTCTCCGGACTCCCGCGCTGTCAAACGGTTGGACGGCGGTGATTCATTCGCTTGAATCAGCGGGGATTTTCGCGTCGCCTGCTTACGATCAGAACCTTGATTCATAAGGGTTTTCGCAATCCAGATCCAGTCTGGCATCCCCTTTGCGCTATACCAGGGCAGCGCAAAGCGGAACTGTCTTCCCGGGAGGACGGTCCACAACTTTGGGAGGTTTTGAGATGCGATCGAATTCTTTTCGAACGGCAGCGCTCTGTCTTTTCTTTCTGATCGGAAGCGGCTTGGCCTGGGGATCGGACAGGCCGGGCCAGGGATTGTTCCTCGCCGGCAAGGATGGAACCACGCGTGTGCCGGCTCCCGTCCTCGGCGCCACCGTCGAGGTGCGGATGACCGGCATCATCGCGCGCACCAAGGTGACGCAGCTCTTCACCAATCCGGCGAAGGACTGGGTGGAAGGGATCTATATCTTTCCATTGCCCGAGGACGCGGCGGTCGACACGTTGCGAATGAAAGTCGGGGATCGCACAGTCCAGGGCGTCATCCAGGAGAAGGGTGAAGCGCGCCGGACCTACGAGACCGCGAAGGAGCAGGGCGTGAAGGCCAGCCTGATCGAGCAGCAGCGTCCGGACGTCTTCACCACCGCCGTGGCCAACATCGGACCCGGCGAGACGGTGGAGATCTCCGTCGAGATGCAGCAGGTGGTGCGCTGGGACCGGGACCACTTCAGCCTGCGGTTCCCGATGGTGGTCGCGCCACGCTCCGAGAACGGGAAGGCGGCCGGCAGCAGCCAGCTCGTGCTGCCGCCGGTGCGCCGGCGGGGCGCTCCGCCGATCAATCCCTTCGCCTTCCATGCGGATCTGAACCCCGGGTTCCCGCTCGCCAGGCTGGAGAGCCCGAGCCATGCGGTCACCGTCGCGAAGGGAAAAGACTTTCGCTATGCGGTGGACCTGAAGAAAGGGGTGGAGCCGGCCGATTCCGACTTCGTCCTGGAATGGGCGCCCGCCGTGGGCAGCGAGCCGCGCGGAGTCTTCTACTCCGAAGAAGTGGACGGCGAGCGGTACGACCTCCTGATGGTCATGCCGCCGGACGCGCCGCAGGCCATGGCGGCGCGCCTGCCGCGGGAGACGATCTTCATCATCGACACCTCCGGCTCGATGTTGGGGTCCTCGATCGTGCAGGCCCGCGAAGCGCTTCTACTCGCTCTGGACAAGCTCCAGCCCACCGACCGGTTCAACGTCATCCGGTTCAGCGACAAAGCCAGCTCGGTGTTTCCGGACGGCGTTCCGGCGAGCCGCGATGCCCTCGAAAAGGCTCGTGGCTTCGTCTCCGGCCTGTACGCCGACGGCGGCACCGAGATGCTTCCGGCGCTCGAGATCGCCTTCCGGAACCCGGCTCCAGGCGGCCTCGTCCCACAGGTGATCTTCGCCACCGATGGCCAGCTCCAGGACGAGGCGAAGGTCGTCCAGTTCCTGAACGCGAATCTCGGCGTTCGCCGGCTCTTCCCGGTGGCGATCGGCTCGGCTCCCAACGCCGCGCTCCTGCGCCGGCTGGCCGCGATCGGCCGTGGATCGTTCACCCAGATCGCCGATACCGGGAAAGTGGCGCCGGCGATGGCGGCGCTGTTCGCCCAGCTCGACGCGCCCATGCTCCAGCGGATCGAGGTGCGGTGGAGCGATCCGTCGGCGGAGGCTTGGCCGGCGCGCACTCCGGACCTCTATCTCGGCGAGCCCCTGGTGCTCACCGCGCGCTCGCGGGATGCCGGCGGCCCGGTGAGCGTCTCCGGGTCCCGGGGCGGCGGCACCTGGGAGGATTCGTTTCCCAAGGCCGGCAAGCTGAAGGGGGCCGGCATCGACAAGCTCTGGGCGCGGCGGAAGATCCAGGGCCTGACGGACAGCCTCCAGGAAGGGGCGGACGCCGGAGAGGTGCACCGGGCCATCGTCGAGCTCGGATTGCGGCATCACCTGGTCACGGACTACACCAGCCTGGTGGCCGTGGACGAGCAGGCGACCGCGCCCGGCAAGCCGGTCACGCGGATCGTGCCGGTCAATCCGCCGCGGGCTGACGACGCCGTGGAGGATGTGATCACCGTGACCGCCGAGTCTCCGCTGCTCGACGAGCGTCGGATGAGCACGGGCGCGACCGTCTCACAGACCGAGTTGGAGAAGATGCCCGCCCCGCAGGCTTCCTACTCGGTGTTCATGGACAGCATCAACGTGGGCGGCAACGAGAGCGGTCAGCAATCCCGGTACGGCGATCAGATCACCGAGGCGGAGGCGAAGAGCCTGTGCGCCGAGATCGCGCGGACCGGCTGGGCGGGGATCACGCTGAAGCGCGTCCTCGCCGCCACGCCTTCCCTGAAAGCGGCTCTGTGGAAAGCCGCCGACGCCGGCCTGCTGCGAGGCTTCCTCGCCGTGCTTCTTCAGGACAAGGGGTGCTCCGAGCCGCCGGCGGACGTGAAAGCCGAGGCCCAGCGGTATATCGGCAAGTTCGGCCCGTCCAAAGGTTGATGCGATTTGAGGCGGGACGGGAAGCAAGATCCCGCCCCGCCTTCCGCTAGACTCCGGTCCGTGATGACCAGCGCTCCGGTTTCTCCAGATACACGGCGCTACCTCGAAGCCGCTCTCGACGCCTGCCGCCGGGCGGGGGAGATCCACCGCGAGCACTTCCGCTCCGCCGCTCTGAAGGTGGAGCTCAAGGGGGACGCCTCGCCGGTGACCGCCGCGGACCGCGGTTCGGAGGAGGCAATCCGCGAGACGCTTCACCGCGCCACCCCCGATCTCGGGCTCCTCGGCGAGGAATTCGGCCAGGAGGGAGATGAGCGCGACCGCTGGATCATCGATCCCCTCGACGCGACCAAGAACTTCGTGGCCGGGTTGCCCTTCTTCGCCACCCTGATCGGGCTCGAGCTGGACGGCGAGCTCGTCCTCGGCGTCGTCCACGCGCCGGCGCTGGGGCCGGGATCGGGGTTGTCCGCTGGGCAGCCCGGAGGGGAGAGCGCCGCCCTGGGCGAGACCTGGTGGGGAGCCCGCGGCGAGGGCGCCTGGGGGGGTACCGGCACCCGGCTGGAGACCTGCCGTCAGAGACGGCTGCGGGTGAGCGAGACCGCGGAGGTGGAAAAAGCCTTCGTGGTTCACGGCGGCCTCAACCTCTTCCAGCGGAACGGTCTCTGGCCGGCCTTCTCGGACCTCGTCGCCCGCGCCAACCGCACCCGCGGCTTCGGCGACTGGTGGGGACACATCCTGGTCGCCGAAGGGCGCTGCGACGCCATGGTGGAAGGCGAGGTCGCGCTCCACGACGTGGCCGCCCTGAAGCCGATCCTCGAAGCGGCCGGGGGCGTCTTCCTGACCCGGGGCGGCGCGCCGCTGGTGTCCGGCTGGAAAGACGCGGCGATCTCCTCGAACCGGAATCTGGCGGATGGGGTGCGGGCGGTAATGGGGTTCTGACAGTCGGCAGCGTTGTCGGCGCCCCTTCGGGGCGGACTCTCACTCTCCCAACCCTCTCTCTCCCAGCCTCCCCCCCATCCGCCGGGAGAGAGAGGGCTTAAGAACCGCTTTCGTGTTTCTTTTTGACTAACTTCTCCCTCTTCTCCCGGTCGGGGGGAGTGCGATGGGAGAAGAGGGCCGGGGTGATGAGGGGCCAACATCGGGCCGACGGCAATCTGACATCCCTCCCATCCTCCGCTACAATCCCCCGCTCCCGAAAGGAACCGGGGGACTCGTAGCGTCCGGGGAGAAATATGTCCGCCTTCACGAATCTGGAATTCCATCGAACGGGAATCGGCCTGGTGCCGGAGCGGCGCGGGGAGAAGCACACCGCCATCTACATCGCCCACGTGCCGGGCAGCGGGAACGCGCTGCGGTCCTGCACCTGCGCGGCTTCCAAAAAGAAGACGTGCGACCACCTCAAGGACCTCTCGCGGGCGGTCGCCGAGGTGGAGAAGGCCTTCGCGGTGCGGGGCTGGGAGGCCG
>Ga0193708_1000259_pt1 | contig 12222 bp, 7 predicted proteins | sample H3c1metaG_FD_160570 | JGI IMG/M metagenome (GOLD analysis project Ga0193708, IMG submission 160570) | Soil microbial communities from a riparian zone of the East river system, Colorado, United States - H3c1 | ecosystem: Environmental > Terrestrial > Soil > Riparian zone | place: USA: East River...
ATCCACCCTCCATAAGAATAAATGGTTCCCCTGATCACAGCATCCCATTGCTCACTCAATATTTTGTAATAGCCCAGGCCTTCCAGTGCAAGGCCGAGTTGTTCATTGGCAGTAAAAGTTGGCGCCAGTAAACCCGAATGTCTTCCCTGCCTTAAAGGATAAATGCCAAAAGGTAAATACAGCGGTATGGGAACAGCTTCCACTTCGGGATGAACCGGCCCCGTGATCGCCATTCTTTTATTGATGAATTTTATTCTCCTGCTTACAAAGGAAAAATGCGGGGTGTCCAGGTTGCAGGTAGTAAACCTGCCGCGGTATGCATAAAAAACATCGGCATCTATCTTTTTTATTTTCTCACCATAAACAAACAATTCATCCTGCTGCGTATAAGTCCCTTTCGTGATTCCCTTCTGGGTCTTCATGTTGAACTGGATGGAATCGCTTTTTGTTTTAAAATCACCCTGGTTGAATTGCGGGTAAGAGATGACATTTCCATTGCTATCCTTTACCAGGTATGCACTCACCAGGTTGGTCCGCTGGTCAAATTCTATCCGTGGTGCAGTGAGTTCGTTATCCAGGTAAGTTACCTGTGCTTTTTTTCCATACAATATGATCTTCTTCTCAGGAATGTCCATGATCATGGAATCATCAGCATGGTAAACAACCGGCGCATCTAAAGAATCCCTGGATGTTTTGAAACTGAATGTATCGGCCTGTGCTGCAATATTTGTATCAGCAATGGTTACTGTTTTTGCAGCGTCTGTTGCATTAAGGGGAATTTGTTTTTTTATTGAATCTTTAATTATAGTATCGGTTGCATTGTTCTTCTTTACGGGAATTGTATCGGTAGTTAAAATACTGTGAAAGTGTGTAACATGAAAACGATTACCACTGCAATACAACGTTATGGCCAATAACAGCAGCAGCGATACCAATACCGATATGTATTTTGCCTTACCTTTGTTCAGTTGGTTCATAGTAGAGAATGGCAAAAATAGCCATAATAACAGAACGAATTTGTGAATAATTACTAACCCTTTTTAAATGGATGATATGCCAAGGAACAAAGTGCCTGTTTTATTTCTGTTTGCTGCTTTGCATTTGTTAATATTAAATTACGGGTATTCCCAGGCTCCTAAAAAAATCAGAACAATTGTGGTTGATGCCGGGCATGGGGGCTCAAAAGATCCGGGCGCTACCGGGCAATATGAAAATTCTTTACGGTCTAAAGAAAAAGATATTACACTCGCCATTACCTTAAAATTAGTAGATGAATTAAAAAGGCAAATGCCCGATGTAAATGTTGTTCCTACCCGTACAACCGATGTTTACCAGTCGCCTACCGAAAAGGCGAGGCTTGCCAATGAATTCAAGGGCGATCTTTTTTTATGCATCCATGCAGACAGCGGCCCGCTTAAACAAGGCAGGCGGCAGGTGGGCAGCCATACCGTAACCCGCTATAAAGTAACTACTACCGGCAAAGGGAAGAAAAAGAAAAAGAAGAGAACTCCCTACCAGGTTGTGGAGCCCATTTATGAATATTTTAAAATACCACTTACCCGGAAAGGTACCAGTGTATGGATATTTGCCGCACACAAAACCAGTGATAAGTTAAAAGCAATAATGGATGGGGATGAAATAGAGATTGAAGCAGGTGGCGTGGACTCTCTGGAGAATACCATAGATTTCAAAAGCCCTGAAGGAAGGACCCTTGCGGGTATCTATGCAAAAAGATACCAGGAAAGAAGTGACCGCCTGGCAACACTGGTAAATGAAGAAGTGGAAATTACAGGCAGGCAGGCATTGGGAATAAGCCAGCGGCAAAAAGGTATTTGGGTATTACAGGCAACCAATATGCCTGCTATCTTAATTGAAACGGGTTTTATAAATAACCCGGAAGATGAACGTTACTTAAACAGCCAGGAAGGCCAGCAGGAACTTGCAGAAGCCATTACCAAAGCGGTAAAACGCTACAAAGAACAGGTAGAAGGCACCAATAGTGTTTCTGCCGCTCCGCCCACACCCGAAAAAACTAAACAGGAAATACCTGCTGCGCTGGAAAAAAGACCGCTTAAAGACGTAAAACTGATACAGGTTAAAAGCAACCAGGTTAAAGTAGAGCTATACGATGACGGCGAGATAGATAATGATATCGTATCGGTGTATTTTAATAATGGCATGATTATAGATAAAAAGACCTTAACAGCGAAGGCTCATACTTTTACGCTTAATTTAGCCGGAGGAAAAACAAATGAATTAATTTTATACGCGGATAATTTAGGAGACATTCCCCCGAATACCGCATTGATGATAATAACTGATGGCTTCAACCGGTATGAAGTACGTTTATCAGCCGACCTCAGGAACAATGCATCGGTAAGGTTTGAAATAAAAAATACTAATTAATACCATTCGGTTTTTGATCCGTTATCGCGATACTGCAAGATGGTTCTAAAATATAACTGCCAAGATGAAAATCACAAATGAAACAAAAATAGGCGCACTTACTGCAATTGCTATCACCTTGCTGGTACTGGGTTTTACATTTTTAAAAGGGAAAACATTATTTGGAAAAAGCCATACCCTTTTTGCCAAATATACCAATGTACAGGGCCTTGCCAATTCAAACCCCGTTATGATAAACGGGTTACAGGTAGGCACCGTTTACCGCATTACCACGGATAAGAATATGAAGGAGATCCTGGTCAATATGAACCTGACAAAGGACGTTAATATCCCGGTCAATTCTTTTGCTGTTATAAAAACAAACCCTTTAGGAACAACGAGTGTGGACATCAGGTTGGGTGATGCGACCCAATATATTCCAAAGGGAGATACCATTCGTACCGCACCCTCTTCAGGTATATTTAACGAGGCATTGAGCAAAATTGACCCCATTTTTGACCAGCTAGCCAAAGCCGTTGCTTCAATTGATTCGGTACTGGTAAGCGTGAACAGGATCTTAGATCCCAATGCAAAGAACAATATAGGGGCAACACTTGAAAACCTTAATAAAACCACAGCCAACTTAATTGCTTCCTCTGCGTCTTTAAATATATTACTGAATACACAAACAGGCGCCCTTGCTAAAACCCTGAATAACCTTAATTCCTTTACCGGTAACCTGGCTACAAATAATGATAAGATCAACAACGTGATGACTAATCTTGATAAAACTGCCACTAACCTTTCAAAATTAGACCTGGAAAAAACAATGAACACTTTAAATGCTGCGGTCACCGATCTGAAATCAGCAGTTAATAAACTCAACAGTAATGACGGCACCGCCGGACTTTTATTAAATGACAAAAGATTATACAACAACCTTTCGGCAACAGCCAATAAAATTAACCTGTTATTGGATGATGTGAAGGCAAATCCAAGACGGTACGTAAACATATCGGTGTTTGGCGGAAAGAACCGGAGTAAGGGACTAACGGTTCCTTTACCCGATACCATAAATGCACCATACCTTAGGCAAAACTAATTTTACCATTCTGTTATAAAATTAAAACCGCAATTTACAGGCTGAACTTAAAACAGGAACCTTGCGATTGAAATTTACCATCAGCAGCCTTTTAATATTTTTCTTACTTGTTTATAGCAGTGCTGTTTCTGCACAACAGGTAATTATTCCATCACCTTCATCAGATACTGTCCGGGTTATCCGGATCATACAGGGTAAAAGCCTGCGCATGAAAACCATTGATGCGAATACGGTACTGGAGACCATTGCCGGCAACGTTATTATTAAGGAAGGCCTCACCACATTTTATTGCGACAGTGCAACCATAAACCGCAAAACAAATATTGTTGAAGCTTATGGCAATATACACATCAACGATAATGACAGCATTCATACATACGCAGAATACCTCCGGTATGTTGGCAATGAACGCATGGCCTACCTGAAAAAGAATGTAAGGCTAACCGATAGAAAAGGAACCCTGTTAACAGATGAGCTGGAATATAATTTAGCAACAGGCATTGCTACTTATAAGAATGGCGGCAAAATAACGAACCAGGGAACTGTACTCACCAGCCGGGAAGGCGTTTATTATTCCGATACAAAAGATGTTTATTTTAAGAGAGACGTGTACCTTAAAGACTCTGCCCGTGATATTTATGCTGATAGTCTTTTATATAATCTCAAAACGAATATTGCGAATTTTATCTCACCAACCCAGATCATTGGTAAGGACGGGAGTGTCATCAATACAAAATCGGGTACTTACAATTTAGCAACAGGTGAAGCAATTTTTTTCGACCGTAGTTATTACAGCGACAGTACCACTAGTCTTGCTGCGGATAAAATGGCATGGGACAGGAATAGCGGAGCTTTCCAGTTACAAGGCAATGCTAAAATGGTGGATAGCATCAGCCAGGTTATTGTGTTAGGTGGAGAAATACTTGGCAATAGCAAAATGAAATCATTTTTAGCAACCCGTAGATCTGTTATGATCTTTTACAAAGACAATGACAGTACATATGTTACTGCTGATACTTTATATTCTGGTCTACGCAGATACGACAGCACAGAACGAAAAATAGTAATGCAAACAGATACGCTCACAACAACAACAAGTATGGTCATAACCGATACAACGGAAACGCCATTATTTGTATTCGATTCATTGGAAAATTCATTGGTTGCAACGGACACATTGAAAACATCATTGGCTGCAAAAGACAGCTCGGAAATATTATTGGCTGAAAAAGATACGTTGAAGACACCCTTGATTGTAAACATAAATGCATCTGATACCACCATCAGGTATTTCCTGGCCTTTCATCACGTGCGTATCTTCAATGATTCTTTGCAGGCCGTAAGCGACAGCCTCCACTACTCCACTTCCGATTCCACCTTTAAATTATTTGGAGAACCCGTTGTATGGAATGACAAATCACAGGTCACCGGAGATACCATCTATATGTATACCGAGAACAGGAAACCCAAACGGCTTTACGTTTTTAATAATGGCATCATTATCAATAAGGCTACTGAAGGCTTGTACAACCAGATCGCCGGGCGAACACTAAACGGGTATTTTGTGAATGGTAACATCGACTATGTAAGGGTTAAGGGCTCACCCGCAGAAAGTGTTTTTTACCCCCAGGACGATGACAGCGCTTATGTCGGGATGAACAGGAGCAGCGGTGACGTGATCGATATTTATTTTGTGAAGAAAGAATTGAATAAAGTAAAGTTTGTAAATAACGTGGATGGCATATTATATCCTATCCGGCAAATACCTGCAGACAAAAAGGAACTCAAGAATTTCAAGTGGCTTGATAACCGCAGGCCAAAAAATAAACTGGAATTATTTGAGTAAGTTATTTTACCGGGTTACCAAAAACAAAAACACCAGCTAATGCTGGTGTTTTTTAAAATAGGTGATCAGAACTTAATTTTTTGTTTTATTTTCTTTAGTGCGTTTATCAGACATACCAATTTTTTGAGTATTAGCCGGCGCTACTTTGGTTACGGGTTTTGCTGCTGTTGCAACTTTAGGTGTTTCAGCTTTCACTGAATTTTCTACGGCAACGCCCTTAGCCTGAGATTGAGGTTGCACATCAGCAATGCTTTTTACGGCATCAGTTTTAACCGGTTTTTCACTGGTAACTGGTTTGTTTACGGTAACAGCTTTGGCCTGTATTGCTTCTATTTTTTTACCATCTGGCTTTGTTTCGAAGCCTTCAGTGGTTTGAGCAGAAACTGCAAGAGCAGACACCACGATTATACCTAATGTCATGAATACTTTTCTCATTGTTTGTGTTTTTATATTTTTAATTTATTAGTAAAAGTGACACAGGGTGTGGAAAATCAGGAAGACTTTTTACAGGATTGGAATAGGCAGGTCTAACCCCTGCTGAAAACAAATATACAGGAAATTGGGATATGGTGCATCTACAGGCTATGAAAGTTTCGCCAGGGCAGCTTTGATCTTTGCAAACCCCTTTTCTATATTCTCCATGCTGTTTGCAAAAGATATACGGATACAATTGGGCTCACCAAATGCCTTGCCCGTTACGGCGGAAACATGTGCCTTGTTCAGCAGGTACATACACAGGTCATCGGCATTTTCTATAAGCTCATCCCCGTCTTTCTTTCCAAAATAATGGCTAACCTTGGGGAAAACATAAAATGCCCCCTGTGGCTCGCTGCATTCAATGAACGGGATCTCTTTCAATAGTTCCATCACCCTTTTTCTTCGCTTCGTGAATTCGGTCACCATCATTGCGGTTGGCTTCATATCGCCGGTGAGCGCTGCTATCGCTGCTCTTTGCGTAACAGCATTGGCTCCGCTGGTGACCTGTCCCTGAATCTTTTCGCATGCCTTTGCTACAGAAGCATGTGCAGCAATATAGCCAAGCCTCCAGCCGGTCATGGCATATCCCTTGCTTAAGCCATTAATGACGATGACACGGCCCTTTAAAAAATCGAATTGGGCAAAACTTTCGTGCCTGCCGATCGCAGCGTTTGCGGAGTCAGGCGCAGCTTCAAAATTGATATACTCATATATTTCATCGCTCATAATGAACACATCAGGGTGCTTTTTAAATACTTCTGCTAAGGCCGTCAATTCTTTTTTTGAATATACCGCACCGCTGGGGTTACAGGGTGATGAGAACATGAAAAGCCTTGTTCTTGCTGTTATGGCTTCTTCCAATTCCTGGGGAGTTATTTTATAGCCGTTTTCAATGGAAGTGTTCACATATTTCACTTCTCCCCCTCCCATTTTTACGATCTCCGAATAAGTTACCCAATATGGTGTTGGAATGATCACTTCATCGCCCGCATCAACAATGCTCAACACGGTATTGGCGATACTTTGCTTTGCGCCGGTACTCACCACGATCTGCTCCGGGGTATAATCCAGCCCATTATCTCTTTTTAATTTTTCGCAAATGGCCTGGCGCAGATCCAGGTAACCGGCAACCGGTGTATAATGACTGTAATTATCATCAATGGCTTTTTTTGCAGCCAGCTTAATATGATCCGGGGTATCAAAGTCGGGTTCTCCCAGGCTCAGGTCTGTAATATCAAAGCCCTTTGCCCTCAGTTCTCTTCCAAGCTTTGCCATTTTTAATGTTTCGGGTTCATTAAAGCGCTGCAGTAGTGATGATAATTGCATTAACTCGGTTTTGGTTGCTGACAAAAATAACTATTTATCGTACTTAAAGATAAGCGATGAAAGATCTGGCCTGTGTTTATACGGCCTTTTTATTTCGTAGTCATAAATAATTTCTCCCAAATGTTTCATGAACGGCAGGCCTATGCGTTCGTAATCATACTTGTCATCATTTAACACACCATCGCTGTTGCAATAGATCGCTGCTGAAACAAAGAATTCAACATTATTTTTAAAATCCACCACGTAAGCTACATCTATCATGTGCCCGTATGCATCTCCAACCTTATTAAAAATGCGGATATTTTCCGTCAGGGGCTCTTTTTCTCTACCGAATAATAAGAATTTACAGTAAGCCGGCCAGTAATTTACCGTGTCTGCAGAATACGGGGGATAATCACTTTCCGTTGGGTACTGGCTCATGTATTTCAAAACGAACTGCCTGTCCTCTTCAGTTATATTGAACCGCTGATTTGATCTCACCTTATTTGGAAATACAATACTTACCAGGATATTATGCAAGTCTTCAAGACTGATGCGGTTCTTTTTAGAAAAATCCATTTTGCCGTTTACAAGGTTTCCGGCTTTATAATAACCCAGCCCCATGCTATCTGTTCTTTTTATATAATCCGCATTATTTCTTTGTTCGCCCTGGCTGTACAATACATTATTATCACTGTCCAAAAATTTTAAAGGATTGGTTCGCCTGTTCTCTTCTGCAGTTAAAAAAATATCCAGGCGGTGCAGTATCTGGGCATCTTCATATCCCTTTTTATGCAATTCACTATTTATATATTCCTGTCCCAAAAATTCATATAGGCGGTTGAAGGCGTCATTATCACTTACCATCAGTATTTTTTTTATATACTGTGTAATTGTTGGTTTGCCATTGATAGTCGTAGGGTCATTATAAACTGCAGTTTGCCCGCTGTAGGAAGTTTCATGTAATAAAGTAGTATTCCTGTCGATACCCTTGTCTTTCAATTCATTCAACTTTTGTAAAGCCAGCAGGCTTACGGGCAGCTTTACCGTTGAGGCGGGATAAAAATATCTCGCCGCATCAACATTAAAATAATGATGCTTAAGATCGGCAATTCCATTAGCTCCCCTGTTTACCTGGGTATATATGATCTGTACGTTCAAATCCCTGCGGTTTCGTAATATACTATCAAAATAAGCCGGATGCTGTTTTAGTAAAGCTTCAAGGAGATCACCCGTCTTCACGGTGTCGGCAGTAAGTGTAGCCGGGCTGGTATCAGGATAATGACCTTCCTGTGCTGTGGAAAAGGCATAAAGAAAAGTAAGTCCGGCAAAAAACGGAATAAAACTGTTGTATTTACAAAACATGGGTTGATTTTAGGTGTAAAATGCGTAAAATTCTAAAATTAACGGTCAATAATAGTCAATCGGTTTTTCCCCTATCTTTGCACACTTCTAAAATCACAACAAAGTAGCTATTAAAAGTTAATTATTATGAGACTTAAAGGTTTAGTTTGGTTTTTTACAATTGCACTTATTATTATTTCGCTTTGGGAATTATCCTATACATGGGTGGTGCGTAATTACGAGAACGGCGTAGAAAAGAAAGCAGAGAAAATTGTAAAAGCTGCTTTTCCGCAATTAACGGGTGACCAAAAAACTGCGGCGATCGAGTTCAGGAAAAAACGCATACTTGACAGTACTGCTGATAAAAAGATCTACCCCATCTTCGGAACTACTTACAAACAGTGTAAAGCAAATGAATTAAATCTTGGTCTTGACCTCCAGGGTGGTATCAGTGTGACTTTGGATGTGAGTGTTGAGGATCTTTTAAAATCCTTAAGCAATAGTCCCAAAGACCCGCAACTGATCAACGCGATAAGTACCGCTACTGCACAAAAAGAGAATAGTGATGCCGACTTCATAACCCTTTTTACTGATGCTTATATCAGGCAGAACGGTCAGGGAAAATTGGCTTCCATTTTTGCGGGCGCCGGTAAAGACGTTAAGATCACGGACAGCGATGCCGCGGTTACAACAAAATTAAAAGAGAAGGCTTCGGGCGCCATTAAAGAAACATACAAGATACTGGTTCGCCGTATCGATAAATTTGGTGTAGCACAACCCAATATCAATTTTGACGAAAATAAAGGGATCATCAATGTTGAACTTGCAGGTGTAACAGATGTAGACAGGGTACGTAAATTACTAGTGGCCTCGGCTTATCTCCAGTTCTGGGAAGTTTACCGCATTGATGAGCTTGCTGCTTCGCTGAAAGTTGCTGATGAGAACCTGCAGAATTATCTTAATGGTGTAAGTGATAGTACGGGCAAAGCAGATTCTGCGCTGAAAGCAAAAAATGTAAACCCTTTCTTCAGGGTCATTAATCCCTTAAATCCGCAAACAGATAAGAACGGCAAACAGTTCTTCATGTCAAATATTGGCAGTGTTGCGCTGCAGGATACAGGTGTATTTTTTGAATACATGAATAATCCTATGGTAAAAAACGCCCTGCCTGCCGATTGTAAATTTTTATTTGGCGTAGAAGAAAAAGCAGAGAAAAGTTCACTGCGCTACCTTCCTTTATATGCTATAAAAACACAGTTGGGTACAGAAAAAGCGCCACTTGAAGGTGAAGGTGTGGAGGAAGCCAAACAGGATTTTGATGAGAAAGGACGTCCGGCCATTATGATGACCATGACGAACACAGGCCAAAAGACCTGGGCAAGGCTTACAACAAAAAATGTTGGCAGGCCAATTGCAATTGCATTGGATAATGTTGTTTATTCTGCGCCAAATGTAAATGGCCCCATCGAAGGAGGCAATTCAGAGATCGCAGGAAGTTTTACCGTACTGGAAGCACAGGATCTTGCCAATATATTGAAGTCGGGTAAACTGGATGCTCCGGCGAAGATTGTTGCACAAACAGTTGTTGGGCCTACCCTGGGTAAGGAAGCAGTAAGGGGTGGTGCAATGTCCTTTATGGTAGCGTTCCTGGTCATATTTATTTTAATGCTGGTTTATTACAACACCGGCGGCTGGGTTGCCAATATAGCCCTGATATTGAACCTGCTGTTTACCATTGGTGTATTAACTGCCATGGGCTTTACTTTGACGGCACCCGGTATTGCAGGCCTGGTACTGACCATCGGCCTCGCGGTAGATACGAATGTTATTATTTTTGAAAGGATAAAAGATGAACTCACGAAGGGTAAATCATACCAACAGGCGGTAAATGACGGTTACAGCCGTTCTCTTGCTCCTGTTATAGATGCACACGTTACATCATTATTAACAGCGATCATCCTGGTTTATTTTGGATTGGGGCCTGTACTTGGATTTGCAACAACACAGATCATTGGTATATTATTATCATTATTCTGCGGTATATTGGTTTCCAGGCTGATCACAGACTCATTTACAAATAAGAACCGCCATTTCAATTATTTCACCAATCTTTCCAAGCGCCTTTTCAAAAAAGCAAGTTTCAAGTTTGTAGAATACAGAAAGGTGGCTTATGTCATTTCCGGGTTTGTATTACTTGCAGGTATTGGCGCATTCTTTAATGGCTTCCATTTGGGAGTAGAATTTAAAGGCGGCCGTAGCTATACCATTGAATTTGACCGGCCCGTTAAAAATGATGATATACGTGAGGACCTGAAAACAGCGCTGGAAGGTGATAACGTAACCATAAAAACAGTTGGAGATTCGCGGCATTTAAACATTACAACAGCTTACCGGATAGGCGATAATAATGCTGACAGCGCCGTGAAAGCCAGGTTACACCAGGGACTTAAGAAAGTATTGCCCGCCAACCTTGAATATGCGCAATTTATAAAAAATAATATACAGGGTTATTCAGAAGTGCAGCCAAGTATTTCTGACGACCTGAAACGCGGTGCTTTTAAAGCAACCATTTTTGCCATGTTTATTATTATCCTCTATATCTTCGCCCGTTTCAAAGATTGGAGATATTCAGCCGGTACGATATTAACCTTAATACATGACGTATTGGTAACTTTAGCGGTGTTCTCTTTCTTCAAGAATATCGTACCATTCCCGCTTGAAATTGACCAGCACTTTATCGCGGCCATACTTACTGTAATTGGTTTCTCCATGAATGACACCGTAATTGTATTTGACAGGATACGTGAATACTCCAGGGATCTGAAAGGTGCAGATAAGACGACGATCATCAACAGGGCCATTAATGATACCCTGAGCCGTACCATCATGACCTCGGTAACCGTATTCCTTGTGATCCTGATCCTGTTTATTTTCGGAGGTGAAGTAACACGCGGATTTGCTTTTGCGATGTTGATCGGTGTAGTTACCGGCGCATACTCTTCCATCTTTGTGGGCGTGCCTGTATTGGTTGATTTTGCAAAGAATAAACCTTTGGGCGCTGCAGATACCAAAGACGAAAAGAAAAAGATCTAATACCGGATCATATTATAAAGTAAAGCCCCGTTTATAACGGGGCTTTTTTATTTCCTTGTCTCGTCGTGCATGATCAAACTATAAAATACATTTTAAGCATGCCTTTATTTTTCGCCTGTAGCTCCCCCCGGTATTCACAGGCTATTTGTGCTTTAATGGCAGCATATACCGAGTGAGAGATATTGATCCTGCCAGCCTCACCGTTCTGTTCCATCCTGCAGGCGGTATTTACCGTATCGCCCCAGATATCATACGCAAATTTGGAACTGCCCACAACCCCTGCTACCACCGGCCCGGAGTGAATGCCTATCCGTAGCCTGAAAAAATCTTTATTGGCTTTAATGCGTTCCTGTAATGTATTGTTCATCCATTGCTGAATTTCCATAGACGCCCTTACGGTGTTAATAGCATGGTCAACATTTTCTGTAGGTATGCCACCAACACATAAGTAAGCATCACCAATGGTCTTGATCTTTTCTATCTTATGGCGGGCAATGATCTCATCGAATGCTTTAAAACACAGGTCAAGTTCTTCAATGATCTCTACCGCGCTGTACTTTTCCGCCCATTTGGTAAAGTTTACGATATCACAAAACAAAACAGTTGCATCGGGATAATACCTCGGTGTGGCTTTACCATATTCTTTTAATTCTTCAGCTACTTCATGCGG
>Ga0193708_1000260_pt1 | contig 12206 bp, 11 predicted proteins | sample H3c1metaG_FD_160570 | JGI IMG/M metagenome (GOLD analysis project Ga0193708, IMG submission 160570) | Soil microbial communities from a riparian zone of the East river system, Colorado, United States - H3c1 | ecosystem: Environmental > Terrestrial > Soil > Riparian zone | place: USA: East River...
CTGCAATTCCGTGCGCTCGCGCATCTTCCGGGCGCGCGAGGCGATCGACACCGAATTGCAGCCGTTGATGGACAACCAGCCGACCCGCGAGCGCGCAGCCGGATGACCGAGTTGAACGACATGCTTACCAAGCGCACACCTGCCAACGGCACACCTTCCAACAGCACGCTTCCCAACAGCATGATTGCAACGCCATGACCGACGCCATGACCGAATCCGATTTGCCGCATGGTTCGCCTGACAAGCTGTACGAGCACCATCGCCAACAGCTGTCGGCGATGCTGGACGGCGCGCTGTCGCCCGACGCGGCGCGCTTCATGCTGCGGCGATTGCAGCACGACATCGAGTTGGCATCGTGCTGGGAGCGTTGGCAGGTTTGCGGTGACGTGCTGCGTGGCCAGCGCAACGCCTTGTTGCCTGCGGACTTCGCGCAATGCGTAGCGCGTGCGCTCGCCAACGAGCACACAGCGCCGGCCGTGACGACCATCGCGGCGAAGCCGCGCTGGGCTCGATGGGGCGGCGGCGCTGCACTCGCCGCATCGGTCGCCGTGGCCGCGCTGTTCGTCGTGCGGCAGACGCCCAGTGCCGTCGATCCGGCGACGGTTGCTCCCGCCACCCAGATCGTGGCAGCTTCATCGCCAACACCTGCGACCGGCGTCGAAATCCCAACACCGGTGCCTGAAGCACCTGCACCGTCCCCGCAACCCGCTGCTCCCGATACGGCTGCCCAGTTCGCCGCCACTGCGGTGGCCGTGGCCGAAGTGCCTCGCCGCGCCGCTGCCCGCCGCTCGCGCGGCCAGAGCCAGCGCGCTGCGATCCGTACGCCCGCGCGCACCAGCGAAGCGCCTGCGGTCGTCGCCGTAGCCAATACGCCAGTGCTCGCGCCCGCAATGAGCAATGCTGCTGCCAACGTCGATCCCTTCGGCGCGCAGGCACTGACTGCGCCCAGCCGGCCATGGCCGCGGGCGATCCTGCCGAATTTCCCGGCCACCGGTGCGCTCACGGTCGACTACGGCAACAGCGGAGCTTCGTCCTTCTACCCGTTCGAGCCGCGCGTGGCCGCTCCTGCCCATGGCAGCGTCAGCGACCAGGAAGGCAGCACCAGCGAGCCTCCACCACAGCCGTGATCGCGGCGGCCGTGTCCATTCCGGACATGGCCATCAGTCCATCCGAACCCCACTCCACGTCACCGTCTTGTCGAGGAAGACTCCCCGATGAAAGCTCCGCTTCGCGCCTTCGCCCTGATCGCCGTCACCGCCGCGGCCACCAGTGCCGTGGTCTTCCCCGTCGCCACCGCGCAATCGCCGGCCGCCGCCTCGGTACCCCCGCCGCTGGTCGTCGGCTTGCCGGATTTCACGCAACTGGTCGATCAGGTCGGCCCGGCCGTCGTCAATGTCGAAGCCATCGTCGGCACGCGCGTCGCGCAACAGGAGCAACAGGACCAGATGCCGGATGACGACGAGATGCCGGAATTCTTCCGCCGCTTCTTCGGTCCCGGCATGCCCGGCATGCCGGGACCGCAGCAGCCGGGCGGACGCCGCGGCGTGTCCGCAGGCACCGGCTTCATCATTTCCACGGACGGCTACGTGCTGACCAACCACCACGTCGTCGACGGCGCCGACGAGGTCAAGGTGAAGCTGTCCGATCGCCGCGAATTCACCGCCAAGGTCGTCGGCAGCGACGAGCAATCCGACGTCGCGTTGCTGAAGATCGACGCCAAGGCCTTGCCTGCACTGCGCACCGGCGATTCGCGCACGCTCAAGCCAGGCCAGTGGGTGGTCGCGATCGGATCGCCGTTCGGCCTTGATCATTCCGTGACCGCCGGCATCGTCAGCGCGGTCGGACGCAGCAATCCATACGCCAACCAGCGCTACGTGCCCTTCATCCAGACCGACGTCGCCATCAACCGCGGCAACTCCGGCGGTCCGCTGCTCAACACGCGCGGTGAAGTGGTCGGCATCAACTCGCAGATCTTCAGCAATTCCGGCGGCTACATGGGCGTGAGCTTCGCGATCCCGATCGACGTCGCCATGAATGCAGTGCAGCAGCTCAAGGCCACCGGTCGCGTCAGCCGCGGCCAGATCGGCGTGCAGGTGCAGCAGATTGATTCCGAACAGGCACGCGGCCTCGCCCTGCCGGACACGCGCGGCGCGCTGGTGGCCGACGTCCTCGCCGGCAGTGCGGCGGAAAAGGCGGGCATCCAGCGCATGGACGTCATCCGCGCTATCGACGGTGCCGCGATCAACCAATCCAGCGACCTGCCGCCGATCATCGGCGGGATGGCGCCGGGCACCCGGGCGAAACTGTCGATCCTGCGCGAGGGCAAGCCGCGCGACATCGTGGTCACCCTGACGCAGCTCGATGAAGGCGCCGCGGCGGCCGCAGCGCTGCCCGGTGGCCGTGCACCGTCGGCGGCTTCGTCCAATCCGCTGGGCCTGGTCGGCCAGGACTTGGATGCGGATGACCGCCGCCAGGCGGGCCTCAAGCCGGGAGAAGGCGTCGGCATCGCCCGCGTGGAAGGGCTGGCCGCACGCGAGGCCGGTCTGCAACCGGGCGACGTGATCCTCTCTGTCGGCCGCTCAGCGGTCGCCAGCGCCGCGGCACTCGACCGCGAGCTGCGCGGCGTCAAAGCCGGACAGACCGTGATGTTGCTCGTGCGCCGCGGCAATGGCACCCAGTTCGTCGCGGTGACACCGCGTGCCGGTGGCGAGCAGGAGTAAGGCCTTGATTCGCGGAGGGATTGCACTCGGTCCTGCTGCGGGCCGGGTGCTCCGCTGTGCGATAATCGCCCGTTATCTTCTCGACGGCGCTGCTTGCCGCCCCAATGACTTCGGATCCGAACGACAGCGCCCCGATGCGGAACGATCCCATGCGGACCATCCGCAACTTCTCGATCATCGCCCACATCGATCATGGCAAGTCGACGCTGGCCGATCGCATCATCCAGCTGTGCGGCGGGCTGGAAGCGCGTGAAATGGAAGCGCAGGTACTCGACTCCAACCCGATCGAGCGCGAGCGCGGCATCACCATCAAGGCGCAATCGGTCTCGCTGCCGTACACCGCGCGCGACGGCGTCACCTACCAGCTCAATTTCATCGACACGCCAGGCCACGTCGACTTCAGCTACGAGGTCAGCCGCTCGCTGGCCGCATGCGAAGGCGCGTTGCTGGTCGTTGACGCCGCGCAGGGCGTCGAGGCGCAGTCGGTCGCCAATTGCTACACCGCGGTGGAGCAGGGCCTCGAAGTCGTGCCCGTGCTCAACAAGATCGACCTGCCGACCGCCGACATCGAACGCGTCAAGGGCGAGATCGAGGCGGTGATCGGCATCGATGCCGACGATGCGATCGCGATCAGCGCCAAGACCGGGCTCAACGTGGTCGAAGTGCTCGAGGCGATCGTCAAGCGCATCCCGCCGCCGAAGCCGCGCGACACCGACCGCCTGCAGGCGCTGATCATCGACTCGTGGTTCGACAACTACCTCGGCGTGGTGTCGCTGGTGCGCGTGATGCAAGGCGAGATCAAGCCCGGCGACAAGATCCTGGTGATGTCGACCGGCCGCTCGCACCTGGTCGACAAGGTCGGCGTGTTCACGCCCAAGCTCAAGAACCTGCCGAAACTCGGCGCCGGCGAAGTCGGTTGGATCAACGCCTCGATCAAGGACGTGCATGGCGCGCCTGTCGGCGACACCCTGACGTTGGCGAGCCTGCCCGCTGCGCATCCGCTGCCCGGATTCCAGGAAATGAAACCGCGCGTGTTCGCCGGTTTGTTTCCGGTCGAATCGGACGACTATCCGGCCTTGCGCGAAGCGCTCGAGAAACTCCGCCTCAACGACGCCGCCTTGCGTTTCGAACCCGAGAGCTCCGAAGCGATGGGCTTCGGTTTCCGCTGCGGCTTCCTCGGCATGCTGCACCTGGAAATCGTGCAGGAGCGTCTCGAGCGCGAATACGACCTCAACCTGGTCACCACCGCGCCGACCGTGGTCTACGAGGTCGTCCTGACCGACGGCAGCGTGCTGCCGCTCGACAATCCAGCCAAGTTGCCCCCCGCCAACAAACTGCTGGAGATCCGCGAGCCGATCATCCTCGCCACGATCCTGACGCCGCCCGATTACGTCGGCAACATCATCACGCTATGTGAGGAAAAGCGCGGCGCGCAGCAGGGCATCCAGTACCTCGGCAGCCAGGTGCAGATCATGTACGAATTGCCGATGGCGGAGGTCGTGCTGGATTTTTTCGACCGTCTCAAATCGGTGAGCCGCGGCTACGCCTCGCTCGACTACCACCTCCTGCGTTTCGACGCCGGCCCGTTCGTGCGCGTCGACACGCTGATCAACGGCGACAAGGTCGATGCGATGAGCTTGATCGTGCATCGCGCGCACGCCGATCGCCGCGGCCGCGAGATCGCCGAAAAGATGCGCGAGCTGATCCCGCGGCAGATGTTCGACGTCGCCATCCAGGCCGCCGTCGGCGCCCAGGTCATCGCCCGCACCACGGTCAAGGCGATGCGCAAGAACGTGTTGGCCAAATGCTATGGTGGCGACATCAGCCGCAAGAAGAAGCTGCTCGAGAAACAAAAGGCAGGCAAGAAGCGGATGAAGCAGGTGGGTCGCGTCGAGATACCGCAGGAAGCTTTCCTCGCCGTGCTGCAAGTCGATAACAAGTGACGGGATTCAGAAAAATTGAAGTCGCGAATCGGGTTGTCATCCCGAGCGCAGCGAGGGATCTGTTGATGATCGCCAGCAGATCCCTCGCTGCGTTCGGGATGACAGTGTTGCAGATGTTCCGGTTCTCCATTCCCATTGCGCTCCGAAGGAACAAGCATGCGCTGGTTTGAAATCACTCTGGTCGTCCTGACGTTCGCGACGGGCATCATCTGGCTGCTGGACAGGCTGTTCTTCGCCAAGAACCGGGCCGCCAATGCGGGTCTACTGGACGAAGGCAAGGAGCCGGTGGTTGTCGACTACGCCAGGGCGTTCTTCCCGGTGCTGGCCATCGTGCTGATCCTGCGCAGCTTCGTGGCGGAGCCATTCCGCATCCCGTCGAGTTCGATGATGCCGTCGCTGCTGATCGGCGACTTCATCCTCGTCAACAAGTTCGCCTACGGCTTGCGCCTGCCGATCACCAACAAGAAGTTCATCGCCATCGGCGAACCGGTGCGCGGCGATGTGGTGGTGTTCAAGCCGCCGCACCATCCCGACCAGGACTGGATCAAGCGCGTGATCGGCCTGCCGGGCGACACCGTGGCCTACCACGACAACACAGTGTTCGTGAACGGCAAGCCGTTCCGGTACGGCGACGAAGGCCGTTATGTCGGCAAGGGGCGCGGCGTCGACATGACCGGTGCGCACCTGCTGATCGAGCGGTTGCCGGGGAACCCGCATCCGATCCTGGAACGTGACGACCAGCCCTATTTCGCACAAGGCGAAGGCGAATGGACGGTGCCGGCCGGGAATTATTTCGTGATGGGCGACAATCGTGATAATAGCGAGGACAGCCGGTTCTGGGGTTTCCTGCCCGAGGGCCAGCTGCGCGGCAAGGCGTTCCTGATCTGGATGAACATCGACGCCAGTGCCGGCGGGGTGGACTTCAACCGAATCGGCAACAGCATTCCGTGACCGGCCGCCACATGGCAGCCCGCATCATCCTGTCCAATCATCTTGTTCATCAGCCTGTCCAATCAGCACGACGTCATTGAGGGGAAAGCAATGAAACGTACGCAAAGTGGCATCACCCTGATCGGGTTCGTGGTGGTGCTGGCCGTGGTCGGCCTGTTCGCCTATGTCGGCATGAAGCTGTTTCCGATGTATTCCGAGTTCTTCAGCGTCAAGACCGCCCTGAAGGGGCTCGCCAACGAACCCGGCATCGGTAACCAGGATCCGGCCAAGATCCAGGACCTGTTTTTTCGGCGTCTTTACATCAGCTATTCCCAGAACGTAAAGCCCGAGAACGTGAAACTGCAACGCACTGACAATGGCTGGAAAATGGACGTCAATTATGAAGTCCGCAAGCCGATCATCAGCAACCTCGACGTGGTCGGCAAGTTCAGTGCCACCCAAAACCTGACGCGTAGTGCCATCGACTGAGTCCATCCGCCCCGACTTCGCAGGGCACAGGTTCGCTGATCCGGGCCTGCTCGCGCAGGCCCTGACCCATCGCAGCGCGGGCGCGCCGCATAACGAGCGGCTCGAGTTCCTCGGCGATGCACTGGTTGGCCTGATGGTGGCCGAGGCGCTCTATGCACGCTGGCCGAAGGCGGACGAGGGCGCATTGACGCGCGCCCGCGCCGAGCTGGTACGTGAGTCCTCGTTGGCGACGCTTGCGCGCGAGCTGAAACTCGGCGAGCACATCACGCTCGGGCCGGGTGAACAGAAATCCGGTGGTCATCGCCGCGATTCGATCCTGTCCGATGCGCTGGAGGCATTGGTCGCCGCGATTTACCTGGACGGCGGCTTCCAGGCCTGCCGCGACGCCGTGCTGCCCTGGTTCGCGACCGCCATCGACGCCTTGCCGCCCCCCAACAAGCTGGGCAAGGATGCCAAGACGCGGCTGCAGGAATGGCTTCAGGCGCGACAGCTGCCGCTGCCCGTGTATGCACTGATCGCGGAAAGCGGCGACGAGCATGCCAAACTGTTCAAGGTGAGCTGCACCCTGGCGGAGCCACCGACCACCACCGAGGGCGAAGCCGGTTCGCGCCGTGCGGCCGAACAGGTCGCCGCCCACGCCGCATTGGCGACACTCGAGATCCCATGAACGCCTCCACGCATCACGCCGGCCACGTCGCCGTCATCGGCCGACCCAATGTCGGCAAATCGACGCTGGTCAATGCGCTGGTCGGCGCCAAGGTCAGCATCGTCTCTCCGCGTCCGCAGACGACCCGCCATCGCCTGCTCGGCATCGCCACCATCGCCGCCAAGGGCGATGGTCCGTACGGCCAGTTGCTCCTGGTCGATACGCCCGGCATGCATAGCGGGCAGGGCAAGTCGACCTCCTCGGCGATGCACCGCTGGATGAACAAGTCCGCGCGCGGCGCGGTGGAAGGCGTCGATGCGGCGGTGCTGGTGGTCGAGGCCGGACGCTGGGACGACGAGGACACGCTCGCGTTCGAGACGCTGCGCGAAGCCGGCGTGCCGGTGGTGCTGGTCGCCAACCAGATCGACAAGCTGCCCGACAAGACCGCGTTGCTGCCGTACTTGAAGAAGGTCACCGAGGGCCGCGATTTCGCCGGCGTGCATCCGGTCTCGGCGCTCAAGCGCAAGGGTCTCGAGGCGCTGGTGGCCACGCTGCTGCCGCTGCTGCCGGAACAGGCGGCGCTGTATGGCGAGGACGAGATCACCGACAAGAGCCAGCGCTTCATCGCCGGCGAGCGCGTGCGCGAACAACTGATGCGCCAACTCGGCGAGGAGTTGCCATACGCGACCACTGTCGAGATCGAAAGCTTCGTCGAGGACACCACCGCGAAGGGCGGCGCGCTGCTGCGCATCGGCGCGGTGATCTGGGTCGAGCGCGAAGGCCAGAAGGCGATCGTGATCGGCAAGGGCGGCGCGCGCCTGCGCGAGATCGGCACCCAGGCGCGCATCCAGATGGAGCGCCTGTTCGACCAAAAGGTGTTCCTGGAGACCTGGGTGCGCGTGCGCGAGGGCTGGTCGGACGACGAGTCGGCGCTGCGCACGTTCGGGTACCACGACTAGCCATCGATGCGTTACCAGGGCGAGCTGGCGTATGTCCTGCACGCGCGCCCTTGGCGCGAAACCAGCCTGTTGGTCGAGGTGCTGAGCGCCGAACACGGCCGCGTCGGCCTGCTTGCGCGCGGCGTGCACGGTCCGAAACGGCAGGCGCTGCGGGCGGCGCTGCAACCGCTGCAGCACATCCGTTTCGAAGCCGTGCAACGCGGCGAACTGGCGACGTTGAGCGCCGCCGAGGCGATCGACGCGGCGCCGCGACTCGAGGGCGAACGCATGCTCGCCAGCTTCTACCTCAACGAACTGTTGCTGCGTCTGGCGCCACGCAACGACCCGCACCGGGAACTCTACGAACTCTATGGCATCGCGCGCGCGCGCCTGGGCGAACAGGCGCCGCTGGCCTGGACCTTGCGTCGCTTCGAGTGCGACCTGCTCGAAGCGATGGGTTCGGGATTCGCGTTCGACATCGACGGCGATGGCGCCCCGATCGACGCCGCGGCGCGCTATCGCCTCGATCCGGAACACGGACCGCGTCGCCTGTTGGGCGACCGCGGCCGCAGCGATCGCGAGCAGAGCGTCACCGGGGCGGCACTGCTCGCGCTGGCTGCCGACCAGTCGCCGCAAGCCGACGACATGCCGGGCCTGCGCCGCGTGTTGCGCACCGTGCTGCTGCACCATCTAGGCGGTCGCGGCCTGAAATCGTGGGAGCTGCTCGGCCAGCTGCAGCGTGTCGCGGAGCGCGCGGGCGAGGGTGCGGGTGCGGGCGCCGCTCAGTCCGGCGACGACAAGGTGTCCTGAAGCGCGTCGTTGAAGCCGTCGAGCGCGATGCCGGACGTTGGCGCAGCCTGCAACGCGCGGACGGCAGCGTCGAGGCGCGACGCGCCGACGAAGCCGCAGCTCGCGCGCAGCTTGTGCAGGACGCGGTTCAAACTTTCGAGGTCGCCATCGCGGATCGCCGCGGCCACGTCATCGCGTGCGCGCGGCAGCTCGCCCAGGCACAGCTTGCGCAGTGCCTGCACGTTGCCAAGGCTGCCCTTCAATGCCGCGGCCGCGACGGCATCGTCCCAGACCGGCGACGCGCGGTAGGCATCGCTGGCCGCAACGACATCTTCGACGCGGCTGCCCAGCACCCGCCGTATCGCATCCTGCAATCGCGCTGCGCCCAGCGGCTTGACCAGCACGTCGTCGAACCCGGCCTCGATCAGCGCGTCGCGCGCGGCGCTGTCGTGCGCGGCGGTATGCGCGATCGCCGGCACGCGATGGCCGCGCGCGCGAAGCGAATCGAGCAACTCGATGCCACTGCCGTCAGGCAGGTTCGCGTCGAACAGCCACACATCATGGCGGTTGCTTTCCACCGCGGCGTAAGCCGCAGCCAGTGATCCGGCGACATCGACCGTCGCCGGCAGTGCCTCAGCGGCGGCGGCGAGGAACGCGGCACTGGTTGCGTCGTCCTCGACCAGCAAAATCCTGGGATTGCCGGGTGGATTCATGGCCTCGCCCTGCGTCGATCGCCGTGCATAGGTATCCTCCGCGCATGCCGCTTTGCCGCCAGTCGCGCCCGATCTTAGTCCTTCTGGCCTTATGCCTGCTGCCTGGCCTGCTCGTCTGCGGCGCGCCGGTCGAGGCGCGCGTGCTGTCGGCGAGGATCGCACGCGTGACGACGGCGGTGGCCGTGTTCGAGCAGGTCGAGGTCGATCTCGATTGGCCTGCGCAGGCGCCGCAGGGCAGGTTGCGATTGCGTGCTGCACGCATCGATGCGCCCGATCTCGGCTATCGCTTCGGCGATGTCGACTGGCAGTGTCCGTTGTCGCGCGATGGCAAGGGCGGCTGGCGTTGCGAGGGCATGGTGCGTTCCGGTCGCGGCCAGCCGCTGCGCCTGTCGCTGGACCTGGCGAGCGCTTCGACCGATGTGCGGCTCGCGCGCGGCGCGGCGCGCCTGGAAGTGCATCGCCAGGCCGCGACACCGGACGACACCGTGGTAGACCTGACCCGCGTGCCGCTGGCGTGGGCGCAGGCGCTGTCGTCGCAAGCCTGGAAGGCGGGTCGGCTCAAGGCCGGCACCCTCGACGGACGCCTCACGGTGAGCACGCCGGCGCGCAAGCCACTGCAGGTGGCGGGCGAATTGCGACTGGCCGGCGCCGCGCTGGAGACGCCCGGCGCCAGCATCGCCGCCGAAAATCTCGGCGCGCGCTTACGTATCGTCTATCGCAAGTTGAACGACACCAGCCTCGTCGCCATCGACGGCGAGCTGCTCGGCGGCGAACTGCTGTTCGGCACCGCCTACCTGGCCCTGCCGCCGACGCCGATCACCCTGCGCATCGATGGCACCCAGCACGGCGACGCGGGCTGGCGCCTGCCGCACGTCGAGTGGCGCGATGGCCGCACGCTCGTCGCGCAAGGGATGCTGGCGTTCTCGCCCGACGCCACTTTGCAGGACGCGGACTTCACCTTGCATAGCGATGACCTGTCGCCGGTCGTCGCACGTTATCTCTCCGGCAGCCTCGCCGCGGCGGGCCTCAGCGATCTGACCGTGGCGGGTGCGGCCGATGTGCGTCTTCACCTGGCGTCCGGCGAGATTTCCGCCATCGACGCCGACCTGCACGACGTGACGCTGCACGATGGCAAGGCCCGCTTCCGCTTCGATGCGCTCGATGGCGACCTGCGTTTCTCCAGCGGTGCCGCGCTTGTCAACAGCATGCTGCGCTGGCGCGGAGGACAGCTGTACGGCATCGACTTCGGCACCGCCGCGCTGCCGCTGCAAAGCGGGGAGGGCGAGCTGCGCCTGCTCCAGCGAGTGTCGATTCCGGCGCTCGGCGGCAGCCTGCGCTTCGACAGGTTCGAATTGCGCCCACCCGCCGGCGAACGTGGCCTGCAGATGCGCTTCGGCCTGGCGCTCGAGGCGATGGATGTCGGCGTGCTGGCCAAGGCGCTGGACTGGCCGGCGTTCCGTGGCACGCTCAGCGGCTCGATCCCGAATGCCAGTTACGTCGACGATCGTCTCGTCTTCGACGGCGGTCTGGCGATGCAGGTGTTCGATGGTGAGGTCACTGTGTCGTCGCTGTCGATGGAGCGCCCGTTCGGCGTCGCGCCGACGTTGTCGGCGGATATCGCGATCGACGACCTCGACCTGCTCGCGGTCACCGAGGTCTTCGACTTCGGCAGCATCACCGGCCGCCTCGACGGCCGCATCGCCGACCTGCGCCTGGTCGACTGGGGTGCGACTGCGTTCGACGCCGAATTCCATACCCAGCAACGACGCGGCGTGCGTCAGCGCATCAGCCAGCGCGCGGTGCAGAACATCTCCAGCGTCGGCGATGCCTCGTTCGTCGGCAGCCTGCAGGGTCGGCTGATCGGCCTGTTCGACGATTTCGGCTATGCGCGCATCGGCATCTCCTGCCGCCTGGCGAACGAGGTCTGCACGATGGGCGGCCTGCATTCAGCAGTGGCGGGCGATGCTGCCGCCCGAGGATTCACCATCGTCGAAGGCTCCGGGATTCCGCGGCTGAGCGTGGTCGGCTACAACCGCCAGGTCGACTGGCCGACCCTCGTCGAGCGCCTCGCCGCGGTCGGCAAGGGCGACGTCAAGCCGGTCTTCGAATAACCCCATCCACTCATCGTTCGTCGAACCAGTCACTCCAGGAGAAACATCATGCGTCGTTGGATGGGAATGCCGGTAGCAGCGCTCGCCCTGACCGCGTGCGTCACGATCAACGTCTACTTCCCGGCGGCAGAAGCCAAGGAAGCGGCGAAGGAATTCGTCGAGAAGGTCATCGGCGATGAAGTCCAGGACACCGCACCGGCGCCCACGCCCGACGGCAGCGGCGGCATGGCGATGCGCGTCTCCAGGCCGTCGGCTTCGATATCGCGGCTCACGTTCGATCCATGGGTGCTGGTCGGCATCACGCCAGCCCATGCCCAGAGCCAGCCCGACATCACTATCAAGACACCGGCGATCCAGGCGATCCAGGCGCGCATGAAGGGCCGCTTTGACAGCAGCCTTCGCGCGCACTTCGATTCCGGCGCGCTCGGCTTCACCAACGACGGACTGGTCAGCGTGCGCGATGCCTCGAAGATCGCGCTGAAGGACCGCGTCGCCGTCAACCAGGCGGTCGCCGACCAGAACCGCGACGCCAAGGCCGTCTATCGCGAGGTCGCCGTCGCCAACAACCATCCCGAATGGGAAGCGCAGATCCGCGCCGTCTTCGCCAAGCAGTGGATCGCGAGCGCCAAGGCCGGCTGGTCGTACCAGGACGCGGGCGGGGCCTGGAAGCAGAAGTAACACTGCTCCTCTCCTGCGCATGCAGGGGGCCTTGCTCCCTCCCCTGCGCATGCAGGGGAGGGTCGGGGAGGGTTCCCGGTATCAGGTGATTCGTTCCGAAGGCGGAATAAAGCCTTCGTAGAGATCGCCGGACCCGACGCTACCCCCTCCCAACCTGTCCGGCCCTCAAGCGCAGCTTGAGGGCGTTCAGCGGCACGCGAGGCAATGCCTCGCAACCGTGCCGCTTCGCCCCCTGCATTCGCAGGCGGA
>Ga0193708_1000261_pt1 | contig 12204 bp, 14 predicted proteins | sample H3c1metaG_FD_160570 | JGI IMG/M metagenome (GOLD analysis project Ga0193708, IMG submission 160570) | Soil microbial communities from a riparian zone of the East river system, Colorado, United States - H3c1 | ecosystem: Environmental > Terrestrial > Soil > Riparian zone | place: USA: East River...
CAAGCTGCCCCGCCACTCCTCGATCGCGATCACGTCGGACACCTACTCGCACCTTCTGGAAGGTGTCCGGAGCGGCGCCGCGGACAGCGCCGCGGCGCTCATCCCGCGGGCCCGCAAGGCACCCTCCACCGGCGCGCGTGACCACTCGGTGACCACCTCGCCTGTGGATTCCACCCCGAATACCTCTCCATCGCAGGTCAGAGATGGTGCACCCACTGGCGCCAAGGCGGATTCCGGTGGATAACTTATCCGGCCACGTCCGTGACGACGGGCATCAGGCGGTGACAACTCCCGCTATCCACGCAGGTCAGACCGTCAGACCGTCACCGACCAGTGCCATCCCGTACCAACGCTCTACAGCGCATCCGTGATCAGTCTCGTGACCACGTGACCACCGCAGAAATGCAGCGGCGCCGCTCGGTGATTGCACACCGCACGGCGCCTTGACCCGAACCCCTTCACATCAAGGAGTCCGAACCCATGTCTGACCGTACCCGTCCGATCCGCTCCCCGGAACGAGCGCTGGCCATGGCGGCCGGCATCGTCATCATCGCCCTGACAGCCGCGGCATTCTGGCTGTCGTACGCACACCTTGCCGAGGTGGCCAGTGCCCACGGGCTCGGTGCCGCTGCCGAGCGTGCGTGGGCATGGCCGGCCACCCTGGACCTGTTCATCGTCGCGGGTGAGTTGCTCATGCTCCGTGCTGCGCTCCTGCACCGCGTCGACTGGTGGGCCATCGGGCTTACCGTGGCCGGTTCCTGCGGGTCCATCGCGCTCAACGTCGCTGGGGTCGGCGCAGCTGCTGACCCCCTGGACTACGTGGTGGCCGCTGTGCCCCCCACGGCCGCCCTGCTGGCGTTCGGCGCACTCATGCGGCAGGTGCATCAGGCGCTCTCTGCGCGGGCTGAGGTGACCACAGAGGCACCCTCCCCGGTGACCATCGAGCGGGCCGCATCCGAGGCTGCTGCGGTGGTTGCCCGTCCGGTCATCGAACTGCCCGCCGCGCCCCTGCTGTGGGACGACTACGCAACCAGCAAGGCGACCACCGCGGTAGCCACTGAGATGCCCCGTCAGGTGGTCACCGAGGTGGTGACGCTCACCCCTGCTGATCTGCGCAGGGATGCCCGTCGGATGCACCGGCAGGCGGTCACCGCAGGCAGCCGTGGCGTGACCATTGATCAGCTGCGTACCGCGTTCGACCTGTCCCGTCGGGAAGCGGCGAACCTGCGCCGCCAGGTGGTCACCGAGGTGACGGCATGAGTGATCTGTCGAAAGCCTCACAGGACGCCGTGGAAGCGGCCAGGCAGTCCGAGCAGTACGCCGTGATCCTGGCCGCTGTGACGGCCGCTCAGCAGGTACAGCAGCAGTCCCCTGCGTGCCAGCACGCGCACCCAGCTCCCCGGTCGTCCGGTGGCGCTGCGAAGTGGCTGGCCATCGGGGCCGGCGGGTCGGCCCTGCTGCTCGCCGTGGCCGTGTCCGCGATCGCCGTAGCCATCTCAGCCGTGGCTCTGACCGCCTGCCTGCTGATCCTCCGGTCCATCTGGACCGACATCCGGAAGAAGGACTCATGAACACCCCTCCAGGCCAGTGCCCCCAGTGCTGGGCGCACGCCCATGACAGGTCGTTTCACCGGCATCTCGGCCCGCGCGAGGACTGCGGGCCGTGCGTGGACCACATGCTCAACGGCCACCCGGTGATCACACCCAAGACCCGAGGAGAACGTCATGCATAGCTACACACCGGCCGAGAAGCGGCAGCGCGCCAAGCTCTTCCGCCAGGGCTTCCGGCAGTCGTTCGCGGACTGCGTTGATCCCGCCCTGGAGCGGCGCATAGAGCGCATCGACGCTGCGGCCGAGGAGCGCGGGCGGCGGGAGCTGGGCGCGCTGTACGCGGTGCGGGAGAGCGACCGGGCAGCAGTCGCCACCGCCAAGGCAGTCATGCGCACAGCGGCCCGCAGCGACAAGGCAGCGGCCAGGCAGCGGGTCCGCGACGCGGAACAGCAGTTGAAGCGGTCCGAGCGGGCCGTGGACAAGGCCGAACGCCAGTAGCTCCACCACGGGGCGGCCGTCATCCGCCAAGACAGCCGGCCGCCCCGTGCCACCTGACCACCCGAGAGCAGCAGGAGACATCATCATGACCGACATCATCACTGGCCCGGTGAACGGGCACACCCTGACCAAGCTGCACCCGATCCCGCCGGAGACGCTCGATGCTCCGGCCGTGGTGGAGCAGCCGGCCGCGGCGCCCGTACCACGCCTGCACGTCCGTACCGGGCGGGCCGTCAAGCACCTGGCCCAGCACGAACGCACCATCGCTGCGGGGCACCTGGCCGTGCGCCACGGTGGCTACCTCGCTGGTGGGGCGCGCATCGTCACCCGGCGGGCGTGGGAGGGGCGCAGCGCAGCCCGGTACGAGCGGATGATTCGCGCAGCCGAGGCCGCCGGGAACCTTGATGAGGCCAAGGAGTGGGAGGAGCGCGGCCAGCAGTTCCGGGCACAGCGCCACCGCCGACGCATGGAGCTGCTGACCTCCCCGCAGCAGATCGCCCGGAGCGCTGTCTCCGGGGCCGCTGTCGGTGCCGGCCTGCTGGTCGCCACAGGCGCGGCCATGGCTGTGTCCAGCGGGGACGTTGCGGATGTGCTGGCGCCGACTATGGCCGTGGTGGAGGCGGTGCACTGGGCCGTCATCATCGGAACCGTGGTCTGGGGTGTGACCACCATGCTCCTGCCGTGGGCCATCCTCGGTGCTCTGTGGAGTGTCGGCCGGCACAGCCGCACCGCCCCAGAGTGGGCGCTGCCCGCGCACCAGCGCAGCAGCGACGGGACCGCTATCACCCCGTCGATCGTGGTCACCGCGATGCGGGACCTCGGTGTGGCCTCGCTCAAGAAGTCCATCAAGGAGATGGGCGACGTCGGGGCGCAAATGCTGAGCCCCATCGTGATCGCAGGGTGCGGCGTCGAAGTTGATGTCCACCTCCCGTCCGGGGTGTCCACCGAGGAGATCCAGAACCGGCGGCGGAAGCTCGCGGAGAACCTCAACCGTCACGAGCACGAAGTGTTCATCACGATCCCGCCCTCTCCCCGCACGGTGCGCCTGTGGATCGCGGACAGTGGCGCCCTGGACGAGCCGATCGGCGCGTCCCCGCTGGTCACCGACATGGACATCACAGCCAACTACAAGACGGGGCGCGCTCCGTGGGGGCAGGACTTGCGCGGTGACGCGGCCCTGATCAGCCTCTATCAGCGGATGATGTTGATCACCGGCCTGTCGAACCAGGGCAAGACTGCATCTCTCCGCGCCCTCGCACTCTGGCTTGCGTTTGATCCCACGGTGGAGTTCTGGATCGGTGATCTCAAGGGCATTGGCGACTGGGGGATGTTCGATGGCCTGGCCACCGTGCTGATCGAGGGTCCGACCGATGAGCACGTCATTGAGGTTACGGAGATGGCAGAGGCTGCGGTCCGGGAGATGAACCGCCGCCTCACCAACCCCGGCGGGTCCTGGTCGACGCTGGTCGTCATCGTCGATGAGGCGCAGGTGGCGTACGGGTCCGGGGCCGTCGACGAGAGCAAGATCCCGTACGGCGGTGCAAGGAACACGTCCCGGTACTTCCGTGCCATCAAGGCCATCCATGACCAGGGGCGGGTTGTCGACGTCCTCACGTGGGAGGGCACACAGGACCCGACGGATGCCAACCTTCCGAAGCGGTCCAGGGAGGGCAACCACATCCGTGCGTCGCTGGTTCTCGGCACCGAGTCACAGGCGCGCATGGCTGTCGGAGACTCGGCCATCGACGGTGGCGCGGCGCCCCACAAGCTGCGCCAGGGTCTCGACAAGGGGACCCTGGTCGTCGCCGGGGACGGGCTCAAGCTCGCGGCCGGCCAGACGTCCATCACCGTGCGCACCCACTACATCGACGGGGATCAGGCGCGGGAGATTGCGGACCGGGCCAAGGAGCGTCGCGCCGACGTCACCACCCGCGCGGCCACCGAGCAGGCAGACGTGGACCCGCTCGCCGACATCGCGGCCGTCCTCGGCTCGGTGCCGAGGATGCGTACACAGGAAGTCCTACAGCTGCTCGCGGAGCGGAACCGGACCGCGTACGGGACGTGGACGTTCTCCGACTTGAAGGAGTTCCTAGCTCCTCTGGGAGCCGAGCCGTACAAGACGAACGGCGTCGTACAGGTCTCCGCGGAGAGGGTCATAGCCGCTCTTGTGCGCCGCTCCAACGACATGGACGAGTAGAGGGAGGCCGCGGGAAGGCAGGGAGTTCTCCCTGATCACCTCCCTGCGGCCTCCCACCCCGCCTGACCTGCGAAAACGCGATCTTAGGGAGGCAGGGAGGCAAGGGAGGCGGACGCCAAGAAGGGCCGCAGACGTCGTGTCTGCGGCCCTTCCCCTGCGTGCTGCTCAGTACCGGTACGGCTGGTTCTCGGGAGCCGCTTCCGTGGGGAGATCACTGTTGCCCTCGGACCAGTGATTCACCCACCCGCACAGCGGGCAGGCGTAGCGCCCCTCGATGCCGAAGATCTCCGTACCGCACTGTCGGCAGTCGGTACGAGTGACCTCAAGTTCGGTGGCTGCGGGCTCCTTGGGGGGCGTGTCCATGATTCGAATGTACCGCCGCCGGCCCCGGGGCAACCCCCGACTGCCAGCCGCAGTTGCCGCACAGCCATCCCCCGCCCGGTCCCTGCTGTGTCCCTGCTCCACACCTCGGACATCCCATCGTCGTACTCCCATCGTCTCGGTTCCGTAGTGGCCCTTCCTACGCGGGCGCACCACGGCGGGGACAGCCCACTTCCGGCCAGGCCTGCCGGGAAGACCCCCGGGATTTCTGCGGATACGTAGTCCACAGGTGGCCCCATCGCCGCAGGTCAGACACGGGGTGATCACGGGGTGGTCACATAGAGAAAGCCACATATCGGGCACGCGGTGAGAGCAGCAGAAAGCCCCCGGACTGGTGTCCGGGGGCTTTCGGTGGAGACGACTGCCTACGCGATCCAGGCGAGGAACTTCCGAATGCGCTCCCCCTCTTCCGCCTTCTTCGTGGCCATCGCCCACGCCTTCCGCGCGGCCACCGCCTGACGGGTGTGCTGAGCCGCCATGGTGGCCGGGCGGTTCGGCCGTCCCGGGCCGGCGGACGGGCGGGGACCAGGCTTCGGCGGGGCCGGGCGCACGGTCCGGATGTTCGGACCACCGAGGGGGTCCACCCGGATGTTCAGCGCCTCGCCACGCTGCGGCTGGTAGTCGGGGCCGACCAGCCGTTCACCGGGGCGCAGCGGGGCGCTCACAGCCCGCTCACGATCGCGTTGAAGTCCGCCTTGGTGTCGGCCGCACGGAGTACCGCCTGCCGGTCGGCGCGCAGCCCGCGACGGTGCGCCTCGAACAGCTTCTCCTGCGCCTTCCTGGCCGCGCGGTACTCCCGGTCGATACGGGCCCGCTCCGCGTCCCGGACGTCCTGCGCAGCCCGCTCCTCGGCCGCGGTCCGAGCGGCCTTGGCCTGCTCTGTCAGGGCCTGCTCAACGGCCCGCTCCTCAGCATCGAGCCGAGCGGCCAGTTCCTCCGGGGTCGGCCCGGCTGTCTTCTGTATGAAATCGGTGCGGGACATCGTCGGAGACGATGGGTCGTACACCTTGCCGAGAACCATGTCAGGTTCCAGCGCGGCCGGGTCGGTCGCGGGGAAGACGCCCATGCCGGCCGCATCCCGACGGGTCGCCTTGGCGCCCGCCTCCTGCCACCGAGCCCGGTCACCAAGGTGTGACCACGCCGTACCGTCACCGCCGCGGCTGTCCCGGGCCAGCACGAACGTGAGCCCGTACCGCGCGGCCAGGAACCGGAAGCTACGGGTCGGCGCACCCATGCCCGCGGCCAGGCAGGCGAGGCGGTCAAGGACTTCCGAGCGGGCAGGGAGCTGCCGGGAGCTCTCACCCCACCCGATCTCCACCGCGCCGCTGCACGGGACGCACAGCCACGCGGACGCGAGGAGCGTGACGTTGTTACCGGTGAGCCGCTGCGCCCCGCCGGCCACACCGCAGGCAGGGCACGGATCGGCGTGGTCGGACCTGGTGTTGGTGGCGAGCCATATGTCACGCTCCCGGCGGTGGATGGCCAGGGGCGTCATGTCCAGACCCCGCCGCGACTGGTCCAGTTCGTCCAGCCGAGCCTTGAGGTCTGCGAGTTCCTGCACGGCGAGCAGCTGCTCACCGTCGACAGGAGCGGCGGGGGTCGGCTCGGGCTGCTCGGCACGGTTCTTGCGGCGCATGTCAGGCACCTTCCTGGACGGTGTTGGTGGGGAAGGCAGGGGCGAACAGGTGGGACACGGCCCGGTACTGCGGGCTGGCGTCCGGGAACAGGGTCACGTCCTCGAACTGCTCGCGCAGCTCATCGGCGGGGGTGAGGCCGTTCTCCCCGGGGGTGTTGAGCTGGATCAGCAGCCGGTCAGTGAGTTCCTCATGGGCAGGGGACCGGACTGCGTCCTGCTCAAGGCGGCCGAGACGGCCGCGCAGGTTAGACGACACGGAGTACCTCCACATTGACGGAGCGGGATTCGAGCGCGGCAATCCGCGCTTCGAGCAGCACGTGTTCAGACAGTCCAGGCAGCGCCCGGATGAGCTCGGACGCGGCCCGTACGCGGACGACTGCGGACGGGTCGTCCAGGGCTTCATGCAGGGTCGCCACGGCGTCGCGCACGGCCGTGGTGAGGGCGGCCACGGTTTCATCCAGGACGGCACGGCGGGTCGCCTCGATCTCCGCTTCGAACACGGGGTCCTCCCGCCACCGGCGGACGGTTCGGCCGTTGACACCGAGCTCGGCGCCAACGGCGTCCGTCGACATCCCACGGGCGATCATCGCGACGCACGCACTTCGGGTGTCTAGGTCATTTCTGGGCATCGTGGTCACTCCTTTCAGGGCGGGCAGCGCCGGCCGCGCTCAGTCGGGATGAGCGCGGCCGGTTGCTCACGCGGGGGTGTTGGCAGGGCAGAACGGGTCCTGCGGGGTGTGGACACCCGAGCAGGAACAGGCGCGGGGGGGAGTGGGGGGAGTGGGGGGAGTGGGGAAACCCTCCCGCCCTCCATTACGCATGTGTGTGCGCACATCGGGCGTGGGCAGACGCATAAGGTCTGTTTTGGCCTGCGTGAAGGTATTGGTACTCCCCCCACTCCCCCCACTCCCCCCACCGGGGGGCCCTTCTGTGGCGTTTTGGTTCTCAAGTGCGTACATCGCCACGTTGTTGTGACCTTGTCCGGCTTTCACTACCCGTATCCCGTTTCGTACCTGCCCTACGATCCGCCGGTACGCGTTGCCTAGGTCCCTGGAGTAGCCGCTGTCTGACACCTCGGAGGTGAGCCCGGGGGGAGGCAGATAGTCCAAGGTGGACTGCACCGCGCACCGCTTGACGTCTGCCGCCCGGAACGCGTTGGAGTTGAACTGCTGCCACAACCAGGACAGATGCTCATCCCAGTACGAGCCGACGACGTCGCTCTCTGATCGTGACCGCTGCAGTCCTTCGAGGAAGTCCTTGCGGCCGGCGGTCTGCAGAATCCCGCCGAGAGTCCGCTGCCACCGCTCGAACGAACCGAGAGAAAAGTCCGTGGCGACGTATTGGCGACCCTCTGCGTGCCAAGCCCTGATGAGCGTCAGCACGGCCGTCAGGAGCGCTGCCCGGTGCTCGGTTGTCCACGCCTTGAGGTCCGGGTGCCGGAACGTGCTGGTGGCTCTGTTCTGTGGATTCTCCCCTGTCGGGTGGAGACGGATCGGGTAGTACCGGCGCTGCATGTCGCCGTTGATCTGAACGTTGTTGCCCAGGGAGATCCATGTTGCGACGTTGGGGAGTGCGATCCGGTCGGATACACCAAGCACTCGGTCACCCCACGTTTCGGCGGTGAGGACTTGTGCGAGGGACTTCCCCCCGATGGTGTGCGCCTCATCGAATACGACCGTGGCCGGCGCCTGCCGCAGGGTCGCGGTGATCTGCTTACGGACTTCATCGTCCGCCTCCGGCAGCGGCTGCGGGGTGGTCGCCGACCCGCAGTAGACGATGCTGCAGACGTCCGCGAAAAGGTTCTTGCCCGAACCCATCTGCAGTCCGTCCACTACCGCGAGCGGAACGACGTTGATGCTGTCCCGAACGAACGGGGTGAGCAGCAGGGCAAGCGCGTTGCTGCGATCCGTCTCCTCTGGGAAAGCCAAGTCACCCCACCAGTCGTCGAGGATGAGCGCCAGGGCCGCTTCGATCTGCTGCGGTGTCGGAGCCTCCGGCACGTCCACCGTCAGATCGGCCGGGAAGTCCGCGTACGTCTGAGAGACGCGGTCGTATCCGGGCTCGGTGCAGATCGTTCCGTCCGCCCGGACGAACGGGGCGCGCATGACGCGTCGGACCTTGGAGAAGTCGTTGCCGCGCGAAAAGGTGGCCTTGAGCGTGTTGCTGTCCGGCCACGCAGGGGTGAAGCTTCCGTCCCGTTCGAGTCGCACCGTGCGACTCGTCTCCGCGAGCACCATGCAGAAGCGCCCTTGGTTCACTTGCGCCATGGCGTGGGATTCGGCGTCGTACTCAGACAGCGCGCCACCGTGGTTGAACAGGCCCTTCCCGTCCCTGGTTTTCATCCCCTTCACGAGATTCGTGATGACTTCCAACGGGTCCATGTTGACCGTGACGGGCTTGCGTCCCTCAGCCTCTGACTCGTCTGTGATCCGGCGAACCTCTTCCGGATCGGGTGTGCCCTTGCTCGCGCTCTTCTTCGCTGCCGGCCGAGCACCGAGCTTGTCCGTTGACCGGTCTATGAGCCGCTGCAGGTAGCCGGTTCGCTTGTCCTCGGATCGGCCACCGAGGACGTCGTCAATGCCCTGTTTGGCACGCGCAGTGTTCGCACGCAGGAACTTGACCGCGGTAGCCCCCTCATCGAGCAGCGCTTCCCGCAGGTCGGTGCCTGCCTGCCAGACTCTCGCGTTGGTAGCGGTGTCCGCGTCGAAAGCGACGACGACGCTGCGTTCCTCGGCCCACGTGAGATCCGCGCTTTTCCATCCGTCGCAACTGATGATGGCTGCGACGCCGTACCCTTCGGGCGCCCACGCAGCCACAGACGGGCCCTTGAGCGCACCCTCAACGATGAGTACGGGTTCATCCCCGGCGGGCTCGCGGAGCCAGTTCAGGGGCGATCCTGCACCCTTGGGGAAGAGGTACTTCCGTGGCTCTTTCTCCCCCTCGTAGATCTTCGCGGGCGCGTCGGGCCGGTACTGGGGAACGGTCCGATCATGGTCGCGCCACTCGATGACCATGCCCGGGCCGTCCCATGCCCATCGCAGTTCCTCGGGCAGGTCCGCAGCGGACCGTACGGGCAGGATTCCGAGCACCTCGGCACGCCCTGCCGGAATGGCTCGCTGGGTGAGTGCCTGCACGCTGGCATCGGTGAACTCCCCGGCGGGCGCCTCAGCGGTCGGCGCGTCGTCGATGCCGATCTGCCCATCCACGTGCGAGACAGGGCTTGTGCTCCCGCTATGGAGCGCCGACGGGCGCACTCCGATGCTGTCGAGGATGGCGCGCCATCCCTCATTGCCCGCGTGGCCGGCGCAGCTGTCAACGAAGCACGTCGGGTACGCGGACTCAAGCTTCCCAAGCTTCCCCTTCCCGCAGCATACGGGGCAGTCCCAGGAGTTGCCCCGGTTGCTGCACCCCGCCGCGGAGAGCGCATCTTCCACGATCTGACGGGCGTCGAGAGCCGTGCTCACTGGGCACCGCCCACGGGGACCAGTTCGTATCCGGTGCGGCGGTCCCTGTCGGCGCAGTGCGCCGAGCGGTCTCCGTAGCTAGGCTGCTCGCCGGTACCGCCCCCGTGGCGGTGCTTCAACCCGCACAGTGGACAAGTGTCCACAATCAGCTCCCACGCCAGCCCTTCCCGTGTCCGGACCTTGAGAGCGCGGCAGACTGCGACCGGGAGATTCCTTGCGCTGTCGGGCGTCTGTGTCACCATGGGACATATCCGTTTCTTGCTACGGAGACCCCGGATCGCTGCCAGGCGATGAGTCCGGGGTCTCGGTGTTTCTGGGATTCGGTAGGCCCCTGGTCGGCGTTGACGCGCCTGCTGGGGGCCGTTCTCATTCGGTGATGCCGAGGAGCGTGAGCAGGTCCGCGCGGCGGGCTCGGTACTGCGTTCCGAGCCGCAGCAGGGGTACGGGAAAATCCCCCTGCCTCGCCATGGCGTAGGCGTTCGTGCGCCCGAGATTCAGGGCGCGTGCGGCTGTCGGGAGGTCTACGGCCGCAGGCATGGCGCGCATCTCGTCGGCCGTCATGGACGTGGTCCGCGTTCTCATTTCGTGTACCCCTTGTACAGGTGGGTGAGACAGGCTCGCTCTAGGATTACGTCTCGTGCGCAGCTTGTCAACACAGCCGAACGGTGTCATGCTGAGTCAGACACCTACGCCGGAGGCACCGTGAAAATCGAAGTGGCTATCGGGGCCAACTTGGCTCGACTGCGGGAGGGGCAGGGCCTGTCACAGGCCCAGCTGGGCACCTCCTTGGGTGCTTATCTCGATAAGCCGTGGAGCCGGCAGGCCGTCTCTGGCGCGGAGAAGGGACGCAGGGCGTTCACTGCGGCCGAACTCATCGCCATGGCGCTCGCCCTGGACGTATCCATCGACTTCCTGTTGATGCCTGTCGACCCGCAAGGGCTCGCGGACCTGCTCCCCGGGGACGCGGAAGTCACCGAGCAGGCCTACGAAAGAGCCGTGGTCGGCGTCCGGCCGGAGGGTGGACCGACGGACCGCGCCTTGATGCGCGCCCAAGGCGCGCTGACAGCTGCTCTCCGCGCGCAGGTGGATATGCAGCAGCAGCTTGAACGTTCCGTGTACGAGCAGACACAGCTTCTTGGGCACGCGTCGATTGCTCTCGGTGTCTCCGACGCGTCCGAGCTGTCCGAACTGCTGAGAGAGCACTCAGAAGGGGGTCAGAAGTGAAGGGATCTACGTACAAGAGATGCAAGTGCCCCGTGGCGTACGACGCCAAGGGGAACCGGCGCAACTGCCGGAAGGATCACGGCGCCTGGTACTACGTCGCGGACGTCGGGACCGGCCCGGACGGGAAGCGGAAGCAGGACCGCAAAGGCGGATTCCGCACCTCGGACGACGCGGAGAAAGCGCTCAGCGCGCTGCTCAGCCGCGTGAACGAAGGCAGCTACACGCACGATGAGGGTCAGACCCTGACCACGTGGCTCGGTACGTGGCTGGACCACAAGGAGCGCACCGGACTACGTCAGACCACGTTGCGCGCCTACCGCAGCCACGTGGATGGCTACCTGGTCCCCCACCTGGGACGCATCCGGCTGCGGGACTTGCGCCATGCGCACGTTGAGCGGCTGCTCGCCACGCTCGATGACGGGACACGCAGCGCGGTGACCGTTCGCCGCGTCCATGCGACGCTGCGCAGCGCTCTCGCCACGGCGGTCAAGCGCCGCATGATCAGCTTCAACCCGGCCCGGGATCTTGAGCTGGCCACGCTGGAACAGGCCACGGTCACGCCGTGGGAGCCCGCTGAGCTCGGGCAGTTCCTCGACTCTGTCGGTACGCACCGGATTGGCGCGCTGTTCGAAGCGGTCGCCGGTACGGGGCTGCGCCGCGGTGAGGCTGTGGGGCTGCGCTGGGATGACGTCGACCTGGACGCGCGCACCATCGTGGTCAGGCAGCAGATCGTCCATGAAGCGGCCAGGAAGAAGGACGGCCGTCCGCCGGCCCCGTGCCCGTACTGCGAGCAGGGACACATGGACGTGTCGTTCGGGAAGCCCAAGACCCGCAGCGGTGAGAACCGGGTGGTGGGGCTGAGTGACGGCCTGGTCGGTGTCTTCATGGCTCACAGGTTCCAGCAGCAGGCCGAGCGCGAGCAGTGGGGCGACGCGTATGCGGACCACGGCTTGGTGTTCGCCAAGGAGGACGGAAACCCGCTCCTCCCGGACGACGTCACCCGGCTGTTCGTCCGCCTGAGCGAGGCGGCCGGACTGCGCCGCATCCGGCTCCATGACCTGCGGCACGGATACGCCTCGCTCATGCTGGCCGCGGGTGTGGACGTAGCCGTGGTGTCGAAGCTGCTCGGCCACTCCTCGATCGCGATCACGTCGGACACCTACTCGCACCTTCTGGAAGGTGTCCGGAGCGGCGCCGCGGACAGCGCCGCGGCGCTCATCCCGCGGGCCCGCAAGGCACCCTCCACCGGCGCGC
>Ga0193708_1000262_pt1 | contig 12193 bp, 6 predicted proteins | sample H3c1metaG_FD_160570 | JGI IMG/M metagenome (GOLD analysis project Ga0193708, IMG submission 160570) | Soil microbial communities from a riparian zone of the East river system, Colorado, United States - H3c1 | ecosystem: Environmental > Terrestrial > Soil > Riparian zone | place: USA: East River...
GCCACCGAAATCGGCCTGTCCCGCTACCTCGCCCTGTGGTCTGCCGTGGTCGTCGTGTTCGCGCTGCAGCAATTCCTGAGCGATGCGCTGCGCGGCCCGGCCTGGTCGATGTTCGACTACCTGCGCTGGTCGATGATCCAGTGGTACACCTGGGCCGCGCTGGCGCCGTTGGTGTTTCGCCTGGCAGCACGCTATCCGGTCCAGGCGCCGCTACGGTTGCGTGGACTCGGCATGCAACTGCTGGCGAGCATGGGCGTCACCTTCATGGCGATGGCGGTCGGCGCGCTGGTCTCCACGCTGTTCGAGCCCAGCGGGTTCGCGGAGCAGTTGTGGATGTTCATCGCCCAGCACTTCGCCACGGGAATGCTCACCTACTGGGCATTGTTCGCGATCCAGCAGGCGATGCACTTCCATGCCGAGAAGGCGCGTCGCGAAGTCGAGGCCAGCCGGCTCGCCACCGAACTCGCGCAATCGCGGCTGCAGGTGCTGAAGACGCAACTGCAGCCGCATTTCCTTTTCAACACGCTGCATGCGATCGTGACCCTGATCGACGAAGACGCGGTGTCGGCCGAGGACATGCTGCTGCGCCTGAGCGACCTGTTGCGCGCATTCCTCGAAGACTACGACGGCCAGGAGATCAGCCTGCGCCGTGAGCTGGCGCTGCTGGACCTCTACCTCGGCATCCAGCGCACGCGTTTCAAGGATCGCCTGACCACGCAGATCTACGTCGCACCGGACACGCTCGACTGCGCCGTGCCCAGCCTGATCCTGCAGCCGATCGTCGAGAACGCGATCCGCCATGGCATCGGCCAGCGCTTGGGCGTCGACTGCATCGAGGTCGAGGCGCGGCGCGAAGGCGACAGCCTCTGCATCGACGTGCGCAATCGCAACAGCACGCTCGAGGCCGGGCCAGAGGCCGCGTCCGGGCATGGCATCGGCCTGTCGAACACGCGGCTGCGCCTGCAGGAGTTGTATGGCGAGGCCGCGCAGATCCGCCTCGACATGGTCTGGCCGCAGGGGGTGGCCTGCCGCATCCGCGTGCCGTTCCGCGAGATCGAGGAGCCCGACGAGGCGCCGGAGGCCGTGCCCGCGTGAGCATCACCGTGCTCGTCGTCGACGACGAGCCGATCGCGCGCCGCGCGATCGTGCGCCTGCTGCGCGACGATCCCGACATCGAGGTGCTGGGCGAATGCGGCGACGGCGTCGCGGCCGTCGAGGCGATCCGCAGCCAATCGCCCGACCTGGTCTTCCTGGACATCCAGATGCCGGCGATCACCGGCCTGGACGTGGTGGCCACGATCGGTGCGGAGCGCATGCCGGCGACGGTGTTCGTCACCGCTTTCGAGCAGTACGCGGTGCGGGCGTTCGAAGCGAATGCCGTGGACTACCTGGTCAAGCCGTTCAGCCGCGAGCGCTTCGCCGATACGCTACGGCGCGCCAAGGCGCGCCTGTCGGCTGGCGAAGCACCCGGGCCGGCCGCGTCCGCGCGGATCCTGCAGGCGCTCGACGCGCTGCGCCAGCGCGACGAATACCTGGAACGCATTCCCGTGCGCATCGACGAGCATGTCGTCCTGGTCGCGGTCGACGACATCGTCTGGATCAAGGCCAGCCGCAACAGCGTGCAGATCCACATGGCCGACCGCATCCACGAATTGCGCGAAACCATGACCGCGCTCGCCGCGCGACTCGACCCGCGCCACTTCGCCCGCGTACATCGCTCGGCGATCGTCAACGTCCGCCGCGTCAAGGCGATCCACCCGTGGTTCAACGGCCACCACGTCGTCACGATGGACACCGGCCAGCAGCTGCGCATGAGCCGTTACCAGCACGAGACGTTCCTGCGGCTGGTTTCGACGCGGACGAACTGAACGGAGCGCAGGTCCGCGCGCTTCCGATGCAGCATGCTGGCTTGGTGGCTGCCACCGTCCTCCGCAACCGGCCTTCATGCCGGACGGGCACGGCCCGTCCGGTCACGCACGTCGCGCCTTCGTGCTGGATCGAGCCCGGCTTACTTCTTCATCGCCGTGACCGCGTCGAGCGTTTCCTTGACGTGCTTGTTCGGGTTGAGGTCCGAGTAGACGTGCGCGATCGAACCCGCCGGCGAAATGACGTACGACGTGCGGTCGGACCATTCCGGTTTCATCGACAGGATGGCGTCGTATTCCTTCGCGATCTTGGCGCCCGGGTCGGCGGCAACCGCGAACTTGCCGCCGCAGTGTTCGGTTTCCTTCGAGAAGTCGGCGAGCTGGTCGACATTGCCGGCGGTCACGCCGATCACGGTCGCGTTCTGCGCCTTGAACTTGTCGATGGCGTCAGAGAACAGGTGGGCTTCGAGGTTGCAGCCGGCGGTATGCGCGGCGGGGAAGAAATAGACCACGACCGGACCCTTCTTCAACGCATCGGCGAGCTTGAAGGTGAAAGGTTCACCGGCGAGATAGGCCTGCGCGCTGAAATCGGGTGCCTGGGCGCCGGCCTTCAATGCGGCGAACGATGGCGATGCCAGCGCGGCGGCGCCAACGACAGCGATGGCGGCAAGTTTCAATAGAGTTTTCATGGCGATGGCTCCTGGGGGAATAACGCCTTATACACCGTTGCTGTGCGGCGTGGATGGCGTGGTATGCGAACCGGAGCGGACAGCGAGTCCTGCGCCGCGATCAGCGCGCCGGTTCTTTTTCCAACAGGATCCAGTACGGCAGCACGGTCATGTTGTCGGAGGCCTTGCGCCAGGCGATGACTTCGCCGTCGATGCGCTGGCCGCGCAGCTTGAGGTTCAACGAAAGCCTGTCGACACCTTCGCGCAGCGTGTCGACGCTGCCGACCTGGCCCTTGACGTCGCCGGAGATCAATCCGTCCACCAGTCCGAGGTCGGTGATCGCCTGCGCTGCGTCGCTGCGCAGCGAGAACTTGCCCTGTCCCTGTGGGGTGATCGCCAGGGTCGCGGGAACGCGTCGGCCCTGGGCGAGCAATGTGCCGCGCCAGGTGCCGGCATAGGCTGCTGACGGTGCGAGCGGCTGCAACGGCGCGTCGGCTTGCGCCGGGATGCCGTGCCAGTCTGGAATCACGCTGTGCAGCAGCCGGTCGCGCAGCGATTCGAAGAAGGCGCGGTCGCCGCGGCGATTGCTCAACACGACGACGGCGACGTCCGCGGTCGGTACCAGCACGAACTCCGTCGCTACGCCCGATTGGCCACCGCCGTGATAGAGCACGTCGGTTTCGCCGGACGGTTGCCACACCTGCCAGCCCAGGGCGTATGCAAATCGAAGCGCGATCTGCGTCTGCGGCCGATGCAGTTCGTCGAATTGCGCATCGGTCAGGATCTTCGCCTGCGCGCCGAGGTCGTCCTTGAGGTGCAGCATGGCGAAGCGTGCCATGTCGTGCGCACTGGCATAGACCTCGCCCGAACCCGGCGTGGCGGTGAGGTAGAACGGCAGCGGCTTGCCGGTGTCGCCGTAGCGCACCGCCATGTCCTGTCGCCGCGACAGGTCGGTGTCGAAGAAACTGTCCTTCATCGCCAACGGCGTGAACACGTGCGCCTGCAGGTAGCGGCCGTATTCCTGGCGCGACTGGCGCGCGACGATGTCGGCGAGGATGCCCAGCGCCAGGTTCGAATATTCGTAGCGCTCGCCGACGGGTGCGACGAGGTGGCCGTAATCGCGGATCAGTTCGGCGATCGACGGTTGCCGTGCGGACCCGCCTTCCGGATACATCGCGAAGAACGTCGGCAGCCCCGAGGAATGGCTGGCGAGGCGTCGCAAGGTGGCGGCCTGCGCAGGCCCGCGCACATCGACGATCTTGTCGGGGCCGAGGTAGTCGTTGGCGGGCCGGTCGAGGTCGAGCCTGCCGGCCTGCACCAGCGTCATCAATGCGGTCGTGGTGAACGGCTTCGTGGTGGATGCGAGGGAAAAGGGCGTGTGGCTGGTTGCTTTCCTGCCGGCCTCGCGGTCTGCCCATCCGAAGCCTTCCTCCCAAACGATTTTTCCTTGCCGTACCAGCGCCAGGGAGACGCCCGTCAACCGGCCTGCGGCGATTTCCGCATCGATGTCGGCGCGGATGGCGGCGTGGACAGTGTTGTCCGCGTCAGGAGTCGCTGGTGCAGCGGTGGCTGCACTGAACGGAAGCAGGAGACACGCGACCATGGACGGGACGAACCTGTGCGCCAGGCGAAACCGGAGTGATCCATGCGCATCCTTGATGCAACGCCTGCATGGATTCTGGATTTGTAACATCTCGCTGAACCTCGAGGCGCGATATTTCTTCGCAACAGGGAGGTTGGATGCCACTCGATCCGCGAAGGTTTATGCGCGCCACGCACTATCCGTGGGAAAATCCGGTTTGTGGAACGGCCATCGCGATTCATCGCGTCGATCGGTTCTTTTTCGCATTCCATGCACACGCGCCACGTATCCAAGCGCTACAGCCACCGCGCCAGCAAGCACAACCCGCTGAAGATGCCCAGCATCGCGAACACCACCTTGCGGCTGCGCTTGCCGGTGGCGACCTGCCAGCCGCCGTAGCTGGTCGCGGTCATGCCGAACACCAGCACGGCGGCGAGCACGGCCCAGACCATCAGCGCCTGCGCGGGCGTTCCGTCGAAGCGCATGCCATCGAAGTCGGCGCCGGGGTGGCGCAGCATCGGCGAAAGTTTCACCAGCAGCACCGCCATGCCGATCGTGAGTACGAGGCCGAGCAGGGTGAGGATCGAGCCGAAACGTCGCGACCAGCGTCGCGATAGCAGGCCGGCGCCGCACTGCGGACAGGTGGAACGGAACTGATGGGTCCGGTAGCCACAGGACCAACAGGTACTGAGATCGTCCGCATCGCTGCCGTCGCCGCGGCCGTGGAAAAAATCCGCTTTGCCGGGCCGTCCGCTGGCGTAATCGTGGACCACGCGGCGCGCTTCGCGCCAGGCGCCGGGCGCGACCGGAAAGGCGAGTCGCGTGTAGGTCGGTCCCTGGACCACGCCCGAAGCGCCGCCGCCGCCGGGGTAGCGCAATTGCAGTTCGATGGTGTCCGGTCGGTCACGCCCCTCGACCAACGTCGCTTCGAGCACTTCCGGTGCGCCGTGCCGGGGCAGTACGTGGACGCTGCCACCGACCTCGATCGCGTCGCGGCCGACGATGATCTCGACGCCATCGGTGGGAACGTCGTCGGCGACCGACAGTTCGTTCGGCAACCATGGCAGGCCATCGCGCGCGTGCGAGTCGGCGGCGAGGAATGCGCGCCACGTCGCGGCATCGACGTGCCATCGCGCCAGCACGTCCTCGCCGCGGGCCAGCGCCGCTTTCGCGCGCACGTCGCGATGTCCCCACAACGCGGTGGCGCCGCCGAAAATCACAGCGGTGATGCCGAGGGAGAACAGCGCCGCCCGGACGCCATCGCCGGCCGTCGCGGCCGGCAGCAGGAATGGTGCCGCGGCGATGGCGATGCCGGCGATGCAGGCGACCAGGCCAACGTTGCGCCAGCGCTCCGGATGGCGCATGTGGGGCTCCCCTTGACGAAATCGCGTCTTTCAGTTCAACGGATGTCGTGGAATGTTGCGGTCAAGGCGTGCGCGATCCGTGATTACGCGGCTCTACCGCAAGATGCACGGGCGCAGCGTACGATCGCGAATGGGGCAGGTGGAGCGTGCAGCGCGCCGATCGCACCTTGCCGCTTTCTTTATGGAGTGCATGCATGAGCAACGGGACAGGATTGACCAGGGCGATCGTCACCCAGAACGAAGATCCGGAAGGCCTCGGCCGTGTCCGGGTCAGGTATCCATCGATGGCTTCGGATACCAATGGCGATTGGGCCTGCATCGTCGTGCCGTTCGCGGAAAAAAGAGCGAGTGCCATCACTCTCCCGGAGGTCGGCGACGAAGTCGTGGTCGGCTTCGAGCAGGGCGACATGCGGTTCCCGCTCGTGCTGGGCGCGGTCTACGACAACATGGATCGACCTGCCCACGTCGAGGCCGGCGCGGTCCGCGAGCCGTAGGGTGGGCCTTGGCCCACCTTCTGGTCGGTGAGCCGGAACAAGGCGTCACCATCAAGGCAGGGAACAATGCAGGAGATATTGTTCTCGCGACCTGCATATGGCGGGCTTGAGCCCGCCCTGCATGTCATGCGTTTCGCAACGACTCGCATCACAGCGGGATGGCCTCGGCATAGACGATGCGGCGGCGCGATGGCTCACCCGCTTCGCCGGAATAGATTTCGGATTCGGTGACCAGCAGCCGCATCCGGTCGCTGTCGCGCACCTTGGCCGGTATGGCCACTTCGCGCTCGTCGATGAGTGGCGGCAACAGCCATTGCAGGACATCCGGCAGGCGCAGCAGTTCGGTGTAGCGTTCCTCGGCGATCAGGCGCTGGCCCTGTTCGATCAGCGCGCGCTTGCGTGCGGCGGGAATGGTCGTGCTGCGTTTGGCAACCGGCGCCCGAACTCGCGGTGGCCGTGGCAACGCGGTTTGTTGCAAGGTGATCCAGCCCAGGTCCGGATCGGCACCGTCGGGCAGGCGCTGCACTTCGACGTCCACCACGCCGCCGATGGCATGCTCGCGATCCTGCAACGGATCGCCGCGCTGCAGTCGCGGCCCCATGCCGTACACCGATACCTTCTTGATCGTCGCGCCGAGGCGCGAACTGTCGCTGACCGTGGCCAGGCGATCCGGTGTGAGCTGCTGGAATTCGGTCAGCACCACCGAGGACAGGTGCGCGCCCTTCACCGACATCGGCTGGTAGCGCGCCAGCGCCAGGCGCACGAACGGGAAGTAGGCCTGCTTGGGCCGGATCACGATGTCGGCGTACCACAGCCTGCGCTCGTCGTCGTAGGCGACCGCGTGCGGCATGATGTGGACATCCTCGTCGGTGCCGGCCGGCTTCAGTCCCCAGGTTTCGAGCAGGTCGTCGATCTGCGTCGGCAGGGTCAGCTCTTCCGGCGGATAACCCGGAATCCCCATGTCCGGCAGCGGCGAGCGCCAAGCGCCGAGCGGAAAATCGTTGGTCATCGGCGCAGCGGTCTCGACCTTGCCGTTGTCGTCATCGGCCCAGACCGGATCCGCGCCCCACTGCGTCACCAGGGCCTTGCGCCGTTCGGTGTCCTTGACCGGATTGTCGAAATCGGTCGGCAATACCACCGCCAGCATCTCGTTGTAGCCGGTGGTGAACCAGGGACGATCCAGGTACACGCGCAGGCCGCCGCCGCGACGCCAGCTGCGCTTGTCGCTGCCGTCGAAGGCGCGGTCCCAGCCGAAGGTCGGCACCACGTAGACGACCTTCGGCGCTGGCGGCGGCGCACTGCTGGGTACCCAGGCAGTGACTTCTTCCGACGACACCTTCAATCCCGCACCCTGCAACGAATCGCGGATTGCCGGTGTCATGAACTCGCGGAAGCGGCTGGTCGCATCGATGCGGTAGGTGACGCGCCGGTAGCGCGTGTCCTTGAACTCGTGCGGCCCGCGGATCGGGATCGGCTGGGCCTCGGGCGAGGCGAGGCGCGCGATCTTGCGGTCGAAGGCGTGCGCATTGAAATCGCGAAATTCCAGCGCCGGTTCGGCGAGGTCGTCGAACGGTTCGCTCCAGCGTCCTTCCACGTCCAGCCGCACCGTGCTCTTGGAATGCAGCGGCGGCGAAAACTGCAACTCGGCGCGCACCGAACCGGAGCCGCGCGCGACGTCGATGGCAGGCGGCGTCGGCACCACCAATGGCTTCTGCACCGCATGCACCAGTTCCAGCGTGCGCCACGGCGTGAACATCCAGTGGCCCCCGTCGAAGACGATGCCGGACAGCTTCTTCCAGATGGCCTTGCCTTCCGGACCCGCCTGCAACAGCTGCGCGAGCTTCATCAGCTCGGTGCCTGCGGGCGTCGGCAACGCGCCGAAACGCAGGCGCGCACGCTCGGCCTTGGGCAGCGCCACGATGAACTCGCGCCGTTGCGGATCCCATGCCGCCTTGCCCGGGCCCTCGATCGCGACGATGGTGAACGGTTGCGCGTGAGGCCAGCCGGTGGCTTCGGCATCGGGATCCCACTTGTCGCCGTAGAACGGAATCTTGTGGACTTCGTCCGCATCGATCCCCGGCACCCCGGCGACCCGTATCGCCACGCCGAGGGCGAGCGGATCGGGCAGGTAGGGCAACTGGAAGTCGGCGGGCGCGACCGGATAGGTGAAGGTGGCGCCGTCCGCACTGACCTGCCAGTCCGCGAGCGCGTCGTCCTGGGTCTTGAGCAGCGTGAACAGCGACGGATCGATCCGGCCGCCGCTGTCGAGCATGCCGTGCTGTTCCGCGAAACGATGCCCGACCCGTGCCGGCATCACGTGGCGTCGCACGCGGTCGTCGATCGCGATGGTGTTCTTGTCGGGCGTGTCGTTGAACGTGCGCAACGCAACACGCAGCATCGACTCGCCGTCCCATTGCTTGTCCGGCAGGTCGACGTCCTGCTCGACCAGCGCCAGTGGCGGGGTTTCCAGCGGTTCGTAGCGCAGATAGCGCAACGGTGCGCTGACGGCGTCGTCCGGCGCCTTGGCCTTCGCCGACCACGCTTCGCCGCCACCGGCGAGATCGGCGATGCGCACGCGCACGCGGTATTCGCGGCCGAAGCGCAGGCTCGGCAGCGACGCCGGATGCGGGCTCGCGCCGGTGTCGAGCGGCAATCCTGGCGGCGCGGTAGCGCCGGGCGTGGATACCTGGTCGTCGGTGCCGACCACGCGCCCGGGTTCGGGTGCGGCCAGGCTCCAGCCGGCCCACGAGAACAGCGCCTCGCTGGCCTTCATCACTCCGGGCACCGAATCGTCGGGCGAAGTGGTGGTGCCCAGGCGCAGGATGGTTTCCTCGTCCTTGCTGTGCAGGGTGTCGCCGCTGTTCAACAATTCGTAGCGGCCGTCGAAGCGCAGCAGCGATTGCCAGTACGGCGTCGTCGAATCGAGGATGTCGGCGCGATAGCCACGCACCACGTCCTCGGCGAACAGTTCGATCCGCTGTCCCTGCTGCAGCTTGTCGTCGAGCTTGCCGGAGCCGTCGAACAGCGCGTGGATGGCCTGGTCGCGACGCAGCTGCGCCAGCATCAGGCCGGCGGTGCGCAGCGACGGCAGGCCCGTCTGCACCGGTTCCTGCGGCGACACGCGATGGCCCTGCAGGTTGCCGTCCTCGTTCGGGAATTCATCGTCGTCCTCGATCAACTGCGCGTGCGGCGCCTGTTCCAGCGTCGAGGACAGGTTGCCGAGCTTCAGTCCGGCGCCATCCACGTCCATCTGCAACAGCGCGAACGGACCTTCGGCCAGGCGCAACCAACCGTCGTTGAGCAGGCCGTTCCCGCTGCGCGGCCGCGCCATGAAACGTCCGTCGGCCAAGCGCACCGCCATCGACGGCAGCACGTCGTCCTCGGTGGCGATGCCGTGCCGCGGCCATTCCACTTTTTCCAGTTGCAGCGCCAGGTCGCCGGGCGTCACCTTGTCCGCGGGAATCTCGAACGGGATCACCAGCGCGGCATTGCGCAGCAGGAACGGATGCTGGCCCAGCGTCGAGACGATCTGGTGGAACTCGATCTGCTTGGCGAAATCCTGTGGCGCCGGCAACGCGGTCCGTGGGTACTTGGGCCAGCGCGCACCATCCTCGTGCGGATCCGTCGGCCCCTGTTTCTTGTAGACATGATCGGCGTCGGCGGGATCGCGTGCCTGCATCGGGCGGTGGTAGACCCGAAGCAGGTCCATCGCCTGCGCCGAGGTGAACCGGTAACCGGGATCGTTGCGCCAGCTCGCCGCTTCGCGATCCGAACGGCCGACCCTGCGCGCGGCCAGCGCTTCGGCCATGCGCTTGCCCAGCGGATCCGGCTCCGCGCGCCTGGAACCCTTGTTGAATCCCTGCATCACCTCATGCAATGCGCTCGCATCCGGCAGCCGGTTCGGCGATGCCGTGGCGATCTCCGTGTAAAGCCGGTCCACGTGCTGCGCCAGTTGCGCCACCGGGTAGGTCAGCACCGCCATGTCGCGCAGATCGTCGAAGGCGTGCGCGCGCACCGGGGTGTCGTCGGGGAACAGCGCCTGCCACGCGGCCTGGAAGCGTTGCGCATCGCCCGGCTGCCATGCGGGTTTCAGTTCGTCGACGAAATCGCCGAGCCGCAGCACGAAGCGACTGTCGGCGACGACCTCGGGCCAGGCCAGCCAGGCCGGGAAATGCTGCAGCGTCGGCGGTTGCACGCCATCGTCGAGTTGCAACCGCGGCGACACCAGCACGTTGACGCGCAGGTGGCTGCCGTCCTCGCTGCAGCCGTTCGGCAGGGCGGTCCAGATCACGCGTTGCGAAAGATTGGCCATGTCCGCGCGCCTCAGGCGTACGCCCGGCAGTATTCCTGCCAGACCGGTTCTTGGGGGATGAAATCGATGAACTTCGGATCCGACTCGGATCCGGCGAACTCGCGCGTGACCTTGACCGTGACCGATGCACTGAAGAACAGCACCTCGACTTCCACCGTCAGCTTGGCTTCGCCGTAGAGCTTGCTGATCGATTTTGGCGAGCCGTCGGGCTTGGTGCCCTGGGTGATGCTTTCGTAGGCCAGCGACAGGTGGAACGTCAGCGAGACCGAGATCAACCCGATGATGCGCAGGCGCCCGCCCATCTCGAGGTAGCCCTCGAACGCGACGCTGTCGGTGGCGAAGTGGAAGTAGAAGCCGGCCTTGACGTAGACGCTGCCCGACGCCACCCCGAGGTCGATCTGGATCGAGGCGCCGAACTCCAGTGCCGCCTCGATCTCGCGCACGCCTTCGGTGTCCACGCACAGCGCGAAGAAGCCGCCGCCACCGAACAGCGACACGGTGAGGTTGAAGGTGTTGTGGCGCTCGGCGAAGTTGAACCGCACGCTCGGGTGTTCGCCGGTGAACGGCAGGTTGAAGCTGGCGCCGAGGTTGATGTTGGACAGCGCCATCACCCCGACCTGCACGTTGGGCAGGCCGAGCGAGAAGCTGGCGGTGATGCCTTGCGGCGTCACCGACAATCCAGGCGGATCGGAGAAGCCGTTGCTCGGGATCAGGTCCTTGAGCGTGTTGACGAATTCCAGCGGCCCGCCGAACGTGACGCCATGTTCGGCATTGAGGTCGACATCGACCTCCGGCTTGTGCCCGGCCTCGCTGTGGAAGCGGAGACGGTCGAACCACAGCACGATCGCACCGAACAGGTTGACCTTGAAGTGCACCAGCTCGCCGTCGACGCGCGTTTCCGGCGGCTGCAGGTTGGTGAAGGCGGTGGTGGTGGCGGTCAGCGTGAAGCGGGTATCGCCGCCGGCACCGGTGATGAACACGTCGCCGAAGGGCTTGACCGACTGCTGCAGGCTGAACTGCGTCTCGATGCGATCGGGCAACTCGCGCGTGCTGAATACCGGTGCGCCGGTCGCGGCGCCTCCCAGCGGTACCTGGCTCAATAGATCCTTGAGCGAGAGGAAGCCGAGCAGCTTGGCATCGGGGAAGAAAGCAACCGGATCGAACGTGCCGCTGCGGAACGTGTCTGCAGCCCCCGAGGCCACGCCGAACCGGCGCGACAATGCGCTGGGCGTGAGATCGGGCGAGGCGATGCCGCCGGCCTTGTCGGTGCCGCTGCCGCCGCCGAATTCCAGCCTGGCCGCATCGACGATCTCGAGGAAGACCTGGCCCGGGTTGTCGGCGAACGCGTTGTCGAGGTAATGCGCGGAGAACCGTGCGTTGACGGGTGCGGCATTGCCGGTGAGGCGCTGGATCGCCGGCACCACGATGCCGGCCTGCTGCAGCGCCGGGAAATAGCGCGGCTGATTGAAGGCGTAGCTGCCGCCTGGCGTTTCGGCCTTGAACAGCAGCGACTGCGTCGGTACGTCGACATCGCTCTCGCCGTCGCCCGCGCCGGGCTGTGCATAGCGGATCGTCGCGCCGGAGGTGTTCGGCCTGCGCCGCGATTCGTTGCCGTCGAGGTTGTAGTGCTGGCCGATCTTGCCGGCGGCGCTGGCGGTGTTCTTGAGTTCGGAGATGAAGATGGCCGGCGTGTCGAAGGGCACGCGCCGTCCGGTGCTGTCGATGCCGATGAACGAGAACTTGAAGTTGGGCGTGGTGGTATTGCCGACGCCCGGATACGCCGGCCAGAACGCCATGCGTTTTTCAAGGTCGCTGGCATAGACCGCCGGCACGCAGTCGCGCGCCTGTCGGCCGGGCGTGTCGAGGTTCGGCGTCACCTGGTTCAGGCATTCGATCGCCACGAACGGC
>Ga0193708_1000263_pt1 | contig 12142 bp, 11 predicted proteins | sample H3c1metaG_FD_160570 | JGI IMG/M metagenome (GOLD analysis project Ga0193708, IMG submission 160570) | Soil microbial communities from a riparian zone of the East river system, Colorado, United States - H3c1 | ecosystem: Environmental > Terrestrial > Soil > Riparian zone | place: USA: East River...
CCGGCCCGGTCATGCGCTTGCAGGTGTAGGAGTAGTTGCCGGTGACGTGCACGGGCGCCGCGCGCTCGGCCTGCTGCATGCGCTTCCACACCGACGGCGTGCCGCGCAGTGTCTCCATCAGGAAGGTCTCATTGTCGCCGCGACGCTGCTTGAGGTACTCCGGAAAGCACACCGCGCCGACGCTCATCACGTCCTCGCGCAGCGGGATCAGCCACATCCAGCCGTGCGCGAAACGCTCGACGGTGATGTTGCCGGCATCGGCGCCCTCGCGCCGCGTCACGCCCTTGAAATGGCTGAAGATCGCGGCGGACTGGTGCAGTGCGTTCTTCTGCTTGAGCTTGAGCTTGCCGCCGAGGAAGGTGTCGCGGCCGCTGGCATCGACCAGGTAGCGCATCCGCACCAGCAGCGCATTGCCGTCGGCGTCATGGGCATGCGCCGTCGTCGGTCGTCCTGCGTCGTCGTGCTCGACGCGTTCGACCGTGACGCGTTCGCGCGCGTCGACACCATGGCTGCGCGCGTGCTGGAACAGCAGCTGGTCGAATTCCTCGCGCTTGACCTGGTAGGCATAGCCGTACTGCGCCGCGATGGCGCGGTCGAAGCGGAACACGTTGGTGTTGTCGGCATCGTCCTGCAAAGGAAAGTCCGCGCCGGGCTTGTGCACGCCGATCGCGCGCACCTGTTCGAGCACACCGAGGCGTTCGAGAATCGGCAGGTTCATGGGCAGCAGCGATTCGCCGATGTGGAAGCGCGGATGCGCGGCCTTCTCCAGCAGGGTCACGCGCCAGCCCTTGCGCGCCAGCAGCGTGGCCGCGGTGCTGCCGGCCGGGCCGCCGCCGATGACCAGGACGTCGGTGTCCAAGCTGGTGGCCGCCGCGGCGTCGGTCGCGACGGGGTCACTGGTTTCGTCGACGGCCGAGGCATGCACAGGGCTGCGGGCGTCCATGTCTGCCGTGGGAGGGTTCGTCATCCTGAATGCGCCAGTGCCTGCCGGATCGGGGTGCGGATGATAGCGCGCAGGGCGTCTACGCCGGTTGCGCAAGGGCGGCCGATGCTGGATCGTTGCAGCTCTTTTTCGCCCGGATTTCCTCGATGTCTTCGCAAACCGCCGCCGAACGTGAACTTGCCGACCTGCTGGTCGACAGCCTGAACCTGGAGGGCGTCGAGGCCGGCGGCATCGATCCGGAAGCGCCGCTGTTCAACACCGGACTGGGCCTGGATTCGATCGACGCGCTGGAACTGGCGCTGGCGATCAGCAAGCGCTACGGCTTCCAGCTGCGCTCGGACAACGACGAGAACCGCCGCATCTTCGCCTCGTTGCGGGCGCTCACCGAGCACGTCGAACAGAACAAGGCGGCGTGACGGCGGCGGCAGGGGGAGCTGCGCCTTGATCCTCGCGCTGGAGCTGGCCTTCGCGGTCGCGTATTCGTTGCTCGCGCACGTCGCGAGCGCGCGCCACGACGACCGCCTCGCCGCCTGGGCGCTGGTCGACCTGGTGCTGCTGTTGTTGATCGCGCCGCTGCTGCGGCGGCGCTGGTGGGCGTGGCTGTCGTTGCCGGTGCTGCTGCTCGCGGTGTTCGCGATCCACCGCGCAGGGCTGGTGGCCGTGCCGATACTGCTGGTGCCGGTGGCGTTCATCGCCTTCATCGCGTGGTGGTTCGCGCGCAGCCTGCAACCGGGGCGGGTGCCCCTGATCACCCGGATCGTGTCGGCCCTCGACGCGCCTGCGGCGCTGGCGCCGGAGCTGGACCGCTACACGCGCAACCTGACCGCGGCATGGGCGTGGTTGCTTGCGGCGCTGGCCGTGGTCAACCTCGCACTGGCGCTGATCGCGGTGCCCGACGGGCTGCTTGCGCGGCTGGGCTGGCAGGCGCCGCTGACGGTTACGCAGACGCAGTGGTCATGGTTCGCCAACCTGCTCAACTACGGAATCATGGGCGGCTTCTTCCTGATCGAGTACCACACGCGCAAGCGGCGTTTTCCGGGGCGCTACAACAGCTTCGTCGATTTCGCGCGGCGCCTGGCCGCGCTCGGGCCGGCGTTCTGGCGGGATTTCCTGAGGTAAGACCCGCGTAGGACCGGATCGGGGGGCCGGTCTACCCGCCGCTCAGCATGCGACGGACAGAATGCCTTCCCGGGTATGCTTTTTCGCGTCATGGACGCAAGCCTCGCATGCAGTTTTCGATCCCAGCCGACCATCCCAGCCTGCCGGGCCATTTCCCGGGACGTCCCATCGTGCCCGGCGTGGTGCTGCTCGACCGCGTGCTCGAAGCGATCGAAAGCCGCCATGGCCCGCTCGGTCCGCTGCGCCTGCCGCAGGTGAAATTCGTGCAGCCGCTGTTGCCGGGCGAGACCGTCTGCATCCATCTCGACGGCGTTGCGCCGCGCTGGCGGTTCCGCGTCCTGCGCGGCGACACCCTGCTGGCCACCGGCGAAGTGGTCGCGGCATGACCAGGCACTGGAAGGAGCGCCCCGAGGGCGGCAGCCGTTTCGCGATCTGGCTGATCCGCGGCATCGCGCGTTACGGCGGCCGCACCGTCGCGCGCCTGTGCCTGTATCCGATCACGTTGTATTTCGTCGTCGTGCGCGGTCCGGAGCGCGCCGCATCGCGCGCCTACCTGGCGCGAGCGCTCGGTCGGCCGGCACGCCTGGCCGATGCGTTCCGGCACGTACACACGTTTGCCTCGACGATCCTCGACCGCGTGTTCCTGCTCGGCGGCCGGCTCAGCAATTTCGACGTCACCGTCAGCGGCCTGGATGCCGTGCACCATGAACTCGACAAGCGCCGCGGCCTGCTCCTGTTCGGCTCGCACCTCGGCAGCTTCGAGGTCCTGCGCGTGCTGGCGCGGCAACGCCCTGACTACGTGATCCGCGTCGTACTCGACAAGGCCCACAACGCGGTGATGACGCAGTTGCTCGATGCGCTGAATCCGGAGATCGCCGCGCGCGTGATCGATGCCGGTCAGGACGGGCCGTCGGTCGCGATGGCGATCAAGCAGGCCACCGACGACGGCGAACTGGTGGCGCTGCTGGTCGATCGCCACCGCCCCGGCGAGCCGTCGCTGCCGGCACCGTTCCTGGGCCGCCTCGCGCCTTTCCCAACCGCGCCCTGGCTGATCGCCTCGGCCCTGAAAGTGCCCGTGGTGCTCGCATTCGGCCTGTACCGCGGCGGCAACCGCTACGACCTCGTGTTCGAAGCGTTCAGCGAAGGTTTCGCCATTCCGCGCCAGCAACGCGCGCAGGCGCTATACGCGCTCATCCAGCGTTATGCCGCGCGCCTCGAACATCATGCGCGCAACGCCCCGTACAACTGGTTCAACTTCTACGATTTCTGGATGCGCGATGACGACGACACGCAAGCGTTGCCCGACGTGGCTGCGATTCCTGATGCTGCTGTGCAGCGTCGCACTGCCGCCATGCACGGTCTCGGCGCAGGCGGGGGCCGATGAGCGTGCCGACAGCGCCTGGGTGCTGCAAAAGCTCGCGCGTCCGGCGCCGATGCGGACCGCGTTCGTCGAGATCCGCGACTCGCCGCTGCTGAAGGCGCCGCTGCGCCTGTCCGGCGAATACCAGCGACCGCGCGACGACACCCTGGTGCGCGAGGTGCGCGCGCCCTATGCCGAGACCACCACGATCCGAGCCGGCCAGGCGACGATCGTGCGCGCCGGCAAGTCGCCGCGCACCTTCTCGCTGTCGCGCGTGCCGGAACTCGCCCGTCTGCAGGCGAGCTTCGGCGCGATGCTGTCCGGCGATCGCGTGGCGCTCGAAAAATATTATCGCGTGGAGACGCAGGGCACGCGCCGTCGATGGACGATGACACTGCTGCCGAAGGACGCGCAGCTCGCCGCCAAGGTGCGCGACATCACGCTGTACGGCCGCGGCGCGGAACTGCGCTGCATCGAGACACGGCCCGCGCGCACGGCCAAGGGCAAGACCGGCGAAATCCAGCGCACGCTGCTCGCGGGCGCTGCGCGTGAAGCCGACAAGGTCACTACCGCCGAAGAGTTGGCGGGGTTGTGTCACGGCGATGCTGCGGGTTGAAGCGAACACTGAAGCGTCATTCCCGCGAAGGCGGGAACCCAGTGCCTTGTCTTGCTGGTGTCAAAGTCGCTGGGTTCCCGCCTTCGCGGGAATGACGACGCGGGTTCTGGTCTTCCTCTGGATAACTTGATGTCGTCATCGAAACGCTTGTTGCTTGCGCTGCTGTGGTTGGCCTTGCTCGCCGTCGGCGGTTGGGCTATTTCGCAGCGACTCGAGTTGAGCGGCGACCTGCGAAAGTTCATGCCGTCAGCCGAAACCCCCGCGCAAAAACTGCTGATCGACGAACTCGGCGAAGGCCCGGGCTCGCGCCTGCTGCTGATCGGCCTGTCCGGCGCCGACGCCGAAACGCTCGCCGCGCAATCGCAAGCCCTTGCCGCAAGACTGTCAGCGGACAAGCAGTTCACGCTAGTCGCCAACGGCGGCGACGCCGGCCTCGATGCCATCCCGGAACGCCTGCGTCCGTACCGCTACCTGCTCTCGCCGACGCTCGACACGCAGGTGTTCGATGAAAAGTTCCTGCGCGAAGAACTCGACGCGCGCGTGCAGGATCTCGGCTCGCCCGCGGCGGCGCTGATCGAGCCGCTGCTGCCGAGCGACCCCACGCTGGAAACGCTCAAAGTCGCCGAAAGCCTGCAACCGGCGAACGCACCGCAACGCCTGCATGGCGTGTGGTTCGACAAGGCGGGCGGGACGGCCTTGCTGGTCGCGCAGACGCAGGCCGCGGGCTTCGATCCGAAGGGACAGCAATTCGCCGTGGAGGCGATCCAGCGCGCGTTCGCCGCAGTGCGCGGCAAGTCGGACAGCAAGATGGTCATGACCGGCCCCGGCGCGTTCTCGGTCGAGATCGGCGGACGCACGCAGCGCGAGGCGCAATGGATCGGCGTGGTCGACAGCATCGGCCTGATCCTGCTGCTGCTCGTCGCCTATCGCAGTTGGCGCACGCCTTTGTTCGGCGTGCTGCCGCTGGCCAGCGCAGGACTGGCGGGACTGGGTGCGGTGGCGCTGATGTTCGACGGCGTGCATGGCATCACCGTCGCGTTCGGCTTCACGCTGATCGGCGTGGTGCAGGATTATCCGATCCATCTGTTCAGCCACCAGCGCGCCGGCGTCTCGCCGTGGGCGAACGCGCGCGCGCTGTGGCCGACGCTCGCGACCGGCGTGGTGGCGACCTGTATCGCCTATGTCACCTTCCTGTTTTCCGGGGTCGACGGACTGAAGCAACTCGCGGTGTTCACGATCGCCGGGCTCGGCATCGCCGCCTTGAGCACGCGCTGGCTGCTGCCGGCGCTGATCGATCCGGCACCGCGCGATCCGGCCGATTCGCCGCGACTGGCAGGACTGTGGTCGCGCATCGCGCAGCTACCGCGGCCGCGCATCGCGCTGGCCGTGGTCGCGGCGATCGCATTGAGCGTCATCGTGTTCGCGCCGGGCGCGTTCTGGCAGAACGACCTGTCGAAACTGACGCCGGTGCCGGAAGACGCCCTGGCGCACGATGCCGTGCTGCGCGGCGAACTCGGCGCGCCCGACGTGCGTTACGTCATCGCCGTGCGCGGCCGCGATGCCGATGCCGCGCTACGCAGTTCCGAACGCCTGCGCCCCCAACTCGATCGCCTCACCGCGGCCGGTGCGATCTCCGGCTATGACCTCGCCGCGCGCTACCTGCCGAGCGCGGCCACGCAACGGGCTCGCCAAGCGAAGTTGCCGCCGCCGGCGACGCTGCGCGCGGCGCTCCACACGGCGGTTGCGGCCACGCCGTTCCGTGCCGATGCCTTCGAGGCCTTCGTCGCCGATGTCGATCGCGCCAGGCACGCGCCCGTGCTGACGCGGCGCGACCTGAAGGGCACGCCGCTGGCGGCCAGCGTCGATGGCCTGCTGGTCGACGGCAAGGACGGTACGACGGCGCTCGTGTCGCTGGCCGGACTGACCGACGTGCAGGCCGTCGCGCGCGTCGCCGCCGGCAACGGTGCGCAACTGCTCGACTTGAAGGAAGCTTCCGAGTCGCTGGTCGCAGCCTATCGCGGCCGCGTGCTCGCGGCGCTGGCAGTCGCTGCGTTGCTGCTGGCCGCGACGGTGTGGATCGCGCTGCGCACTCCGCGCCGCGTGCTGCGCGTGCTGCTGCCGATGGCGCTGACGACGCTGCTGATCCTCGCGATCCTGCGCGGCTGTGGTATCGAGCTGACGCTGTTCCACCTGGTCGCGCTGATCCTCGCCGCCGGCCTCGGCCTCGACTACGCGCTGTTTTTCGACCACGCCGGCGACGACTACGCCGACCAGCTGCGCACGCTGCATGCGCTGATCGTGTGCAGCCTGATGACGCTGCTGGTGTTCAGCCTGCTGGCGCTGTCGTCGATTCCGGTGCTACGTGCGATCGGCAGCACGGTGGCGATCGGCGTGTTCGCCAACTTCGTGCTGGCCCTGCTGGTGTCGCGGCACGACGGCGTAGCGACGGTGTCCGCGAGAGCGAATACGTGATCGCGCGCGAAGCACTCGAGGCGCTGGTGCCGCACAAGGGCGCGATGTGCCTGTGGGACGAAGTCGTCGACTGGGATGCGCAGCGCATCGCGCTGCGCACGCATCGGCACCGCGATCGGTCGCATCCGTTGCGCTCGCACGATCGCCTGCGCGCCGTGCACCTGTGCGAATACGGCGCGCAAGCGATGGCCGTGCACGGCGGCCTGCGCGCGCGCGCAGGCGGCGGCAGCGCGCGGCCCGCGCGCGTCGACGATCTGCCGGGCGCACTCGAATGCGAGGCCGAGGTGCTGGTCGAAGGCGAGGGCAGCCAGCAATACGCATTCCATATCCGTCACGCCGGTCTGCTGCTGGCCGAAGGGCGCGCAGCGGTGATGCTGCAGGCATGACGGCGTGCGCGGCGCGGTGCGCGGTGGTTCCCGACATCCGCTAGCATCGGCCCATGAACCAGCCCACCCGCAAACGCGCCCTCGTCACCGGCGGCAGCGGCGACCTCGGTAGCGCGATCTGCCGCCAGCTTGCCGCCGACGGCCTGCACGTCATCGTCCACGCCAACCGCAACCGCGCACGCGCCGATGCCGTCGTCGATGGCATCCGCAGCCTGGACGGCAGCGCCGAGACGGTCGCGTTCGATGTCGCCGATGGTGCTGCCGCACGTACTACGCTCGACGTACTGCTGGCGGACGGTCCGATCCAGGTCGTGGTCAACAACGCCGGCATCCACGACGACGCGGCGATGGCCGGCATGACTGAATTGCAGTGGAAGCGGGTCATCGACGTGTCCCTGCACGGCTTCTTCCACGTCACGCAGCCGCTGCTGCTGCCGATGGCACGCACGCGCTGGGGCCGCATCATCAGCGTGTCGTCGGTCGCGGCCGTGCTCGGCAATCGCGGCCAGACCAATTACGCGGCGGCGAAGTCGGCGCTGCATGGCGCTTCGAAATCGCTCGCGCGCGAGATGGCCAGCCGCGGCATCACGGTCAATGTGGTTGCGCCCGGCGTGATCGCCGGCGACATGGCGGCGCAGGCGTTCGACGAAAGCCAGATCAAGCAGATCGTGCCTGCCGGCCGCGCCGGGACGCCGGACGAGGTCGCCGCACTGGTGCGGTTTCTGTGCGGTGCCGACGCCGGCTACATCACCGGCCAGGTCATCGGCGTCAATGGCGGCATGGTATGAGGCGGCGGAGCACCGGGGGTCGACCACCCCTCGCATGCGCGCGGCGACATGTGCGTTCATTTACCTGACGAACGTCCAACGTCCATCATCCCCGGCCGACCGCAGGCGCGTACGATCGCTGCATCCGCATGGTCTTTTTGCCGAGGGGGGTTCGCGATGATCCGCATGCTGTCCATCCTGATGTTCACGACGATGCTGGCCGCCTGCGCCAGCGGCCATATCCTCACCGGCACGCCGCGCCCGGCGATCGATCCGTCGCAGGTGCGCGTGTACTTCGCGCCGCCGCCGAACGGTTATGAGGAGATCGCGTTGCTGGAAAGCAACAGCGGCGCGTTCACCTACGGCGAGCAGAACAAGATGAATTCCGTGATCGGCAAGCTGCGCGTCGAGGCGGCCAAGCTCGGCGCCAACGGCGTGCTGTTCCAGGGCACCGAGGACGGTTACGGCGGCAGCGGCATGAGCGTGGGCGCCGGCGGCGGTCGCGTCAGCGGCGGCGGCAACAGCTTCAGCAGCGGCGGGGTCGGCGTGAGCATCAGCCCGCGGCAGAAGTTCGCGCGTGGCGTCGCGGTCTATGTCGCCAATCCGCCACCGGTCGAAGCCGCACCGCCGCCACCACCGCCACCGCGCAACTGACTCGCGGCGCGTGGTGATCGGGGCGAAGTGATCGCTCCCTCTCCCGTTTGCGGGAGAGGGTTGAGGCGCGGCGCTATCAAATCACCGAAGAGGACTTGGCGCTCGCCGCCGCGTCGACGTGGCGTCCTGCGAACAGGATCAGCAAAGGTCCGGTCATCACCGTGGTCAGCAATGCCATCACCAGCAGCATGGTGAACAACTCCGGGCCGATCAGGCCGGCGTCGAGGCCGACCTTCATGACGATCAGCTCCATCAGCCCGCGCGCGTTCATCAGCGAACCGGTGGCCAGGCTCTCGCGCCAGCCATAACCGGCGATGCGCGCACCGGCGGCGCCGCCGGCGACCTTGCCGATCACCGCGGCGGCGATGATCAGCGCCAGCGCACCCAGGCCGGCGGCGCTGAAGGCGTCGGCCGTGGTGTTCAATCCCGCCAGCGCGAAGAAGATCGGCATCAGCAGCACGAGCGCGACGGTTTCGATGCGTTCGACGAGGTACTGCAGCAAGCGGTCGTCGCGCGGCAGGCAGGCGCCGAACAGGAACGCGCCGAACACCGCGTGCAGTCCCAGCCATTCGGTGAGCGCAGCGCAGGCGAGCGCGCCGACCAGAATCGCGGCGAGCAGCATCGGCGACGGCCTGCCGTCGGTCGCATGCTTGCGCAGCCACCAGGCGTACAGCGGCTTGAGCACGCCGAACACGACCACGGCCAACGCCACCAGCCCGAGCGTGGTCTTGGCGAAGCCGACATAGCCCTCGCCCGAGCCGGTCAGCGCGACCACGAACGCCAGCATGATCCATGCGAACACGTCGGCGAGCGCGGCCGAGCTCAATGCCAGTCGGCCGAGCGAGGTCTGGGTCATGCCGCGATCCTTGAGTATGCGCGCCATCACCGGAAACGCGGTGATCGACATCGCCGCCGCCATGAACAGCGCGAAAGGCCAGAATCCGACGCCGGCCGGCGCCAACGCCGGATACAGCGATGGCGAAATGCCGATGCCGAGCGCCATCGGCAACAGCACGCCCAGCGCACCGACCGCACCGGCCGCCTTCAGCTGCGCGCGCATGCCGTCGGGCGCGCGCAGCTCGGCGCCGACGATGAACATGAAAAGCACCAGCCCCAGCGTCGACAGCGACGTCAACGCTGGCAGCGAATCCCTGGCGAACAGCTCGGCATGGAACCCGGGAAACAGCGCACCGAACACGATCGGCCCGAGCACGATGCCCGCCGCCATCTCGCCGATCACCGCTGGTTGGCCGACATATCGCAACAGCCATCCGCAGGCACGCGCGGTGGCAAGGATAATGACCATCTGCAGGAGGAGCGGACTGTGCACGGTGATACCTGGGGACTGACTGCTATCGGAAGGTCGTTCTACGTCGCCGTTCAGCGGACCGAAACCCAGACCAACGGTTCACGCCACCTCGGCGTACCACTGCGCGGCCAGCGATGGCGTCTGCGCGTCGGCCCCCGCCAGCAGTGCATCGAGGCCCTGGTCGCCAATCGCGGGATGCTCCTGGCGCGCACGCAGCAGGATCTCCACGGCCAGCCATTCCATCCGCGCCAGGTTTTCGCCGATGCGCTGCACGAACGCCGCATCGTCCAGCACGTCGACGAGCGCACGGTTCATCTCGTGGAACCAGCCGATGACGTACTGGTCGAGCATGCGTTCGTCGGGCACCAGCGGCGCCGTGTTGCGCTCGCCCCATTCGTGCAGCAGCGCCTGCACCGCGAGGTTCAGGTCGCGCCCACGCATGAATTGCGGGCGCAGCCTGCCGAGCAGCGCGATGTCGGTCAGGCGCCTGCCGAAGAACAGCGGCGCCAGCAGCGCCCAGTAGAAGGTGTAGTCCCAGATCACCTTGACCGGCATCACCTGCGCGTCGCCGAATAGAGGGTATTGGTCCTGGTACAGCGTCAGCGTATTTTCGTAGAACGAGAAGTACAGCTGCTCGTAAACTTGCGCATACGGCGCGAACGACCCACCAGCGCGGTCCTTCGCGATCAGGTCGCAGATGTAGGTGTTGCTGATCGCGATGAAGTCGCTGCCGGGCGAATAGAACGGGTCCAGGAATAACCCAGCTTCGCCAGTCAGCGCCCAGCGGTCGCCGGAGAAGACCTGCTTGCAGCCATAGGAGAAATGGCGCAGGAACAGGAAGTCCTGCAGCTTGTGCTCGGGCTTTTCGAGCGAAGCGGCGACCTGCGGCTGGTGTTCGCGCAGCCAGGCCATCGCCTTGTCGTGCGTGTTCATCGTCTCCAGCGGATGCATCTTCGCGTCGCAGACGATGCCCAGCGAATGCGCGCCGGAGGCCAGCGGGATCAGCCAGAACCAGTAGCCCGGCCCGCACATGTGGTTGGTCGAACGCCACCGGTCCGACGGTGTGCAACGCGCCAGCCACTGCGCGTCGTCGGACCACTGGTTGGGATCGACGAAGCCGTCCACGCGCCACCAGACCGCATTGGCGTCGTGGTCGTTGCCTTGGGCGAGGTCGAGCTGACGCTTGAGCAGGCCGGCGCGGCCGGAGGCATCCACCAGCCAGCGCGCCTCGATGCGCCGCGATTCGCCGGCCTGTTCGAACGAGACGACATGCGACCGATCGCCGTTGAGTTCGATGTCGCGCACGACCGCGCCGTCCTCGAACGCCACGCCCAGCGCGCGCGCCTGTTCGCCGAGGAAGTTTTCGAAACGACCGCGATCGAGCTGCCACGACGGCGTCGGCAGCAGCTCGCTGACGCCGAGTTCGGTGCAACGGTCGATGTCGTTGCGGCCTTCGGAAAAGAAGAAGCGGAAACCGAACTTGCGGATCTGTTCGGTCTCGAGGTGATCGCGGAAGCCGAGCACGTCGGCGAAATAGTGCGCGCCGATCTCGACGGTCGATTCGCCGACCTTGAACGCTGCCTCGCGCACCGGATGGGAACGACGCTCGAGCACGGTGACGCGCGTGGAAGCGTCCTGCTGCTTCAGCTGGATGGCCAGGCTGAGCCCGGCCAGCCCGCCACCGAGCACGACGACATCGGTGGTGGCGACCATGTTCATCCTGTCTGCTGCGCGCGCACGTGTTCGAACACCGTGCCGAACTCGCCGGTCGGATCATCGATCACCGGCGGGTTTGCGCGGATGCTGCGGTACATCGCCGGCACGCCGCCGCGCTTGAGGCAGTGCCAGACGATGTGGCTGGTGATGCGCGAAAAATCGCGCACCGGCTTGAAATGGCTGGCGCGGAACTGCTCGTGCGAATGCACGGTCTTGTAGCGCGACTCGATCGGCACCGACACGCAACGCGTGCCGAGCTGCTGCGCGGCCGAGATCAGGATCTGCGCCTCGAACACGAAGTCCTCGCCGGGGACGTCTTCCAGTCCCGCGACCGCGGCCGGGTAGTAACGCTGGCCGCTCTGGCTGTCGGCGATGCAATAGCCCGTGCCCCAGGCGATGCCCCAGTCGCCGAAGTTGTTGGCGAGGCGGCGATACAGCGGCTGCTGCGCGCGCTTGCGCAGGCGCGCGCCGATGATCACGCATTGCGGGTGGCGGTTGGCGGCAGCGAGCAGGCGCGGGATGTCGTCGGCCGAATGCTGGCCGTCGCCGTCCATCGTCACCACGCCCTTGAAGCCGCGCCGCAACGCCTCGCGGAAACCATCGCGCAGCGACGCGCCCTTGCCCATGCGCCGGGTATGCCGCAGCACCGTGACCGGCAGGTCGGCGACGCGCGCGCAGGTGTCGTCGTCGGAGCCGTCGTCGATCAGGATCACGTGGTCACACTGCGCCAGCGCGCCCTGTACCACGTCGCGGATGCGCAGTGCCTCGTTGAGCGCCGGGATCACGACGGCGACCTGGCT
>Ga0193708_1000267_pt1 | contig 12080 bp, 7 predicted proteins | sample H3c1metaG_FD_160570 | JGI IMG/M metagenome (GOLD analysis project Ga0193708, IMG submission 160570) | Soil microbial communities from a riparian zone of the East river system, Colorado, United States - H3c1 | ecosystem: Environmental > Terrestrial > Soil > Riparian zone | place: USA: East River...
CCGTCCGGTCCACTGGGATGCTGCGCGCGCATGTTCCGCGTTTCCTGCTCGTGCACGCCTGCAACATGGCCGCTTCATTCGCGGCGATGTGGTGCGTCGTCGAGTGGATCGGCGCCGACTATCGCTGGGGCATCGCCGCGACCATGACGCTGGTGCCGGTCCTGGTGTTCGTCGCGCTCGACGCCTGGGTGTTCGGCAGTGGTCGGCGCGGTCGCACACAGCATGGCGGAGGCCGTTGAGGGCCGCCGCGTTTGCGGCGCGAACTCAAGATCATTCCCGAACCGCTATTGCCGTCTCGTCCGCGGCGCGGCTCGTCGCCGCTTCGATCGCACGCAGGCGGCTGTCGACATCGCGGTAGGGCGTGGCGTCGATGATCCGCGACAACGTGTCCCAGACCGATTCCACCGAGAAGCGCCGCTCCACGAACGCCAGTCCCGCTTGCGCCGCCTGCATCCAGGCTTCGTCGTCGCGGATCAGGTCGATCACGTAGCTGGCGGTCATCCCGACATCGTCGGTCACGCGCAGGAAATCTGCATCGGATAAACCCTGGGCACCGACGCTCGTGGTGACGCATGGCACGCCGTAGCGCATCGCTTCCAGGACTTTGCCCTTGAGCCCGGCGCCGAAGCGCAATGGCGCGACGACCACGCGCGCACTGTGATAGAACCCGACCAGGTCGCGTTCCGGCAGGTGCCCGGTGACCAGCACATCCGATCTGCCCAGGCTGACGACGGCATCGGAAGGGTCCGCTCCGACCAGGCAAAGACGATAGGCCGGACAGCTTCGATGGATGATCGGCCACACCTTGCGCGCGAACCACAGGGCACCGTCCTCGTTCGGGGCATGCGCGAATCCGCCGACGAAGAGCACGTTGCGCCTGTCCTGCAGGCCGGTGCCCACTGTCAACGACATCGGCTCGTACGCAAACAACGGAATCGTTTCCGCTTGCGCATCGACGTCATTGTTCCGCAACCATTGCCGCACATGGTCGGTTTCGCCGTCGGCCGGGTAGAGGATCATGTCGGACTTGCGCCAAAGATCTTCCTCGATCAGCCGCGAGTGATGCGCGAAGCCCAACAGGTCGGGATTGGGATCCACCTTGCTCTGGCTGATGTAGCGCAGATGGTGGATGTCGTGGCCGTAGTACAGGACCTTCGCCGCGCTATGCCGCAGCACGGCATCGATGTGTGCCGTAGCGATTACCGGGCGACTGAGCGCCACATAGTCAAGATACCGGCCGTGCTCGGTCATCCATGCCTCGAACGCCGCCTCGTCACCGTGCAAAGCCTCGAATCCATGCGTCCGCATGTTGGATGCGTAGCCCGGGTCGGACTCAGGCGACCAGAACTTGACCACCATTCCCTGCAACTGCATCACCCGCATCAGCTGCCAGATCGCCCGTGAGCCGGCGTCGCGATCCATCCGCGGGGCATAGCGATCGATGACCAGCACGGTCTTCTTCAACTGCGCGCGTTCCCTCGCCAGGAAGGCGTGCGTTCCAGGCGGCAGGTTCTCGCGTTGTAGTGTGTCTCGCCAGACTTCCTCGAACTTGCCGCGATTGCTTTCCTGGAAGGCCTTGATGCCCGATCCCGCGTCCGTCCCGTGCGACACGCCCTCGTGGTGGAACACCTCGGAAGCCGGCTGGAAGTAGGTCTTCAGTCCATGGATTGCGCGCAGGCGGAAAGCGAGGTCGGTGTCCTCGTAGTAGGCCGGCGCATAGCGCTCGTCGAATCCGTTGAGGCTTCGGAACACGTCAGCGCGCAGCAGCAACGACGCGCCGGAGACGTAGTCGACCTCACGCACGAAGTTGTAGGCCGGACTCGCCGGGTCGTCCGTCCTGCCGACATTGCAGGCATCGCCATCCGCCCAGACGATGCCGCCGGCTTCCTGCAGTCTGTGATCGGGGTACAGCAGCTTCGAGCCCACGAGGCCGCAATCGGCGAATTTTTCGAAGACCAGCAGCATCGCCTCGAGCCAGCCCGGCCTGACGATGGTGTCGTTGTTGAGGAAATGGATGTATTCGCCGCGCGCCAGCTCGCGCGCCTGGTTGGCCGATCGCAGGAATCCGAGGTTCTCATCGTTGACGTGGTAGCGCAGTCCCGGAACGCTATGGAAGCGAGCCATCTCTGCTTCGCCCGAACCATCCTCGATCAGGATTACTTCATAGCTCGTCGCGCCGGCGCAGCGGCGGATCGCGCGCAGGCAGGCCAACGTATGTTCGAACTGGCCATAGGCCGCGACCACGATCGACACGACCGGATCGGCGACTTCATCGAACACTAATCCGAAGATAGGCAGCTTGCCGCGATCGGGGCCGGCATCGGGCGGTGCGATCTCGGCAGGCCGTCCCAGCAGCGCGGACAAGCGACGCAAAGGCTTGGTAAATCGCCAGGAACGCGAGGCCAGCAGCGATTCCGATGCCCCACGCCATGTCGCCAACGACACGGCCTGCATCTCGGCCCAGCTGCGCTGCTCCTGCTCCTGCGCCCGGGCGTCGGCGGCTTCGATCTCGGAAACGCTGGCGCGACGCGCCATCTCCTCGGCATGCGCCTGGGCACCCACGCAGGCTGCGTGAAGTTCTCCCAGGGTGCCATTGAGCGCGCTCAACCGAGCGTCGCGTTCGATCAATTCTGCCTCGATGGCGCTGCGCTTGTGCTCGACCCACGCCGCCTCGTCATTGGCCTCCGCCAGCGCGGCCGTGCGCAACGCGTCGCGGTCGCCCTGGAACAGGCAGATGTCGTAGACCTCGTCGACCGGCAGCTCGACGCTGGCACGCGTCGCCATGGTGACGCGGTCGAGGGCGACCACGCGCGCGCGCTGCAGCGGGCTTTCAGGGTCGTTCCGGCTGCGACTTAACCCGATATAGACATCGTCACCGCCGAACGCCAGTCCGCGCGTGTAACCCGGCAACGGATACTCGGCGACCTGCGCAAAATCCCGATAGGCGCGCAGCGTGTACGTCTCGGAGTCGCACAGCCACAGCACGCCATCGTGCGACGTCAACGAATGCGGTTGCGACAGGCCCGTCAGCAGCACCTCGCCCGACACGACATCGATGACATGGCCGGCGCCACGAGTCGCGCCCTTGTAGCCGCGGTGCTGCTCGAATGCGCCGAACCTCGAGCCGAGCAGGCGACCGTCGTGGAAGCAGATGGAATTCAGGTGCGCGGAGTCGTGTTCTCCGGCAAGCGTCCAGCGCTCCACTTCGCGCAAATCCGCGTCGAGCTTCAGCACGGCATTCAATTCCGTGCTGACGACGTAGGTGTCACCGTCTTGCCACGCCACGTCGTGCAGGTCCAGCGGATCGTCCGCGAGCTGCACCGTCTGCAGGGTTCCGCCGTCGAGCCGCCGCAGTCGATTGCTACCGTCGGACTGCCGCGCCAGCAGCAATCCGTGCGGCGTCATCGCGATCCCGGTCGTTTCCACCGTCGATATGCGCTCGATTCCTGCTCCATCGAGCAGGAATACACCACCGCCGTTGGCGCACGAGACGAGCAATGTGTCGCGCAAGCCGTGTTTCACGCGAGCACCCGGATGCGACCGATTCCACGATCACCGATCGAAATGTTGGCCTCGAGATCCGCCAGCCCCTCGGCATGCGTGTTGTCGCCGAGCACGTTCAGCACGATGGAATCGGCGCGGCGGTCGATGGCGATGATCTCACTGCCGGTCTGGTCGAATCGCGACACACCGACGGTGACGAAGTAGTGGCCACGCAACAACGAACAACGCAGGTCGAATTCGGCGATCGCGACCGTGCCAGACTCGCAGGCATACAGCTGGCCGCTGGAAACGAACGTGTTGGAGCTGTAGACCACCGCGCCGGTCACCGTACACACGCGCACGCCGAAAATCAGGCGGTCGAGCGCGTTCGGCAGGCTGTAGCGGACGTACAGCTTGAATGGCGCGCGTGCCGCCACGAGCGGGCCGTAACCATGGCTGCTGGAAATCAGGTAATCGCAGGTCACCGCGCTGCCTTCACCGACCCGCGTCTCGTCGCGGTTGTAGCCCGGGCGCGAGGCGAAGCGATCCATATGTCCGCCGTGGAGGAAGGCGGTGAGTTCGTCGTCGTCGGTATTTTCCTGGGCGAATGCTTCGGCGTCGTTCGCCCCGTCGTCGCCGGTGTCCGGGGAATTATCGCCAAACAAACGTCGCAGGTACTCCTTGACCGCCAGCTTCGCCTCGCCGTCGAACACCAGCTCGCCGCGTTCGAGCAGCACCCCGCGATCGCACAGGCGCAGCATCGAATCGATGGCGTGCGTCACGAACAACAGGGTGCAGCCCTGCTGCCGCATCTGCTCGATGCGCTTGTGGCACTTACGCTGGAAATAGATGTCGCCGACGGACAGGGCCTCGTCGACGATCAGCACGTCCGGATCGGTATGCACGGCCACGGCAAACGCGAGGCGCACAAACATGCCGCTGGAATAAGTCTTGACCTGCTGTTCGATGTGATCGCCGATCTCGGCGAACGCGATGATCTGGTCCATGCGTTCGGCGATCTGGGCAGCGCTCAGGCCGAGCAGGCTGGCGTTGAGCCCGATGTTCTCGCGACCGGTGAACTCCGGGTTGAAACCCGCGCCGAGCTCGAGCAGGGCCGAAATGCGCGCATGGGTCCGGACCACGCCGCTGGAAGGCTGCACGATGCCGGCGATGATCTGCAGCATGGTGGACTTGCCCGACCCGTTCTTGCCAATGATGCCGATGGCTTCGCCGCGCCGCACCTGCAAGCTCACGTTGCGCAGCGCCTGGAACTCGTCTTTCGCCTGCCTGCCGGGCAGCAGCGTGTGCAAAAGCCGCTGGTAGGGCTTGTCGAAGGATGGATACGACTTGCCGACGCCGTCCAGGCTGATGACGACCTCAGAGGACATCGGCGAATCCCTTGCTGGTTGCACGGAACCAGGCATAGGAGAGATAGAGCGCGATGAGGCCCGCCAGCGTGTACTGCGCCAGCCCCCACCAGTCGGGCGCCCTGCCCCACAGCGCGACGTTGCGCACCTGGTCGATGAAGAACGTCAATGGATTGAGGTGGAAGATGGCCTGGTACTTCGGCGGTAGCGTATCGACGGGAACGATGGCCGACGACAGGAAGAACAATGCCGTGACGATCACCGGCGTGGCCTGCTGGATATCGCGCACATACACGCCCAGCGACGCGACCACCCACGTGACGGACACGGTCAGCAGCACCAGTGGCGCGACGACGACCGGCACGAGGAAGATCAGCGGTGAAAATCTGCCGTAGACCAGCGCGCTGAGGACGACGAACACGATCAGGTTCATTGCCATGTGGAACAGGGCGGAAAACACGACCGACCAGGGCAGGACATGCAGCGGAAAGATGACGCGTTTGACATAGTTGGCGTTGTCGATCATCAACCGCGGCGCCCTGGAGAAGCATTCGGCAAAGAAGCCGTGCACGATGATGCCCAGGAACAGCACGATCCCGAATTCGGCGTTGTCCCCCGAAACCTGCTGCCAGCGACTCTTGAAGATCTGGCCGAAGGCGATGCTGTAGATCGCCAGGATCATCAACGGTCCGATCAGTGACCAGAGCATGCCGAAGCTGGCGCCGCGATAGCGACCGAGGACGTCGCGGCGGGTCAACTCGCGCACGAGATTGCGGTGCCGGCCGAAGACGTCGAACGGGCCGATCAGCAGGGCCATGGCGCGATTACGGGGGGCGCGTGCACAACCGTCAGTCATGGCAGGCCGCGAAGTAGTCATCGAAGTCCGGCTCCGTCGGTCCTTGCCTCGGGCCCCGTCGTATGCGGAACCACGGGGCCCGGATGCACGAGCACTGCGCGGCCACTGCGGAGCGATTCCCTCATCGGCAGCCGCGGCGGGATCGCCAACGGGAAATTGTGGCCGTTTACGCCCAGGTTCGGGTTGTAGGCGGGATCCCACAGCAATGACCTGCCCCAGCGCGCCTGCATCTTGGCGACTTCACCATCGAAGCGTTCCTTCTTCTGCGGGCTGTCCTCGTAGCCGCGCGTCGCCGATTCGTAGTGGTAGAGCTCTGCCCAGGGCGTCCAGACATTACGGTAGCCACGTTGGGCGAGGCGCAGGCAGAAATCGATGTCGTTGAAGGCGACCTCGAGCGACTCGTCCAGCCCGCCGACCTCCTCGAACACACTGCGTCGCACCAACAGGCAGGCCGCAGTAACGGCGGTCAGGTTCTGCGTGAGTTGCGCGCGGTGGTGCTGGCCAGGAAATCCGCGCGGCATCGAAACGTAGGCGTGTCCGGCGACGCCGCCCAGGCCGATGATCACGCCGGCATGCTGGATGTGATCGTCCGGGTAGTACAGCATCGCGCCGACCGCACCGTTCTGCGGAAGCATGGCATGGGTCACCATTTCTTCGAGCCAGTCGGCGTGGATCACCTCGATGTCGTTGTTGATCAGGCCCAACACCTCGCCCGTGGCCTGGCGCGCGGCGAAATTGTTGATCCGCGAGTAGTTGAAGTGCGCGTCGTAAGGCAACACGCGAATGTTGCCGCGTGCGGCGATCTTGTCGAAGTAGGCGAGGGTTTCCGGCTCGCTGGACTGGTTGTCGACGATGAGAAGTTCGAGATTGCGGTAACTCGTCACGTCGAGGATGCTTTCGACGCAGCGTTCGAGCAGGTCGACGCGGTCGCGCGTCGGGATGATCAGGCTGACCTTGGGCTCGGCGCTGCCCAGCGAACGCTTCACGCGATAGCCGCCGGTCACGGGCGTGACCTGCGCGTCGGGATGGCCGGTGGCCCGCATATGCTCTTCGAGCGCGCGCTTGCCGGCCTCCTGGGCGTACGACTTTTCGCCGCCGGACAGGGCGGTAGAACCGGCGATGGCGCGCCAGTGGTAGAGAACGTGCGGAACGTGTCCGATTTCACCCGCCTCCAGTCGCGCCACGCAGCGCAGCGCCAAGTCGTAGTCCTGGCTGCCTTCGAAGCCGCGCCTGAAGCCGCCGAGGCTGCGGATGAGCCCGGCCTCGTACACCGTCAGGTGACAGACCATGTTGTGGCTGAGGAACAACTCCGGGTTCCAGTCCGGCTTGAAGTACGGATCGAAACGCACGCCCTGGTCGTCGAGCTTGTCTTCGTCCGAATAGATCAGCTTCAACGTGGGTTGCTCGTTGATCGCCTTCGCCATGAGGTAGAGCGCGTGCGGCGCCAACTCGTCGTCATGGTCGAGCAACGCGATGTAGGCGCCGGTCGCGGCCTGCAGGGCACTGTTGGACGCTTCCGAGATATGGCCGTTGAGCGGACGCGACACCACCGTGATGCGTGGATCGCGCGCGGCGTATTCCGCGAGCACCCGCGCCACGTGCGGCGCCGTCGAAGCGTCGTCGGCGATGCATAGTTGCCAATGCCCGTAGACCTGGGCCAGCACGCTGTCGATGCAACGGCGCAGCCATTCCTCGGGCGTGTTGTAGACCGGCACCAGCACCGAGATCACGGGCTTGTGCGCGAACGAGCGTGCGCGGTCGCGCATCTGACGCAGATCGCCTTCGTTCAACGTATCGAAACGCTGGATCCATGCCTGGTAGTCGAGAGATATGCCGACATGATGCGCTTCATGGAAGCGATACAGCCAGTCACCGAATCCGCGCACGCCGCCGGCGCGGATGGCAGCGACCAGGTCCGACGACACCACGCGCAGCAGCGACGGCTGCGCCGCGATGCGCGAGACCAGGCGGCGCAGCATGAGGCCAGCGGCCGCGAGCTTGCCGATCCGCGTCAAACGCATCGTGCCGATCTGAAAGACGCAAGGCGCGGTGGAGGGATCGAAGCGCAGACGCCGGACGTCATGGTCGAAGCGCACCACCGTTCTCAATGTGGCGTACGGTGTCTCCGGCTTGGGAATCGGCACCCTTGCCTGGTCGCCTGATCCTTGGCCATAGTCGGGATAGAAGCACGGGTTGTCGAGGTAGCCCTCTTCGACGTGCAGTTCCAGCTCCAGCAGATACCAACCGGCATCGAACCGCTCGCCGTCGTGATGTAACACACGAAACTGCGGATCGACGCCGACGGCACTCCAACGCTCGCGGCCATCGACCGCGTGCTCCTGCTCCAGATGGTGAAGAGGGCGCAGCGACAGCGCGATGCGGCCTGGCGGGGCTGCTGGCGTCATCGCACTTTTCCGCTTACGCAAGCGTCACGTGCTCGAGCGGCTGTGGCATTGGATCGCATTTCGTTCACCATCGACACGTGCCTGCCGACGCGGCGGTCCGCCGTCATGCGCCCAGTGCGCGATCGAGATCCGCGCGTAGGTCATCGAGCGCTTCGATTCCCACGCTCAGGCGGACCAGGTTGTCGGCGATCCCGAGCACGGCACGCCTTTCCGGAGGCACTGAGGCATGGGTCATGATCGCGGGGTGGTTGACCAGGCTTTCGACGCCGCCCAGCGATTCGGCCAGCGTGAACAGCTCGGTGCGTTCGCAGAAGCGCTTCGCGGCTTCGGCACCGCCCTTGATCGCGATCGAGACGATGCCGCCGAAGCCGTCCATCTGTCGCCGCGCGAGCGCATGCTGCGGATGCGAGGTGAGCCCGGGATAGATCACCTGCTCGATCGCCGGATGCTTTTGCAGGAATTCGGCCAGCGCGGCGGCGTTGTCGCAGTGGGCCTTCATGCGCAGGTGCAGGGTCTTGAGGCCACGCAGCGCGAGGAAGCTGTCGAAGGGTCCTTGCACCGCACCGACCGAGTTCTGCAGGAACGCGATCTGTTCGGCCAGCTCGCTGTTGTCGCCGACCACCAACATGCCCCCGACCATGTCGGAATGGCCGTTGAGGAACTTGGTCGCCGAATGCATCACGAGATCCGCGCCCTGCTCGAGCGGACGCTGCAGGATCGGCGAGGCAAAGGTGTTGTCGACCGCGACCAGCAGGCCATGGCGATGGGCGATCGCCGCGACCGCCTGCAGGTCGACGATCTTCAGCATCGGGTTGGTCGGGGTCTCGACCCAGAGCAGCTTGCTGTTGGGCCGGATCGCAGCCTCGAGCGCGCTGGCGTCGGTCAGGTCGACGTAGCTGAAATCCAGGCCGGCGCTGCGCCGGCGCACGCGCTCGAACAGGCGATAGCTGCCGCCGTAGAGATCGTCCATCGCGATGACGTGGCTGCCGCTGTCGAACAGGTCGAGCAAGGTCGCCGTAGCCGCGAGACCGGACGCGAACGCGAACCCGCGGCTGCCGCCTTCGAGGCCGGCGACGCAGCGCTCGTAGGCGAAACGGGTCGGATTGTGGGTACGCGAATACTCGAAACCCTGGTGCACGCCCGGACTGGACTGGGCATAGGTCGAGGTCGCGTAGATCGGTGGCATCACCGCGCCTGTGCTGGGATCCGGAGACTGCCCGGCGTGGATGGCCTTGGTGCCCAGCGCCCAATGATCGGCCCCGGTGTGGCCCTTCCCGCCTTCGTTCTTCATGCCCATCGATCCCGTCATTCGGCCGCGGATTCTACCATCCGTCCCAAATCGGCCGCTCCTTACTGAACGCGGCGGCGCAGGTAGTTCAGCAAGTCGATCCGCGTGATCAGGCCCAGGAACTGGTCGCCGTCGACCACGATCGCGACGTGTCCGCGGTCGAACACTGGCAGCAGCGACTCGACCGGGGATTTCACATCGAGGCTGTCGAGCTTGCTGACCATCGCCGTCGACACCGGGTCGCGGAACCGCGCCTCGTCGCCATAGACGTGCAGCAGTACGTCGCTTTCGTCGAGGATGCCGATGATCTTCTCGTCCTCCATCACCGGCAATTGGGAAATCTCGTACAGCTTCATGCGCTGGTACGCGGTGACCAGCAGATCGTTTGGCCCGACCACCACGGTGTCCCGCTGCGAGTACTGGCGCACGATGAGGTCGCGCAGGTCACCGTGCGGTTGGCGCTCGAGAAAACCGTTGTCGAGCATCCAGTAATCGTTGTACATCTTCGACAGGTATTTGTTGCCTGTGTCGCACACGAACATCAGCACTTTCTTCGGTACCGCCTGCGCACGGCAATACTGCAGGGCCGCGTGCAGCAGCGTGCCTGTCGACGATCCACCGAGGATGCCTTCCTGCTCGAGCAACTCGCGCGCAGCCAGAAAGCTTTCCTTGTCGGTCACGGCGTAGGCCTGCTTGACGCGCGTGAAATCCGAGATCGCGGGCAGGAAATCCTCGCCGATGCCTTCCACCATCCAGCTTGCGGACTTCTCGCTCAGCGTGCCCTCGTTGATGTATTCGGCCAGGATCGAGCCGACGGGATCGGCAAGGATCAGTTCCACGTTCGGCGCATGCTCTGCGAAACAGCGCGACAGCCCGGTCATCGTGCCGGAGCTGCCACAGCCGAAGACGATGGCGTCCAGCCCGCCCACTTCGGCCATCTGCCGCAGGATTTCCGGGCCGGTGCCGAACTCGTGCGCGGCGGGATTGTCGGGATTGCCGAACTGGTTGATGAAATAGGCGCCTGGAGTTTCCGTGACGATGCGCGCGGCGAGGTCCTGGTAATAGTCTGGATGCCCCTTGGCCACGTCCGAACGGGTCAGCACCACCTCCGCGCCCATCGCCTTGAGATTGAAGATCTTCTCGCGGCTCATCTTGTCGGGAACCACGAGGATCAACTTGTAGCCCTTCTGCCGCGCCACCAGCGCCAGGCCGATGCCGGTGTTGCCGGCCGTGCCTTCGACCAGCGTCGCCCCCGGCGCGATGTCGCCGCGCTTCTCGGCCGCGTCGATCATGCTCATGCCGATGCGATCCTTGATGGATCCACCGGGGTTCTGGTTCTCGAGCTTGAAGTAGAGCTCGCATACGCCCGTGGCCAGGCGCTGGGACTTGACGATCGGCGTGTCGGCGATCAGTTCGAGGACGGAAGAATGGATCGGCATGCGGAAATCGACGATGACGCCGCGTTGCGCGGCCGCGGTCGAATTATCCGCTGGAACCTCATGCGGACACCACTGATCGCTCGACCGGCCTGCGGCCGCCTTGGCAAGGGAGAGGAGGGGCGAACAGCACGCGGGCGGCGACGGCCGACGAGGATGGCCGGCGCCGCCCGCGACTACGAAGTCATGCCGTCGGCGACGGCATGGATCATCGGGGTCAGTGATGGAGCGTGTCGTAGATCCGGGTGAGGCGATCCTTGGCCGCCAGCTTCTCGCGTTTCATTTGCGCGAGTGTGACATCGTCGACCGGGAGCACGCCGAGTTCGGCGTCGAGCACTTTCTTGTCGAGATCCTTATGGCGCTGGTACAGCTGTCGGAACTCGGGGTTGGCCTGGAACATGGCATCGAGTTCCGCTTGGGGTTGCCCTTCGAACATGGATCCTCCTTCAGCTCAAATGCAAACGCCCCGGCCAGGAGCGGCACGGGGCGTTACGGGGGGGGTTACCGGGGAGAGAAGCAGGGCCGCCTTGCTGCGGATGCCTGTTGCAAGGGCATCCGCACGGTCGCTTCCGGCGGCATGCTCCCTCGCAGTGGCGTTGTCGATCATCGGCTGGGCTCTGCTACCGAACGGCAAAGGCGAAAGTGCGGCCGTTCGGATAACTGACCCTACTCCTCCGATTTCCGGGGAGCAAGCCTCTCCCATGAGGTCGGCTGAAAGCTGAACAACATGGCGGGCAGAGGTCGGCGCAGGCCGGCCCGGCGGATTGCGAAGATCCGCCAAGACATTGATTAAGAAGGACAGACGCCCTCGCTACGGGCCCGCGTTGGGCGCTCAGGGCCTCTTCTTCGGCTTGGGCTTGGCCGGCGTTGCCTGGCCTTCGCCCGACATGAGTTCCGCTTCGCGCCGGGCCAGCTCGGCTTCACGCTGGCGGGCGGCGCGGAGCTTGTTGGCCTGATCCCCGGCCACGTCGTCGAGCACGAGTTCGGCGTCCTGGCGCGCCAATGACTCTTCCTCGGCCGCCAGGCGCAGGCGCTGGGCCTCCTCGGCCTGGATCTGTGCCTGGACGCGCAGACGCTCGGCCTCCTGGCGCGCCCGTTCGGCTTCCTGACGGCTGGACTCGACCAGCAGTTCGCTGCGCTCGCGATCGAGGCGGTCGATCTCGCGCCGCGTCGCTTCGGTGCCTGCGGCGATCTCCGCGATCTCGACGCGGCGCTCGGCAATCTGCAAGGCGGCGTCGCGCTGCC
>Ga0193708_1000268_pt1 | contig 12073 bp, 10 predicted proteins | sample H3c1metaG_FD_160570 | JGI IMG/M metagenome (GOLD analysis project Ga0193708, IMG submission 160570) | Soil microbial communities from a riparian zone of the East river system, Colorado, United States - H3c1 | ecosystem: Environmental > Terrestrial > Soil > Riparian zone | place: USA: East River...
GTGTATACAATTGCTTTTGCTCCTCTTCCAGTTTTCCGATAGCCGATCCAACCATCCTCTTTTCTTCACTCGCTTTTTCTGTGTCCTGCTCGATCAGCGCAATATACGTATCCAGTAAATCATATTCGAGTTTATCCAGGAAGAAGGGAAGTTGTTCCTGAACAAAACTCAAAACAGCAAGATTAGCGCTCAGTTCAGTCAGTCGATGCTTGTTGGTCATTACGGGCTCAAGTAACTCCAGTTGCTTCTCATCTTTCTGTATTGCTTTATGGCTGATCAGTAAATCATTGTAATGTTCATATAGACTTTTGAATTCCTGTTCCGCCTCTGGCTCTTCCAGCATCTGGTGCCTGATGAACTGTGTAAGATCTCCCAACACCTTGATGCCTACCGTTTGGTTAAAAAGCGATAAGGCTTTTTCTTTTAATCCGAACAGTTCACTAAAGCGGGCTGAATAATCTTTAAAGCTGTCATAGAGATCTGTTTTTGGAAATTGCTTTTTTAATTTCTTCTTCCATTCCCCTTTCATATCAAAATGCCCTTCCCCAAAATGTTCTGCGATAGTTAGCTGATATGGTGCGACAATAAATAATTTCTTCAAAGATCCACCACTAAACCAGCGAACCTGCACCAGTGTGATTGTATGAAGTGTCCCGGCATTTTGAAAACAAGCTAGCAACACAGAATATGGATTATCGGATTTATTCCGTAATTGCTCCGTTTTTGATTTCTCCTCCACTTCTGAATAGACTTTCCCGAATTGTCCCCAGAAATAGGAGTTTTCATCCCGCTCTTTTCGAATTTCAGCCCCGGAGGATTGGTTATAAAATCTTTTATTGGCAGGCACCAGCAAGGTAAGCAGTGCATCGATCAGGGTTGTCTTACCACTTCCATTGGCGCCCGTAAGCAAAGAGGTCCTACTGTCGGTCTGCAGGGTATAAACCTTCTTGTGGAAAGTTCCCCAGTTGAAGACCTGCATATAGCGCAGCCTGTAACCGCCTTCTGCATTATTACTGTTGAATAGTGTCGACATGAGTGCTTAGCTTGTTCTTGATTTGCTCCAATTTTTCGTTACTGACCAGTGCTTTGATGATCCTTTTTACTTCATATTGATTATTATCTTTATTGGCGATATCTTCTCTTGTCAGTTTCAGGATACCTACACCTAGCAGGCTGTTAATCGGTCGTGAAAGTTCCTTCCATAGCTTGCTTTTGTTGGTTTGCTCTTTATAAAACAGTTCGATTCCTTCCTTGATATCCTTTTGGGTAAGAAATAATTTGGTTCCTTCATTTTTGATGTCAAACTCTTCGAGCATTTGGCGCAGAATCACGCAGAGCAGTGTAGTCTCATAATTCAAGGTTTGTTTCCTCATTAACCGTGGCAAAGGATCCTCGTCGGTCTCATCCGCTTCGGGCTGTAAGATCCTGGCGAACCCTTCAGTTTCATTGATGACAAGTTCGATTCCGATCTTGGAAAAATATTCCTGAATCGCGGATTGCCAAGCACGCAAATCCCGCCACGCGGTTTTTTCTTCCAAATACACCGGCCCCTGTAACAACTTTATAATTACATGAGCGTATATAGATCTTTTATTGTCTTCCATGTTATTGTGTTTTGGGTTTGGTAAAAAGGATCATCGGCACATTCACTTTTCTTTCCCCGATCCAGACGGGGTCAATTGTTTCTTCCAGGATGATATGATGATTACTGCCAGCAGCAATGGAAAAATAACCGACTACTTCACTCAACCCGTTTTCAAGCCCATAGGTATCTACTATCTCTTTCAATGTTACCTGCACGACCTGTCCTGTTGTTGTCGATGCTTTATTTTCCAGCAAGTTATCAATACGCTGGACCAGCACTTTTTTATCGATAGTAAACTGATCAAAAAGTGATTTAAAATCAACATCAGAGGAAATAAAACCGCCGGCTCCATCAGGAAACTCCATTATTAACAGCTCCTCCTTATCATCACCCAGTTCCCACCTGTCTACGAGATTAATAAAGGGCTCGTCTTCCACTTCTAGGAACGAATCATCTTTGAAGCGGGTGTCTGTAAGCCTGTGAGCGAGATTTCTAATCTCACCAATCAATTCCATTGCCCTTCTTCTTTCCAGCAGGTTTTTTTCTGATAGAACGCGGCTGATCTTTTCACTGAGCTTGCGGTTGGCATCAATTACTTTTTTCCCCGAAGCATGTAAATAACGTTTCAGATTTTTTAAAAACCGATCATCACCGTAATCGATATTTCTTTCCTTGAGTAATTGAAATAACTGATCTGTCAGCGTTGTAAAATTCTGTTGCCTTTTTTCATCCATGAGAAATTCCCAAAAGGCTTTAAAACTTTTGCCCTGGTCTTTCCCTTCTATTTCATCCAGTGCATCCAGTGCAAAAACCAACAGGGAGCCTTTGGCGACATCCTTTTCTGTATATTTTCTTTGAATGTCCTTGCGTATCTGTTCAAAGTTTTGTTCCACTTCCGTAAAGTCTCCCAATAATTCTCTCGCCATTTTATTCAACTCATAAAACCTCTCCTTGATCTCCGTATCCTCATAAACGACGGGGCTTTTTCCGATCTTAAGCGCGGTGATTTCGTTTTCAATTTCCCATTTCTTTTTCTCCAGTTCCTGGATCCTGACCTCGGCATTCTCTGTGTTTTGTTCGATCATCTCCTGCAACCGGAAGAAGATATCTTTAAACCTGCTGTTTGTTCCGACAAATTCCCTGACCTGCAGGTCCGTTATCCATTTCATAACTTTCTGAGTATCGCTGGTCAATTCGTGAAGATCTTCGCCATCATCATTTGGATATTTTCTCAGAAACCCGGCATTGCTCCATTTTTCGATGTACTGCGCTGCCTTCAATGCATTATCATCAAAAAGCGTGTTGGCATCCAACTCTTCATCTTTTTCTTCATATTCCAGATCTTCCAGGTAACTCTCCAGTTTGGTTCTAAGGTCAGTATTACTGATGGTGGTAACATGCGCCTCCTTAAAAACCTTAAAAAAGAAGGATAGTGTAAATGGAGCACTCCGCGACTTTAATAAGATTAGAGGCCGCGCTGTTTTGAACTGCAATGTTAAGTCCTCATAAGTCATTACCAAATGTACCAATTTTGAAGTCTTATACGACCATCTACTTACGAAGCCTTTACTGAGGGTTCTCTTAGTATCTAATTCTTATACCGAAGATTAATACTAATTAATCCAAAAGGGGACAGACACAGGTCGATAATTTGTTTTACCTGTGTCTGTCCCCTAAACTTATAAAAAGCGGAGAGGGTGGGATTCGAACCCACGGACGGAGTTTCCTCCGCCAACGGTTTTGGAGACCGCCGCCTTAAGCCACTCGATGCCACCTCCAATTAGAGATTTCTATTTGGAGATATTCGATATAAAGCCTATTATAAAATAACAAAAAAGAATTAAAAACGAAAAAAATTATCCAAATAAAATGAAAAATTCTTTAAAATCTATTGTTATAGAGATGTCGTCATATTAACCCAGTACCGGGATGTACAATTCAATTTCATAGATTAACAAACTAAGCAGGAAAGATTTTGTGGGCAACAAAGATGTCCTGGACCTTTTTAATGTTCTTATCAATGGCCTCTTTAGAAAGTGGGTTAGGCTCTGTAGCGCAATTTTCCAATTCTGATGAACATCGGTTGCCAATAACCTGACGTCCTTGTTCATGACATTATCGGGCGCCTATTTAGCTATTTTTAAAAATGAACCTATTTCTTTTTGTCTTTCTTCATTCCATTTTTTAATATTTTCAATTAACTCTTTTAGAGCAAGTAAAAGCTCTTTTTTCGCCTCATCGACATTATCAACAGTTAATCGGTAGGGCGTAAGTTCAACTTTTACAAAACTCGATATTTTTTCATGGGTCCCTCCCCATTCATACTTAAAAAAACTTCTGCAAAATACAAAGCCATACTTAGCTTGGTAAAATAGACAATGTAGGCCCCCGCTAACATTTCCAAAAGATTTGGCCTTTAGTTCGATGAAAGCGGGAACAATCAAATAGTCATTGTAGGTGATAGCATAAGAATATTCGGGTTCAGGTTCCCCATGAATCATATCAAACATGGCAGACAGACCGGTTTTCTTTCTATTTTGTTTAATCAACTTTTCAGTGAACAAATTATTTATAGCTTCAAGGTTATTTCTCTGAGCCTTTATGATTATGCTTCTTTCAAGCGCGTGTTCGATTTCGTGCGGAATTTCACTACTTCTTGCCTTAATGTTTATCTCATATTTTTCTTTTAACTCATCCATATTGAAATTCTCAACTTCGCTTTGTAATAATGCTTTTAATTGTTCTTGAATTTTCTGTCTGTTCTCATTGGAGAGGCTGCTCCCCAAATCAAAGCCTGATGTATTATTTTCCATGATTTCTTTTTTTATAACTACTGGTTGTTCCTCATTTTGCTTAGCAGGAATATTTTGAAAAGCAAATGGCTTATAGCCTGTCGACCTCGATTCGCTGCCGGGGATTTGAACTACGTCATTATGATTGCTTATCTTCTTGCGGATGTATTCATCGATAGAGCTCATAGGGAGAAAGCCATCTTCATCATAGAGTTTTTGTTGCCGGATCGCCTCTACAAAGTAATATGTGTAATAACTATTTTTTAATTTATCATTTTGATAGGCCTTTTTATTTTCTTCAGCTGCGAATAGAAAATAGAGTTCTCTCGAATCATTCAATAATTTCCTTTCCATTTTACGGACACTATGTTTAGGTCTTACATAAACATTCTTTCCTGAATGGCAAGCATCAACAATTAAATACAGATTCTTGGCCTTTAAAGGCTCTAAATATGTCAAAACTATTTCTCCAATCCCGATAGAAGTCTCATCCTCAAAATATAACATAGATTTTTCTTCTTCACTATCGTATTCTCCATGCCCTGAGTAATAGAATAACAGCAGATCGGCTCCGGATTGAAATTTCCCCTTTATCACGTCAAAGCACTTTTTGATTTGCTCCTTAACAGGCACTTCGGAATCAGTAATAGTAAAAATATTTTCTGGTTCAAACCTACAGAATTCAACTAGGGAATTCTTCATATCCTCTGCATCCTTAACTGAATACAAAAGAGGATTCTTCTTGTAATTATTCATGCCAATCAAAACAGCATATCTTGTTTCCTTCATTTTGTTTCGGTTGGCGTGAAAGTGTTTGTGAATTGAAAAGTATCATTGCCTCTTTCAAAGCATTTTTCAACGTTTTCTTTACTGTAATAGGTTAAAGGAATACTCGGCAGATCTCTCACTATCGACGCTCGCCTGAACATAATAATGTTATAAATCAGGTTGCTTGCAAGTAAGGTTACTCGGTAATCTCTGGGCGTATCAAAAACTTTTGTATGGTAAGAAAACCCATTATTTTTTAACTCTTGGAAATAGGTCATTGAATTTTTTGCATCAAAACTCGCTACAATCTCCATAGTATCAGCTTTGGCAAATGCGAATTCAGAAAATGCAGGTATTGATCGCAGAGAATGCTTGTAACTGTTATATTCTGCAGTATCATTCAACTCTGTAGCGAGTAGAAACAAGGCATGCTTGAGCGCTTCCAGTGAGGCGCCCAGACCCGGAGGAAATTTTTCTTGTTTAAACCCATAATAAAAGAGGTATTGGCCAAACTCTATCTTTTGTTCTCCAAAATCAACAACTTTAGCAAAAATATCAAGTGCTTTTTCACCCTCTGTCGCAATGGTCCTAATCCGCTCATAATAAAAATTCCTTTTATTGAGGTTCTTAAATAATCCTATATCGTCTACTTTGTCGTTCTCAGGTTGCAGACAAAAATAAAGCGTAAATAAAGTATCTATGGCGTGAAACAGATTTGCCCTCATTTCAATTTTTAGCATTCTTTCATAATCATCTTGTTCAAATCCCCAAATAGGATCAAGAATATCTTCCGCTTTATGAAAGTCTTTGCTTTCAAGCAATTTAAGAAGGCTACAGGCTTTGGCCCTGTGATGGTGCATTTGATAACACTTGTAAAATGTTTGTATTGTTACCATGACTATTACGGATATTAATTTTGTTCTCTTCTTTTCTTTGCAAAGAAGCTTTTTAATTTATCGCTGAGTTTATCATTTATTAAAGCATAAGTAGGTGAGATTTCAAACATGAAATCTAGCGATTGAGCATTCATTCGGATTATTTGGTATTCTTCCTCGTTAAAAACACAATCATACTTTTCTTCAATAAAATACTTCTTTCTGTTTATAGGGTTATTCGGGTCTTCCACAAGCATACAGAAGATTTCACCCTTTTTAGGTTTTGCAGGACGCAGGTAATAAACCTCCATGTGGGGAGTCGATTTGTGGTCATCGGCAAAATGAAATAGGTAAACTATAGTAGTGTCTTCATTAGCCACTATTTTTAAGAAATCCTTAATATAGGGGAGATGAGCACATATATATTTGTCATACAACTTGTGAAAATGCTGAACGAATAGCTTTGTATTGGACCATAACACTTCTTTGTTCCAGGTCTTCCAGGATTCTACACCGTACATTTTATCGTTAAATTGACCTGTTTGATATTGTCTTATTGCCTTTGTAATTCCGTTTTTCTCAAGCCAGTTAATGTAATTCGTAATAAGATCAATATTATACAGGCGGGAAGTAATTGTAACCTTTACTTTAGGTACAAATCCTTCATTCAACTTCTTGATGCTTTCGATTAATTTTTTCTTTCGATTATCAGAAAATTGCCAGCCATGATAGGAATCGATATCTTCATTATGATCAACCACCCAATCTGCAAAATTCTTTCCTGTTGCTACCAGCATAGGTAAAACACTATACAATTTATATTTTAATTCTTTTAGTGCGTACGAATCCAGGTCCACTTCCATATCCAGATAAGCATGATACCGGTCTATAAAACTGATCAGGTACTCATGAGCAATAAAATTATCCTGAATTGGAAAACTGTATTTGCCAGCTACACCCAAAATGTCTGATTCGAGAAGAGAATACGCATAAGACAGCGGGAGATCTCTTATATCATTTCTAGAGTTTAAATTTGCAAGTAACAATACATCTCTTTCATACATTGACCTCATTATATCTTCATAGTCTCCGGGTTTAACTTCTTTCACAAGTGTCTGTTCCTTTCTGAATTCTACCGGGTAAAGCAAGTATTGGATATTTCCATGTTCATACCTTAAAATACCGATTCCGATTTTCCAATAGTCAGGATATAATATCTGCTTCGCTGCTCCAAATTCGATGTCTAGGATATAATTATATGCATCCATAAATCTGTGTATATCCTTTAAGTCAGCAACTGGCAAACGTATTGGCGTTTGTAATTTGGAGTCCAGGTCCGTTACTTTTGCTTCCAGCTGTTTTTTCTGTTCCTTCAGAAAATCATGATTCCATACCTTTTCAAAAACTTCTCTTGCTTTTTGAGTCCATGCAGAAACATATTCTTCATTCACGCCATCAATGCAATTTTCAACAGGTAATGTCAAAGAATAGCTCTCGCCTTTCATCTTCTCAAATACCTCCTCTAACGTGGGTTTGTCTATATGTCTCCAGTAAGCCTTTTTATTATGTCTGTCAACCGCAATAAGTATAGTAGGTAGTGTTGAATTTTGACAATAAACAAAATAGTTACGTTCACATTGAAAACGGGGCGAATTATAATTGGAAGGCGATAAGGTCTTTAGCTGGATATCAATTTTCCCAATAGGCAATTGTTCATTGTCCGTTATATCAAGTATCCCATCCGAATTAGGATATTTATCCATTGTTCGTATTTCACCCTTAATGAAACGGGCATTTAGTAGACTCAGAAGAATATTTTTACTTTCAATTTCAGCTGTAGCAGTAGCGGGATATGCCGCCGGGTTCCCTATTATTCGAATATTTATATTTTCATTCATTTAGTCTACTTAATATTCAAAATTAATGAATTATAATAGGTTTAATGGCTATTAAGAAAGAGTAGTTGTATTGTGTAAGGATGAATTTTGTACCCAAGGTTAGGGGTTAAACTTGTACCCAAAGTAGATAGCCCCCGATTTAAAAATTGGCTTGCGGAGAACGAATAGTAATATTTTTTTAGCCCCAGGGGAAATTTTAATGGCAACCAATATTTTACTGTGACAAGCGTGGGTATCCATGGGTAAGCAAAATTTGGCAAATCGTTTGCGGTATTTCCTGTTTTTAGACTATAGGCTATTCAAAGTCCAAAAGTTCTTTGAGAGAGACATTCAATTCAGAGGCTATTTGATGAAGATAGAAGACAGATGCGTTTATTCGACCCTTTTCTAAGCGATTAAGACTTTGCTTATCCTTATCGCAGCGTAAAGCAAGTTCAGATTGGTTTAAACCAGCCTCTTCCCGTAACCGGGTTACATTTTTACCAACTTTTTTTAAAAGATTCTCTTTTGTCATCAACCTTGCTATTAAGTGCAAGGTTGCCCAATTCGCAAAATTTATAGTAAACGGATCAGTTTACCGATGAAAAACGTATTATTTTTAGGACTCGGATTGTAAGCAAGTTGTAAAACATACTAAACCTTAAACATGAATCTTAAAGCGATCAGCCTATTACCGTTATTAACACTTTTGTTCGTACAACCAAAAGCCCAAACCTATGATGAAGAAACAAGACGATTGGAAGTAGTTAAGAAAATAAGAAGTGCTTACCAGAATAAAGTTTTAACAGCAATTTCATTTGAAGAATGGCAGACCCTGTACAATTGGAAAAATTCCTCGGGTACAGACCTTATTAATTTTGGATTTGGACTCTATTCAAAATTTACCCAATCAGGGAAGCGGTACGGTCTAATAAAACTTCCTAAGGATACAATTACAAAGGCTGTTTTTGAAATTGTCAACGGTGCTTTTAATGGAGGTATAGTCGTAGCAAATAATAATAAATTAGGTATGGTCGATTCTACCGGAAACATTGTTATTCCGACTCAGTATGATGAAGTATTTCCGTTTAACAATGGTCGTGGCTTTGTTATGAAGGACGGGAAATATGCAGCAATTACTTATTCAGGCAAACTTTTAACCTCTTTTTTATTTGACCAGGTGGGAGGCTTTTCAAATGATGCCGCCCTCGTGGTTGTGAATAGAAGGCAAGGATTCATAAATCAGAGTGGGAAATATATTGTACAACCCCAATATAATGACGCAACCTATTTTTTTCATGGATTTGCCAGGATATACTTTGATAAATGGGAGTCAGCGTATAAGGCGGAAGTCTATCAAGGATTAAGAAAGACAAACGTAGATGTTGGATATACTAAAAGCATACCTTTCTTAATTAATAAAAGAGGGGTAAAAGTTTTTAATGGTAAAGATGGCGATAGGTTCTATATTTCTGAGAACTCATACGCAATAATAGGAAGGAACGAATACATTACTGGTGATAAGTATTACTTTGAATCAGTTATTGACACAACTGGTAAAATAATTATCCCCTTTGATAGAAAGCTGAGCGTTTCAGCATTAACTAAGGATTGGATAATTGTTAATAATCCGATTACAGGCTACTTTGGAGTAGTTAATTTTACCGGAAAGGAACTTTTGAAAACAACATTTTATGGTATTGAAGCATTACAATATAATGACGGCAAATTGGGAAAAGTATATTTTGATGATAAGACCTTTTTTTATGTCGATAAGTACTGTGGGTGTATAGAATATGATGGAGTCAAATGTCCTGATAAGGACTAGCTTTATGTCGGCACGTCGTTTGAAAGGGGAATAAAAAATTCCATGGAAAATCAAAAGGCCGATCAAATTATTCAATATTTAAATGCGCTACTTGACCCCGGCCTCTCTCTTCATTCTATCAGCTATATTTTCCATAACATCGCTGAAATATTAACCAGGGAGAATATTAAGGTAAAAATTGTCAAATCCAAACAGTTTTATCTTGACCCGGAACTACATTTCATTTATTTAAAGAAAAGAGCGGCTCTTGAAAATCATGAATTTGATACTGCTGCAAAGTATAGACAAAGGGAGAAGGAATTAATCCTCGAAAAAGGCCAAACCGAGATGGCAATTCTAAGAACTGATCCAGAAATCAGCTTTTTTGAATATTACAAAAACAGCTTTATTGGATATCTGTCAATGGAGAGGGTAAAGGACAGACTAATTATCCATTTGCTTGAGGGATATGATCTTGGTAAGAAAAAATAAGAAGTTCACACATAGCCCTGCCTCTGGCCCGATTTACCACTTGAATATATTTTCCGAATTATTATCTTCCAAGAAAATTGTCATGGAAAATCCATTTGAATTGATCTTAGAAAGATTAAATACTATTGAGAGTTTACTCAGGTCTTCAAAGAAAACTGACCCGGTTTTAAATGCCCCTGTTAATGAAATCTTTAATATGGCACAAGCTGCCGATTACTTAGGCTTGGCCAAATCAACTGTTTACAAAATGACCTCAAGCAGGTTGATCCCTCATTCCAAAGTAAGCAAAAAAATTATTTTTAAGCGAAATGAACTTGAAGAGTGGATTACCAAACACAAAGTCAAAACAAAAGAGGAGATAGAACAAGAAGCGAATGCATACCTCTCAAGAAGAAGGAAATATTAAAGAACCCATTGCAATCGGAAAATCTCACACCTCAATTCATTATTGCCATTTCTAAAAACTAAAAAAGTCCGCCAAAATTTTAATTTGACGGACAAACGCTCCTGCTGTATATAATTCATTTAATTGTCTGTATAGTTTTTTATATTGTTGCTTAAAAAAGCCATTTCAAACATAAAGTCATCTTTGAATTCACCCTTTTGCGTGCTTCAGCCTCATTAATTCCCTTATCTCTAAGGTATAAATAGTTAGTAAATGAGCTATTAAGGAATAGTAAGTAGTGACCCATTTTAATGCTGTAAACCTCGTTAATTTCATCGTGTTTGCTAAATACCTCATGAATAAAGAACCTATCATGATCTGAACTCTCATTGGACATATCGCACAAATCCACTCCCAAAACGACACTGTCAATATATAGCATATCCCCCATTATTTTTTCAATCTCAATAAAAATGTCTTTTTTCCCCTTTTTGGAAATTGAATCATTAATCAATTCGCTAAGTATTGCTAATTGGTCGCCTCCTTTTTTTAAAATCTCCTGAAAGGTATCAATCTCACAATACCACGTGCATATTATTAATTCCCTTGTCTTTTTATCTTCTTGATATCCGCATAATGTACATTTCTTCTTTTTGGCAATATGCACATAGCTTAGAAAAATCTCGTCGATAAAAATAATTTTCGGTTTTGTGTTAAAGTCAATTTCAATTCTTAAATTCTTTTTCATAATAATTAGTTTTTCCTTTTGCCGCATCACAAATCATGCCTATGCCAGAAAGTAAAATGACTTTGGATAGCAGGAAAAAAGAGTTAGGGATGGACATAGTGAGCTTGCACATCGATACGGCTGTTGTAGGCCTTCTGACTGCGGGTACCCCCTTCGAAGCTCGTCCCAGCATGCGAGGGTCAAGCTAACTAGGGCTCTTTAGATGTAACATTAATCTAAGAGATATTCGAAAAATAAAAATGTATAGAAGAATTTTGAATTTTTTTATAAAATAATTTCAGGTGTTGACACAGCTTGAGACAAGCTGTCTTTCTGTGTCAATTGTTTCAAAATACATTTAAAATGGCATGACGCCTAACTGAGAATCCGCCAAGGATAATATCTAAAATACATCTCCAGATCTCTCCGGCCTACCAGCGGGCCTACCCGGCCTCATTTCCAAGTATGAAAAAAGCCCAGAATTTAAGCGGGGCTTACCTTCTGGGCTTTTAGGTTGTGGTGTGGGGCGGGATTGAACCGCCGACACAAGGATTTTCAGTCCTTTGCTCTACCAACTGAGCTACCGCACCGCCTTGAATAACGAATATCGAACAAGGAATGTTGAATGTCGAATTCGGGGAGCAAAAATAAGGGTTTTGGGCAGAATATCATCCCCTAAAGGCAAAAAATAAGCTTAATTACCGTAAACACAGAGGAATTTGATCCGCATCAGTTTTAACTGTTCCCAGTTAAAATTGCTGTCGG
>Ga0193708_1000269_pt1 | contig 12061 bp, 10 predicted proteins | sample H3c1metaG_FD_160570 | JGI IMG/M metagenome (GOLD analysis project Ga0193708, IMG submission 160570) | Soil microbial communities from a riparian zone of the East river system, Colorado, United States - H3c1 | ecosystem: Environmental > Terrestrial > Soil > Riparian zone | place: USA: East River...
GCGCAACCCGTTCGCCTGTCCTTGCGCGCGCTCGGCAGCGAGACGCGCGTGCAGTGGCTGCTCGACGGCCGCTGGATCGGGGAGACGCGCGGACCGCGTCCGTTCCTGCACGATTTCGCCGAAGCAGGCGAACACAGCCTGACGGCGTTGGCCGACAGCGGCGCGTGGACGCGGTTGCGGTTTCGCATCCTCGAGTAGACGTCCTCGAGTGGACGGCCGCGTTATTTGCCGATCCAGCCGTTGAGCAGGTCGGCGAACTCGTCGGCGTGTTCCTCTTCCTGCGCCAGGATGCTTTCGAGGATGCGCTTGGTCGTGGTGTCGCGGTCGCCGATGTAGTTGATCATCTCTCGGTAGCTGTCGATGGCGATGCGTTCGGCGATCAGGTCTTCCTTGACCATGTCGCGCAGGTCCTTGCCTTCCTGGTACTCGGCGTGCGAGCGGCGGGTCAGCGTGTCGGGATTGAGATCGGGCTCGCCGCCGAGCTGGACGATGCGTTCGGCGATCTTGTGCGCATGTTCCTGCTCTTGCTTCGCGTGCTCGAGGAACTCGGCCTTGACCGAGTCCGCGAGCATGCCTGACGCCATAAAGTAGTGCCGCATGTATCGCAGGACACAGACGTATTCGGTGGCGAGGGCGTCGTTGAGCAGTTTGATCACCGTACCCTTGTCAGCCTTGTAGCTTTCAGTGATGGCGCCCTTGTCGATGTCCTTGCGCGCGTTGGCGCGCAGCGTGGCGGTCGGCGTCATGCCGGCGGTCGTTGCTAAGACAGGTAGTTGATCGGCGCTTGGGTTGCGGCTGGCTGGCTTCTTGCTCATGGCTTGCCTCGTGGGAAGGGGCGATCAGGGAATCTGCGACAGCACGTATTCGGCGGAAGACACGCGGAACTCGCCCGGCGCTTCGACGTGCACCTGCCTGACCACGCCGTCCTCGGCGTAGATCGCGAAGCGCTTGGAGCGCGTGCCCATGCCGTAGGCGCTGGCATCCATTTCCAGGCCGAGCGCGCGCGTGAACTCGCCGTTGCCGTCGGCCACCATCTGCAGGCCTTTCGGCACATGCTGGCTTTCGCCCCAGGCCTGCATCACGAACGGGTCGTTCACCGCCATGCACGCGACCTCGATGCCCTTTTCGCGGAATTCGTCGAAGTGCTCGACAAAGCTGGGCAGGTGCCGCTCCGAGCAGGTCGGCGTGAACGCGCCCGGCACGGCGAACAGCACGACTTTCTTGCCATCGAACAACGTGCGGGTGTCGATCGTCTGGACGCCGTCGTTGATGTGCTGCAGCGCAACTTCCGGCAGGCGATCGCCGACTTGGATGGTCATGGGTTGAGTTCTCCTTCAGATGAACAGAGTTTAGACGGCGCCCGCTAAGGCCGCGTCAACGAGACCTTGAAAGCTCCGACGAGGCGCCTATCTGCGGAGCATCGCAGTCCGAGAGGGGCCCGTCGGCAGGCGGTTCCTCCACGACGGATACACTACGGCCTACACGTCCTGCGGGCCGTAGCTTTTTGCTGAGGAAAGTTCGCGATGCAGTTCAAGGATTACTACGAGACGCTGGGCGTGGAACCGAGCGCTGGCGATGCGGAAATCAAGACCGCCTATCGTCGGCTGGCGCGTAAATACCATCCCGACGTCAGCAAGGAGCCCGGCGCGGAAGAGAAGTTCAAGTCGATCAACGAGGCTTACGAGGCCCTGCGAGATCCGCCCAAGCGCAAGGCCTACGACCAGTTGCGTACGCGCGGCTACCGGCCGGGCGACGAAGTGCATGCGCCGCCAGGCGGATTCGGCCAGCAGGGGCAGGGCGGTTTCGACTACGACGAAGTTTTCGCCGGTGGCGGCGCGGGCGGGGGCTTCAGCGACTTCTTCGAGGAACTGTTCGGTCGCCGTCGCGCCGGCGGCTTTGGTCAGCATCCCGGCGCTCAGCCAGGGCGCGGCCCGCAACCGACCCGGGACACGCGCGCCAAGCTGGCGGTGCCGCTGGAGGCGGTGTATCGCGGCGACAGCGTACGCATCGCGCTCGGCGGCAAGACGCTGGACGTGCGCATCCCGAAGGGTGTGCGCGAAGGCCAGGTGATCCGCCTGGCCGGGCAAGGCGAGCGTGGCGGAGACCTGTTGCTCGAGATCGAATACGCCGCGCACCCGAAATTCGAGGTCGATGGCCGCAACATCTTCCACGTGCTGCCTGTCGCGCCGTGGGAAGCCGCGTTGGGTGCCACGATCAGCGTGCCCACGCTGGGCGGATCGGTGGACCTGAAGATCCCGCCGGGCTCGGAAGCCGGTCGCAAGCTGCGCTTGCGCGGACGCGGCTTGCCGGGTGGATCGCTGGTCGGCAAGGACGGCGACCAGATCGTCGAACTCGAGATCCAGGCGCCGACGCCGCACGACCTCAAGCAGCGCGAAGCCTACGAGAAAATTCGCGCGGCTTTTGCCGACGACTGGCGCCGCGAATAGCGCCTGCTGGTCAGGCCGCGGTCAGCGGCGGCGTTTCCGGCGCGCCACCCATCACCTTGATGATGACTTCGGCCAGTTCCGTTTCGCTGAAAGGCTTGGTGAGATAGGCCTTGGCGCCCTGACGCATGCCCCAGACGCGATCGGTATCCTGGTCCTTGGTGGTCACCAGCACCACGGGGATGTGCTTGGTCGTCGGATCGCGCGTGATCGAGCGCGTCGCCTGGAAGCCGTTGAGGTTCGGCATCACCACGTCCATGAGGATCAGTTCCGGCAGCTCGCGCTTGGCGGCCTCGACACCGGCCGCGCCATCCTCGGCGGTCAGCGCCTGGTGGCCGAGTTTCTCGACAATGCGACGGATGCCCATCAATTGCGACGGCGAGTCGTCGACGATCAGGATGCGCGCCATGTACTTGTCCGGTTCGGTTGAGCCCCTGCGCGCAGTGTAGTGTGCCGGCCGCGGATCAGGAAGATACCCGGGCGCCGCCGCCGCGCCGTGGGCGGTTTCGCATCAGTCGATACGCACCAGCGTGCGGCCCAAGGAACCGCCCGCCAGCATGCTCGCGAAGACCTCCGGCAATTCCTGCAGCGTCACCTCGCGCGTGCAGATGCGCTCGAGGTGCGCGGGCTTCCAGTCGCCGCCCAGGCGGCGCCAGACCTCCTCGCGGATGCCACGCGCCGTGCCAGCCGAGGCCACGCCGAGCAGCGACACGCCGCGGATGATGAAGGGCATCACCGTCGCCGGCAGATCGTGGGAGGCGGCCAGTCCGGCGCTGGCGACGTTGCCATAGGGTGCGGTCTGGGCCAGCAGGCTGGCCAGCATTGCGCCGCCGACGCTATCGAGGCCGCCGCCGAAGCGCGTCGACTCCATCGGCCGCGTCGTGGCCAGCGCCTCGCGACCAAGCACCTGGCTCGCGCCGATGGCCCTCAGGTAATCGGCGTGCCCGGTCTTGCCGCTGATCGCATGCACTTCGTAGCCGGCCTTGCTGAAGATGTCGCAGGCCAGCGAGCCGACGCCGCCGGTCGCGCCGGTCACCGCGAGGGGTCCCAGTTCCGGCGTCTGGCGGTTTTCCGACATGCGCAGCAAGGCGAGTGCCGCGGTGAAGCCTGCAGTGCCCAGGATCATGCTGTCGCGCAACGACAATCCGGCCGGCAGCGGAATGGTCCACTGCGCCTCGACACGCGCGTACTCGCCGTAACCGCCGTCGCGCGTTTCGCTGAGCCCGCTGCCGGTGACGAGCACGGCATCGCCTTCCTTGAAGGCCGAATCGCTCGAGGCGATGACGTGCCCGGCGACATCGATGCCGCCGACCAATGGGAACCGGCGCAGGATCTTGCCTTGTCCGGTGCCGGCGAGGGCGTCCTTGAAGTTGACGGAGGAATAGGCGGCCTTGATGACGACTTCGCCTGGATTGAGGTCTTCCAGTGCGATCTTTTCGACGCCGCTGCGGTAGCCATCGGCATCGTTGTGGATGCGGAAGGTCTTGAAGGAGGCGGGCATCGTCATTGTCGTGGCTTCTCGATGGGTGTAGCTGCTACGGGGAAACCTGGTTCCTGCGTACTCTCGACAAGAACTACCGCAACTGACTGCGACGCTTCTCGTCCAGCCATTTGTTGGCGCGCGCGGGCGCGTAGTCGCGCAACCAGGCGAACAGGGCATCGAGGTCATCGCCGTGCCACAGGTCGCGGCGCTGGTCCTCGTGCAGGAAGCGCTCGTCGACCATGCGATCCATCATCGCGATGAGCGGCGCATAGAAGCTGTCGACATCGAGGAAGGCGCAGGGCTTGTCGCCGAGCCCGAGTTGGCGCCAGGTCAGCATCTCGAACATCTCGTCGAGCGTGCCGAAGCCACCGGGCAGGGCGACGAAGGCATCGGCGAGATCGAACATGCGCGCCTTGCGCTCGTGCATCGAGCCGACGATCTCGAGTTTGGTAACACCCCGATGCGCGACTTCCCAGTCGACCAGTTGCTGCGGGATTACGCCGACCACCTCGCCGCCGGCGGCGAGCACGGCGTCGGCGACAATACCCATCAAGCCGACGTTGCCGCCGCCGTAGACCAGCGTCAGCTTCTCCTGCGCCAGCCGCGTACCGAGCGCCATCGCGCGCTCGCTGTAGGCGGGTTTGCTGCCGGCGTTGGAGCCGCAATAGACGCAGATTGATTTCATGCGAGGTCCGCTTTTAGCTCCTTCCCCCGCTCGCGGGGGAAGGCTGGGATGGGGGCGCGCCGGAGCCGAAGTGTTGTGACGCGATGCGATTTCGAATGGGAGAAACACATCATGCCGCTCGACATCTTGTCGTGGCGATAGGTTGGCCGGCTCCGGTTGCCCCCTCCCTAACCCTCCCCCGCAAGCGGAGGAGGGAACAAAGATCAATTCACCTTGTGGATCGCGCGCTTGTCCACCGCCATCGCGGCGTCGTGGACTGCCTCGGACAGCGTCGGATGCGCGTGGCAGATGCGCGCGAGGTCGTCGGCGGATCCATTGAATTCCATCGCCAGCACGCCCTCGTGCACCAGTTCGGACACGCCGACGCCGACCAGGTGCAGGCCGAGCACGCGGTCGGTCTCCGCATGCGCGATCACCTTGACGAAGCCCGCCGGTTCGCCCATCGCCACGGCGCGACCGAGCGCTGCGAACGGGAAGCTGCCGGTCTTGTACGGCGTACCGTCGGCCTTGAGTTCCTGTTCGGTCTTGCCGACCCAGGCGATTTCCGGCTCGGTGTAGATGACCCACGGCACGGTGTCGAGGTTGACGTGGCCGGGCAGGCCGGCGATCAGTTCCGCCACGGCGATGCCTTCCTCGAATCCTTTGTGCGCGAGCATCGGGCCGCGCACGCAGTCGCCGACCGCCCACACGCCGTCGACGCCGGTGTGGCAATGCTCGTCCACTTCGATCTGGCCGCGATCGGTGAGCTTGACGCCGGTGCCTTCGGCCAGCAGGCCCTTGGACGCGGCCTTGCGACCGACAGCGACGAGCAGCTTGTCGACGACGAGCGTCTTCTCGCCTTCGCCGTCGGCGTAGGTGACGTGGACTTCCTTGTTCTTCTTCGCATCCGTCTTGATCTCGGCCTTGCTGACCTTGGCACCAAGCTTGATCTCGAGACCCTGCTTCTTGAATTCCCGTGCAGCGGTCTTGGCCACTTCGGCGTCGGCCGCGGCGAGGAAATCGGGCAGCGCTTCGAGGATCGTGACTTCGGCGCCGAGGCGCTTCCAGACGCTGCCAAGCTCCAAGCCGATCACGCCGGCGCCGATCACGCCCAGGCGTTTTGGCACGGCGGTGAAATCGAGCGCGCCGACATTGTCGACGATCGCGTCGCCATCGAACTTCGCGAATGGCAATTCGATCGAGTCCGAGCCGGCCGCGAGCACGACGTTGGTGCCCTTGAGTTCGATCTCCGAGCCGTCGTGCTGCTTGACCTTGACAATGTTGCCCGGGTGCAGCGTCGCGAAGCCGTAGTACGGCGTGATCTTGTTGGCCTTGAACAGCAGACCGATGCCGCCGGTGAACTGCTTCACGATCTTGTCCTTGCGGCCGATCATCGTGCCGATGTCGATGCTGGCGTCCTTGGTGGTGATGCCGTGGTCGCCGAACAGGTGTTGCAGGTTCCAGAACTGGCGCGAGGAATCCAGCAGCGCCTTCGACGGAATGCAGCCCACGCGCAGGCAGGTGCCGCCGAGGGCGGGCTTGCCGTCCTTGCCGAGCGCAGCGTCGATGCAGGCGGTCTTCATGCCCAGTTGCGCGGCGCGGATCGCGGCGTGGTAGCCGGCCGGGCCGGCACCGATGACGACGACGTCGAAGTTCTCAGACATTCTGGTAATTCCTCGAATTGGAGCGGGTCAGGGATGAGAAACGAGAGATGAGAAATGAGAAACGAGTGAAAAGGGCCGTCACAAAGCCCTTACTATTTCCTCGTTCCTCTCCACTCGTTCCTCGCCCTCACATCCCGAGCAGCATCCGGCTCGGATTCTCGAGCTGGTTCTTGATGTCGACCAGGAACAGCACTGCATCCTTGCCGTCGATGATGCGATGGTCGTAGGACAGCGCGATGTACATCATCGGCGCGGCGACGACGGCGCCACCTTCGACGATCGCGCGTTCCTTGATCGCATGCATGCCGAGAATGGCGCTCTGCGGCGGGTTGACGATCGGCGTCGACATCAGCGAGCCGAAGGTGCCGCCGTTGGTGATGGTGAACGTGCCGCCCTGAAGGTCCTCCAGGGCCAGCTTGCCGTCGCGCGCCTTCTTCGCGTACTCGGCGATCTGTTTCTCGATGTCGGCGAAACTCATGCGCTCGACATTGCGCAGCACCGGCGTTACCAGACCCCGGTCGGTCGACACCGCAATCGAGATATCCGCATAGCCGTGATAGATCACATCGTTGCCGTCGACCGAGGCATTGACAGGCGGATGCCGCTGCAGCGCGTTGGCCGCCGCCTTGGCGAAGAAGCTCATGAAACCGAGCTTGATGCCGTTGGCCTTTTCGAACGATTCGCCGAGTTCCTTGCGCATCGCCATGACCTTGCCGAGGTTGACCTCGTTGAACGAAGTCAGCATCGCGATCGAATTCTTGGATTGCATGAGGCGTTCGGCGATGCGCGCGCGGATGCGCGTCATCGGCACGCGCTCTTCCGGACGTGCGCCGCCCGACACGCCGGCGGTCTTGCCGCTGGCGTAGTTGACGATGTCTTCCTTGGTCACCGCACCCTTGCGGCCGGTGCCCTCGACCAGCGCGGGATCGACGCCTTCCTTGGCGGCGGTGAAGCGCGCGCCGGGCGGCAGGTCGCCGCCAGTCGCGACCGGTGCCGGCTTGGTGCTTGCCGGAGCGGCGGCTTCAGCCTTGGCCGCTTCGGCCTTCGGCTGCACTTCCTGCGCGCCGGCGGCGGGCGCCGCTTCCTTTGCCGGAGCTGTAGTTGCGGGGGCGGCGGCGCCCTCGTCGATCACCGCGATGACCTGCTGGCTGGTGACAGTCGCGCCCTCGGCGAACTTGATCTCCTTGAGCACGCCATCGACGGTCGACGGTACTTCCAGCACCACCTTGTCCGTTTCCAGGTCGACCAGGTTCTCGTCGCGCTTGACCGCTTCGCCGGCTTTCTTGTGCCACGTCGCGATGGTCGCGTCGGAGACGGATTCGGGAAGAACCGGGACTTTGATTTCAGTGGCCATCGTGGAGCTTCCTGTAAAAGTTTGTCATTCCGAACTGCGCCCGGAATGACGGATCGAAAAATCACTCGGCCGCGGGCTTGCCGACCAACGCGTTGACGAGTGCATCGGCGACGATTTGCTGCTGCTCGGCGACGTGGTCGTTGAAGTGGCCGACCGCCGGCGCCGGGGAACGCGCGCGACCGGTGTAATGCAACGCCTGTTTCGGCTGCAGGCAGGCCAGCAGGTGGTGCTGGATCTGGTACCACGCGCCCTGGTTCTGCGGTTCTTCCTGGCACCAGACGACATCGGTGGCCTTGGCGTAGTGCTTGAGTTCGGCAGCCAATCGCGCGCGCGGGAACGGATACAGCTGCTCGATGCGCAACAACGCGACATTCTTCAGGCCGCGCTTTTGCGCTTCGTCGAGCAGGTCGTAATAGACCTTGCCCGAACAAGCCACCACGCGCTTGACCGACTTGGCATCGGCATTGGCATCTGGAATCAGGTGCTGGAATTCGCCGTTGGCCAGTTCGTCGAGCGACGACACCGCCAGCTTGTGGCGCAACAGGGACTTCGGCGTCATCACCACCAGCGGCTTGCGCGTCTTCATGCGCATCTGCCGGCGGATCATGTGGAAAGCCTGCGCCGGCGTGGTCGGCACGCAGACCAGCATGTTCTCGAGCGCGCACAGCTGCAGGAAGCGTTCGAGGCGCGCGGAACTGTGTTCCGGGCCCTGGCCCTCGTAGCCGTGCGGTAGTAGCAACACCAGGCCGCAAAGGCGCTGCCATTTGGCCTCGCCCGACGACAGGAACTGGTCGATGACCACCTGCGCGCCGTTGGCGAAGTCGCCGAACTGCGCTTCCCAGATGTCGAGCGTGCCCGGGTCGGCCGTCGAATAGCCGTACTCGAACGCCATCACCGCTTCTTCGCTGAGCAGCGAGTCGATGATGGTCGCGTCCTCGGCGTTCTTCACCAGTTGCCGCAGCGGCAGGTAGGACTGGTCGGTCTTCTGGTCATGCAGCACCGCATGGCGGTGGAAGAACGTGCCACGCGCGCTGTCCTGGCCTACCAGGCGCAGCTTGCTGCCTTCGTCGAGCACCGTGGCGTAGGCGAGGTTCTCGGCGAAACCCCAGTCGCCCGGCAGCTCGCCGGCGACCATCTTGCGGCGGTCGTCATAGATCTTGGCCACGCGCGGATGCAGGACGAAGCCGTCGGGAATCGTGTTGATCGCCTTGGCCAGTGCGTCGAGCTTGTCGCGCGCGACCTTGGTATCGACCGGATCGCTGAGCTTGCCCGACAGGTAGTTCGACCAGTCGATGGTGAACGCATCGGGCTTGACGGTCGCCAGTTCGGTGGTCACTTCGCCGGCATCGAGCTTGTCGCGATAGTGGTCGACCACGGCCTGCGCTTCGCCTTCCTTGAGCGTGCCTTCCGCGACCAGGCGCGTGGCGTAGAGCTCACGCGGTGTCTTGTGCGCGCGGATGACCTGGTACATCAGCGGTTGTGTCGCGGCCGGTTCGTCGGCCTCGTTATGGCCGTGGCGGCGGTAGCAGACCAGGTCGATCACCACGTCCTTGCCGAAGCGCTGGCGGAAGTTGAAGGCCAGTTCGGCGCAGAACACCACGGCCTCCGGATCGTCGCCATTCACGTGCAGCACCGGCGCGCCGACCATCTTGGCGACGTCAGTGCAGTACAGCGTGCTGCGTGCGTCCTGGCGGTCGCTGATGGTGAAGCCGACCTGGTTGTTGATGACGATGTGGACGGTGCCGCCGACTGCGAACCCACGCGCCTGCGACATCTGCAGCAGTTCCATGACCACGCCCTGGCCGGCGAACGCGGCATCGCCGTGCAGCAGCACCGGCAGCACCTGCCTGCGTTCCTTGTCGCCGCGGCGGTGCTGGCGCGAGCGCACGCTGCCGGCGACCACCGGGTCGACGATCTCCAGGTGCGACGGATTGAACGCCAGCGCTACGTGCACGGGGCCGCCCGGCGTCTGCACGTCGGCACTGAAGCCCATGTGGTACTTGACGTCGCCGGTATGCGCGCGGTCGATGTCCTCGGCATGTTCGAACTTGCCTTCGAACTCGTCGAACAGCTTGCGCGGCGACTTGCCGAGCGTGTTGATCAGCACGTTGAGGCGGCCGCGATGGGCCATGCCGACCACGATGTCCTTGACGCCGTCGCTGCCGGCGCGGCGCACCATGTCGTCGAGCAGGGGAACCAGCGCGTCGCCGCCTTCGAGCGAGAAACGCTTCTGGCCGACGTACTTGGTGTGCAGGTAGCGCTCGAGACCTTCGGCGGCGGTCAGGCGCTCGAGGATCCGGCGCTTGTCGTCGTCGCTGCGGTTGAAGCGGCCGCCGGCGGTTTCCAGATGCTCGTACATCCAGCGCCGCTGCTCGGCGTCGGTGATGTGCATGAACTCGGCGCCGATCGGGCCGGTGTAGGTCGCCTTGAGCAGGGCCAGCAGGTCGCGCAGCTTCATGCGCTCGTTTCCGCCGACGCCACCGCTGCCGAATTCGGTGTCGAGGTCGCCTTCGGAGAGACGGTGGAAACCGAGTGTCAGGTCGGGGGCCTCGTTCTTCTCGAGTAACCCGAGTGGATCGAGGTCTGCGGCCAGGTGTCCGCGCGAGCGGTAGGCGATGATCAGTTTGCCGATCGCGAAGTCGCGCTCGTCGCCGCCCTTGCCGGCGGTCGGCGCGACGATCACGCCACGTGCGGCCTCGCGACCGGCAGCCAAGATCGCGTCGATGACGGCGGAGTGGGGGACGTCGCCGGCCTCGCGGCCCTTGAAGCCGTCGAACCAGGCCTTCCATTTCGGATCGACGCTGTCCGGCGAGACCAGGTATTGCTCGTACAGGTCCTCGATGTAGGCGGCGTTGGCGCCGAGCTGGGAGGACTGCGCAAACTGCTTCAGGAGACTGTCCACTCGGGTACCGAAAGCCTCGAAGATGGGGGCAAGCGACTGATCCGACTGGACTTTCGATGTCCTGACGAACGGCGCGCGAAAGAGCCCGAATTATAGCCGGAGGTCATGCCGCAGCGCATCATGGACCAACGTCGTCCTTAGCTTTGCGCTCCCTCCTGTGAAGGGATGGGGTCTATGTCCCGGACCGCAAGAGAGGAGACAAGAGCAAACCGGCCATCTCTTTTTTAAAATGAGGCGATAGAAGGAAATCAGACGTCGCGCCGCGCGAACTCGCAAATCCCTCAGATACCCAGCGCCCGGTACTCGCTCACCGGCCTTGCACGCTCCCACACCGGGCGGAAGGCCTCGATCAGCTGCCGCGCACGACCACCGCCGTCGAGGTCCGCCTCGCCATCGAAGCGATGGCCCAGTCCGCGGAAGTAATAGCCGCCTGCGTCATTGGCGATGAAGGCTGAGGGGTAGTCGCGATCGACCGGATCGCCGACCTCGCGGAACAGGAACACGCTCGGCAGGCGCTGCGCAAGCGCGATCAGCGGCGCATGTGCGCTCTGCGGAGCTTCGATGTCCTGCAGCAGGATGCGGACCTCGCCGCCATGCCCGGCCACGGCAAGCCGGCGCAGCGCCTCCACGACTTCGTGCGCGTCGAGCAGGCCGGGGTCGAGTTCACGGCTGTAGATCCACAGGCTGCGACGCGCGCGGCCCGCCAGTGCCGCGGTGATCGCGACGGCGGCATCGCGCGTCTCGATCTCGGTCGCACCCTCGAGCTGGCGGCGCATCGCCTGGTGCTCGATGCCGGCCTCATGGAAGCGCGCGCCGTAAGGCACGAAGCCATGCCGCGCGTAGAAGCCAAAAGCCGAGACCTGGGCATTCAGTGCCAGCTCGCGCCAGCCACGTTGCCGCGCCAGCTCGACCAGCGCCGCCAGCAGGGCATCGCCGACACCGCGTCCGCGCCAGTCCGGCAGCACGGCCATGCGGCCGATCTTGTGTTCGGGCGTGAGCCGGCCGGTACCGATCGGCAGTCCGCCGGCATCGCGCGCGATGACATGCAGGCACAGCGGATCGAGCGCGTCCCATTCTTCCTCGATCGGGACGTTCTGCTCCTGCACGAAGACGGTTTGGCGCACCGCGCGCAGGTCGGCGAGGCCTTGCTCGTAGTCGATCGGTTCGACACGGAAGGCTGGGTTCGCGGTATTCATGCGTCCTCCTCGTCGGGCAAGGCGAGTCGATAGTGTCCTTCTTCCAGCAGCGCGAACACGACATCGCGGCCGGCCTCGGACAGGGCTGCGTAGGCCTTGCCATCGACAACATCGGCTGCAGCCACGCGCTGTGCATCGCGAAGCGGCATGGCGTGATCCTGGCCGGCCGCATACAGACGCGCGCCGCGCGCGGCCTTGCGCCAGGCCATCCGCGTCCACGGATGACGCTGCAGCGTGGCGCCATGCTGCAGGTCCCATTCGATCTCGATGCGCGAGCGTCCGTCGCCGCCCGGCATCGCCGCGCCCGCGCTGCGGTACAGCGTGATGAAGCGGCCGAACCAGTCGCCGAGCCTG
>Ga0193708_1000270_pt1 | contig 12024 bp, 11 predicted proteins | sample H3c1metaG_FD_160570 | JGI IMG/M metagenome (GOLD analysis project Ga0193708, IMG submission 160570) | Soil microbial communities from a riparian zone of the East river system, Colorado, United States - H3c1 | ecosystem: Environmental > Terrestrial > Soil > Riparian zone | place: USA: East River...
TCACAGATTCCCCACGCAACGATTGAAATCCGGCACGGACGGATGTAAAGCTGACCCAAGGACACCTGCCGTCACCGGATGGACGGCAGAAGGGAGCACAGGGATGGCATTGGGGAAGGACCGCGTCGCAATTCGACGGCTTGCCGATCGGCAACGCCGTTTCCCGGTTCGAACGATGGCATCGCCCGCTTCGACCGGGTTGCCGATGCATGCCCGTGTGTCCTGTCGCAGGTCGTTGCCGACGACGGACCTGCCAGTACGAAACCCGACGGGGACTGACGCACGATGAATTCGATCCACCTCAAGGCGGGGCTGGCCATCGCCTTGCTGTTGTTGGCCACGCTTGCGGGGCTGTATCTCTCCGGCTTCCTGACGTTGCTGTTCCTGAAGCTCGACAGCGGCGGCATGAAGTGGTGGGTCTACATTGACTACCTGCGTACCATCGATGTGCCGCAGGTCCGTCCCTACGCCGGCAGGATCAAGGCGGCAGGCGCCATCGGCTTTGGCACTCCGCTGCTGGCGTATGCCGCGCTGCTGGTACTGATCGTCAAGCCCCGGCAGAAGTCGCTGCACGGCGATGCGCGCTTCGCCGGCACCGGCGACCTGTCCAGGCACGACATGTTCAAGGAGACCCCGAAGAGCATCGTCGTCGGCAGGTTCGGCGGCAGGCTCGTACGCCTGCCCGGACAGCAGCACGTCATCCTTGCCGCGCCCAGCCGCAGCGGCAAGGGCATCGGCGTGGTGATCCCCAACCTGCTGACCTACAGCGATTCGATGGTCGTGCTCGACATCAAGGGCGAGAACTACGAGATCACGTCGGGCTGGCGCGCAAGCCAGGGCCAGGAAATCTACCGCTTCGATCCCTTCAGCGAGAACACGCATCGCTGGAATCCGCTGCACAACATCTCGCGCGATCCCAAGTACCTGATCTCCGACGTCCAGGCCATCGCCGAGAAGCTCTACCCGGACGGCGCCGACCAGGACAAGTTCTGGATCTCGCAATCCAGGAATGCCTTCACCGCCTTCACGCTCTACCTGTTCGACAACTACGCGGACATGGAGAAGATGGGATTCCCCCAGGATTTCATGACGTGGCCGACCCTGGGCCAGATCTTCACGCTGTCCTCGGGTGACGGTTCCGACCTGAAGCAGTACATCCTCGCCAAGCTGGCAAGCCGCGATTTCCTCGGCAGTCGCACGAAAACCGCATTTGCGGGCCTGACCTCACAGGCGGAAGAAACCTTCGCCTCGATCATGGGCTCGTTCAAGCAGCCGCTCAACAAATGGATCAGCCCGATCCTCGATGCCGCCACCAGCGACAGCGATTTCCGGCTCAGCGATGTGCGCAAGCGCAAGATGACCGTCTACGTCACGATCTCCCCGAACAAGCTCGCCGAGGCCAGGCAGATCCTCAACCTGTTCTTCGCCGAACTGGTCGGCGTCAACACGGGGCAGGGCCAGCTGCCGCAGAACGATCCCGGGTTGAAGTACCAGTGCCTGCTGCTGATGGACGAGTTCACCGCCGCCGGCCGGGTGGACATCATCGCCTCGACCATCGGCCACACCGCCGGCTACAACATCCGCAAGCTCATCGTCATCCAGAGCATGTCCCAGCTCGACGCCACCTACGGCAAGGAAGAGGCGCGAACCCTGATGACCAACTGCGCGCTGCAGATCGTATACGCCCCGCGGGAACAGCGCGACGCCAACGACTACTCGGAGATGCTGGGCTACACCACCCTGCGCAAGCGCAACCACAGCCGCTCGCACGGGCGCGAAGGCAACGTCACGATCAGCGAAGCGGAAGAGCGCCGCGCACTGATGCTGCCGCAGGAACTGAAGGCGATGGGCAACGACACCGAGATTATCTTCTATGAGGGAATCGGCTCGCCGGTGAAATGCAGCAAGATCAGGTATTACGAGGACAGGTTCTTCAAGGACAGGTTGCTGAAGCCGGTGAAGTTGCCGAAGTTGATCATGTAGAACTGGGCAACACGGGAAATTCTTAACATTTATCCAGGAGTTGAAAAAGTGCTACGAAATGCCCTCGTGTTCGTGCTGTGCGGTCTGTCGGCAGCTTGCGGTGCGAGCAGCACTGCGACCGAAAACCAAAGTTCTGCTCCAGTTTCGAGCAAGCCTGTACATCCTCCTGCTCAAGAAGCGGATGCCTCGCCCCAATCGACGTCAATCGAAGATGCTGCAAAGAACGAAAGCGCGTTGTCCAAGCAATGTGGCGGCGCGGAGATGACCCTAAGTTGCGATGGTGTAAATGCCGAGTGCACGCAAACTTCGTTGAAGCTGAGTGGTGTGAATGGAAAGATCAGGGAAATCATCAGCCCCAAGGAGCTGGAAAATTACACGGGCGTCGGCTTGGGATGCGTCATTGCCAAGAATAATACTCACTACTTTGTAGTGCAGTATGGCGAACTGCCGTATGGCTGCGAATTTTGCGAATGGTTTCACCTCTACGATACGCAGGGCCGACAACTTACGCGCAGCACCCCGCCGATTTTGATAGACGACACGCTGCCCGCAGGAAAGCGGCAGATACCGAACAATCAAGAATTCGATAAGTTGAGCAAGGAATTAGGCCTGGACAAGCCACAGATGGAATTTCTGAATTGATTGAAATTCAGAGGGGATATGCGTCCCAGTCAATATAAGGAGAAGGAAGGTGGCAGGTGACGAAATCTACGAGTCGATGATCCAGAGTCGCGGTGCGGCATATCGTGAGAGCCAAATAAAACCCTTTAGTCACTATCGTGATCCAATCGATCACTCTCCAGGGAGAGCCGCAGGAAATTCACACGTATGGGGAGACGCTAGCGTGGAGGTGCAGTCCAGGGTAGTCGACGCTCTAATTGCCGCGTCTGGGAATGCAGGCTTGAGTGCGCATGCGACGGCCCACGTGCTGGCAATCGCGCGTGTTGAATCGGGGTTTAATCCGGATGCTGCGGCGGGCACAACCTCCGCGCACGGCCTAGGCCAATTCATCGATAGAACTGGCGCGCACTACGGAATCAATGACGGTAATCGTGGTGATGTCGATAAGCAGGCAGAGGCGCTGGTTGCCCACTATCAAGACAACGCAGCTTTAGCCAAAGCCCGCGGGCAGGGCGAGGAGTACATCTACAAATACCATCACGACGGTCCCAAGCAAGATTACGGTGGTCTTGGTATCTCGCAGCAGGAAGTCATGCCGTATTTGGATCAGTATGAGCAATTTGTCAAACAGCATCAACAGCACAACTTTGGTCCTTTGCATGAGATCAAGGAGCTTGGCCAGCAACTTCAACAAGGAACTATGAAGTTCGGCCCATCTAGGGTGAACGGCTTACCCGATTATCTGCGCGTGAACCACTCATTCGTAGCTCAAAATGAGCCACCAATTCGTAACACCATGCCCGATGGCGTCCTCCGCCAAGGCGATCACGGCCCCGAAGTCCGGGCGCTGCAGGAGAGGCTGGGCAAATCCGGCGTCGTCAATGCACAAGGAAATCCATTGGCGGCAGATGGTATCTACGGCAAAGACACGCGCGACGCTGTGGAAAACTTTCAGCTCTGGCGCGGGTTGCCGACGACTGGCATCGCCGACCGGCGAACGCTCGATGCAGTACGCGATCCACGACTTGTTGCGACACCCGCTCGTCCCGAGGACGCGGCGAACCTCAATCAGCACGAAACAAACCATCGACCCATAGCATCCGGCTCTCCGATATCGTCTCCCGCGCACACGCACCTCCACGACCCGCGCAATCAGACCTATTCCGACCCCAACTTGCAGCCGTCTCCCCAGGTACAAGCCAGCAAGCTCGACCACATGCCGTCCCACCATCCCGACTACGCGTTGTTCGCCTCGATCCGGGAGAAGTTGCCGGCGGGAACCTCCGAGGAAATGGCCGCCCACGTGGCGCTGGAAGCGAGGATCGGCGGCATCAAGGCGGGCGAGATCGAAAGGTTTTGAAGTTCGCAACGGCAACGCCTGCATGCTGGGGAAGATTCCCGGCGACAAGGCGATCGTGAACTTGAACGAGCCGGCGCCCTCGATCCGGGAGACGCTGCAGCGTTCGCAGTCGTTCGACCAGCAGCAAACCGTGCAGCTTGCGCAGCAGATGGAACAGCAGCGACAGTTCGAAGGGCGACACCGCAATGGCCCGGGTCCGGTACTGGCCTGATGGCCGCCGAAGCCTTGGTCGTGGCGGTTTGCCAAGCCATGCGCGCCATGGCTGCGAACAGCGCGACCTCAACGACTTCTTGGTGATGCTGGGCTACACCATTCTTGTGCAACGGCAACGGCAACGGCAACGGCAACGGCAACGGCTTCTTCAAGGACAGATTGTTCAGGCCGGCGAAGCTGTCTAGATTGACTATTCAATAGACGGGAATACAACGATGCGATATCACGCCTTTCCCATTCCGTCAGCAGCGTTGTTGATGACAGCCTGTAAGCATGGTCGCAAGATGCAATGCCAAAGCATGGGGCCGACTTCACGACGCCAACACGGGATGCACCGATGACACGACCTGATCAGCTCCGCCACGGCCTCGTGTTTGCGTCTGTGTTTTTCCTTCTTGCAATCACAGGATGCCATTCCGCCATGTCCACGACCGCTCCACAAAACGAATCGACTTCGCCCCCGCCCGGGCACGGGCCTTTCACGGGCACCGTGGCCGATTGGCCGTTGTGGTTCATCGCGCACGATTTCGATGTTTCCACCTACAGCACCTATGGCTGCAAGGTTCGCTATGGCCACTATCGTATCGATGAGCCCGACGATGAACTTCAAAGCTCCTCCGAGGCGCTCGGATCGAAGTATCCCGACAACATGACGGCCGGCTGGGGACCCATTCCGAATTTTCCACCACCGGCAATCGTCAGCTGGCGCTCAAAGGACGGCAATCCGCATGAGGCGGAGATCGATATCGGGGAAATCTTCAAGGACAAGTTGATCCGCCATCACGTGGCTCGCGAGGACATACCCGAAGGAATCAGCATTGGTTCCACGGACATCATATTGGAAGTCAATGATCGAACCATCAATGTCTACACGCGGACATTCATACCGACCAAAACCGAACAAATTCCCGGAAATAAGTACAGCTATTCCCGCAATGACCTATTCAAAGTCTTCAGCCGAACCTATTGAGCAAGGAGAAGCATGATGGGCCCGAACGGTCAAAACCCCGATGGCGTCGACGCTTATCGTGCTGATCAGCACGACCTTGACAGCTATAAGCAGGCCGAGAAATCGTTATCACTACTGCAAGCGCCGATTTTCCTGCATGCCGGCAATCCGCATGAGCGGCTCTATATTGCCGCTCTTGATGGCACCGGCAATAGTTTATTCAGGGACACGCCGGAAAACTGGAGCGTCGTGGCGAAGACCCATGTGCAAGTCCGTGCGTTGGAGGATAAGCATGTAACTAACATCATGTCCGGCTACGTTGAAGGCACTTTTACCCAAGACAATGCGGCTGAAAGATATCGCGATGGATTCACGGGTTACACCTTTGAACGACGAGTAGAGACCGCCTACAAGCTGCTCATCGAGCAGTCATACGAGTGGCTTAAAAAGGACCCACAAGCAGAGATTCGCGTTGCTGGCGTCGGGTTCAGTCGCGGTACGGAAGAGGTCGCCGCCCTGATTCGATTGATTGAAGAACGCGGAATCCAAGAACATACACGCTTGATGAAAACAAACTGGTCACCAGCGTCGAATACACCAAGCCACCGCTGGTGCAGCCCGGGCACGTCATGCAGGCTGCCATGCTGTTCGACCCGGTCTCCACCGGCTTGAAGGAACATGACCGCCGGCTCGCGCCGTCGGTGATGTCCGCGTTCCAGATTACCGCCGAGGACGAACGTCGCGATCAATTCAAGTCGACCGACCAGCTCCAACCCGGTTTCAGCGGGGGAAGGAGATTCCTCAACGTCACGGTGGGCGGTGCGCACAGCGATATCGGCGACACCTATGCGCAGAACGGCCTGGGCGTGCGCAGCAGCAACCTGGGCGTCGATTTCCTCAACAGCCTGAGCGACACGCCGTATCTGCACAAGCGTGTCGTGCCGCTCGGTTTAGCGTTGAGCGTGGTGCATCACTCCGAGCAGCACCTGGGAGGCCTCTATCCGACGTTCAGTACCATCGACGGCGTTCGAAATCATGAGAATGAGTTGGCTCCCGCGAAGGATTACCGCGGAGAACACATCCGCGATCGCTGGCACAAGGAACCGATCAACCTAGAAATGGACAGGCAACTTGATCGTCGCGGGGTCCCGATCGGACAGCAACCGATCGCGCCCTTGCCTGCTCTTCGGGTGTTGAGTCCTGCCGAAGCACAACATGACCTGTCCGCCGGTCGTGGTCCCACGACAGACAACCCGGAGTTGTCGCACCTCCACGACCCGCGCAATCAGACCTATTCCGACCCCAACCTGCAGCCGTCTCCCCAAGTACAAGCCAGCAAGCTCGACCACATGCCGCTCCACCATCCCGACTACGCGTTGTTCGCCTCGATCCGGGAGAAGTTGCCGGCGGGAACCTCCGAAGAAATGGCCGCCCACGTGGCGCTGGAAGCGAGGATCGGCGGCATCAAGGCGGGCGAGATCGAACGGTTCGAAGTCCACGACGGCCACGCCTGCGTGCTCGGAAAGATCCCCGGCGACCGGGCGATCGTGAACTTGAACGAGCCGGCGCCTTCGCTCCAGGAAACGCTGCAGCGTTCGCAGTCGTTCGACCAGCAGCAAACGGTGCAGCTTGCGCAGCAGATGGAGCAGCAGCGTCAGGTCGAAGGGCGGCATCGCAACCCCGGTGGCCCGGTATTGGCCTGACGGCCGAGAAACCCGGGCCGTCGCGGGCCGCAAGGCGATGTCCGAGCCATCGCGGCGATGGTCGCCCGGCGCCTTGGGATCGCGGCCGGACGCCCGCATAATCCCGCCATGGAAATCAAATCCGACAACCCCGAACACGGCTTCCAGTTTCCCGGCACCTTCGAGATCACCGCGATGGGCCCGGCCACGGCCGGGCTGGAAACCGAGATCCCCAAGCTGCTGGCCGATGCCGGCATCGAGGTGCTGGACGAAAGCATTTCCTGGCGCGGTTCCAGCAACGGCAAGTTCGTGTCGGTGAAACTGAGCTTCCGCGCCGCGGATCGCGCCCAGTACGAAGTGGCGCACGAAGTCCTGCGCGCGCACCCGGAAGTGAAGTGGACGATCTGAAGTGGATGCCCTGAGCCGGCGCACGGCGATCGTCCGCGACCTGGGGCGCCAGCCCTACGAACCGGTCTGGCGTGCGATGCAGCGTTTCACCGATGTGCGCGACGAAGCCTCGCTCGACGAGGTCTGGGTCGTCGAACACGATCCTGTCTTCACCCTCGGCCAAGCCGGCAAGCCCGAACACGTGCTGATGCCCGGCGACATCCCGGTACTGCACGTCGATCGCGGCGGGCAGGTGACCTACCACGGACCGGGCCAGGTCGTGGTCTATCCGCTGCTCGACCTCAAGCGCCTGAAGATCGGCGTGCGCGACTACGTGCATCGTATCGAACAGGCGGTCATCGACACCCTCGCCGAATGGAACATCGTCGCTGCGCGTCGCGACGGTGCGCCCGGCGTGTACGTCCACGATGCCAAGGTCGCCGCACTCGGCATCCGCGTGCGCCGCGGCTGCACCTTCCACGGACTCGCGTTCAACGCGGCGATGGACCTGGAGCCGTTCCACCGCATCAACCCCTGCGGCTACGCCGGGCTGCAGGTGACCTCGGTGCTAGACTTGGGCGGCCCATCCAGCCCCGATGCCGTCAAGCCGGTACTGCTGGATGCCCTGGCGAAACAGTTCGGCCTGTCGCTGCAGGCGGCACCGATGCCGGACCTCGCCGATCCCCGGCCTGTCGCCCAACCCGTCACCGCGTCCGCCGACGCAACGCAAGCCGCCTGAGTCCAACGCCGATGTCCGAATCCTCCCCACGTTCGATTCCCCTGCAGGTCGTTGCACCGGCGCCATCGCTGGAAACCGGCGTGAAGCAGGTCGCAGGCGACAAGATCGCGCGCTCGCCAGTGCAGTTCGCCGACGCGCCGGTGTTGCGCAAGCCGTCGTGGATCCGCGTGCGCATCCCCAGCAACGGCGCGGTCGCCGCGTTGAAGGCGAAGCTGCGCGCGAACCGCCTGGTCACCGTGTGCGAGGAGGCCAGTTGCCCGAACATCCACGAATGCTTCGGCCACGGCACCGCCACCTTCATGATCCTCGGCGAGGTCTGCACGCGCCGCTGCAGCTTCTGCGACGTCGCCCACGGCCGGCCGAAGCCGCCGGATGCCAGCGAACCGACAAACCTGGCAAACACCATCGCCGACATGGGCCTGAAGTACGTAGTGGTGACCTCGGTCGACCGCGACGACCTGCGCGACGGTGGCGCCCAGCATTTCGTCGACTGCATCGCCGCGATCCGCGCGCAGGCGCCGAACACGAAGATCGAGATCCTCACGCCCGACTTCCGCGGCAAGGGCCGCATGGAGCGCGCGCTGGAGATCCTGGCGACGAATCCGCCGGACGTGTTCAACCACAACGTCGAGACCGTGCCGGACCTGTACCGCAACGTCCGTCCCGGCGCCGATTACCAGTGGTCGCTGACCCTGTTGCAGAAGTTCAAGCAGCAGCATCCAGGCGTGCCGACCAAGTCCGGCATCATGCTCGGGCTCGGCGAGGCCATGGAACAGGTCCAGGGCACCCTGCGCGACCTGCGCGCGCATGACGTCGAAATGGTCACCATCGGCCAGTACCTGCAGCCCAGCGCGCATCATCATCCGGTGCTGCGTTACTGGACGCCGGAGGAATTCAAGGCACTCGAGGACTACGGCATGGCGTTGGGTTTCAGCCATGTCGCGTCCGGCCCGCTGGTGCGTTCCTCGTACCACGCCGACCGCCAGGCCGCCGAGGCGGGCGTCGCGGCCTGAACCTGCCGGTCCCGCCGTTTGTGGCATGTGCGGACCCCATGATTCGTTCACACCCGCCGGTTCCGGCGCAGGTAGAGTGGATTTCGTGGTCCGGTGCAACTTTCAGCACTGTTCCGACGTCCATTGCAAGCGCCAGACTCCTCCCATCCCGCCAAGCGGCCGCACCGCGGCCCGAGTGAACGCATGAAATTGTCCCGCACCCTGTCCGTCTCCGTGATCGCACTGGCGCTGTCCGTGCCGCTGGTCCTGCTGGCACGCGCCGACGGCGACGCCATTCCGTCGACGGCCAACGCCGACCAGGCCACGACCTCGAAGCTGGTCTACGGCCTGCTGTCCGACAGTCGTTACGCCTATCGCCCGCGCCCGTTCGATGCGGCCCTGTCGGCCGACGTCTTCAAGCGTTATCTCGAGGCGCTGGACAGCGGCAAGGTATTCTTCACCGCGGAGGACATCGCGAAGTTCGCGCCCTACAAGGCCGACCTCGGCACCGCGATCAAGACCGGGCAACTCGATCCCGCGTTCGCGGTCTTCGCGCTGTACAAGCAGCGCGTGAACCAGCGCGTGACCTACGCGCGCGGCCTGCTCAAGCAGGACATCTTCGATTTCAGCGGTACCGATCGCTGGAACTACGACCGTGAGGACGCGCCGTGGGCCGCCAACGAGGCCGAGGTCGACCAGCTGTGGAAGCAGTCGGTGCGCAACGACTGGCTGCGCCTGAAGCTCGCCGGCAAGAAGCCCGACGACATCCGCAAAACCCTCGATAAGCGCTATATCAATACTGCGAAGAATAGTGAGCAGCTTGACGGAACGGATGCCTTCCAGAGCTTCCTCAACGCCTACACCGCGTCGATCGACCCGCACACCGACTACTTCGATCCGCGCAGCGCGGACCGCTTCAACCAGAGCATGTCGCTGTCGCTGGAAGGCATCGGCGCGCAGCTGCAGAAGCAGGACGACGTGGTGGTGATCCGCGAGCTGATCGCCGGTGGCCCGGCGGCCAACAGCAAGAAGTTCACCCTCGGCGACCGTATCGTCGGCGTCGGCCAGGGCGCCAATGGCACGATGGAAGACGTGATCGGCTGGCGCATCGACGACGTGGTCGAGAAGATCAAGGGGACCAAGGGCACCCAGGTCCGCCTCGACGTGATTCCCGCCGCCATGGGCCTGGACAGCAAGCCCAACCGCATCGTGCTGACCCGCGCCAAGATCCGCCTCGAGGAACAGGCGGCGAAAGCCGAGATCATCAAGCTGCCTGCGAGCGGCGACATGCCCGAGCGTCGCATCGGCGTGATCAAGCTGCCGGCGTTCTACCAGGATTTCGAAGGGCGCCGCAGCAAGAGCGACGATTACGCATCGGCCACGCGCGACGTGGCGAAACTGTTGCAGCAGTTCCGCACCCAGGACATCGACGGCGTGGTCATGGACCTGCGCAACAACGGCGGCGGTTCGCTTGACGAAGCGATCGAGTTGACCGGGTTGTTCATCGACAAGGGCCCGGTGGTGCAGGTACGCGAATCCGGCGGTCGCGTCAGCGTCAACGGCGACAGCGACGGCGGCGTGGCGTGGGATGGCCCGTTGGCCGTGCTGACCAACCGTGGTTCGGCATCGGCGTCGGAAATCTTCGCCGGTGCGATCCAGGACTACGGCCGCGGATTGCTGATCGGCGAGACCACGTTCGGCAAGGGCACGGTGCAGAACCTGGTCGACCTGGACCGCTGGCCGGGCAATGAAGGCAAGCGCTACGGCCAGGTCAAGCTGACGATCGCGCAGTTCTTCCTGCCGGGCGGCAGCAGCACGCAGAACAAGGGCGTGGTGCCCGACATCGGGTTCCCGGTCATGGTCGACGCCTCGGAGTTCGGCGAGAGCACCTACGACAACGCGCTGCCCTGGACGCGGATCGCGGCAGTGCCGCATACCCAGTACGGCAACTTCGCTTCCCTGCTGCCGAAGCTCGAGGCCAAGCACACGGTGCGCATCGCCAACGACAAGGAATTCCAGTGGTTCGAGGAGGACGTCAAGGAATTCCGCACCGAACAGGCGAAGAAGTATGTCTCGCTCAACGAGACCGAACGCCGCGCCGAGCGTGATCGCCAGGACGCCAAGCGCAAGTCGCGCCAGGAACAGCGCAAGGTGCTGGGCCTCGACACGGATCCGCTTGCCGACGATTCCGCCGACGACGGCCTCCAGGTCGGCGAGCGCAACGTGGCCGAAGACGCGGCGCGCGAAAAAGCCGCGGAGAAAGCGCCCGATCCGCTGTTGCGCGAATCCGCCGCGATCCTGGGGGATGCGGTGCAGCTGCTCGGCGACGACCACGTGCTGTCGGCGCAGGTGCTGCCGGAAGCGCGCATCCAGGGACACTGGGCGGACTGAACGCCGCATCCCGATCGTCGCTTCTTCGCGACGCCGGGATTGATGGACACGACGGGCGCCGAGGCGCCCGTCGTCGTGTGTGCCGCAAGCAACGCGAATGCCTCTGCTTTGATTGCCCCCTTTGAAAAAGGGGGGCAGCGAAGCGCGCAGTGCGTAGCGGGGGATTTGCTCTTGATCCTGCTCTTTGAATTCAAGAGCAACAGCAAATCCCCGGTCCGACGCTGCGCGTTGGCCCGCCCCCTTTTCAAAGGGGGCGACAGGCGCTCCCCTGAAACCGGATTGGCCCGCATGCGGGCTGCAGTGTTGCTCCGGACGGGCGCGTGACCGGCGTAAAATCGATGCCAGCGGCGATCGCCGTTCCCCTCTTGAATCTCCTGACTGGACTTGCCCATGAGTGCCGCGTCGCCGCTGGTGCCACGCACCGCTTCCGCATTCGCCATCGCGATGGCGCTGGCGGTGCTCTACGTCATCTGGGGTTCCACCTACCTCGGCATCCGCTTCGCGCTCGAGGGCGGTTGGCCGCCGTTGCTGATGGCCGGCATGCGCTTCCTCGTCGCCGGTGGGCTCCTGTTCGCGGCGCTGCGCCTGCGCGGCATGCCGGCACCGACGCGGAGGCAATGGCGCAACAGCGCTTTCATGGGATTGCTGCTGCTCGGGTTCGGCAACGGCATGGTCTGCATCGCCGAACAATCGGTGTCGTCCGGACT
>Ga0193708_1000273_pt1 | contig 11983 bp, 9 predicted proteins | sample H3c1metaG_FD_160570 | JGI IMG/M metagenome (GOLD analysis project Ga0193708, IMG submission 160570) | Soil microbial communities from a riparian zone of the East river system, Colorado, United States - H3c1 | ecosystem: Environmental > Terrestrial > Soil > Riparian zone | place: USA: East River...
CCGGCCAGCCGGGCACCGCGGCGAGGCGCGAGACCCCGAAGCCGATCACGATCGCTTCGTTCTCTTCGTACGTAGCGCCGGCCAGCCGCGGCAGCTCGGGGCCGGGGACGAGCTCCATGTTTTGACCTCCCAAGGGGCCCAGGGGCCGTCCGGCCGCGAACGCCTGGGCGCTCCAGTCGCCGCGCAGGGCATCGACGGCGGCGATCACGATTCTCTCCTGTGCGCCGGCCGAGGCGGCCAGGACCGGCAGGGAGGGGATCGCTGTCGCCGGCACCCCGAGCGCCTGATGCAGGCCGAGCACCGTGGCGAGGCCGATCCGCAGCCCGGTGAAGCTCCCCGGCCCGCGCAGGACGGCGATGCCGCCGAGATCCCGGACGCCGATCCCGGCTTCGGTGAGCACCTCCTGGACCATCTCCAGCAGCCGGACAGAGGAACGTTCCTGCTCGATCGACCGGGAAGCCACCACCGCGCCGTCCCGCGCCAGGGCGACGCTGACGAGAGGGGAGCCGGTGTCGAGGGCGAGGAGGGGGGAGGGCATGAGGGAGAAATATATCGCTATGAGGTACGATGCGGCGGAAATTCGCGACCTGGACGCCTGATTCGCCGCGAAAACCCCGCAGGGCGTTCGCCTCCGCGTGTTTTGACTTCCCGGACCGCGTTTTCGCCATCCGGACGGCCATCTTCGTTGGATCGCCGTGTTTTTGGCTTCCCGGGCCGCCATCCTGCTCAAGAACCGGCGTTTTTTGTTTCCCGCGCGGCCATCTTTTGCCCCGCGGCGCCATCTTGCAAAAAAATGCGGCCATCTTCGCAAGATCGCGGGCCGGCTGACGAAAAACTCCGCCATCTTTCTTCGGGAAGCCTCATCCTGGTTCCGGAGGCGTCATCCTGGCTTGTTCCGTCTTTCCGCAACGTTATACTCCCCTCCGCATGTCCACGCTCTCGCCGGTCACGTCCCTGACGCCCATGATGCGCCAGTACCTGGAAATCAAGGCGCGGTATCCCGATGCCCTGCTGATGTACCGCATGGGCGACTTCTACGAGATGTTCTTCGACGACGCGCGGGAAGCGGCGCCGATCCTGGAGGTGCAGCTCACCGCCCGCCACAAGGGGACGGAGAGCGAGGTCGCGATGTGCGGCGTGCCCCATCACGCGCTGGAGGGGTATCTCGGCAAGCTCCTCGCCGTCGGGCTCAAGGTGGCGATCTGCGACCAGATTGAAGATCCGGCCCAGGCCAAGGGGCTGGTCAAGCGCGACGTGACGCGGGTGGTCACTCCGGGCACGATCTCCGACCCCGGGCTGCTGGAAGGGAAAGAGGAGAACTTCCTCGCCGGGCTGGTCTGGGAGCGCGAGGCGGGGGCGGGGGCCTTTCTCGACCTTTCGACCGGGACCTTCTTCGTCCGTCGCTGGCGCACCCCCGAGGAGGCGGTGGAGGACCTCGCCCTGCTGCGGCCGCGCGAGGTGCTCTTCCACTCCGAGCGCGGCGAGGAAGGGTTCCCGATGGAGATCGTCGAGTGGGCCGAGCGCGAGTGCCCCTGCCGGACGCCGCTCGCCGGCGACCGCCTGTTCGAGCCCCAGCGCGCGGGCGAGCTGCTGCTGCGCCAGTTCGGCGCCGGCACCCTGCGCGGCTTCGGCCTGGAGGAGGGTGAGACGGCGGTGAAGGCCGCGGCGGCGGCGCTCGCCTATGCGCAGGAGACCCAGAAGAGCGGCCTCGCCCACGTTCGCGGACTGGCCGTGCGCGAGGCCGGGGACCGCCTGATCCTCGACGCCTCGACGCTCTCCAATCTGGAGGTCTTCGCCAGCCAGCGCGCCTCCGTCGCCGGTTCGGGACGGCGGCGCGGCACCCTGCTCGCCGTGCTCGACCGCACCGTCACCGCTCCCGGCGGCCGGACGCTCCGCGAATGGCTGCGCCGGCCGCTGGTCGACCCCGAGGAGATCGCCGAGCGCCACCGCGCGGTCGGAGCGCTGGCGGCGTCCAACCCGCGGCGGGAAAGCCTGCGCGAGCGGCTGGCGCGGATGGCCGATCCCGAGCGGCTGGTCGCCCGCGCCGTGCTCGGCACCCTGACCCCGCGGGAGGCCGCGGCCCTGCGCGACGCCCTGGCCGAGGCGCCTTTCATCCTCGACGAGCTGGCGGCTCTGGCGGCGCTCGATCCCGGCGCCGCGCCGCTCCTCGACCGGCTGGCCGAGACCGACCCGCTCCCCGATCTCCACGCCGAGCTGGCGCGGATGCTGGAGGCGGCCCCGGCGCCCAACCTCCAGGAGGGGGGCGTGATCGCCGCCGGCGTCGATCCCGATCTCGACCACTACCGCTCGCTCACCCGCGACAGCAAGCGGCACATCCTGGCGCTGGAGGTGCGCGAGCGCGAGCGCACCGGGATCTCGTCGCTGAAGATCCGCTACAACCGGGTCTTCGGCTATTACCTGGAGGTCACGCGGGCGAACCAGGAGCGGGTGCCGGCGGATTACATCCGCAAGCAGACGCTGGTCAACGCCGAGCGCTACGTGACCCCGGAGATCAAGGAGCTGGAGGAGCAGATCCTCTCCGCCGAGGAGCGGCAGGTCGAGCTGGAGCAGAAGTTCTTCCGCGAGCTGACCTCGAAGATCGCCGCCGAGGCCGCGGGGCTGATCGAATTGGCGGAAGCGATCGGCGCCCTCGATTCCCTCGCCTCCTTCGCCGAGGTGGCGGCGCGGCACCGCTACGTGCGCCCGAAGATGGGGCTGGCCGGCGCGCCGCTGATCATCCGCGAGGGGCGGCATCCGGTGGTCGAGCAGGCGAGCCGGGACGCCTTCGTGCCCAACGACGCCGAGCTGGACGGCGAGGCGGCGCAGATCGTCCTGCTCACCGGCCCGAACATGGGGGGCAAGTCGACCTACCTGCGGCAGGTGGCGCTGATCGTTCTGATGGCCCAGGCGGGGAGCTTCGTGCCGGCCGACGAGGCGGTGATCGGGGTCTGCGACCGCATCTTCACCCGCGTCGGCGCCTCGGACGACCTCGCCCGCGGCGAGTCCACCTTCATGGTGGAGATGATCGAGACGGCGAACATCCTCCGCCACGCGACTGAGCGCAGCCTGGTGATCCTCGACGAGGTCGGCCGCGGCACCGCCACTTTCGACGGCCTGTCGCTCGCCTGGGCGATCGTCGAGTACCTCCACGAGAACCGGCAGCCGAAGACGCTGTTCGCCACCCATTACCACGAGCTGACCGAGCTCGCCTCGCTGTTACCGCGGGTGGTGAACCGGACGATGGCGGTCAAGGAGTGGGAGGAGCGGATCGTCTTTCTCCGCCGCGTGGTGCCGGGGAGCGCCGACAAGTCCTACGGCCTCCACGTGGCGCGTCTGGCGGGGCTGCCGCCGTCGGTGATCGATCGCGCCGGGGAGATCCTGGCCAACCTCGAATCCCTGGAGTACGACCCCACCGGCAAGCCGCGCCTCGCCCGCGGCAACGCCCCGAATGCCTCAGAACCTGGCGAGCCCGCCCAGCTCACCCTGTTCGCGCCGCCGGAGCAGGTGGTGGCGGGGGTGTTGCGGGGCGTGGACGTGAATCAGTTGACGCCGCTGGCGGCGCTGAATCTGGTGCAAAGCCTCAAATCGCGTTTGGGATAGGCCTGGGAGCGCCGGCGCTCCCAGGGACGTCCTCATATAAGATCCCGCGCATGAAACCCGCCGATCAGGTGTTCGTGGGCATCCCCGGCCCGGAGCTCGACAAGGTGTCCGCGGAGATCCTGGCCACCCACCAGCCCGGCGGGGTGATCCTGTTCAAGCGCAACGTCGAGGACGAGGAGCAGCTCGACGAGCTGGTGACGGCGCTGCGGCGCATCCTCCCCGAGGCGGTGCTGGCGATCGACTCCGAGGGGGGGCGGGTGGACCGGCTGAAGGACGTGGTGGGGCCGGCGCCGTCGGCGGCGTTGCTCGCCCGGCACTCGCGGAGCTACTCGCTGCATGCCGGCAACTGGGTGGCGCAATCGCTGCGCCTGTTCGACATCGACGTCGACTTCGCGCCGGTCGTGGACCTCGACCACGGCCTTGCCAACAACGCCCTCGACGAGCGCTACTTCGGCGCCACCCCGAAGGAGATCATCCCGCGCGCGCAGGCCTTCCTGAGCGGCCTGCACAATGGAGGGGTAGGAGGGTGCCTCAAGCACTTCCCGGGTCTGGGCGCGGCGGGGGAGGACACCCACTTCCAGATGTCGGCGGTCTACCTCCCCGCCGAGGAGCTGCAACCGGACCTCGAGCCGTTCGCGGCCCTGGCGCGGATGGCGGGGGCGGTGATGGTGGGGCACGCCCTCTATCCCGCCTACGACTCCTCGATGCGGCCGGCGACGCTTTCGCCGGCGATCATCGGCGGCATCCTCCGCGGACGCCTCGGCTTCGAGGGGCTCGCCTTCAGCGACGACATGGAGATGAAGGCGCTCGGCGCCTGGGGGGACCTCCCCGAGCGCTGCGAGATCGCCTTCGCGACGGGCTGCGACGTGCTCCTCGTCTGCCACACCCTGGCCGCGCTGCCCGCCGTGGTGGAGCGGCTCTCCCATCCGAGCCTGGAGGAACGGGTCGCCGAGGCCAACCGCCGCCTCGACACCTACCGGCAGCGCCTGATCACGCTGCGCTCGGCGCGCGAGTACGTCGACTTCATGCGCAACACCAGCCAGGGGGAGCGGCTGGAGAAGGTCCGCCAGACGCTGGCGCAGCTTCAGGAGAGCATGGGGTAGGAAGCAGAAAAGGACGTAAAGGACGGCAAGGACTGCAAGGACAAAAAAATTTCAGGAACGGGGACGCCCGGTTTCGGCGGTGTCCTTTACGTCCTTGCCGTCCTTTACGTCCTTTTCTGCCTTCGGAAAATGCTGCGCCGTCGGGCCGACCACCCGGTCGCGCCCCTGCTCCTTGGCCTGATAGAGGCGCTGGTCGGCGCAGTGCAGGACCTCGGACGGGGTCTCGCCGTCCTCCGGCCAGATGGCGACGCCGATGCTGACGGTGACGCTGGCCGGTTTCGAGCGGCCCGCCAGATGGATCGGCTGGACCGCCACCACGCGGCGGAAGCGCTCGAGCAGGTCGGTCGCCCGGCCGCTCATCACCCCGGGGAGGATCAGGGCGAACTCCTCGCCGCCGTAGCGCGACACAACGTCGGTCGACCGGCAGGACTCGCGCAGGGTCCTGGCGACCGCCCGCAGCGCCTCGTCGCCGCCGGCATGGCCGTAGGTGTCGTTGAACTTCTTGAAGTGATCGATGTCCAGCATCGCCACCGCGAAGCGGCCGTTCTCGCGGCGGCCGAAGGCCACCTCGCGCTCGAGCTGCTCGTTGAAGACGGCGCGGTTGAGCAGCCCGGTGAAGCGGTCGCGGGTAGAGAGCAGCCGCAGCTCGCGCGAGCGCACGACGATGGTCGCCGCGATGACGGTGGCCCCGGCGAGCTGCGCGAGGGGAGCGAAGGCGATGGCCTGCAGGTGCCAGCGCCAGCCGGCGTAGACGATCAGACCGGCGTACTGCGCGAGCGCCAAGGCGCCGGTGAGGATGCAGATGCGCGCGTCGTAGCGCAGGCTGGTCGCGGCGATGGCCAGGAAGTAGATCGGGAAGACGGCGAGGTTGTTGGTCGCCTCCCGCGGCCGGTCGAGGACCAGGAAGACCGCGAGCATGGCGCTCACCAGACTGACGTCGAGGACGCTGCTGGCGAAGCCGATCCAGCTCCGCCCCCACTGGCGGGTGGTCGCCGAGTAGACGACGAGCGCCAGCAGCAGCCCGATCGTCGCCGTGGTCAGCAGCGCCAGCGGATCGTACCCGCCGGGCTTCTTCAGCAGCTCGTGGATCGGGAAGTAGAGCAGGACGACGACGATCAGCAGGCGCACCCCGGCAACCAGCAGCTCGCCCCCGAAGCCGGCGGAAGAAATCTCCGGCTCGGGCGGGCTCCAGACGCGCCGCCACAGGGACGGCTCCGGCGCGGCGTTCTCCAGTTGACTCATCGCGAAATCAGTGGAGGAACTCTAGCACGCCGGAGGGCGGCCAGCTTACCGAGGACGGATCATGGAGGGAAGGTGTAGGCCTCGACTCCGGCGGCCTCCGTGCCGGCGTAGAGGGTATCCGGGTCCGCCGGATCGAGCTCCAGGACCTTGACGGCGAGGCTGGAGAGACCGTTGCTGATCGAGGTCCAGACGAGCCCGTCCGGGCTGGAGTAGACGCCGGTGTTGCCAGTCGCGGCATAGAGCGTGCCGTCCGGCCCGGCCGTCAGATCGGTGATGTTCCCCGATTGCGGCGCCTCAGCCACGCGGTCCCAGTGAGCGCCCGCGTCCACGCTGCGGAACAGGACACCGAAAGACGCGGCGTAGACCACCTGCGATCGGGCCGGGCTCACCAGGACCCCTTGGACCCCGAAAGAACCCCCCAGCCCGGCGTCGATCCGCGTCCACGAGGCGCCGCCGTCGGTGCTCTTGTACAGTCGCCCCTCGGAGGGCTCGAAGCGGGAAGGGGGTGGCCGGTAGCCCGCGGCATAGAGGACCTGGGGAGAGGACGGGTCGAAGGCCAGGTCCACGAGGAAGTCCGCGGGCGAGATCCCTGCCGGGGCGGTCCAGGTGAGGCCGCCGTCGGTGCTGCGCGCGAGGCCGTAGCCGGCGAGCCAGAGGGTGCCGTTGCGCGGATCGCGCGCCAGCCAGGAGAACGGGCCGGCCGCGACCGCGGGGGTGGCGAGGCGGGACCAGGTCCGCCCCGCGTCGGCGGTCTCGGATCGTGAGCCCGCCGAAGCCGTCCCGCTCGTAGGCCAGGACCCAGGCCGTGCCCGCACTGGCGGGATCCACGACGATCGCGTTCACCGGGCCGCTCACCCCGGCGATCGGCACCCGCCTCCAGACACCGCCGCCATTGGAGCTCCGGAAGACGCCGAGCGACGGCGTGCCGGCCCAGAGGATGGGCGGAGCGCCGGGTCCGGCGCTCTCGGCGGCCAGCGCCGTGATCTCGAGGGTGGAGAGGCCGCGGACCGTCCGCCGCCAAGTCCGGCCGTCGGCGCTCTGGAAGACCCCGCCCGGCTTGCTGTCGCCTTCGGTGGCGGCGTAGACGGTGCCCTGGGGCGTGATGGCCAGGGCCCAGATCACCAGGTTGCTCAGTCCGGCATTGATCGGCGACCAGGAGGCGCCGCCGTCGTCGCTGCGGAAGGCTCCCGTGCCGAAGAAGGTGCCCGCGAAGAGGGTCCGCGAGTTGCGCGGGTCGATCACCAGCGTGCTGACGAAGGACTTGGGCAGTCCGGTGTTGGAGGGGAACCAGCTCGCGCCGCCGTTGGTGCTCTTGAACAGGCCGGCGTAGGTCGACGCGTAGACGGTGGCGGAGCGCCGCGGATCGATCGCCAGCGTGTCGACCCCCTGCCGGGCGGGGAGGCCGTGGTTGATCGGCCTCCAGGTCTCGCCGCCGTTGGCGCTCTTATAGACGCCGGAGGTGCCGACCGCGGCGTAGATGACGGCCGTGCGCTTCGGGTCGATCTCCAGGTCCGAGACCTGGGGCGCGTTCGGAAGCCCGCCGTTCTTGAGCTTCCAGTGGGCGCCGCCGTCGGTCGTCTTGAAGACGCCGACCCCGGTGCCGGCGAAGACGGTGTCGGGAGCGCGGGGATCGATCGCCAGCGCAATGACCCCCAGGAGGTTGGCGCTCAATCCTCGCTGGGACGGCGACCAGGAGGCGCCGCCGTCGGTGCTCTTATAGATGCCGAAGTTCAAGGTTCCCAGGTAGAGGATCGTGGGGCGGCGCGGGTCGATCGCCAGGCAGAAGACGTTGTTGCCCGGGATCTTGGGCAGCCCCGCGCCGGAAGGGCTCCAGGTCTGGCCACCGTCGCGGCTCTTGAACACCCCTTCGCCCTTCTGGGTGGTGGCATAGACGATCCGGGAATCCACGGGATCCACCGCCAGCGCGGTAACCGTCCCGCCGTCGGGACCGAGAGGGCTCCAGCGGCCGGTGGCCGCGAGGACCGGAGCGGCCAGGAGGAGGATCAGGAAGGGAAGGGCGCGCTTCGCGATCTGCATTTTGGCTCTCCAGAAAGATCCAATCTGCCTTCTTTTACGAAGCACTGGCGCGAATCATCCAAGGGAGGTGGGGGGACCGCGGCGGGGTTGGCGCGCCGCGGTCCTCGGGAGCTGCCGTTTAAAAGGGGATGTCGTCCTCTTCCGGCTCGCCGCCGCCGCCGCTGTAACCCCCCTCGTCATACGAGGGACCGGCGGACGGGGCCGCCGCGGCGTGGCCACCCTGCTGCTGGTAGCCGCCCTGGCCCTCGAATTCGCTGCCGCCGCCGCGCGCGCTGAGCATCTGGAAGTTGTCGCAGACAACCTCGGTCTTGTACTTCTTCTCGCCGGTCTGGCGATCGTCCCAGGAGCGCGTCTGCAGGCGCCCCTCGACATAGACCTGCTTGCCCTTGGTGAGATACTGGCCCGCGATCTCCGCCTGCTTGCCCCAGACGACGACCGTATGCCACTCGGTCTGCTCCTGCTTCTGGCCACTCTTGTCGCGCCAGCGGCGGCTGGTGGCCAGGGTGAAGGTCGCGACCGGCTGCCCCGACGGGGTCGACCGCACCTCCGGGTCACGGCCGAGATTGCCGATCAGGATCACTTTGTTGACCATGCGTCCGTTCTCCTCTTCGTATCGGTTACGGTATCACAACCGTCCCGGAGCCCAGGGGAGCGCCGGCGGGGCAGGGAGCGGTCGGGCGGAACAAATCTTCTACCTATAGGATCAAAAATGCGCCTTGTAGTACAGCGGGTCAGCTCGGCGTCGGTGAAAGTCGCCGGCGAGACCGTCGGCGAGATCGGCCGCGGCCTCCTGGTTCTGGTCGGTATCGAGCGCGGCGATCGCCCGGAGGCGGTGCGCGCCGCGGCCGAAAAGCTCGCCGGCCTGCGCATCTTCGAGGATGGCGCCGGCAAGATGAACCTCGACACCGCCGCCGCCGGCGGGGCCTTCCTGATCGTCTCCCAGTTCACCCTCGCCGGCTCGGTGGCCCGCGGCCGCCGTCCCTCCTTCGACCGCGCCGCTCCGCCCGAGGAGGCGCAGCCGCTGGTCGACGCCCTGGTCGAGGATCTCCGCGGCCGCGGTTTCCAGGTGGAGACCGGCCGGTTCCGCGCGGCGATGGAGGTGGCTCTGGTCAACGACGGGCCGGTGACGCTGGTGGCTGATTTCTAGTACGGCACCAGATCGAGGGGCACTGGCATGAACGAGAGCACGAACATCACCAGCGCGATCCAGGCGAGCGCCTGCCGCTTGCGGTCGAGGGGGAGGTTCTCGTCATGGACCGGCGGGTGGCGGAGGCCGATCACCAGCACGATCAAGGACCAGAGGAGCCAGCCCGGCCAGTAGAAGCCCAGCAGAGCGAGGGCGATCCAGAAGGGGAGGGCGAGGCGCCACTGCAGGCGGCCGGTCGCCGCGTAGAGGATGTGGCCGCCATCGAGCTGCCCGAGCGGCAGCAGGTTGAGCGAGGTGGCGAACAGCCCGAGCCAGGCGGCCAGCGCGGTGGGGTGGAGGTTCAGGATCGTCCCCGCCGCCAAGCGGCCGTGAAAGAGCCAGGCCGTGAGCTGGATCGCCAGGCAGCGGCCCGGCAGCAGCAGCCCCATGGTTCCCGTGCCGGCCTGCGTCGACGGCTGCGATTTTGCGATTCCGTAGAGCAGGAAGGGGATCAGCGCCACGAAGCCGGCGATCGGTCCGGCGATCCCGACGTCGAAGAGCTGACGCTTGCTCTGGATTGGCGCCTTGATGCGGATGAACGCCCCGAACGTGCCGAAGTTCGCCGGCACCGGCAGGAAGTAGGGGGGCGTGCAGGGGATGCCGTAGAACCGGCAGGCGATGTAGTGCCCCAGCTCGTGGCAGAGCAGGATGAAGAGAGCGGGGATGGAGAAGGCGAGCCCGATCTTCAGCAGCTCCCAGTTCCCCCAGACCGTGGCCACCACCCGCAGGGTCAGGATGGCGCCAGCCTCCGTGCCGAGGTCGGTCGTCACGTCCGTCCGGCTCAGCAGGTACATCACCGGGCTCAGCGTCGTTGTGGAAAGGAAGGTCAGCGCGAACAGCACCATCGCCCGGCCATAGCGCGGGCGGTCGGGCCGCAACGGCGCGGGGGCGTAGACGTTGCCCGGCGCGGGCAGCAGCTCGATGAGGGGGGAGGAATGCGGCATCCCCGGCTGCCCGTCGCTCATCGTTTCGCTTCTGGGAGAGGGAACCGGGCCCTGCTCAGAGATTCTTGAGGTCCTTGCCCGGCTTGAAGCGCACCGTCTTGCCGGGGGAGATCGCCACCTCGACGCCGGTCTTGGGATTGCGGCCGACGCCCTTCTTGCGGTCGCGGACCTGGAAGACCCCGAAGCCGCGCAGCTCGATCCGCTTGCCGTCGCAGAGCGCGGTCTTCATGGCCTCGATGATGGTGTCGACGGCCTGCGCCGCCTTCACCCGGGGTACATCCGTGATTTCCGCGACGCGGTCGACGATGTCAGACTTGATCATTGCGGCTCCGAAACGGGGGCGAGTCTAACAACGGGTTTCAAAGGGTGTCAACAAGTATCAGATTTTACTGGGACTTGGCCTCGCCGCGCTGGCGGTTGGCGAGGATGCAGCGCTCGACGGCGCTGGTGGCGGCGTTCATCAGGCGCTGCATCTGTTGCAGGTCGACCGGCCCGCGGGTGGCACCGTCGGCGTAGACCACCAGCAGCAGCCGGTCCTTGATGCGCACCGGCAGCATCACGCAGTCGCGCGGCAGGTCCCCGCCCCAGGTGCGGGCGAGCTGGCGGTGCGCGGGCATCGGCGGCAGGGGGCCGAGATAGAGAGTGCTGCCGTGGCGCAGGTTGAGGAAGAGCGAGGGCTGGTCGAAACCGATCGAGAAGGCGGCGAAGGCCTCGCGGTCGATCCCCGTGCCGTGCACGCGCCAGCCGTTGATCCGCTCGCGGGTCACCTGGAAGATGGCGGCGCGGCGGTGGTCGCGGCCGAGGAAGCCGAGGAGGACGCGCGCCACCTCCTCGAGGTCGGTCGCCTTCCCCAGCGCGGTCTCCACCTCGTCGAGACTGGCCGGGACCGGCAGCGACCGGTCGGTGGAAGCGGGCTCCACCCAGGCCACGGCGCCCAGATCGGCCCGCTCCTCCGGCGTCAGCGAGACGCTCTGCGACCGTAGCGGCGGCGCCACGGGGGCCGCGGCGGGGGCGGCTTCGGCCGCCACCGTGGTGGCGGCGACCGGCACCGGCGCCGGCGCTGCGGGAGCGGCGGGCGGTGGGGGGGCGGGCTGCGGCCACAGCATCTCGACGCTGGGGAACGCGGCCACGGCCGCCGCCGCGACCGGCTGCGGGCGCGGCGGCAGCGGCTCCAGCTCGGGCAGGAGGGGAGGGGGCTGGATCTTCGGCGGCGCCGCCAAGCGGTTGTCGAAGGGGCTGTCGAGCGAGGTCAGCAGCTCGCCCGCCGGTTCGGTACGCTCGGCGGCGGGCTTCTCCCAGAGGAAGCGGGCGCGGTTCAGGCGGTCGAGCACCATCCCGAAACGCGAGGGGCACTCCTCGTGGTAGTACTTGTCGAGCGCCTCCAGGACGCGGAGCTCCTCGGCGACGTAGACCTTGACCCGCTTGCCGGAGGCGAAGGCGATCTCGTCCTGCGCCGAGAGGTTGCGCGGATCCATCAGCGCGAGGTCGAGCCGTCCCAGCTCGACGCTGAAGGGGACGGCGCGGCAGCGGCGGGCGAGCTTCTCGGGGATCAGCCCGAGCACCTCGTCGGGGATCCCCCGCAGGTCGTCGGCCGCCGCCGAGGGGACGCCGAGCTGTTCGGAGAGCCCCTTGAGCAGCAGCTCCTCGGAGATCGCGTCCATCTCCAGCAGGCAGGTACCGATCCGGCCGCCGACCACGTTCTGGTTTTTCAGCGCGCGCGTCAACTGCTGGACCGTGATCCAGCCGCGAGCCACGAGAAGCTGTCCGAGCTTGGCCATGGTCAGAGGTCGTATCGTTTATCCACGGTATCAACGGTATCAGCGAAAAGAGAGCGTTCGAGCCGGCCTAGGGTACCCCTGGTTGCATCGAGT
>Ga0193708_1000274_pt1 | contig 11983 bp, 10 predicted proteins | sample H3c1metaG_FD_160570 | JGI IMG/M metagenome (GOLD analysis project Ga0193708, IMG submission 160570) | Soil microbial communities from a riparian zone of the East river system, Colorado, United States - H3c1 | ecosystem: Environmental > Terrestrial > Soil > Riparian zone | place: USA: East River...
ACGTGCCGCAGAAGTTCTCCCTCTACGAGGACCTCTCGGTGCTCGAGAACCTCGACTTCTTCGCCAACGTTTACGGTCTCCGCGGGGCCGTGCTCAAAGAGCGCCGCGAATGGGCGATCGACCTCACCGCCATCGGCCCCTACCGCGACCGCCTGGCCGGCCAGCTCTCCGGCGGCTGGAAGCAGCGGCTGGCGCTGGCCGCCGCCGTCATGCACCAGCCCAGGGTGATGTTCCTCGACGAGCCGACGGCCGGCATCGACCCGGTCGCCCGCCGCGAGCTCTGGAACCTGCTCTTCGACCTCGCGGCCCAGGACGTGACCCTGCTCGTCACCACCCACTACATGGACGAGGCCGAGCGCTGCAGCAAGGTGGGCTACATCTATCTCTCGCGCATGCTGGTCGAGGGGAAGCCTGACGAGCTGACCGAGCTCCCCGAGGTCACCCCCGAGGGGATGCGGCAGATCGAGGCCGAGTGCGAGCAGGGGGCCGCCGCGCTGATGGGCAAGGCCCGGGCCATGCCCTTCGTCGAGGACGTGACCATCTTCGGCAACGCGCTCCACCTGCTGGTCCACGCCGGGATCGACGACGCCGAGATCGAGCGCGAGCTGACGGCGGCGGCCGGCTCACCCGTCCACGCGCGGCCGATCGCGCCGTCGCTCGAGGACGTCTTCGTGCGGCTGACCCGCATGCAGGCGGGCAATGGCAACGGCCAGGGCAAGGAGGGGAAGAAGCCATGAGAGGTTTCACCGCCGTTCTCCGCAAGGAGGGGCTGCAGATGATCCGCGACAAGGGGACGCTGCGCTTCTCGCTGATGATCCCCGTCTTCCAGCTCGTCCTCTTCGGGCTGATCGACACCAACATCCGGCGCGTGCCGACGGTGGTCTTCGACCAGGGGCGGAGCGCCGAGAGCCGCGAGCTGGTCGACGACTTCGTCAACACCAGCTACTTCGAGGTGGTCGGGTTCGCGCCGTCGCGGGCGGCCCTGCGCAAGGAGATCGTCGCCGGGCGCGCCTCGGTAGGGATCGAGATCCCTCCCGACTACGAAAAGAAGCGGCAGCGCGGGCAGACCGCCGACTTCCTGGTGCTGATCGACGGCTCCGACTCCAGCATCTCGGCGCAGACCCTGGGCGCGGCGAACGGCGTCGCCCTCAACCAGTCGCTGGCCGAGATCCGCACCAAGCTGGGGGTGCGCGACTTCCCCCTGGAGGCACGGCCGACGCTGCTGTTCAACCCCGACTCGCGGAGCGCCAACCTGCTGATCCCGGGGCTGGTGGCGATCCTGCTGACCTTCTCGGGGACCCTGCTCTCCGCCTACGCCATCGTCCGCGAGCGCGAAAGGGGGACGCTGGAGCAGTTGATGGTGACCCCGGCCTCGCCGCTCGCCGTGGTGCTGGGCAAGATCCTGCCGTATCTGGCGCTCTCCTTCGTGCAGCTCTGCCTGGTGCTGACGCTGATGACCACCGTCTTCAAGGTGCCGATCCACGGCAGCGTGACGCTGCTGCTGGGCCTCGCGCTGGTCTACCTCTTCGCGCTGCTGTCGCTGGGCTTGCTGGTCTCCTCGCGGGCGAAGACGCAGATGGAGGCGACGCAGATCGCGCAGATGATCCTGCTCCCCTCGATCATGCTCTCCGGCTACATCTTCCCGCTCTCCTCGCTGCCGGCGCCGCTGCGGGCGATCGCGCAGATCCTCCCCGCGACGCACTTCATCGCCATCTCCAGGGGGATCGTCATCCGCGGCGCCTCCTTCCAGGACCTCTGGAGCCACGTCGCCGCCCTGCTGGTGATCGCCGCCGTCCTGGTGGCGGGGAGCGCAAGGGCGTTCCAGAAGACGATTTCGTAAGGGGGGCGAGCGGCGGAAAGCCAGACAAGGACGTAAAGGACGACAAGGACGTAAAGGACGACAAGGACGTAAAGGACGACAGGGACGAGGAAGCCACGGTTCTCTAGTTTCTTTGTCCTTGAGGTCCTTGCAGTCCTTTACGTCCTTGGCTTTCCACCCCCGGCCCGATCCTTGCTGGGAACCCTCCACCAGGAGGAACCGCCTTGCCGAATCCCGAAATCACCGCCGTAGACCCCCTCGACCCCCGCCGCGACCGCGACCCTCGCGAGCCCGTCGATACCCCGAAGCGCGAGGAGCCGATCGACGATCCCGACGAATCTCCTCTGGAGCAGCCGCCGATCGACGATCCTCGGGAGGCGCCGGAGGACGAGCCGGTCCGCCGCGATCCTGATCCCAGGAGGCCCTCCATACAGGTTTAGTTTTCAAGGAATGGAAAACCAGCGGGGCCGCCAGATCGGCCCGCCCCGCCGGGAGAATTCACTACGAGCTGGGGGTGGGATTCGCCGGGGTCACCGCCGGCTTGCGCTTCTGCGGACCGCGCGGGCCCGTCTTGCGGGGGCGGATTCCGAACCTCACCAGCTCGTCGCTGATGAACCCGAAGCTCCCCTTGAGATGGGAGGTCGCCCGGCGGCGCAGGGTCTCGCCCCGCTTCTCCGCAGCTTGGCGCCTGTGGGTGAGGTCCTGCAACTGCCCACGCGCGACCTCCTGCTGGCTATCGAGGCTCCTGGCCTCGGCGATCAGCGCCTCCAGCGCCGTGACGATCTCCTGGAGGTACGGCATCTCCACCAAGTGCGGCTTGATGTTGGCGTTGAGCAACTCCCAATCCGTGATCTTCTTCGCGAACGTCTGTGCTTTTCTCATTGTCTTTCTCCTCTTTATGCGTTTTTTTGTTGCACGATGCTTCTTCGGGTGAACGGACGGTTCCCGGTCCGTCGTGGACAGTCCCTCGGCCATCCTTTGGAGGCCCTCGATTCCTTGCCATGCGGATACTCCTTTCCTAATCTCGAAAAGTGCGGTACTTTTCTCGTAACACGCTTGTTTATGCTGCTTACGGCGAGGAGGAGCTTAGTCGGAGCTTCGGCGAATGTCAATACTTTTTTCAGTATGCAAATTTTTTGACCCTAGAATGGTTGCGGCCTAGAATAGGCGCATAGACGGTTTCCCGTTGTTTCCGGAGCTCAAACAATGTTGGATCGCTTCAAACAATGTCTGGAGCCCCGAACATTGTTTAAACGCCTGGAACCTTGTTTGAGCCCCGGAAACAATGTTTGAAGCCGCCAAACATTGTTTGAACCGTCCAGACGCTGTTCCAGGCCACCTCTGAGATAAAGTCCCCGCCATGCTCAAGCGCCAGCGTACCGGCTCGGTTCTCTGCCCTTCCTGCGGCAAGCTGGTGGGGGTCAACGACGAGGTCTGCCTCAACTGCGGACGGAAGCGCCCGGGGATGTGGGGGCTCACCTCCGCCGTGCGCGGCCTTGGGAAGGATCTGGGATTCGTTCAGGCGGTGATCATCGGCAACGCCTTCCTGTATGTGGCGATGCTGGTCGTGGACCCCAGCCACATCGGGATGGGGAGCCTGTTCACGATGGTCTCCCCGAGCCAGGAGAGCCTGCTCCGGTTCGGCGCGTCCGGCCAGGTCCCGGTCTTCTGGATGGGGCGCTGGTGGACCCTGCTCTCCGCCGGCTGGCTCCACGGCGGCCTGCTGCACGGTCCCGCCCGGACGGTGATCCTCTACACGATCTCCTCGATCACCGGCTTTCTCGCCAGCAGCCTCCTGGGCGTGCCGCTCACCCTCGGGGCCTCGGCGCCGATCCTGGGGCTGCTCGGCGCGCTCGTCTACTACGGCCGCCGGATGGGCAGCAGCGCCGTGGGGCGGATGGCCTGGAGCTACGCCCTGTTCATGATCATCTTCGGATTCCTGATGCGCGGCGTGGACAACTGGGCCCACCTCGGCGGTTTCGCGGGGGGCTTTCTGGCGGGCCTCCTGCTCGATCCCCGGAAAGAGGAGTCGGGCAATCACCGGCTGGTGGCGGTGGTCTGCCTGGGGCTGACGGTGGCCTCGATCGTGGCCTCGCTGGTGATTCCGGTTCCGGGGCTGCGGTAGGGGATCAGTCCTCCGGCACGATCCCCAGCTCCTTGGCCCGCCGGCGCACCTGGTAGGCCTCGCGGGTCTCCTGGGAGCTGAAGCGCTCCTCTTTCCAGGGGTCGCCGTAGGTGTGATAGCCGTTCTCCTCCCAGAAACCCCGCTTATCGTCGGAGAGCAGCTCGACGCCGCTCACCCACTTGGCGCTCTTCCAGGCGTAGAGGTGGGGCACGATCAGGCGCACCGGTCCGCCGTGGTCGATCAGCAGCGGCTTGCCGTTGTGCCGATCCACGAAGAGGGCCCTCTCGGAGAGGAAATCCTCCAGCGGCAGGTTGGTCGTGTAGCCGCCGTAGCAGTGGAGCATCACGTGAGAGGCCTCCGGATCGACCCGGACCTGCTTCAGCACCTCGGTGGTGGAGACCCCCTCCCAGCCGTTGTCCAGGGTGGAGAAGCGGGTGACGCAGTGGAAGTCGGCGGTGATCCGCACCCGGGGGAGGGCCTGGAGCTCCTTCCAGGAGAGCGTGCGCTCGGCGGCGACCAGGCCGGAGATCCTCAGCGTCCACTTCTCGAAGGCGATCTCCGGGGTGCGGCCATAGGTGAGGACCGGCCACTTGTCGGTCACGTACTGGCCCGGGGGAACGCGGTCGGGTCCGGTGTGCGGGGTGTCGTTCATGGCTTCTCCCTCCTTTCTTGGGCGCCCAGTTCCGTATCAACTCTTTACGCTCGATAAGGCGACGGGACACCCTTCAGCGCTACCTCGGTGTCCCTACCTTGGCCCGGGCAGGCAAAGAATCGGTTTGGGTAGACAGCGACGGTAGCTATATGAGATGATTAGTTACCTACTAAGAAGACGGGTATGCGAAAATCTCTATCAATACTGCCTATTCTTAAGGCCGGGGAGGGCTTTTGCCGAGTTCTTCCCTACGGAACAGGAAGTCTACTCTACCTGGGGATCTGCCGGGACTTAGTTGAATAAGAAATATCGGTGCTAGTGTTTTGGAATCTCGTAGCCCAGAGTTGTCCCATAAAACGCCAGGAGCGCACTCTAGGTAGCAGAAGCCTCAATGTTTAATCTGAAATTTCTTAGGTGCGAAGATTGCATCCATGTCCGCCAAGAGGAGGAGATCGTTCGATGAGGGTAGCGAAACTTGCAGGATTGATGGTCGTAGTGACAGCAGCAGGAGTTGCCTGTTTGCCGCACTCTGCCTTGGGAGACGTGTTCGGTGTGCCTGTTTCTGACAGGGTGGTGGAGGCGGAGATTACTTTCCCCGATCGTCCCGACCTCAATCCTATTGGCCTTACCGTTCGCGAGGGTGCAATTTTTACAATCGAAAATGAAGTTACAGGCCGCCGTGACGGATGGGCGGTCCTCGTAGACAATGCGGGTCGACCTACCCTTCGTCCTTTTGAGATCGCCTCAAACGATGCGGTGAAGCAATCTGGCCCGGTACTGACAATACCCGTAGGCCAAGAAGTGGAACTGCATGCTGGCTGGTCCTATGAATTGAAGCCCCAACGAGTCTTCTTAGGATCGTTCCCTGACCTTCGCGTTATCAACCCAAGAGGAGTAAGCCCAGAGAAGTTGGCTGGTATCTTTGGGAAGACCGGGGGTGGTACTTGCTGCGTGACGTGTGGCGGCTTGACAATTTGTGCCACATCCGTAGAGATGGACTGCGGAAGTTGTAATTCTGTGGGCCATTTCCGCCAAATTTAAATGCTTGTAGTCATCGTGTTCAGAAAGCCTCCTTTAATGCGGAGGCTTTCTGCTTTTAGGGATAAATCTAATGAGCTTTGAGCTTATAAAGCAGCTTCACCCGAGAGGTAAGATAGCTGGGGGTGTTGTATATACCCTACTTCTTCTTCTTGCACTCTATTCAATCACTTTTGGCTATGAAAAAATTCCAACTGTTAGGAATCCGCTCCCACTAGACAGCGCGGTTCCGGACGACCTTTGGTTTCTGTCCGATGGCAGTCTGGTCGCAGTGGGGAGTGACAGCGACCATCGCGTGTGGATCAAGCAATGGTCCGGGACTCCTGATGGCCCGAAGGCTGTTTTCTACTTTGATTTTGCTCAAAGGTTAGGTGTCTCGCCTCGATATTCGCTTCGTAAAAATAGTTTTCCTGCCTCGCGATATGTAGCCTACGCCCTGGATTCCGATGCCAATACATTGGCTTGGGCGTGGAACGGGTTGCTTCATTTACAAAAGCGGGACGGTTCCCCGGCGCGGCCGCCCATTCCACTTAAGAAATCTGTAGCTGTCAGTGCATTATCCTTCATCCGAGATTCTGCAGTTGGTGTTCTTTACTCGGATGGCCAGTTTCTTGTAACAGATTGGAGTTTGGGCAGCCACGTCGAGCAAGGAACAAAGTACTGCAATAATGCGAGTCTCTGGACTCAAGGCCTCAGGATTGTATTGGCCTGTTTGGATATAGGAGATATACGAGTCATTGATTTTTCCGAAAGAATGGGTATAGATCCGGTGAGCGGTCAGTATATAAACGGGACTGTCGTGGCTTTGCACTCGGCTGGTGATGTTGCAATAGGCACCTCTGATGGAGTTGTAGTATTTCCTCCTGCTAACGAGCCCCCTTATGAAAAGCCTTCGTCAAACGGCTTGGGTAAAGGTCCAATTATCGCAATGATTTTTTACGACAGGGACAAGGTGATCGTAGGTGGTGCGTTCCCTGGGCTCTATCTGGTGGCGCGGGACAGAGATCCGATAAGGCTAACTGAGGTGGCAAGCAACATACGCTTAGTGGCGGTCAAACAGAACGAGATTGCCTATGCTGGAGTGGCGGGAATCACTATCGCAAGCATAGGAAGTAAGCTGGCTTTCACCGATCTTACAGCCACAATTTGGAAATGGTTGCTGGCCTTCATCTCTATCTCGGCCTTTACTTTGGCAATATTCCGGGACCGAAGGGCCGTACCGTCGAATCCGCAACAATAAGATTCGTGAGTTGATCAGGGAGACTTCTGCCAACTCGTGGCCTTGGCTTTGTCCGCCATAATCTGGTAGGTGGATGGCCACCCTGGTCAACGCTGGTCTATCTGATTCCTATCTGGCGAGAGTGGAGGAGCCGCCCTGCCCCGCTCGTGGCTCGTGGTTCCCGGGCCCCGGTTGCCGCTGGCGTGCGACGCGCATGCTATGAGGGGCTCAAGTCCCCTTCAGCCTGGGCCCGTCTCCTGATGCCGACCGATTGCCTCGCCAAGCCTTCCAACGGCTGGCGAGCCGTTGGGATATCCGACTCTCGTCGCCTGCTGACTCCAGACGGGACGCCTCCACCCGCTTGGCTGGATCGATGGGCTCATCGACCTCATGCAGACTAGCACCTGGCGGTTGCTGGAGGACGATTGGACGGCGCTGGTGCTGGAAAGATCCGTCCCGGGAATTCATGACCAAGGCACTCTCCTTTACAGTGTTACCCCCGTCTGCTAGCTTGAGCGGCAGACCGGAGCCCGCGGACTGGCCATGCACCTTGCCCTGGAGAACCCCACCCCCACGACCGACCGGCGGCGCCCCGTGCGCCTGCTGGAGCTGATCGGCAACACGCCCCTGATCGACCTCTCGGCGCTGACCGGGCGCGACGAGGTGAAGCTGTTCGCCAAGGCGGAGTCGGCCAACCCGGGCGGCTCGGTGAAGGACCGGCCGGCGCTCGCCATGGTGCTGGATGCCGAGCGGCGGGGCTTGTTCGGCGAGGGGCGGCGGCTGCTCGATGCCACCTCCGGAAATACGGGCATCGCCTATGCCATGATCGGCGCCGCGATGGGGTTGCCCGTCACCCTCTGCCTCCCCGACAGCGCCAGCCCGGAGCGCAAGAAGATTTTGCGCGCCTACGGCGCCGAGCTGCGGATCACCGATCCGATGGCCGGCAGCGACGGCGCGATCCTGGAGGCGCGGCGGCTGGTGGCCGAGGCGCCAGAGCGCTGGGCCTATCTCGATCAGTATTCGAACCCCGAGAACTGGCGCGCCCATTACCGCTCGACCGGCCCCGAGATCTGGGAGCAGACCGGCGGCGCAATCACCCACTTCGTCACCGGCCTGGGCACCAGCGGCACCTTCATGGGTGTGGGCAGGTTCCTGAGAGAGACGAGCCCGGCGGTGCGGCTGATCTCGGTCGAGCCGGACTCGCCGTTCCACGGCATGGAGGGGATGAAGCACATGGCCTCGGCCATCGTCCCCCCGATCTACGATCCGGCGCTCGCCGACGAGGCGATGGAGCAGCCGACCGAGGAGGCCTACCGGATGGTCAAGCGACTCGCCCGCGAGGCGGGGCTGCTGGTCGGCATCTCTTCGGGCGGCAACGTCGCCGCCGCCCTCAAGGTGGCCGCCGGGCTGCGCTCGGGCACGCTGGTCACGGTGCTCTGCGACGGCGCCGACAAGTACCTGTCCGACCGTTTCTGGGAGGAGCCCTGAAGCTCATGAACCGACTGCTCATCACCCCCGATCACCTGCGGGCGATCGACCGCCACGGCGAGCAGACCTATCCGGAGGAGTGCTGCGGCTTCCTGATCGGCCGCGCCGACGCGGAGACGACGTCTGTCGAGCGCCTGCTGCCGGTAGACAACGAGCGCCAGGACAGCCGCCACAACCGGTATGTGATCAACCCGGAGACGGTGCTGGCGGCGCACAAGGAGGCGCGGGCGGCGGGGGCCGACGTGGTGGGCTACTACCATTCGCACCCGGACCATCCGTCGAAGCCGAGCGACTTCGACCGCGAGCACGCCTGGCCGGGGCTCTCGTACCTCATCGTTTCGGTGCAGAAGGGGCGCGCGGCGGACGCCCGGAGCTGGCGCCTCGCCGACGACCGCGACCAGTTCGACGAAGAAGAGATCATCGATCAGGCGGCCGATCCGGCCGGTTCCCTAGGACTCGAGAAGGAGGCGGTCTGATGAGCGTCACCATTCACATCCCCACCCCTCTGCGGCGCTTCACGGCCGAGCATGGGGAGGTTCAGGCAGAGGGCGGCACGGTCGGCGAGGCGATGAAGGATCTGATCCGGCAGTTCCCGGCTCTGCAGCGCCATCTCTATACCGACGACGGCACGCTGCGCAGCTTCGTCAACCTGTTCCTCAACGACGAGGACGTGCGCCACCTCGGCAAGGAGAGCGCGCCTCTGGTGAGCGGCGACAACCTCTCGATCATCCCGTCGATCGCGGGGGGGGCGGGTGCTGCCGCCAGCCTGCTGGAAACGGCGCATGGGGTCCAGGAGCTGCCGGAGCTCTCGCCGCCGGAGATCCGCCACTACAGCCGCCACCTGATCCTCCCCGAGGTCGGCACGCTCGGCCAGCGCAAGCTCAAGGCGGCGAAGGTGCTGATGATCGGCGCCGGCGGCCTCGGCTCGCCGCTCGGGCTCTATCTGGCGGCGGCCGGGGTCGGCACGCTCGGGCTGGTCGACTTCGACGTCGTCGACGAGAGCAACCTCCACCGGCAGGTGCTGTTCGGCCGCTCGGCCGTGGGGCGGCCGAAGATCGCGGCCGCCGTCGACCGCCTGCGCGACCTCAATCCGCACATCAAGGTGACCCCCTACGAGACGCGGCTCGACTCCTCGAACGCTCTGGAGCTGTTCGCGGACTACGACATCGTCGTCGACGGCACGGACAACTTCCCGACCCGCTATCTGGTGAACGACGCCTGCGTGCTGACCGGCAAGCCGAACGTCTACGGCTCGATCTTCCGCTTCGAGGGGCAGGTGTCGATCTTCTGGGGGGCCAAGGGGCCGTGCTACCGCTGCCTGTTCCCCGAGCCGCCGCCGCCGGGGCTGGTCCCCTCCTGCGCCGAGGGGGGCGTGCTCGGCGTGCTGCCGGGGATCATCGGCTCGCTGCAGGCCAACGAGGTGATCAAGCTGATCGTCGGCGCCGGCGATCCGATGATCGGCCGGCTGCTGCTGTTCGACGCCCTGAAGCTGAAGTTCCGTGAGCTCAAGCTGCGCAAGAACCCCGACTGCCCGATCTGCTCGGAGCACCCGACGCAAACCGGGCTGATCGACTACGAGCAGTTCTGCGGCATCGATCCGCAGGCCGAGGCGGTGGAGCAGGCGTTCGAGATCTCCGCGCCCGAGCTCAAGTCCTGGCTGGACGAGGGGCGGCCGGTCACCATCCTCGACGTGCGCAACCCGCCGGAGTGGGAGATCAACCAGCTCGAGGGGGCCAGGCTGATCCCGCTCGGCGAGTTGCAGGACCGGCTGGGCGAGCTCGACCCGGCGGACACCATCGTGGCCCACTGCCACCACGGCATGCGCTCGGCGCGGGCGGTGAACATGCTGCGCGAGATGGGCTTCTCGCGCGCCATCAACCTCGCCGGCGGCATCGACGCCTGGAGCACGATGGTCGATCCGTCGGTGCCCCGGTACTAGGAAGCCTCTGTAGGGGCGGCCCTATGTGGCCGCCCTGGCCTGATCTACGGCTTGCCCCGCAAGCCAGGGCGGCCACATAGGGCCGCCCCTACATCCCTCCCTTTTCCTTCCGCCCCCTTCGTGATACTCCTCCAGACGAGAGGAGAACCGCATGGCCACCCATGAAGACGCGAAACTGATCCTGCACCTGTACGAACTGCGCCGCGAGCCCCGGATGCGCGAGGCGCGCGACTGGTTCGCTCGCCATTTCCACGCCAGAACCATGGAGGAGTTCCTCGCCGTCTGCCCGCCGGGGTCCGAGACCAACGCCTCCTACCGCATGGTCCTGACCTACTGGGAGATGGCGGCCTCCTTCGTCGTCCACGGCGTGCTCGACCGCGAGCTGTTCTTCGAGAACACCACGGAGCTGCTGCTGGTCTGGGAGCGCGTCCGCGAGCTGCTGCCGCAGGCCCGGGCGGTCAGCAAGAACCCCCTGAGCTCGAAGAACTTCGAGCAGGTCGCTGGCTGGTACATCGACTGGTGGAACGCGCGGGCTCCCGAGTTCCACGCCGCTTTCGCCGCCCGGGTCCGCCAGGGCCTGACGGTGCCGCCGCCACCCGAGGCGCTCGCCGCCGCCAAGGGGGAAGTGCCGCACACCGATTAGCCGTTCTGAAGTAGCCGTTCTGAAACAGCCGTTCTGAAACACTTTCTTTGGGGAGATCGATCTTGATCAAGAAGAATTCCTGGTGGCTCGCCGCCCCCCTCCTTCTGCTCTGCCTCCACCCCGCCGCCGCGCAGCCGCCGCACGACATGGACGACGAAGCCATGGCGCAGGACCAGCCGGCGGAGAAAGCGGAGAAGAATGCCCTGCCGCCGAAGGCCGAGGACCACCTCGTCACCACCCAGCACCACGCCGTCGTCGGCGGCCAGGACCTCCGCTACAGCGTCACCGCCGGCACCCTGGTCCTGCGCGACGAGGAGGGGAAGCCGCGGGCGTCCATCTTCTTCACCGCCTACACCCGCGACGGCGTGAAGGACCTCGGCAAGCGGCCGATCACCTATACGTACAACGGCGGCCCGGGCTCCTCGTCGGTCTGGCTCCACCTGGGCGCCTTCGGTCCGCGCCGGGTGGTGATGGAGGAGGAAGGGTGGGCGCCGTCGCCGCCCTACCGCCTGGAGGATAACAACGAGTCCCTGCTCGACCTCACGGACATGGTGTTCATCGATCCGGTGACCACCGGCTACAGCCGGGCCATCCCGGGCAAGGACGCGAAGAAGTTCTACGGCCTCGAGGAGGACGCCGAGGCGGTCGCCGATTTCATCCGCCTCTACACCGTGCGCTTCGGCCGCTGGCCGAGCCCCAAGTTCCTGGCCGGCGAGAGCTACGGCACCACCCGCTCGGCCAAGCTCTCCAACCTCCTCCAGCAGAAGCACGGGATCTACCTCAACGGCATCGTGCTGCTCTCCACGATCCTCAACTTCCAGACCGCCAGCTTCGCCACCGGCAACGACCTCCCCTATCCGCTCTTCCTGCCGACCTATACGGCGACGGCCTGGTACCACAAGAAGCTGCCGGCCGACCTGCAGGCGGCGGGGCTCCAGAACGCGGTCGAGGAGTCCAGGCGCTTCGCCGCGGGCGAGTACACGCTCGCCCTGATGCGCGGCAACACCCTCTCGCAGCAGGAGTGGAACGATACCGCCGCCAAGGTCGCCCGCTACACCGG
>Ga0193708_1000275_pt1 | contig 11979 bp, 24 predicted proteins | sample H3c1metaG_FD_160570 | JGI IMG/M metagenome (GOLD analysis project Ga0193708, IMG submission 160570) | Soil microbial communities from a riparian zone of the East river system, Colorado, United States - H3c1 | ecosystem: Environmental > Terrestrial > Soil > Riparian zone | place: USA: East River...
AATCGCGATGGTGCCGACCGGGAGGTCGACGGAGTGACGCTCGGCGGGGGCGTAGCCGCGGCCGGTCATGATCGTGATCTCCATCGCGACCTTGCCGTCCTTGGACAGCGTGCAGATGCGATGGTTCGGGTTGAGGCAGGTGACACCGTCGACCAGGCCGAGGTCGGACGCGGTGACGACACCCTCGCCCTGCTTGTCGAGCCGGATCGTGTACGTCTTGTCAGCCTCGACCTTGAACAGCGTTTCCTTGAGGTTGAGAATGATGTCGGTCACGTCCTCGACGACGCCGGGCAGCGACGTGAACTCGTGGAGCGCGCCTTCGATCGCGATGTGCGTGATCGCGGCGCCCTGCAGCGAGGACAGGAGGATGCGGCGGAGGGCAACACCCAGGGTCGTGCCGAAGCCGCGCTCGAGCGGCTCGCACGAGAACTTACCGTAGGTGTCCGAGCGCTCCTCGATCTCCAGCGTCCGGGGCCGGATGAGGTCGCGCCAGTTCTTGGCCATGAAGGCAGTCTGCTCGGGGGTCGGTTCCATCTGTCGGTCTCCTTGAATGGCGCGCTTTCATCACGGCCATTCGCGTGACGGGGTTCGAATCCCGTCGTTTCCGAGGAGCGGATGCGCCTCGGTCGGGTGGCGAGGGCCACCAGGTCGTTACTTCGAGTAGAGCTCGATGATCAGCTGCTCGCGGATGGGCAGCGTCACGTCCTCGCGCGAGGGCAGCTGGACGATGGCGCCGCGGAAGTTGTCCTTGTCGAGCTGGATCCACTGCGGCACGCCACGGCGATCGACCGCCGCGAGCGCCTCGTTGATCCGCGCCAGCTTCTGCGACGACTCGCGCACCTGCACGATGTCGCGCGCGCGGACGAGGTACGACGGGATGTTGACCTTCTTGCCGCTGATCGTGAAGTGGCCGTGGCGGACCAGCTGGCGCGCCTCGGCGTGATCGGAGGCAAAGCCCATGCGGTAGACGACGTTGTCGAGCCGGCGCTCGAGCAGCTGGATCAGCGTGTGACCCGAGACGCCCTTGCTGCGGATCGCCTTGTGGTAGTAGCCGCGGAACTGCTTCTCGGCGATGCCGTAGATGCGCTTGACCTTCTGCTTCTCGCGCAGCTGCTCGCCGTAGTCCGACCGCTTGCGACGGCGGCTCTGGCCGTGCTGCCCGGGCGGATAGCTGCGGCGCTCGTAGCCGCACTTGTCCGTGTAGCAACGCTCTCCCTTGAGGAAGAGCTTCATGTCTTCACGCCGGCAGAGCCGACAAACTGCACCAGTATAACGGGCCATGTTCGATAGTCCTGGAGGTGATCAGACGCGACGACGCTTGCGCGGCCGGCAACCGTTGTGCGGCACGGGCGTCACGTCCCGGATGAGGTTGATCTTGAAACCAGCAGCATTGAGCGCGCGCAGCGCGGACTCGCGACCCGAGCCCGGGCCGTTGACGTAGACGGTGACGTTGCGGACGCCGTGCTCCATCGCCTTCTTCGCGGCGTCTTCGGCGGCGAGCTGGGCGGCGAACGGCGTCGACTTGCGCGAGCCCTTGAACCCGCACGTGCCGGACGACGACCACGCGACGACGTTTCCACTGACGTCGGTGATCGAGACGATCGTGTTGTTGAACGTCGCGGAGATGTGCGCGACGCCGGTCTGGATGTTCTTCCGGACCTTCTTCTTCTGCTTGCCCTTCGGTTGAGACATGGATTCCTCGCCGCTACTTCTTGGTGACCGCGCCCTGCTTCTTCACCGCCATGCGGCGCGGTCCCTTGCGGGTACGGGCGTTCGTGTGAGTGCGCTGACCGCGCACCGGAAGATTCCGGCGATGACGCGAGCCACGGTACGAACCGAGGTCCATCAGGCGCTTGATGTTGAGCTGGGTGTCGCGGCGCAGATCGCCTTCGACGCGGAAGTTGCCTTCGATCGCGTCGCGGATCCTGCGGACGTCGTTCTCGTCCAGATCGTCGCTCTTCTTGTCGAGCGAGACGCCGGCCTGGTCGAGCACGACCTTCGCCGCGTGGCGGCCGAGGCCATAGATGTACGTGAGTGCGATCTCGATCCGCTTGTTGCGGGGAAGGTCGACGCCTGCAATGCGAGCCATGACTTCCTCTTAACCCTGGCGCTGCTTGTGGCGCGGGTTGCTACAGATGATCCGGACGACGCCCTTGCGCTTGATCACCTTGCACTTCACACAGATCGGTTTGACGGACGCTCGAACTTTCATGACTGGCTCTGATTCTTTCGAGTTAGGTGATCTAGAGGGTTCCGGGGTTCGAAGTGGGGCGAGTCAGGACCCAGGGCCCTTCATCCGTGACAGCGATCGTGTGCTCGAAGTGTGCGGACATCGAGCGATCTCTGGTCACGGCTGTCCATTTATCGTCGAGAACCTCTACCTCAGGGGCCCCGGCGTTTACCATGGGTTCGACGGCGATGACAAGGCCCTGCTTGAGCCGCTTTCCGCTGCCGGCGCTCCCAAAATTGGGGACTTGCGGGTCCTCGTGCATCTGTCGCCCGGTCCCGTGGCCGACGAACTGACGGACGACCGAGTAGCCGCGTGATTCCGCGTAGTTCTGGACGGCCGCACCGAGATCCCCCAGCCGGGTGCCAACCCGGATGAGATTCATCGCCGCCTCGAGCGCCTGCTCGGTGGTCTCGACGAGCTTACGATTCTCGGCCGATACATTGCCGACCATGACCGTCCGGGCGGTGTCGGCGCAGAACCCGTGCTTGAAGATCCCGAAGTCGATCCCGATGATGTCGCCATCGGCGATCACGTCGTCGCGGCGCGGGATGCCATGGACGATGACGTGATTGCGCGAGGTGCACAGCACTGCCGGGTATGGCGGGACGTCGTAACCGCCGTAGTGGAGAAAGGCACTCTTGACCCGGTGCTTCTCGATCCCGGCCCGCGCGATGCGGTCGAGCTCGAACGTCGACACGCCCGGCTTGGCCGCGGCGCACACCTCGTCGAGGATCTCGGCGGCGATCAGACCCGCCTCGCGCATCTGGCGGATCTCGTCGCGCGACTTGAGCTGGATCCTCACGACTCCTCGACGGCCGGGATCTCGACCGTGTTGCAGCGCTCGCGGCGCAGGCGCGCCTCGATGTAGACGTTGCCCTTGCGCTCGATCTCGAAGCCGAGGAGCCCCGAATAGCCGCTGTCGAGCACGTGCGCCTCGCGTCGCTCGCGCTCCTCGCGCACCGGCTTGCGCTCGGTCATTTTACCTGGGACGTGGCGCGACGCGGCCGCGGATCCGCGGACCCTTGGGTCCGGCGAAGCCTTCGTAGTTGCGCGTGATGAGGTGCGACTCGATCTGCTGCACGGTATCGAGCGCGACACCGACGACGATCAACAGGCCCGTGCCGCCGAACTGGAACGGCACGTGGAGGTACTTCTGGAGCAGGGCCGGGATCATGCACACGGCCGACAGGTACAGCGCGCCGGCGAACGTGATGCGGGACAAAACCTTTTCGATATAGAGCGCCGTGTTCTTGCCAGGCCGAATGCCGGGCACAAAGCCGCCCGACTTCTTCAAGTTGTCCGCGACGTCGACCGGGTTGAACACGACCGACGTGTAGAAGAACGCGAAGAACACGACGAGGATCGTGAAGATCAGGTTGTAGCGCCAGTCTGCCGGGTGCAGCACCGACGAGAACTCTTGCAGCCAGCCCGACTCCGCCATGCCGGCGATCTGTGCCGGGAACATCAGGATCGACGACGCGAAGATCGGCGGGATGACGCCGGAGACGTTGATCTTGAGCGGCAGGAAGCTCTGCGCGCCCGAGTACATTTTTCTGCCGACTTGTCGCTTCGTGTACTGGACCGGAATGCGCCGGTGCGAGCGCTCGAAGAAACAGATCGCGGCGATCGTGAAGATCACGAGCAGGACGATGAACAGGATCGTGAGCCCGCTCGTCGAGCCACCGCCGCCGATCAAGAGTTTTGCGATCGCGTCGGGCATGGCCGCGACGATGCCGGCGAAGATGATCAGCGACGAGCCGTTGCCGATCCCGTTCTCGGTGATCAGCTCGCCGAACCACATGATGACCACGGTGCCGGTCGTCATCGTGACGACGGTGAGCAGGTGGAAGCCGAGGCCCGGATCGAGCACGACGTCGGCGCCGGAGCGCGACAGGCTCTCGACGTAGCCGGCCGCGAACCAGGCCTGGACGACGGCGACGAGCACGGTGCCGTAGCGGGTGAGCTGGTTGATCCGCCGCCTGCCCTGCTCGCCCTCCTTGTTGAGCTCGCCGAGCTTGGGGACGACGACCGTGAGCAACTGCATCACGATCGATGACGTCACGTACGGCATGATGCCGAGCGTGAAGATCGAGAATTGCTCGAGCGCGCCGCCCGAGAACATGTTGAACATGCTCAGGAACGAGCCCGTGCTCTTGCTGACGACGTGCTCCATCTCGGCGCGGTTGACACCCGGGATGGTGATGAAGATACCGACGCGATAGATCGCGAGGATGAACAGCGTGAACAAGATCCGGCGCCGCAGCTCCGGGATCTTGGTGATGTTGCTGATTCCAGCCACGCTTGCCCTTACGCGGCCGGGGTTGCAGCTTGCCCGCGACCGATGACCTCGATCGACCCGCCGGCCTTCTCGATCTTTTCCTTCGCGGTGGCCGACGCGTTGTAGGCGCTGACCGCGAGCTTCTTCGTGATCTCGCCCTCGCCGAGGATCTTGACGTACTCGGCGAGCTTGGGGACCAGGCCCTTGGCGCGCAGCGTCTCGAGGTTCACGGTCTCACCGGTCTCGAACGTGGCCTCGAGCGTCGCGACGTTGATCGGATACGGCTCGATGCGGTTCGGGTTGGTGAATCCACGCTTCGGGATCCGGCGCGGCATCGGCATCTGACCGCCTTCGAACGCCAGGCGAGCGCCGTGGTGGCCGGCGCGAGCCTTCTGGCCCTTGACGCCCTTACCGGAGGTCTTGCCTTTACCCGAGCCGCGACCGCGGCCGAGCCGCTTCTTCTCGCGCGTGGCGCCTTCGTTCGGGTGGAGGTTGTGCAGCGTGATCGTCATGGGAAGAGCTCGCAGCGCCGTCGGAATCTGGCGCGGAAACGGTGTTATGGCAACTGGGTAGACGGTGCACCTGGCGAGGTGGCCAGGTGGGGATCGCTAATCGGCCGACTCGACGGTCACGAGGTGGGCGACCTTCCGGATCATCCCGCGAATCGCGAGCGTGTCCTGGAGGACGACCGACTTGTGCGGACCGCGGAGGCCGAGGCCGAGCAGGGTCTTGTTCTGGGAGTCGGAGCGGCCGATACCGCTCTTCACCTGGGTGACTTTCAGCTTGATCGCCATGACGTCCTCTAGGGATTCGGAACCACGGCCTGGCGCCGGGTCTGCAGCTCGGCCACGGTCTTGCCGCGGGTCTTCGCGACCTGCTCGATCGAGCGCAGCGCCTTGAGCGCCACGATCGTCGCGTGGATCACGTTGTGCTTGTTCGACGTGCCGATGGACTTGGTCAGGATGTCGCGGATGCCGGCGACCTCGAGCACGGGACGAACCCCGCCGCCCGCGATGACACCGGTACCGGCGGAGGCCGGACGGAGCAGCACCTGCGCCGCGCCGAAGAAGCCTTCGATCTCGTGCGGGATCGAGCCCTTCACCAGCGGCACCTTGAACAGGTTGCGCTTCGCGCGATCGGTGCCCTTGCGGATCGCCTCGGGGACCTCGTTCGCCTTGCCGAGACCGGCACCGACGTAACCATTCTGGTCACCGACGACGACGAGCGCCGAGAACGAGAACCGGCGGCCGCCCTTGACGACCTTCGCGACGCGGTTGATGTGGACCACGCGGTCCACGAGCTCGCCAACTTCTTCTGGATTGATCAGCATGGGGGTCCTTAGAACTGCAGTCCCGCTTCACGGGCGCCGTCGGCGACTTCCTTGACGCGGCCGTGATAGATGAAGCCGTTGCGGTCGAACACGACCGTCTTGACACCGGTGGCCATCAGCTTCTCGCCGATGACCTTGCCGATCAGCCGAGCGCGCTCCTTCTTGGGCTTGCCGGCGACGGCTTCCTTGAGCTTCTGCTCGATCTCGCATGCGGACGCCAGCACACGGCCCGTCGTGTCATCGACGGCCTGCGCGTAGACGTAGCGCGCCGAGCGGAACACCGACAGCCGCGGGCGCTCGGCGGTTCCGGAGATGCGCAACCGGATCGAGACCTTGCGCTTGAGCCGCTTGCGGAGCTTGGGAGTAGCAATCTTGATATGACCAGCCATTGTCTTTGCCCTCTCGGCTCACTTGCCCGCGGTCTTGCCGGCTTTGCGGAGGATGGTCTCCTCCTTGTACTTGATGCCCTTGCCCTTGTAGGGCTCGGGTGGACGGAAGCTGCGCACCTTGGCGGCCGCGGCGCCGACCGCCTGCCGATCGATCCCCGACAGGATCAGCATGTTCTTGTCGACCTTCGCGCTGATGCCCTCGGGCAACGCGTACTCGATGGGATGCGAGAAGCCGAGCGACAGGACGATCTTGGGACCCTTCAGCTCGGCCTTGTAGCCGACGCCGTTGATCTCGAGCTCGCGCGTGAAGCCGGTTGTCACGCCGGTCAGCATGTTGCCGACCAGCGCGCGCATGAGGCCGTGTGCGGCGCGCTGCGGGCCTTCTTCGCCCTTGCGCTCGAACAGGATCACGTCCTTGCCCTCTTCTTTGCCTTGCTTGATCTCGATGTCCTTGTGGCGCTTGAGCGACAAGGTGCCCTTGGGGCCCTTGGTCGACACGCCGTCCTTGGTGATCGACACCTGGACGCCCTTGGGGATCTCGAGAGGCTTACGACCGATGCGGGACATGGCTTACCAGACCTCGCAGAGGACCTCGCCGCCGACGCCCTTGGTACGGGCCTCGCGGTCGGTCATCACGCCCTGCGACGTGGAGAGGATGGCGATACCGAGCCCGTTGCGCACGCGCGGGACGGACTTGGCGGGAACGTAGGCGCGCTGGCCCGGACGCGACACCCGGCGCATGCCGGTGATCGCGTTGCCCGACGGCGTTGCACGCCCGTCGTAGCGAAGGGTCAGCTTGAGGAGGCCCTGCTTGTTGTCCTCGGACGAAGCGACGTTCTGGACGAAGCCTTCGTCGCGCAGGATCTCGGCAATGCGCAGCTTGATGTTCGAGCGCGGGCACTCGATCAGTTGCTTGCGTGCACGGATCCCGTTGCGGATGCGAGCGAGGAAATCAGCGATCGGATCAGTCATCGACATACGTAGTCCTCACCAGCTCGACTTGATGACGCCCGGGATGTCGCCGCGCAGTGCGAGCTCGCGAAAGCAGCACCGGCACATCTCGAACTTGCGGATATAGGCACGCGGGCGGCCGCAACGCTTGCAGCGGCTCTTGATGCGGACCTTGAACTTTTGCTTCTTGGGAAGCGTATCGATCAGCTTGGCCATTACGCGGCTCCTGCAGTCTGGGTCGTCGGAGCCGGCTGGCGGAACGGCATCCCGAGGTGGCCGAGCAGCGAGCGCCCTTCGGCGTCGGTCTCGGCGGTGGTGACGATGCTGATGTTCATGCCCTTGATCGAATCGATCTTGTCGTACTCGATCTCGGGGAAGATGATCTGCTCGCGCACGCCCATGGTGAAGTTGCCGCGGCCGTCGAAGCCACGCGGCGACACGCCACGGAAGTCGCGCACGCGCGGCAGAGCGACGTTGAGCAGGCGATCGAGGAACTCCCACATGCGCTCGCGGCGCAGGGTCACCATCACGCCGATCTTCTGCCCCTTGCGAAGCTTGAACACCGCGATGTCCTTCTTCGCGCGGCTGACGACCGGCGACTGGCCGGTGATCGCGCGGAGCTCTTCGATCCCGTTGTCGATCATCTTGGGCTCGTCCTTGGCTTTGCCGAGGCCCATGTTGACCGTCACCTTCACCACGCGCGGGACCTGCATGATGCTGGAGTAGTTGAACTCCTTCATCATCGCCGTGCGGATCGTGCCGTCGTACTGCGCCTTCAGCTTGGGAGCCTTCTCGCGCTTGTACGTCGGAGCCGGGCCGGTCGGCTCGGCGGCCTTCTTCTTCCCTTGGCCGCCGCCTTCCTTCTTCTCGCGCGGCTTCTTCTCGGCCGGTGCAGCTTTGTCGTCGTCTTTCGCCATGGCTTCAGCTCATTCCCGCGTTGGGGAACTTGGTCCCCGACTTCACGCCGACGCGGATCTTCTCGCCCCCGTCGACGACGCTCTTCGTGCGCGTGCCCCGCGAGACCTTGTCGTCCCACAGCGCCACGTTCGAGATGTGGATCGTGCCCTCTTTGTCGATGATCCCGCCCTGCGGGCTCTTCTGCGTCGGCTTCGAATGGCGCTTGATCATCGCCACCTTCTCGACAACGACGCGCTCACCAACGACGCGCAGCACCTTGCCGCGCTTGCCCTTGTAGGCACCGCTGATCACGACCACTTGATCGCCCTTGCGAACCGGCATGGCTACAGGACCTCCGGCGCCAGCGAGATGATCTTCATGAACCGCTTGGCGCGCAGCTCGCGAGCCACGGGTCCGAAGATGCGGGTCCCGATCGGCTCGTTCTCTTTGTTGATGAGGACGGCGGAGTTGCCGTCGAACTTGATGAAGCTGCCATCGGAGCGCGCGAGCTCTCGCCGCGTCCGCACGATCACCGCGCGCGCGACCTCGCCCTTCTTCACCTTCGCGCCCGGAATCGCCTCGCGGATCGAGACGATGATGACATCGCCGATCGTGGCGTAGCGCCGGCGGGTACCGCCCAGCACCTTGATGCAGAACACCTTCTTCGCGCCGCTGTTGTCCGCGACGTCGAGGACCGAGGTCATCTGGATCATGGCCCTACTCCTTACTTTCCGTCGCGCCGGGCTCCGCCTTCGCGGCGCCGGCTTCGGCCGGACGGCTGAGCGTGCGCAGGAAGCGCCAGCGCTTGGTCTTCGACATCGGGCGCGACTCGACGATCTCGATCACGTCGCCGACCTTGCACACGTTCTTCTCGTCGTGCGCCTTGTACTTCACGCGGCGCGTGAGGAACTTGTGGAACCGGCGATCGCGGACACGACGGACCACCGTGACCACGCAGGTCTTGTCCATCGTGTTCGACGTGACGGTCCCGATGATCACGCGGCGCGAACCGCGGTTGTCCTCATCGGTGACCTTGGCCTCTGGAGTCGTCTCGCTCATGACTTCGCCTTCTTCGTCTTCTTGGCCTTGGGCGTCTCCGCCGCTGCTTCGGCAGGCGCCTCGGTCTGCTTCTGCTGCTGTGCCTCGAGACCGTGCTTGCGACCGTTCAGGACCGTGAGGATCCGGGCGATGTCGCGCCGCTTGCTCTTGAGGAGTGCCGAGGAGGTGACCTGGTTGGTGTGCTGTCCGAGGTGGAGACGAAACAGCTCGTCGCGCGTCTGCGCGAGCGCCTGCTTCAGCTCGTCATCGGGCTGATCGCGCAACTGCTCGAGTGAAGTAGCGAGTTTGCTCATTGACCGCCTCCCATCCGGGAGGCGCTGCTCACTTCGTTCGCATTACAGGTCATACGACCGCCTCCCATCCGGGAGGCGCTGCTCACTTCGTTCGCATTCCTGGTCATAGGACGGGCTCCCGCGAGATCATGTGGGTCTTGATCGGCAGCTTGTGGTCGGCGCGCGTGAACGCGGTCTTCGCGATGTCGGCGTTGACGCCTTCGACCTCGAAGATCACGCGACCCGGGCGGACGACCGCGACCCAGCCCTCGACGCCGCCCTTACCGGTACCCATGCGGGTCTCGGCCGGCTTCTTCGTGTACGGGTGGTCGGGGAAGACGCGAACGTAGATCTTGCCGAGCTTCTTCACCTGGCGAGAGATCGCGACGCGAGCGGCCTCGATCTGACGCGCGGTGAGCCAGCCCGGCTCGAGGACCTGCATCCCGAAGTCGCCGAACGAGACCTCGGAGCCACCCTTCGCCTTGCCGGCGAGATGACCCTTGTGGGACTTGCGGAACTTCGAGCGTTTTGGAGAGAGCATCGACATGGCTAATTCCTAGGTGCGAGGCGTCACGGTGTTTTGGATCGGGCGACCGCCGGATCCTTGCGAGGCGCCGGCAGGACTTCACCGTGGAAGACCCAAGCCTTGACGCCGATCGAGCCGTACGTCGTGCGGGCCTCGGTGAACCCGTACTCGATGTCCGCACGCAGCGTGTGCAGCGGGACGCGGCCTTCCTTGTACCACTCGCGACGGCACATCTCGGCGCCGCCGAGCCGGCCGCTCGACGCGACCTTGATGCCCTTGGCGCCGAACTTCATCGCGGTCTGCGTCGCCTTCTTCATGGCGCGGCGGAACGCGATCCGGCGCTCGAGCTGCGTCGCGATGTTCTCGGCGACGAGCTGCGCGTTGGTCTCGGCCTTGCGGACCTCGATGATGTTCAGGAACACCTCGTTCTCGGTCAGCGCCTGGACATCCTTCTTGAGCGTCTCGACACCCGCGCCACGCTTGCCGATGACGATGCCCGGCCGCGCGGTGTGGATGTTGATCTTGGCCTTGTTCGCGGCGCGCTCGATCTCGATGTAGCTGACACCGGCGTGGTTCAGCTTCTTCTTGATGAACGTGCGGAGCTTCAGGTCCTCGTGGAGCCACTTCGCGTAGTTCTTGTCCTCGTACCAGCGCGAGGACCAGGTCTTGATGATGCCGAGCCGAAACCCGACCGGATGTGTCTTTTGGCCCATCTGGATTACGCCTTCTCGTCCGTGACGACCACCGTGAGGTGGCTGGTGCGGTGATTGATCCGGTTCGCGCGACCCATCGAGCGCGGCATCCAGCGCTTGGCGATCGTGCCGCCGTCGACGGCGATCGTGTGGATGCGCAGGTCCTCGACCGAGGCATCTCCGCCGGACTTGTCCTCGGCGTTGGCCGCGGCCGACTTGATCGCCTTGGAGATGAGACCGGCAGCCTTCTTCGGCATGAGGTCGAGCATGCCGACCGCCTGCTCGACGGACTTGCCGCGAACGAGGTTGGCGACCACGCGCATCTTGCGTGGCGACATCGAGATGCCGCGAACGAGACAGCGCCCTGTGTTCGTTTCCGCCATGGCTACTTCTTTCGCTCCCCGGAGTGGCCGTGATAGCTGCGCGTCGGCGAGAACTCGCCGAGCTTGTGGCCGACGTGCTGCTCGGTGACGAACACCGGCATGAACTTGCGGCCGTTGTGGACGGCGATCGTGAGCCCGACCATGTCGGGGGTGATCGTCGAACGCCGCGAGTAGGTCGAGACGACGCGCTTGTTGGGATTGGCTTCCTTCTGCGCGAGCAGGATCTTCTTGGGCAGGTAGTGCTCGACGAACGGACCCTTTTTGACTGAACGCGGCATCTACTTGCTCCGGCGACGGATGATGAATTGCTCCGTCCGCTTGTTGTGGCGCGTCTTGGCGCCCTTGGCCTTCTGGCCCCATGGGCTGCACGGGTGACGACCACCCGACGACCGACCTTCGCCACCACCCATCGGGTGATCGACGGGGTTCATCGACACGCCGCGCTGGTGCGGGCGGATGCCCATCCAGCGCTTGCGGCCTGCCTTGCCCCACTCGATGTTCGCGTGCTCGGTGTTTCCGATCGCGCCGATCGTCGCGCGGCACTCGATGTGGACCCGACGCATCTCGCCCGACGGCAGGCGGATGGTGGCCCAGTCGCCTTCCTTCGCCATCAGCGTGACCTTCGCGCCGGCCGAGCGACCGAGCTGCGCGCCGCGGCCCTGCTTGAGCTCGACGGCGTGGATCTCGGTACCGATCGGGATGAAGCGCAGCGGCAGGGTGTTGCCGGGCTTGATATCGGCCGAGTTGGCCGAGATGACCTGGTCACCGACGCCGAGCTTCTGCGGCGCGAGGATGTAGCTCTTCTCGCCGTCGGCGTACTGGAGCAGCGCGAGGCGAGCCGTGCGGTTCGGGTCGTATTCGATCCCGATCACGGTCGCGGGCACGCCGGTCTTCTGGCGCTTGAAGTCGACGATGCGATAGCGCTGCTTGTGGCCGCCACCGCGAAACCGCGACGTCACGCGCCCGGCGTTG
>Ga0193708_1000278_pt1 | contig 11935 bp, 12 predicted proteins | sample H3c1metaG_FD_160570 | JGI IMG/M metagenome (GOLD analysis project Ga0193708, IMG submission 160570) | Soil microbial communities from a riparian zone of the East river system, Colorado, United States - H3c1 | ecosystem: Environmental > Terrestrial > Soil > Riparian zone | place: USA: East River...
CGCAGCATATCAACAGGATGGGCTTTTTAGAGAAGATCATTGTTACGCCTTCCCATCACCGTGTTCACCATGCGATAAACCCGCAATACATTGATAAGAACTATGGACAGATATTCATCTTCTGGGACAAATGGTTCGGTACATTCCAGGAAGAGCTACCAACTGTTCCGCCTGTGTATGGTATCACAAGGCCCGTAAGAACATGGAATCCCATTAAAATAAATTTCCAGCACGTATGGCTGCTGGTAAAAGATGCGCTGCGAACAAATAGCTGGAAAGAAAAATTTACTTTATGGTTCAGGCATACAGGCTATCGCCCGGCTGATGTAGCTGAGCGATATCCTGTTTATAAGATTGAAGACGTGTACCGCTTTGAAAAATATGATACACAAAGCTCAGCGACATTAAATACCTGGAGCTGGATACAACTGCTGCTGGTCTTGTTGTCCGTCAGCTACCTGTTCGGCAATATTGCACTCATTAATGGCCTTGACAAAAATTATATCTTCTGGTATGGTGGTTTTATTTTTTTAAGTGTGTATGCACTTACCGATCTTATGGACAGGAATGCGTCTGCTGTTATTTGGGAATTCATCCGCTGTAGTGTTGGCCTAAGCTTACTTTATGCGCAAAACGACTGGTTTGGGGCAGGGACTTATTTCCCTGCCGCTAAATTCATTATCGCCGCTTATTTTATCTTATCTGTTATGATAACGGGCTGGTTCGTTTTAAAGCATAAAAAAGAAGATGCGAACATTGTTGCTGCCGCATAGCAGCCACAGGGTTACAGAATTTTTAAATGGAATTACTCGCTGAGTAATTTTTCGATCGTTCCTTTTTCCAATACCCAGTCATAGCCTTCTAACTTCGATATTATCACTTCTCCTTTTTTATTGAGTAGATAAGTTGTCGGATAAACATGTATACCCAGGCTGGCGAGTCTTTCTTTTGAATGAGCAAAAAAAACGTTAAGTGTCGCAAGCCGTTTTTCATATCCATTGATGAGATCTTTATCTTCATCAGAGATGCAAAGTATTTTAAAATGATCAGCCCTAAGGGCTACTGAAAGTGTATTTAGTTCATCAATTTCCTGTGCGCAAGGGCCACACCAGGTTTGAAAAAATGAAACGATTGTAACATTCCCTTTTAGATCGTTAATAGTGATTTTTGTATTGTTGCCGGTCAACAACAATTCATTGGTTTGAAATTTCATTTTTGGCGTAATTGTTTTACGTATATACCATATAGCACCCCAGCCTGCGGCAAGTATAATGAGTAGAGATAAAATTATCCCGGTTAATTTATTTTTCATTTTAATGGCAATCTTTCTAATTGTTTTTGATTTTCTGACCGGTTAAACCTTTTTAAGAAATATTGTAAGGTAATTTTGGCTACCGGGTTTTTGATCTTTATATAATTAAAGATCTGTTTTGGATATGCACCCAGGTTTGCTTTAGCTTCTTTTGAAGTTCTGCCAAGCTCCAGCTTTTCATATTTCCGGTCGATCATTTTTTGCACGCTTAAAAATAATATGTTGAAATAGGTTTTATGAATATTATTATAGGTATAATCCAATCCTATATAGTGGGTTTCCATTTCGGTGCTATAAAAAATGTAGGTATAAAAACCTATCATTATATTGTTGTAATAAAGGGCATGTAACTCAAAATTTTGTTCAAGGTCTGTTTTTAATTCGTATAAATAGGCCGCATTTACAGTACCAAGCTTTATCTTTTGCTTGGTTACAACATTCCAATACAACCGGTCTATTGCTGCTGTATTTTCTAAGATTTCTGCTGCGCTTAATTCTTTTGTTACTACACCGTCAAAAGCCTGTATGATCTTTTTAGCCCGCTTAAAATATTTTTTTGTAAGGTCACTTAAATAATCATCAAAGGTATTCCAGTGTTGCCTCCTGGCAATTTCCATGGTTACGTCGCCGCTAAAAAAGAGGTAGTTTGGAACAGTATATTGTTCTTCCAAAAAAACTTCCCTGCAATCTTTTATTAGAATTCCACAGGTCTTTAACCTCCTGTTCTGTTTTACAAACAACCCTATGGCATCAAATATTAATGCATTATGCTGTTCATTTTTAAAATAATAGCCCTGGAAATTTATCCTGAATAAATTTCCGCAAATGAGGAGGTACAATTTTCTGGGTAAAATAAATTTTATGATCCTGGATTGAATACTTCCAGGGGTATCAAAATTTAAATGAGCAGGTGTAAACTTAAATAACTGGAGGTAAGCTAGTCCAACCAGTTTGTCTTTCATAAATATTTGTAAGTAATGATTTTCAATATCCGGTAGTTGGGCGTTTTCAAGGGCTAACAAATGCCTAAGTTTCAGGTGATGCATGTCGGGTAAAAAATCATCCCATAAATCTTTATGCGCTGCAATTTGCCTTACATGATTAATTGAAATAGTCAAACTCGAAATTATTTTTGTGGTACAGCAGCGTTGGATAATTCATTATTAACCGTCCTCCATATCCCCAATGGGTTTTCATTTTTTAATTCATCCGGCAATAAATTATTACTCCAGTTTTGAAAAGCAATGGGCCTTGCAAAACGCCTGATACCGTCAGCGCCTACAGAAGTGAATCTTGAATCTGTGCTTGCAGGGAACGGCCCGCCATGCTGCATGCTAAGGCAAACTTCAACGCCGGTTGGTACACTGTTGAGAATAAAACGGCCGCAGATATTTTTAACGGCTTCCACCAATTCCTCATTTTCCCTAATATCATTTTCAGTTGCCATTAATGTAGAAGTCAATTGGCCTTCTAAATGTTTAGCTACTTTGGTCATTTCATCCATGTCCTTACAACGTATAACAATAGAGTAAGGTCCAAATACTTCCTGGTGAAGTACCGCGTTGCTTAAAAATGTTTGTCCGCTTGCTGTTGCAATTGTAGGAAGGCCCTCATTTTCTTTTACTGTTATTTCTGATTCTGCAACAAGATGTACTTCTTCCTGCAACAATGCATTGCTTTTATTTTTTTTATAAGAAGTTACAATTCCTGTATGCAGCATTGGTGCCGGCGCAATTTTTTGAATGGCTTTGCCAAGATCATGAACGAATGTTTGTAAAGCGTCGCTTTCTATGCCAATGATCAAACCGGGGTTAGTACAAAACTGTCCAACACCCAATGTGATAGAGCCTGCATAGGATTGCGCAATGTCAGCCGCAGATGATTTTAATTTTTCCGGTAATAAAAAAACAGGATTGATGCTTCCCATTTCTGCAAAAACAGGGATGGGTTCTTTGCGCTGGTTACCCCAATCGAATAATTGTTTGCCACCGGTATAAGAACCGGTGAAGCCAACTGCTTTTGTATGGGGATGTGTTACCAATGCTTTACCTGTTTCAAAGCTCAGTCCGTGAACATGTGCAAAAATCCCTTCGGGCATTTTACATTTATCAGCTGCAGCTAAAATCGCCCTGGCAACTATTTCAGAAGTTTCTGCGTGTGCAGGATGTGCTTTTACGATCACCGGACAACCTGCAGCGAAAGCACAGGCTGTATCTCCTCCTGCGGTTGAATAAGCAAATGGAAAATTACTTGCTCCAAAAACAACAACAGGCCCCAGGGGCACCAGCATTTTTCTTATATCAGGTTTTGGCGGTGTTTTATCGGGGATAGCAGTATCGATCCTTGCGTCAAGCCAGGTGCCTTTTTCGCAGGCTTCGGCATAACTGTTAAGCTGAAATATTGTTCTCGATCTTTCGCCACGCAATCTTACTTCGGGTAAATTGGTTTCACCCATCGCTGTATGAATTAATGCGTCACCGCAATTTTCCAGCTCAGCAGCAATGGCCCTCATGAAACCCGCACGTTGTTTTAAAGAAAATTTCCTGTACACATGAAAGGCATTCCATGCATCCTGCATCACTATATCAATTTCTTCAGTATTAAAGTCTCTATAACTCATAACTTATAATTTATATCTCTTAACTCAAGACCGGCCTAGTTGCGATCCCGTCATTAATGATCTTTAAAATTTCTTCCCTTTCCTTTCCAACCAGCGAAAGCCTCGGCGCCCTCACATCCTCTGAACCTATACCGGCCTGCGTTTCTGCCAGCTTTATATACTGTACCAGTTTTGGATGAATGTCCAGCTCAAGCATTGGCATGAACCAGCGGTAGATCTTTGCGGCTTCCTCTATTTTACCGGCTTTTACCAGGTTATAAATGGCAACTGTTTCTTTAGGAAAGGCGCAAACCAATCCTGCTACCCATCCATCTGCGCCCAAGCATAGTTCTTCCATTGCCAGGGTATCCACACCACATAATATTTTGATCCTGTCGCCAAACCTGTTCTTCATTCTTGTAACATTCGTTACATCCCGGGTAGATTCTTTTACCGCCTGGATATTTTTACAGGTAATTAATTCTGCAAACATATCCAGTGTTACTTCAATTTTATAATCCACGGGATTATTATAGATCATTACCGGGAGTTCTGTTGAATCGGCTACGGTTTTAAAATAAGTAACCGTTTCCCGGTGATCAGATTTATAGCGCATGGGTGGCAGCATCATTAAACCTTTGGCGCCCCATGCTTTTGCATATTCAGCCTGTTGCAGGGCTTCTTTGGTAGAGCCTTCTGCTATATTCAATACAACCGGAACCTTACCTGCACATTTATCAACAGCAAATTTTACCAGTTGTTCTTTTTCAGCAGTTGTTAAAACACTTGCTTCTCCCAGGGTGCCACCTAAAACAATTCCATTAACACCGGCGTCGAGCTGGGCGTTTAAATTTTTTTCAAAAAGAGGGAGGTCGAGTTGATCACCTGCAGTGAATTTTGTTGTGAGTGCAGGAAAAACACCTTTCCAATCTATACGCATATTGTAAGTTTTTGATAAAGATAATCCATAGAAATTTAACATTCCATTTTGAACAATAACGACGCTTTTTATAGTGTCTTTCTTTCACTAAACTTTCACAAATCCTTGTTTAAACCAAGCATACTATTTGAGTCTATACTCCGTTGAGTATTCTATAAAACAAATAAAAAAAGGAGTAACAAAATGACACTTAGATCAGTTACCTGGGTTGCCGCATCTGCTTTTGCAGCTGTAGCATTATTTACTGGCTGTGCCAGCAATGCCCATATCGAAAAAGACGCGTCTGCCGATTTTAGTAAGTACCGCAGCTATGCCTGGTTAGACCAGCCAGCAGCAAAAGAAACTAAAAAGAGCCGTAAGAACGATCTTACAGAAACAAGCATCCGAAATGCTGTGAACAAGCAGCTTTCCAAGAACGGGTGGAAAGAAGTACGCTCAAACCCTGACGTAATGGTAAGCTATGACCTGCTGGTTGAAAGAAATCAAAAGCAGCAGCAGGACCCGGTTTATTCTGATGCTTTTGTAAGGCGTTATTACAACCGCTATACCGGCAGGGTGAACACCATTTACTATCCATCCCAGTTCATGGGCTATGATAGTTATTCAACCACGGTGAAAGAAGGAACTGTTACGATCACCATGATAGATAACAGGACCGACAAAACTGTTTTCCAGGGATGGGCAACCAATGAACTGGTGACCAGTAATATCAGCGGCAGGGAGATCGACCAGAGTGTGAAATCGATCTTTAAGAAATTTGATGCTGGTAAATAAAAGTTTTAAACCGTACCACTTGTTTACAAGCCTTTCAGAAATGAAGGGCTTTTTATTGCTCGTCCTCGTCTCCGACGAGGATGTTTTGGTTGATCGTTTCCAACGATCAATATGCTGAATGAAGTTAAAACGCTCAATGGCTGCCGGATAGTAGTGTAAAGTGAAACGAAGTGGAGCTTGAAACGGATAGCCGGAACAAAGTTGATAGTAAGACTGCAGGCCACACCCCAAATAAAAAAGCCTCTCATAAAAAATGAAAGGCTTTTTTGTACCACGTACGGGATTCGAACCCGTGATTCCTCCGTGAAAGGGAGGCGTCTTAACCCCTTGACCAACGCGGCATTTCCGTTAAAGGACGGCAAAGATAACCCGTGGCAGTTTTTTAGCCAAATAATTTAAATCCTTTGCATAAAATATTCTGTTTTCATGTTCATACAAAATGTACTTTTGCACCGCAATTCCGATAAATACCGGAACATATTTCATAACCAGCCTGCCGGAGCGCAGGTTTATAATCACTAATTGATATGAGTACAGTAAAAGTTGCTATTAATGGTTTTGGCCGCATCGGCCGCCTGGTATTTCGCCAGATCTATAACATGGATGGGATTGAAGTTGTTGCTATCAACGATCTTACCAGCCCGGCTGTGTTGGCGCATTTATTAAAATATGACAGCGCACAGGGCCGATTTGGCCAGGATGTGAAAGCTACAGAGAATTCGATAGTAGTGAACGGAGAGGACGTAAAAGTATATGCACAGAAAGACCCTGCCCAGATTCCCTGGGGTGCCCATAGTGTGGATGTGGTGATCGAGTGTACAGGTTTCTTTACCGATAAAGCAAAGGCCGAAGCCCATATTACAGCCGGGGCTAAAAGAGTGGTGATATCTGCTCCTGCAACAGGTGATCTCAAAACAGTCGTTTATAATGTTAACCATTCTATACTGGATGGCAGCGAAACGGTCATAAGTTGTGCAAGCTGTACAACCAACTGTCTTGCCCCAATGGCAAAAACGCTCAATGACAACTTTAGTATCCTCAGCGGTATCATGAGTACAATACATGCTTATACCAATGACCAGAATACTTTGGATGCTCCACATCCAAAAGGTGACCTGAGAAGGGCAAGGGCCGCAGCAGCCAATATTGTTCCTAACAGTACCGGCGCTGCCAAAGCAATTGGCCTGGTTTTACCGGAACTTAAAGGAAAATTAGACGGTGGCGCTCAAAGAATACCTGTTATTACGGGTTCTGTTACTGAGCTATATTCTATTTTAGATAAAAAAGTTACTGCCGAAGAAGTTAATGCTGCCATGAAAGCTGCCAGCAATGAAAGCTTTGGTTATACCGAAGATGAAATTGTAAGCAGTGATGTGATCGGGATCAACTTTGGTTCGTTGTTTGATGCCACACAAACCAAGGTGCAGACCGTTGGCGACAAGCAACTGGTTAAAACCGTTAGCTGGTATGATAATGAAATGAGTTATGTATCTCAGCTGGTGCGTACAGTGAAGCATTTTGCAGGGTTGATAGGATAGTATTTAAAGTATATATTTATAACCGCAAGGTCGCTGAGACGCAGAGGAAAATTCCGGCGCCGGCGCCTTTGCGGTTTAATTTTATAAATAATTCGTATGTCAAAATTCAGCAACTTCAATTTCCTGGGTCATAAAGCACTCGTTCGTGTGGATTTTAATGTGCCGTTGGATGAAAAATTCAGTATCACCGACGATAACAGGATGACAGCCACCATTCCTACCCTAAAAAAAATACTGGCTGATGGCGGTAGTGTTATTTTAATGACACATTTCGGCAGGCCAAAAAAAGGCCCGGAGGAAAAATTTTCAGTGAAACACCTGGTAAAGCACCTGCACGAACTCCTGGGCGGGCAAACGAAAGTTTTCTTTGCGGATGACTGTATCGGCGAACAGGCAACGTTAACAGCATCTATGCTGAAAGCAGGTGAAGTATTGTTGCTGGAGAACCTTCGCTTTCATCCCGAAGAAGAAAAAGGTGATGAAGGCTTTGCTGAAAAGCTGAGCAAACTTGGAGATGTTTATGTGAATGATGCTTTTGGTACGGCGCACAGGGCACATGCATCTACAGCGGTAATTGCAAAGTTCTTCGCCACGGATAAAAGGATGTTTGGACTATTAATGGAAGGCGAAGTGCTGAGCGCTGAGAAAGTATTGCATGCCAGTGAAAAGCCATTTACTGCGATCATTGGCGGGGCCAAGGTCTCCGATAAGATACTAATCATTGAAAACCTTTTGAAAAAAGCGACAGATATCATCATTGGCGGCGGGCTGGCTTATACTTTCATGAAGGCAGCCGGCGGAAAAATAGGTAAATCTCTTTGTGAAGAAGACCGGCTGGATACTGCAAAAGAATTAATAAAAAAAGCTGAAGAGAAAGGCGTTTGCATTCACCTGCCTTCTGACTCTATCATAGCGGATAAATTTGCTGCCGACGCTGAGGTTTCTATGGCGCCCAGTAATAATATACCCGATGGCTGGCTCGGACTTGATATTGGCTCCAATGCCGTTGACCAGTTTTGCAATGTCATCAGCCACTCAAAGATCATTTTATGGAATGGTCCGATGGGCGTTTTTGAGATGGATAAATTTCAGCACGGAACAAAAGCTGTTGCCGAAGCAGTTGCAGCAGCTACTGCCAAAGGCGCTTTCAGCCTGGTTGGTGGCGGTGACAGCGTGGCTGCGGTCAATCAATTCAAACTTGCAGATAAAGTAAGTTATGTAAGCACCGGCGGCGGAGCCATGCTGGAGTATTTTGAAGGAAAGACCTTGCCGGGAATAGCAGCAATAAAAGACGGCCAGATTTAAAATGTTTTCAGCTCTTAAACGTCTTGTATAAAAAAACTATATTACTTTTAACACCTAACACTAAAACAAAAAAATTATGAAACGCACTGGATTATTAGTCTTGATCGGAATACTTGTTATCCTTGGCTTTTGGGGATGCAGCGGCTATAATGGCCTGGTAACTGCCGATCAGGATGTAAAAAAAGTATGGGGTAATGTAGAAACAAATTACCAGCGGAGGACAGATCTGTACAGCAGCATCATTAAAACTGTTGAAGCGTCAGCAAATTTTGAAAAATCTACGTTGCAGGCAGTTGTAGAAGCAAGAGCAAAGGCAACATCAATACAGGTAGATATCAATGACCCGGCTTCTTTGGAAGCGTATCAAAAGGCCCAGGCTAACTTACAGGGTTCGTTTAGCAGGTTGATTGCATCATTTGAGGCATATCCCGACCTTAAAACTACTGCTGCTTTTCGTGATTTTCAGACCCAGATAGAAGGAACGGAAAACCGTATTAATATTGCCCGGCAGGATTACAATAAATCCATTGAAGGGTATAATTTAAAAGTAAAGCGCTTTCCAAAAAATATATTAGCAGGCCTGTTTGGATTCAAAGAAAAGCCTTTCTATAGAGCAGATGCCGGGACTGAGAAAAATCCTGACATTAAGTTTGATATAAAATAACCGGTATATTCTCTTAACCCCTCTCTGAATGAGAGGGGGCTTTAACTTTAATTAGTATAATTCTAAAACCCCTTCATGTTTTCTTTATTTAAAAAGAAAGAATTTTTTTCTGCAGAAGATAAGGCGCAGATAGTGGAAGCCATACGTATGGCTGAAAGGGAGACGAGTGGCGAGATAAGGATCTATGTAGAGGGAAAGAACCGTTTTGTAGATCCTATAGACCGTGCAGCCGAAGTTTTCTTCAAACTAAAAATGGAAAATACCGAGCATCGCAATGCGGTACTTTTATATATTGCCATGAAAGATCATGAACTGGCTTTATTTGCTGATGAGGGCATTTATAAAAAAGCGGGTACCGAATATTGGAATAATGCAGTTAAAAATATGATCGCCCAGTTCACAAAAGATAATATCAGTAACGGAATAGAGCAATGTGTGAAGCAGATAGGCCAAACCTTAAAGGAAAAATTTCCTTACATACCAACAGAAGATAAAAATGAATTGCCGGACGATATTGTTTTTGGTAAATAATAAAATCAAATGAGCAGCGGTTATCTGAACAAATAATGAAAAAACTCCTATTTATATTTTTATCACTGCTGGTATCTGCCGTATCCTTTTCGCAAGATTCGTTTGACCTGGAAAAGTTACTCCAGCAGAAACCGGCACAACTGGTAAATGATTTTACCAATACACTTACCCCTGATCAGCGCCAGGCATTAGAAAATAAGCTGGTTGCTTTTAATGACAGTACATCTACCCAAATTGCAGTTGTTATCATTCCCTCATTAAATGGGAATGACATTTCCGATTTTAATGTAAGACTAGGCAGGGCCTGGGGTGTAGGCGGAAAAGAATTTAGCAATGGTGTTGTGCTTCTTGTTGCTAAAGGTGACCGAAAATTAAATATAGCAACAGGATATGGAGTAGAAGGGGCATTACCGGATATTACCTGCAAGCACATTATTGATGAGGTTATTGTCCCCAATTTTAAAGGCGATGACTATTACCGTGGAATAGAAGAAGGGACAGATGCGATCATACAGGCCGTAAAAGGCGAGTATAAAGCCCCTAAGAGTTATGGAAAAAGAGGTAAGTCAGGAGCAGGGAGGATCGGTTTCATTGTCATCATCATTATACTTTTAATAATATTCTCTTCCCGTGGCGGCGGAAAAGGAGGTTCATTCATGAGCCGGAGAGGAGCTATGCCGTTCATACTGGGCAATCTTCTGGGTAGCATGATGAGTAGTGGACGCGGCGGTGGGGGATGGAGCGGTGGCGGCGGAGGAAGTTCAGGTGGCTTTGGCGGATTTGGTGGCGGAAGCTTTGGCGGTGGCGGTGCAAGCGGAAGCTGGTAGATATTATAAAATGACTTCAATAAAAATGCCTCCGGAATAAGGAGGCATTTTTTTATTATTTGGGTTTAAAGATTCAAATGTCCGGCACTTATATGAGCTCCTGGTGGCACTGTATAATTGTCAACTGTCAACAATACCCGAAAGTGGGTATAAAGAAAATTAATTTTAAATTCTTTCTAAAAAACTTCTTCATTTTATTGTTTTTTAAAAAAATATTTTTTATTTTGTATTAAGTTCGCTACCCGCTAATTCTTACCCACTAATTCTTTTATTCACTATCCGTTTACTCCCGTTTACCATTATTGGTAAAGCGAAAAATCTCCTAAAATAACCTGATCTCTGGCTTTATGATATTACTCAACCAGTAATACCATCAGGTATCTATTTTATCAACTTTATTATTCAATTCTAAACTTAAATTAATTATGAAAAAAGAAGTACTATTAATTCTGCTGCTTATATTTTCAAAGAGCATGTCTGCTCAAACCGAAGTCTCTTTTTCTTTCCAGGCTCACCAGGACGATTGGCAACTTTTTATGTCAAGTAAAATTGTGGAAGACCTGAATAATGGGGTTAAGGTAGTTTTTGTAACGTTAACTGCCGGCGATGCCAGTTGTGGTACCTGTACTTACGGCGTCATTCCTTTTTTTCTTGCAAGAGAAACGGGCTCTGTTCGCTCTGCAAAATTCGCAGCGGATTTAGCAGGAGGCATCCCATCGCCCCGGGCCGATTCTGTAAGAGTAACCGTAAACGGGCACAGCGTAGTTAAGTATGTATATAAGAATACGGTAAATTATTTTTTCCGGCTTCCTGATGGAAACCTGGATGGTAATGGATTTCCCAATACCGGGCATAACAGCCTTAGGAAACTAAAGCTCGGACTTATTAGTTCACTTTCTTCCATTGACGGAGCAACTACATTTACTTCATGGCCTGATCTAACCAATACTTTAAAAGAAATAATTAATACTGAAAGAGGTTTGGATAACCAGGTTTGGGTAAATAAAGCAAGCCTGGATACATTAGTGTACAACCAGAGCGATCATATGGATCATATTTATACGTCAATAGCAGTCGAAGAAACTGTAAATGATATGCCCTGGGTAGGGATCAACGAATTTTTGGATTACTATTCTTCAGCACTTCCTCCCAACCTAAGTTTTTCCGATCATGCAAATGCGTCGGCTATTTTTGGTGTTAGTGTTTGGGGATTACATGAAAATACTTACACAACAAATTTTGAAGATGGCCACAAAGGCTGGCTTTCCATGGATTATTTTACGGTAAAACGTGTACCCCAGGGAAATGCACCCCTGAGATAATAATATTTCTCCCGAAAAGGTTTAAAATAAAAATATTAAAATATAAAATGAAAATAATGAAAAAGCTACTTATACTTATAATGATCTTTGTTGTGATCTCCAAAGCTCATGCGCAACCGGTAA
>Ga0193708_1000281_pt1 | contig 11910 bp, 10 predicted proteins | sample H3c1metaG_FD_160570 | JGI IMG/M metagenome (GOLD analysis project Ga0193708, IMG submission 160570) | Soil microbial communities from a riparian zone of the East river system, Colorado, United States - H3c1 | ecosystem: Environmental > Terrestrial > Soil > Riparian zone | place: USA: East River...
GTTGGGAGATATCAGGCATAATTTTGCAGATCTTAAAAAGATACAAAGCCAGCTTGGTTTTAAACCCGGGGTTAATTTTGAGGACGGGCTCACGAAATTCACAGGCTGGGTAAAACAGCAGGATGTACAGGAAAGTAAATTCCAGGACTCCATAGAAGAAATGAAACAAAAAGGATTGTTCAAATAGGTTTAAGATAAGCATGAAAAAAATATTGATAGTAGGGCCATTATTTTATGGTTACAGTAAAAGCGTAGCAAGGGCTTTTGAGAAACATGGCTTCATGGTAAAGATATTTGATGAATGGACCGAAGGCGCTGTGGATAATTTCAGGGAAAAGATCATTTATAATTTCAGTAAGGATAAGACGGCTTTTTTTAATAAGAAATATGAGCAGTTCAACAAAAAAATAAAAAAAAGCTATGCTGCCTTTAAACCCGATATTGTTTTTATCATACGTGGAGCTATTTTAACAGAGGAGACATTGCTTTTTATGAAAAGTTCCAGGCTGGTATTGTGGATGATGGACTCTGTTTTTACTGTTGATAACACGCTTCGCAACATTGCCTTGTACGATCATGTATTTTTATTTGAAAAAGAAGATATACGGCCATTAAAGGAACAATATAATATAGAAGGCCATTTTTTGCCGCTGGCATTGGATGAGTCGGTATACTTTCCGATACCATCTGATGAAAAGCCCATTGATATTTTATTTGTGGGAAACCTGTATGAAAAAAGAGTGGCCCTGTTCAATAAGATCATTGAAAGATTTCCCGGGGTTAATTTCAAGATATATGGAATTTATTTTTCCAAGCTGAGAAATCTGAAACGATACCTGTTCAGGAAGGATAAAAAATACTATACCAATTCTACCATCGCTCCTTCAGTATTAAATGAACTGTATAGCAAAACAAAGATCTGTTTGAACATTCACCACAGCCAATCGGTATATGGGGTCAATCAAAGGTTCTTTGAGGTTTGCGGTGCAGGCACATTACAGGTATGCGACCGGCATGGGTTTATAACAGATAACTTTAAGAATAATGAGGTGGTCATTTATGATACTGATGAAGAGCTTTTTGAACAAATAAGAGATATACTGGATAATTATGACAGGTACCTGGACAAAATAGATATGGCCTATGAGCAAGTAACCAGCCAGCATACCTTTGATAAAAGAGTAAAGTATATTTTAGAGACGATAAATACAGACTCACATGAACAGTAAAACAGGAACACCCAGTGATTATAAGAACCAGGATAGCAATTACCTGCATGCCAACCCAACCTGGCATGTTGAGGACTCTGCATGGAAAGCCACACAGGTATTGAAACTGATGGAACGCAATAAGCTGCAACCGGCTTCGGTTGTTGAAATAGGCTGTGGCGCCGGGGAAATACTTAATCAACTGCATGAACGGTTACCTGGTAGATCAATAGAATTTTCGGGCTATGAAATTTCACCTGATGCTTTTAAACTTGCACAAACACGCCAAAAAGAAAGATTGAGTTTTTACCAGGAAGACCTGTTGCAAAACAATAGATCCTTCGACCTGCTTTTAATGATCGATGTTTTTGAACACGTAGAAGATTATATCGGCTTTATCAGGAAATGCAATGCAAAAGCCACCTATAAAATTTACCATATTCCGCTGGATATGAACATCTGGTCCATCTTTACCAATTATCCTACATCGGCACGCAAGCAGGTGGGCCACCTGCATTATTTTATGAAAGATACCGCCCTGGCTACTTTAACAGATGCCGGGCAGGAAATTATCGACTGGTTTTATACACCTGCAGCTTTTGAAGTGAATAACAAGGGGCTTAGTTTTGGTGGAAAAATATTACAACTGATGCGTCGGTTTTTTTATAAGCTAAAACCCGATTTTGCTGTTAAGGCATTTGGTGGATTTTCATTAATTGTTTTAACCAGGTAGCTTATGAAGAAAAAAATACTTCATGTAATTAATTCCTTAACACCAGGGGGTGCCGAAATTTTAGTAGTGAATTCATTGGCAGCGGGTGGACTGCAGGAGCATACTGATAATACCATTGTTTACTTCCAGGGCACATCTGAACTTGAAAATAAAATAGATAAGGGGGTTGCCAGGTATTGTCTTGATTACAAAGGTGTTTTAAGCTTACCGGCCACATTAATGAAGCTGCGTAAGATCATTAAAGATCAAAAAATAGATATTGTACACAGCCATTTAAACCCTGCCGGTTTTTATACCCAGCTTGTTTGCCCGGTACCGCATGTACACACACTGCATACTACCTATTCCCAAAATGCCCAAACAAAACCTTTTAAACTTTTCCTGGAAAGAGAATTGTTCTTTAAAAAGAAGAATTGTAATATTATTTTATTGTCAGAATTTATTAAAGAAGATTTTTTAAAGTCTGTTCCTTTCAAGGGAAAAACTTTTGTATTAAATAATTTTGTGGAGGATGTTTTTTTCAAGCCTGCAGCAAAAAGATATATAGCAGGTACCGGTCCATTAAAACTTATTGGCATTGGCAGGCTTAGCGAATTTAAGAACTTTGATTACCTGCTCGAGGTCTTCAAACATTTAAAAGATGCCGATATTGTACTGGATATATATGGCGCCGGTGATATTAATAAATATGAACAACAGATAAAAAACGCAGGCATTAAAATTAATATGATGGGGCATAAACATAACCTGGGTGATGTAATTTGTAATTATGACATGTTTATCATGCCTTCCAAATTTGAGGGCTTCCCTTTATCTGTTTTTGAAGCCATGTCATCGGGCGTACCATTAATGCTGTCAGACCTGCCATCCTTAAAAACTATTGTACATGAGCATGCCCTGTATTTTAGTTTGAATGATGCCACAGGTACAGCCCAAGTGATCAGGCAAATTGCAGCCGGAAAGATCGATATCAACAGCATGGCTCAAAAAGCACAGGAATTTGCCCGTACAACAGTTAAAAGAGACATGTATATAAAAACCTTGCTGGATATTTACAAACAACTTTAAGTTTATATTCATGATCTTCGGCAACGATACATTTTCCTGACTGTTTATAAAAGACAAATCTTTTATATTGCACTCAAATATGCACTTTTATTACAGGCAGTAAAAACCCAATTAGCAAAATCAGATAATACCAATAGACATGCTTTTCAATTCTCTTGAGTTTATTGTGTTTTTTATAGTTGTTACAATAGTTTTTTTTGTTTTACCTCATAAGTACCGCTGGTTTCACTTATTGGCTGCAAGTTGCTATTTCTATATGGCTTTTGTGCCTGTTTATATCTTAATACTATTTGGTACGATCGTCATAGATTATTTTGCAGGCATTTGGATCGATCGGGCAAGTGGTGCCGGAAGAAAGTGGTTATTGATCATCAGTATCATTTCCAATATTGGGGTGCTGGCAGTTTTTAAATACTATAATTTTTTCTTAGATAATATTAATGCTGTATCAGGAAATTCAATTGACCAATCCCTGCTGCCGTACCTTAATATTTTATTGCCCATTGGTTTATCTTTTCACACTTTCCAGGCCCTGAGTTACACCATTGAAGTATACAGGAAGAATCAAAAACCGGAAAAACATTTTGGTATCTATGCACTTTATGTCATGTTTTATCCTCAATTGGTAGCAGGCCCTATTGAAAGGCCACAAAATATGTTGCACCAGTTTCATGAGAAGAAATTCTTTAATTCAGATAATTTTTTTATTGGGTTTAAGCTGATCATATGGGGGCTTTTTAAGAAAGTTGTTATTGCAGACAGGTTGGCTATTTTGGTTAACCAGGTTTACAATAACCCGGAAGAACATAATGCTACTATGCTTTTCATTGCTACCGTGTTTTTTGCGATACAGATATATTGTGATTTTTCCGGTTATTCGGGCATTGCATTGGGTACTGCCAGGGTTATGGGATTTACCCTGATGAAAAACTTTGATAATCCTTACCAGTCAAGATCAATAAGCGAATTCTGGAAGCGTTGGCATATTTCATTATCAACCTGGTTTAAAGATTACCTGTATATTTCACTGGGGGGAAATAAAGTATCTGTTCCCCGTTGGTATTTTAATTTATTTTTCGTGTTTTTAGTAAGCGGTTTTTGGCATGGGGCCAACTGGACCTTCATGATATGGGGCGCTCTTCATGGCTTTTACCTGGTTTTTGCTATTTTGATCGACAGGCCTGCAGAATATATGATTCGCAAGACCGGGCTGTCAAAAATGCCTTTTTTATATAATTCCATTCAGCTGCTTACCACTTTTGTTTTGGTCACTTTTGCGTGGATCTTTTTTAGGGCAAATTCGGTTTCAGATGCTGCTTATATTGTAAAAAAATTATTCAGCGATCAATGGGATGGATGGCAGTCAATGGAAGTATTCTCGATCTTCAGCCTGGCATTAAGTATAGTATTGATAATTGGTTTACTAATTGCTGAATGGAAATTTAGTGACAGCATTATTGAAACCAGGTTGGGAGAAAAACACAAAACCAATCTTGTTTTTGGGGTAGTGGTTATTACAGGTATTTTTTTACTGGGCGTATTCCAGAAATTATCTTTCATTTATTTTCAATTTTAGACATGAAACTGACCAGGTACCTCCTTACAGTATTTGCAATATCATTTTTAATTACCTGGGGAGCGTCATGGGTTACCAATAAAGGTTTATTAAGTTCACAGGTAGATTTTTACGGGAAAATGAACGCCGCTTCAGATACCGGTAAACATACAAATATTTTGATCATAGGCTCATCTCGGGCCCTGGTACACCTGGATACGCGGATAATTGATTCTGTTACCGGGTGGCATTCGTATAATTATGGGCTAAATGCAGCAACAATAAAAACCTGCTTCAATGTGATTAAATATGCTTTGCATTATCAAAAGCAGGCCAGGGGAGTGATACTGAACATTGATTATAACATGTTTGATATCTCCCAGGATCCTTACAAAGACGCCTATTATTACCCTTTTGAAAGAAAAATGCAGGAATTTTTGATGACAGACTCAACAACTAACAGGTACATACACCGGTTAAGTTTGTTTGATATTTCGTTGTACGACGATTTTGTAAAATATGCAGCGATAGATGGATTGGTCAGACCGGGAAGAAAAATAGAAGGCGTTTATAATGGCTATTACCCTCACCAGAACTTAACCGATTTTATTGAACCGACTGAAGAGCTGCTGAAAAAAGCTGAGATTAAGATTGAAGAATCCGGGATCAGCATTTTGCACGATATTGTTCAATTATGTAAAGAACGTAATGTAAAATTAGCATTAGTAACAGCACCTTATTATAAAAAAGACTTCCCCGTTAATTATTATAAACTGCAAGCAAAGATTTCCGGCATTGCAAAACAAAAAGGTATTCTTTTTTTAGATTGTACCTCATTGCCAATAATAGCTAACAAAACTTATTTTTACAATTCTAACCACTTAAATGTAAAAGGCGCTTCTTTCTATTCACTTATTGTAGCGGATAGTATAAAAAAATATATGATACCCTATTGAATGTAAATACTTCTCCTGGTTTTTTCTTGGAACCTGGTGATCGGTACGAAAAGTAATAAACTCTGTTTTTTATAAATACCTGGTAAAATAATGATGACCCAACAAAAGAATTTACAATTAATACAAATGTTACGTGGCGTTGCCAGCATACTGGTTGTGCTGTATCATATTACGGTAAATTGCTTTGAAATAACCGGACAAACATTTCTGTTTGGTATTTTTAATTTTGGGGGGAGCGGGGTGGATATTTTTTTTGTACTCAGCGGGTTTATCATTGCCTATGCCAATGTAAATATTTTGGCAAAGCCTGCAGCAACAGGCACATTTCTTAAACGCCGTTTTGTACGCATCTTCCCTATTTACTGGATAATTATTACTTGCTTTTTGTTACTTCAACTGTTGCTGCCCTCTTTTTACAACACAACTTTTGATACGGGCTTTAACAATATTGTACAAACTTATTTATTGTTACCGGGGCATGTTATGCTGAATGGTGTTAGCTGGTCGCTTACCAATGAATTATTCTTTTATTTGTTGTTTACACTCGCCATATTGATACCAGGCAAGAAAATCAGTTTTTGGCTGATGGTTTCTTATTTTACTCTGCTCATTGTGTTGGCATTAACCAACCAACCGGCAATGAACAGGAATGCATATACAGAGATACTTGTGTTCCCGATGAATATTGAATTTTTTCTGGGTGTATTTATTGTTTTACTGGTAAACCATATCCCGAAAAACCAGTCGTATCCAATATTAATAGCCGGAATTTTACTTTTTGTTGGAGGCGCTTTCCTTAATAATAATGATGTTGCTGTAGTCAGCAGTTCTTCTAACCCGGCTTTAAACAGGGTGTTACTGTTTGGTATTCCTTCCTTCCTGGTAATTTTAGGCCTTGTAAAAATGGAATTAAGCAGAACAGTTAAAATGCATAATCTTTTTTTGAAGTTGGGTGATGCTTCGTATTCCATTTACTTAATACACCTGCCCATTGTTGTGGCTTTTTTTAAATTACTTGTCAAATTCAATATTACCAACAGTGTGGTTCTATACCTGTTGACATTTTTTTTATTGATCATGGTCTGTGCAGGAGGAATATATATATATCAATATGTTGAAAAACCGCTTATAAAAACACTGAACAAGCTCTTATTGTAATTGTGTATTAAATAGTTTATAAATAAATTTATGAAAGAAGTAAACTGTAAGTTTTTAAAAATGGATCATGGTTCCCTGAACCTCAACCATGTTATCCGGATCGGATCAGTTAGAGATGGGGGGTATTTTGTTACCAAAAGATTAGTTGAAAACTCTGATTTTTTAATTTCCGGAGGCATATCCTATAATGTAGCATTCGAGAAAGATTTCTGGGATATAAACCGGGAAGCTAAACTGATCATGATTGACGGGTCTTTTAATTTCTTTACCTATATTGCCCGCCCTTTTTACTGGATGATATTTAAAAGGTCGTTTGTAATGAAGATAGGAGGCTTAATAGATATGCTTTTTCTTAAAAGGAAAGCGGTCTTTTTAAAGAAATTCTTAGGCCCTGATTTTACTTTGAAGCAGATCTTTGAAGCACATATTAAACCCGGGATGAGGGGATATTTAAAGCTGGACATAGAAGGTGCTGAATATGCATTATTGGCAGATATTGTTTCCTATAGAGAGCGGCTGACAGGCGTTTCTATAGAATTTCATGATGTGCCGGACCATATCCCGGCGATCAACGATTTTATAGACAAACTTAACCTGGTTATAATAGGTTTTAATATCAATGAAACAGGAGGACTGAATGCTGCAGGTATTCCAAATGTAATTGAATTATGTTTTGCAGATGAGGTATATTCCGGTAGTAATGACTTTGATACCAGGGAAGGTAAAAAATTCAGTAACGAGCCTGCCAATGAATTACTTATTCCCGTATTTTAAAACAGGGTTACCCGGCTTTATAGCAGGGATCTGAAACCTTAATTATCATGAGGCTGCAATACTGTAGTATCTTTGCAGTTATTTATTTGTTTATTTATGAAAGTATTACACATACTTTATTCAGGTTTGGGGGGGCATGGAAATGTTTTTTTATGGTTGATGCTGATACTGAACGAAAGAATCAATATGAGGCCGTTTTTTTTGGTATTGAAGAGATAAGGCCCGAGTATATTAAGATGGCGACTGAAAAGGGAGTGACCTGGCATTTTGTTAAAAAGAAACCGGGATTGGACCTGGGTTCTTACAGACTGATCGCCAGGATCATCCGGCAATCAGCACCTGAAATATTGTTTTTGCATGGAGCTTGTTATTTTTTTCCTGCATGGTATGCGGCGCTTTTTGCACCACATAAAATAAAAATAGTAGTGAGAGAACCAGTGCCTAATCATTTAAAAACAACAGTAGATTGGGCAGGTCTTGTTTTCTCCCTGATCTTTGCAAAAAAAACGGTCTTTTTAAATATAGAATATCGCGATATCGTAAAAAAACAACTTGCTCTTATCTTTTCAGATAAACGGACAATAGTTATCGGTAACGGCATAAATCTTAACCTGTTTAAACCCGATCATCAAACTAACCCTGGTTTTATAAGATTAGGGATGCAGGGCAGGCTTTCTACCACTAAAGACCATGCTACTTTAATAAAAGCTTTCCACATTGCATTAATGCAATGGGAGGGTAAAAAGAATTTTGAATTAATTATTGCAGGAGACGGTACACAAAGGGCAGAACTGGAGAAGCTTGCAGCTGATCTGTTGATCAGCGATAAAATAAAATTCCTGGGCATGCTGAAGGAACCGGAATTGCCCTGTTTTATAAACTCGCTGGATATATATATACATGCCACCCTTGGCGAAATGATGAGTACAGCCATTATGCAGGTAATGGCATGTAAGGTGCCGATTATAGCATCTGATGTGTTTGGCGTTAATAACATGATAAAAGATCGGGTAAACGGACTTTTAGTATCGCTTGGTGATGAACATCAGCTCGCCTCTGCTATTCAGTATTACCTGGATAATCCGGGAGTGAAGACGGGTTTTGCTGAAAATGCTTTTACTTTCGCAGTAAATAATTACAGCAATAAGATAATGTTTGAAAAATACCAATCCGTATTTGATGAATGCCGGACAAACAAATAAGCAATAAACAAACAGTTTAATTCAGTTAATTTTGTTTTTTGCAAAAAACAATGAGTATTATATGATAAAATCTTTTTTTAAAAAGTATGCGGATTATTTTCAAAGATTTTCGGGAACCTTTGAACTGGTTAAAATTCAAACCATTCAGCAGGTAGCCGAATACAGGAGGTTAGCTGATGAAATGAGAACCAGCTACCCCGATAATCCGGCATTATTTGGGAAAAAAGTATATTCCCAAACAGATGAAGATGGCATCATTGAAGAAATATTTAAACGGATACCCAATAATAAGACATTCCTCGAGATCGGCATTCAAACAGGGGTAGAGTGTAATACCCTGTATTTATTGCTTAAGGGTTGGAGAGGAACCTGGGTAGAAGGAAGCCCAAAATACTGTAAAACTATTGCAGAAAATCTCGGCGGGAGTTCTTTTAAAGGAAAACTTAGTGTAGTAAATTCTTTTATTGACAGGGATAATATTCTGGAAATATTTAAGAATGCCCATGATTTTTTCGGCATTAACGAAATAGATTTCTTTTCATTGGATATTGATGGTAATGATTATTATATTATGGAGCAATTATTCAATAATTCTATTCTCCCCAAAGTAGTATGTGTTGAATACAATGCAAAATTTTATCCGCCACATAAATCCAATATAAAATACAACCCTTCGCATGTATGGGATGGAACAGATTATACGGGCTGCTCCCTGCAGGAATATGTTGACCTTTTCACCCAATTTAATTATACACTGGTAAGCTGTAATATTCCCGGCATCAACGCATTTTTTGTAAGGAATGAATTCGCTTCAGCTTTTCGTAAATATAGTACAGAAGAAATATATCAACCTTACCGGTTTTATTTAAGCCCTATAGCAGCTGGTCATGTACCATCATTGAAATATTTAAAGAACCAGTTGAACGACCTGTAATTACAACCCTTAATCAAATGCAGTGCATATCCCAGGAATGAAAAAAAGAATTTTAATTGATGCAACAACTGTTATTGAAAAAAAAGATGGCCTGTCGCAATACATTATCAGCCTGCTGGATCATTTACCGGAATCTGCGTTTGCCGAATTTCATTTTATGGTGTTGCTAAATAAAAACCTGCAGCGCAAAGAATTTTGGGATGTGGTGCGTAAAAAAGAGTTTGAGATCATAGAAACAAGCATCGCACCCATTGGGCCCCGGCGGGATTTGGATATGCTACTGTTTCTGCGAAAGTTTAAGAACCGTTTTGACCTTTTTCACAGTACCTCTAACCAGTATCCACTTTTTTTAAAAAATGGTATTGCAACAGTGCATGACATTACCTTTAAAAAATACCTCGACAGCAAGTGGTGGACATTTAATATGGGCAGCCGCTATCTTAACCTGGTCATTAAAAGGTCATTAAAAAATGCAGCTGCTGTAATTGCGGTATCAAACCATACCAAGGCAGACCTGGTGAAGCAATACCATGTAGACAGTGCAACAGGGGAGAAAATAAAAGTGATCTACGAGGGATGGGAGCACCTTTTAAATAATAATGAAGAACCGGCCCCGGAAGCTTCACCACAGCTTACAAATTATTTGTTTTATGTAGGAACTACGCGACTGCATAAGAATATGAAAAACCTGTTAAAAGCTTTTCAGATTGCCTGCCGGAAGCTGCCTGCAAATATCAAACTGGTGATCAGTGGCAACGAAACCTACCTGGATGAAGAGGATAAAAATGCCATTGCTTTAATAAATAATTCCGGTGAACGGGTGATATTCACAGGATTTGTATCAAAAACTGTTCTGGAGTATTTATTCCGGCATGCAGATGCTTTTATCTTTCCTTCTCTTTCGGAAGGTTTTGGGATCCCGGTGCTGGAATCGTTTTATTTTAATAAACCCCTCTTATGCTCCAATACTACATCGCTGCCGGAAATAGCAGGAGATGCTGCGCTTTATTTTGATCCGGAAAGACCAGAGAATATTGCAGACGTTATGCTGCATTTTTACAACAACCCAAAACTGGGAAAGGAGCTTGCTGATAAAGGAGTGGAAAGATTAAAACTGTTCTCCTGGAAGATCGCAGCTGCTGAAACGGTGGCATTATACCGTGAAGTAATTAATCAATTTCATTAACAAGATCGACAGCGGTTGGCTTATTCTTTGCATGTGGCGTCAGCCCGCTTATCCTGGATTTCGTATAGATACCTATCAGCATAAAGAAATAAAAGGGAAGAATAGGGAGCCGGTACCGCACCAGGGTACCAAAATTAAAAGTGGTAAAGCCCACCACTGCGGCCAGGAGCAAAGTAAATATGAATGCAAAAAATATATAGGGTTCAGAAAACAGCAAATAAAAAAAACTACGGATACCGGTCTTTTTCATCACATACAATAAACCGATCAGCATCAAAAAAGATTCCAGCGCTGATAAGAATATGATCGGTTTTTTGGATTCCCACAGGAAGGGCCGAAATAATGTAGAAAACATGGCCAGCGGGCTCCTGAGGATAAAGGAATTAACGGTAAGCTCAAAATCACTTCCTTTAAAACCTGCCATGCTGTTTTCATCCTCAACTTCTGCATAAGCGTAGGCTCCTTTATAGATCTCGATCTGCTCTTTTGATTCCTGCAGCAGGGATTCTATAGAAGAAGCCATGTTTATAAAGATCACAACTGAACTGACCGCTAATATTAAAATGACCAAAGCGAATTTAATAAAATTCTGCCTGCTTTTTTTCAGGATAAGGATCACGTAACCCAAGGCGGCAGATACAATTAGAAGACTGGCAATATAACTTTTTAAACTATACAGGAAATAGACCATAATTACCAATATTACCAGGTCCTTGACACTAAATTTTTTCAGGATAAAAAGCTTATGGAGAAAATAAATAATAAAACCAACCAGGCCTAAACAAACAGAGTCTTTTATTAAACCGCTGCCCCAAAACCAGATGGAAGGCGTATATAAAATGGTATAAGCCAGGAGTTTTTCTCCTTTTTTTCCCAGGATATTATTGAAAGTGTTGAACAGTTTCCACAAACCGGCAAAGGAAAAAAGGCCAAAGAAAAGCGTAATGACCAGGTAGCTGTTGAAGCAGATATAAGAAAGCACTGCCGAGATCTTCATAATGATGAAATTGGGATTGGCGCTAATGCCAGTGGGCAGTTCGGCCCCGGAGATCATCACCTGGTTGTGTGGTTTTATTAATTCTTCAGATGACATGAAGAGTATCTTAAAGGGATTAACCCCCTCTTTGATCACATCC
>Ga0193708_1000282_pt1 | contig 11887 bp, 12 predicted proteins | sample H3c1metaG_FD_160570 | JGI IMG/M metagenome (GOLD analysis project Ga0193708, IMG submission 160570) | Soil microbial communities from a riparian zone of the East river system, Colorado, United States - H3c1 | ecosystem: Environmental > Terrestrial > Soil > Riparian zone | place: USA: East River...
CATTGCTCACCAACACGCTCGCCACGATCGGCGGGCTGTACGTCCTGATCGAAGTGTTCGGTCCGGTCAGCGGCGCGCACATGAATCCCGCGGTCAGCGCCGTGATGGCCACGCGCGGCGAGCTGGCGTGGCCGCTGCTGCCGGGCTACGTCCTCGTGCAGCTGGCCGGCGCGGTTTGCGGCGCCTGGCTGGCGCACGCGATGTTCGACATGCAGCTGCTGCAGTTCTCGACCAAGCCGCGCAGCGGCGCCGGGCAATGGTTGGCCGAAGGCGTCGCCACGGCCGGCCTGCTACTGGTCATCCTGCGCGCACCACACGGTCGCGTGGCGGCGATGGTCGCGGCCTACATCGGCGCTGCGTACTGGTTCACCGCGTCGACGTCGTTCGCCAATCCCGCTGCCGCGTTCGGCCGCATGTTCAGCGACAGTTTCGCCGGCATCGCGCCGCGCGATGTGCCGGGGTTCGTCATTGCCGAAACCATCGGCGCGACCATCGGCGTCGGCCTCCATCGCCTGCTCGGCGCTCCCGCATTACGACCGGCAAACCCATGACCGACACCATCACGATCTACCACAACCCCGACTGCGGGACCTCGCGCAACACGCTCGCGCTGATCCGCAACAGCGGCGCCGAGCCACGCGTGATCGAATACCTGAAGACGCCGCCCGACCGCGACACGATGCGCGGGCTCATCGATGCGATGGGTCTGTCCACACGTGCCTTGCTGCGCGAGAAAGGCACGCCGTTCGCCGAGCTGCACCTGGACGACGCCAGCTTGTCTGACGACGCGCTGATCGAGGCGATGCTCGCGCATCCGATCCTGATCAACCGGCCGATCGTCGTGACGGGGCTCGGCACGCGCCTGTGCCGGCCTTCGGAAATCGTGCTCGACATCCTGCCGTCGCCGCAGCTCGGCCCGTTCACCAAGGAAGATGGCGAAGTGGTCATCGAAGCGCAGGGCCACCGTGTCGCTTGAAATCGCCGGCGCCTTGCCGAACGTCGATGCCGACCTGATCGAGGTGCCGTCGACGTCGCGTTTTGCCTTGATCGGCAGTTCGACGCACCCGCCTCGCTTCTTGTTGCTGTACGGCTCGCTGCGCACACGTTCGTACAGCAAGCTGCTGGCACTCGAGGCCGCACGGCTGCTCGAGGCGATGGGGGGCGAAACGCGAGTGTTCGATCCAGCCGGCCTGCCGCTGCCGGATGGCGCATCCGACACACATCCGAAAGTGCAGGAACTGCGCGAACTGGCGCGCTGGTCCGAGGCGATGGTGTGGAGTTCGCCGGAACGACATGGCGCCATGAGCGGCATCATGAAGGCGCAGATTGACTGGATCCCGCTAAGTCAGGGCGCACTGCGTCCGACTCAAGGCAAGGCGCTGGCGCTGATGCAGGTATCGGGCGGCTCGCAGTCGTTCAATACCGTCAACCAGCTGCGCGTGCTCGGGCGCTGGATGCGGATGCTGACGATCCCGAACCAGTCGTCGGTGCCGAAGGCTTGGTCCGAGTTCGACGAAGCCGGACGCATGAAACCTTCCGCCTACTACGACCGTGTCGTCGATGTCATGGAGGAACTCATGAAATTCACGCTGTTGACGCGCGATGTCTCGCCCTACCTCGTCGACCGTTACAGCGAACGCAGGGAGAGCGCAGAGACGTTGTCGCGGCGGGTCGGCCAAGGCGCGATCTGATCCGCTGGCGCGTTGCGATGGGATGCGACGTGACGATGTCCGAAAACGGCGAGCATCAACTACCGCTACGGCCTAGCGTGGAGTTCCAGTAGCGCGCGCCCGACTTCGACCTGCCGATTCCCGGACGCGGCTGCGAAGCGCGCGGTGCCCCGCCGCCACCCCGGAGCCAGTCCCATGTCCGCTGCACCGCAACTCATACCGCTCCATGCCGCCCGCAACACCGAAAACAAGTTGTACCGGCTCAACGCGGACTATGTAGCGGCGTTCCTCGCTTCCGATACCGACTGGTTCGAGCGCCATCTCGCCTCCGACTTCCGCTGCATCCTCGCCGACGGCGACATGATCGACCGTGCAGCGTTCCTCCGCGATACGGCGTGTCCGGTGGCGATGAAGTCCTTCGACGTCGAAGACGTGAACGTGCAGGTCGAGGGCGACGTCGCGATCGTGCAGGCGCGCACGGTGTTCGAGCGCGCCGACGGCAGCTGCGGCCAGAGCCGCTACACCGACGTTTGGATCGGGCGCGACGGCCGTTGGCAAGCGCTCACGGCGCAGATCACCTCGCTCGCGACGACTTGACCCATCGCTGCATGCGGCGTCCGCAAGGACCCTTCCCCACCCTTTCACGGTGCGTCGCATGCAGGCCCGGTGGCGGGCAAGACGAGGCCCTTGGAAACGCGCGCGGGGCTGACTCAAATGCCCGAACGGATGGATTGCAGGCTGGCCAGGAACGCATCCGGCCCGATCTGCATCGTGCCACTGAACGGATGCGACAAGTCGTAGATCATGAACAACGCCAGGCCGGTATAGCCGGAATACAGCGCCATCATGCCCTGATGCAATGGCGTGACCTCGTGCACGAACAACAACAGCGAGATCAGCACCAGGCCGGTGATCGCCAACAGCCAGAACTCCTTCGGCGTGCGGTTGCCCGCTTCGTAGCCGCGTGCCTGTCGAAATTTCTCGATCTGCCAGATGTCGGCCTGAATCTGCTCGGCCAGCAACCGTTCGCGCCGTGTGTCCGGCTGCAGCGCAAGCGACGCCTCGAGCACCTCGCGCCATGCAACCCAGCCTTCGGCACTGAGTTTGCGTTGCGCCCGCAGTGTCGGCCAGTCCTTGCCGATCACGGTCTCGATATAGGCGACACTGGCCGCCTGCAACTGAGGCGAACCGTAGCGCTGCGCGTTGTAGTAGACATGGTCGATCGCCGAGGCCTCGGCACTGATGTCGTTGCGCAGCTGCTGCATGCCGCCCTGCGCATTGGCGAACACCAGCGCCAGGATCAGTCCGTGCAGGACGCCGATGCGGCCGATCACCTCCGAGGACAGCGCGCGCGTGTCGCCCGGTTGCTTGGGTCCGAAGCGCTTGCGCAGCAGTTGTGCCGGCACGTAGCCGAGCACGATCGCGCCGATCACGAACGACAGACCGATGATCCAGCCTTGGAGCATGACGGCACCCCGCACTGCAGAACCCGTCAGGGATCATAGCCGTGATCCTGCCCCGCAATCCCGCCGTTTGCCCGGCGCGGGACGTGGCTCCGTAGCGACGGTCCGGCTTACTGGTACTCCGCCATCGGGCTTTCCGCACGGCACTTCTGATCGGGGAAACCGAAGCGCCCGCGCAGCGCCAAGCCGCAGGTGTTCTGGACTTCGACCGACTGCTTCGGTGCCGCGCACTCGGTGTCGAACGCGCGATTGAAGGCATCGCGACGCCTGACGAAATCCTCGCCGCACTCGCGCGCCAGACGGATGCGCTCGAGGTCGTCCTGCGCGGCGTTGGCGCCGTCCAGGCCGAATGCCGACAATTCTTCGGCGCTCAGCACGCGCAGGCTGCGATTGGGGATCGTCATCATCAGGTCCGCCACCGCCGAGGCCGCGCCATTACGCTCGAGATAGGCCTCGATTTGCGTGTGCACTTCGGACAGTTCGCGGTTGAGCTCGGCGCGCGAGGTCGCCTTCGACTGCAGGCGGATGATGCGGTGCACGCCGACCTTGCCGGCGATCAGGCGGTTGTCGCCGGCGGCCAGCAGCAGCACGCAGGCGCTGTGGCAGACCGCGTCTTCGCGCACCCAGATCGTCCAGTGCGACTCGGCCATCGAATCGCCGGCCACGATCGCGTCTTCGACGTGGCCGCCGCTTGAATCGATGTCGAGGATGCGCTCGGGGATGCCCATGCGCGTGGCCATCTCCGCGATGCGCTCGACCAGCGTGATGAAATCGCCGGCGATCTTGCCCTGGTAGCGCAGGCGCACGACACCGCGTTCCTGGCACATCGTCATCGCGTCGAGCACGCTGAAGAACTCGAGGTTGACCAACGGCATGCCGTCGCCGTGCAGCGCGTAGTCGGTTTCGCAGCTGACAAACGCGTGGCCCGACTCCACCTTCGCCGGCGGCCAGTCGGTCGAACGCTCCAGGTCGGACTTCAATGTCGGCACCGGCTGCACGGTCGAGACCGCGCCGAAATCACCGCCATCGCCGCTGGTCACGACCTTCGCAGCCACTTGCGCGCCCGCGTCGGGCGTTTCGGAATTGCAGGCCGCGAGCAGGAGGCACAGTGCCAGCGACAGGCAGGGTCTGAGCATTCTTATTTTCTTCGGGACTCTAAAAGGAACAACGCGATCGATGCGCGATTGCGGACCAGTCTAGGGGTTGCAGCGGACGTTCGGTCCAATGATCCGTGAACAGCGCGCGCAACAGTGCAGGCCGTGACGGAGCTCACAAAGCTCCAAGCTGCGCTGCAGAGCCCTTCCTGGCGATCAAGCCACCGCGATCGCCTCGATCTCGAGCAGCCAGGCCTCTTCATAGATTCCGGTGATGACGACGGTCATGGCGGGCTGCACCGCAAGATCGCCCAACAACTCCTGGCGCACTTCGCGCGCTTCCTCGCGATAGCGGCGATCGGCGAGGAAAACGGTGGTCTTGGCCAGGTTGTCGAACGTCATGCCCGCTGCCTTGAGCTGGATTTCGACGTTCGCCCAAGCCAGCCTGCATTGCGAGCGGAAATCGGCAGGCACAGTGCCGTCTTCTGCCTCCGGCACCTGACCGCTGACGAACACGATCCGCGTAGCGCCCGAAACCTCGTGCGCCTGCGCATAGGTCGTGTCCGCTGGATGGATCGCGCGCCTGTTCATGACCCCTTCTCCCGGGCCTCCCGGTGGGGAGGCGATGAGACGAGGGAGCCTACACAAAAGCTGCGTTCTTGCATGCCGGTACCCATGGATGGGCGCCCGGCCTGCAGGGACGACGGACCTGCTGCCGCAACTGGCGCCGTTCATCCGCACCTGGACGCAGGGCGGCTGAGGAACCGGGCGGGCTATTACCGCCGCAACGCGCCGTCATGCCAGCAAGCCATCATCCCGGTGCCTGCGCCCGCTCCATGCTTGCTGCACACGATCTTGCGTGCGTGTGCATACGATCGAGGACAAGCGCACGGTGTGATCGGCTGGCGTGTTCACGATATGTAGCTGGCGTCGTTCTTCGGGAATGTTGATTCCCGTGTTCGCGGGCAGGATCCTGGGCCGGCACGATCTGGTTCTTCGCAAACTCCCACGCCAGTGCATCTGCGACCGGACAGACATGAAGGCAACCTCCAGAGAGCCAGCCTCGAAGCCACTGCCATCGCGGGCGCCCACCGCCCGCGACGACGCGCGTCCGATCGCTGCGCGCGTCGACGGCGCCCTCGCCTGGCTCAAACGCCATGCCACCAAGGCCTACCGCGACAGCATGGCGCGCTACGCCATTCCATCCGACAAGGCACTTGGCGTGGCGATGCGCGACATCCAGGCGCTAGCCAAGCAACTCGGGCGCGACCACGCGCTGGCAATGGCCTTGTGGGAAACCGATATTTACGAAGCGCGCATGCTGACCGCCTACGTCGACGAACCAGACAAGGTGACCGCCGCGCAGATGGACCGTTGGTGCCGCGACTTCGACAACTGGGCGATCTGCGACACGCTGTGCTTCGCGCTGTGGGATCGCACGCCGCACGCATGGAAGAAGGTGCCGCAATGGGCGGGCAAGCGCGACGAGTTCGTCAAGCGCGCGGGGTTCGTGTTGTTGGCCTGCCTGGCCTTGCACGACAGGACTGATACTGAAACACCTGATACTGAAACACCTTTTCTCGAAGGCCTGAAGCTGATCGAGCGCGAGGCCACGGATGCGCGCAACTTCGTCAAGAAGGCCGTCAACTGGGCACTGCGCGCGATCGGCGGCAAGCGCAACCCGATCCTGAAGGCTGCCGCATTGGACGTCGCCGCGCAGCTCGCGGCATCCGACGACGCGACCGCGCGCTGGGTAGGCAAGGATGCGTTGCGGCAGCTCGGCAAGGGGGCTGTTAGAAAGACGGCAGCGAAGCAGGCACCGTCAAGAAAAGTACCGGCGAAGAAGCGCGCGCTGTGAAGTGATCCTCCGGGCATGGCGCTTTAGATGATCCTTCTCCCCGCGCAGCGGGGAGAAGATGCCCAAGGCAGATGACGGGCGAACGAAGCGGGAATACCCAGCAGCCCACATCCGATCCCTGCCATCTACCTTCCGCGCACCTACTCCTTGGTGAGCTTTTGCTTGAGGTCGTTGAGGCGATACGGCTTGGGAATGAATTCGCAGTAGTCGGGCATGTTGTCGAGCCAGCTTTCCGAATATCCCGATGCAAGCAGTATCTTGAGGTCCGGACGCAGCTCGTGCGCCTGCCTGGCGAGATCGATGCCCGACAGCCCACCCGGCATGACCACATCCGAAAAAAGGATGTCGATCCCGGCATCGTTGGCCAGCCGCTCCAGGGCCTCCTTGCCATTGGTGGCGGTCACCACCGAATAATCGAGGTCGCGCAGCGCATCGACCACGGTATCCAGGATGTTGCTGTCGTCATCCACCATCAGGACCCTGATCGGCTGTGGACCGGCAACGGCTCGTTCGCCGTCTTCGAGTGCGGGCAATCTCATGGTCACTACGGTGCCCTCCCCTGGTGCGCTGTGGATGGACACGGTGCCGCCCGCTTGCGTCACCACGCCATAAACCTGGCTCAATCCGAGCCCGCTGCCCTTGCCCACTTCCTTGGTCGTGAAGAACGGATCGAACGCTTTGGCGATCACTTCCTCCGTCATGCCCGTGCCGTCGTCCTCGACCGTCAGGCTGACGTGCTCCTCGCCGCTTTTGGCGGTAAGCCGACGGGTGCTCACCACGATCCGTCCGCCCTGCGGCAGTGCATCGCGTGCGTTGATGACGAGGTTGAGCACGGCGGCTTCGAACTGCGAGCGATCGACCGCCACTTCCGGCAGCAGCGGTTCCAGGTCGAACCGGATCGTGATCGGCGCGTCACAGGCGCGGCGCAACAAGCTCTCGGAGCCACGGATCAGCGTGTTGAGGTCCTGGGCTTTGGAGCGGATGAGTTCCCCGCGCGAGAACGCGAGCAGCTGCTTGGTCAGCAGGGCGCCCCGATCGCAGGCGCGCTGCGCCGTCGCAGCCGACTGCGCGATCTTGTGGACGTCGCCGTCGCAGGCTGCGATCCGGTCCAGGCTGTTGGTGATGACCGTCAGCAGGTTGTTGAAATCGTGCGCGAGCCCGTAAGTCAGCTGGCTGATCGCTTCGGCTTTTTGCGACTGCATGAGCGCGCGCTGCGATTCGGCCAGCGCTTCCTGTGCTTCGCGGCGCTCGCTGATATCGCGCGTCACCTTGGCGAACCCGACCAACTTGCCGTGTTCCAGGATTGGATCGATCACCACGCTGGCCCAGAAGCGGGTGCCATCCTTGCGGACTCGCCAGCCTTCCTTCTCGTACTTGCCTTCGCGAACGGCCGTCTGCAGCGCGCGCGCCGGCTCGCCGTCCGCGGCATCTTCCTCCGTGTAGAACATCGAGAAATGGCGGCCGAGCGCCTCGTTCATCGCATAGCCCTTGATGCGTTCGCCACCGGGATTCCAACTGACGATGTGACCGGTTGGATCGAGCAGGTAGATCGCGTAGTCGGTGACGCCTTGCACGAGCATCTGGAACTGGCGACCGTCGTCGACCGGCAGGCCGACGCTTGCATTCGTTTGCGGCGCTTTCACCGGAAAGCCGGCTAGCTGTGACATGGAAACACCCATCCCCGAAAAGATTATGAACGCTTCCGGGCGGTGATCCCGGCGTGAAGGTTCGACCCGTTACAGCCGCTCGGTACGCTTCCAGACGAAGAATGCCACGACACCGACCAACCCCATCGCTGCGACCGCGACCCAGAACCCCACGCCGGCGCTCTTGAAGAACGGCGCCTCGAAGTTCATGCCTAGGATACCGGCGATGACCGTCTGGCAACCGATGACGACCGTCGCGAACGTGAGCGCGCGCATCGTGTTGTTGGTCCGCAACGCGGTCTGGCTGCTGAACAGCTCGAATGTGCCGATCACCAGGTCGCGCGCATTCTCCACGATGTCCATGGCGCGTTCGAAGTGTTCGTCCACCCGCTCGAAATGGCGGCTCGTGGCGCGGTCGTCGTCGGGGCGGAAGTCCGGTCGCGCCAGGCTTGCAAATAATGGCCGGTGCGGCGCGAGCATGCGCCGCAGCCGCGAGGCGCCTTGGCGCAGCTTGCGCAGCTCGCCGATGCTCTGCCCGTGGCGCTCCTTGAGCACGGCCTCTTCCAACCGCTCCACCGACCGCTCGAAATCGGACACGGCCTCGAAATACGTGCCGATCTGCCAGTCGAGCAAGGACGCCACGAAGCTGTTCGCGGTCAGCTGTCCCAAGCTCGTTTCGCCTTCCTCGCGCTGGCGAAGTGCCGGAATGAAGGCAATGGGCCTGTGGTGCACGGTGACGACGAATCCGGGCCCAGCGGCGATGCCGAGGACGGCGCCGTCGAACTGCAGGTCACCGCGATGCTCGACAGCGACCGCATGCAGCACGAAATGATCGCCGTAGTTGCCCAGCATCGGCGTGGATCCGAGTTCGACGAGGTACCGGGCGACCGCTGCGGGCATGTGCAGCCTGTCGCAGACGTCTCTGACCAGCGACTCGGACTCGCAGTCGATATCGATCCAGAGCAGTTCATCGTCACGATCGTCTAACGGCCGCACTTCCGGCAACGACAGCTCGCGATTGGTGCCATCCGCGGAGTACAACATCACGTGCGCGCAACGAGCATCTGGGTCGTCGCCCTGTACTGTCTCCTGGCTGCCTGGCGTCACGATTCGGTTCCGGCGTCGGGTGCGCTGGAATCTACGGGGCGGATGCGCACCGAGGCGTGAACTCCGCGCGTCGCGCAGCGTGAACGTCGCGTCAACCCGGAACGAATGCCGCTGCATGCAACGCTCTAGTCGGCTGCGCGCCGAATCCGGTACACCAGGCTTCGCGCCTGGCCCGGCACGTCGTCGAGATCGCCCGACCGTTGCATGCCCAGCTTTTCCAGCACCCGGGTCGACGCCAGGTTTGCGGGGCGCACCAGCGCGAACACCTCCGGCTTGGCCAGGTCTTCGAAGGCGAGCTTGAGGGCAGCTGCACCGAGTTCCGTGGCGTACCCCTGCCCCCAGCTCTCGGCCGCGAACCGATAGCCCAGGTTGAGCCTTTCCTCGTCCAGGTACTGGCGATACGCCACGCCGCCGTAGCCGATGACGGTGTCCGGCGCATCACGCAGGGCGATCGCCCATTGCCCAAAGCCGTGTTGCTGCCAGTGCGTTATCCGCGCCGCGAGCAGCGAGCGTGCGGTGTCGATGTCCGGATAAGGACCTAACGGGTTATGGGCATTGGTCCGCGGATCGCCGAAGATTTCGAACATGCGCTGCGCATCCGAGTCTGTCGGAGGCCGCAGCAGGAGCCGATTCGTGTGGCGTGGTCGCGTCATGGATGGCGATTCGACCACTTCGATCGCACCGGCTGCAACAGGGCATCAATCGATCCGGTAGACCCGCGCCTTCGGCAAGTCCTCGTCGACCTGCAGGAACCAACGCCCGGCGATCCCCGGAACCACCAGGATCTCGGGCGCCTGCAGGGCCTTGCGCAGTTTCATGTTGCCCTTGAGCACCTTCCAGTGCTGGCCGTTCTCCAGTTCGAACACGGTGCCGGGCTCCCATCCGCTCACGTCATGCTTCAAGCGGCTCTTGATCGGTTCGTCGTTGAAGCCGATGAGCGATGCGCGGCTCTGGTCGTTCCGTCCCCGCGGCGCCTCGGTTTGCTCGGTCTTCGCAGAAGCCTCGCGCAGCATCCGGTTCAGCAGTTGCAGTTGCGCGGGCGAGAGGTCGACTTCGCGCAGTTGCTCCGCCGTCAGGCGTTGCTCGATGTCGACATAAGGCTGCTCCGCCATCGCGGCGAATGGGGCGAACAACAGCGCCATTGCCAATCCAAATGCCTTTTTTTCAAACATGCTGTCGCTTCTCCGTCGGTGGCTGGGCGTCGTTGGCGCAGTCATGTCGACACGGACCTGCATCGCGCTCGAATTTTCGCCACGAACACATTGCGGACCGGCGCCGTCCTGCCCCCATCTCAGCCTTCCCCCGCGGCGCGGGAGAAGGAACTTCATGACGGCTGCTGCACCTGGCCGGTGAAGTATGTTTCCGTCTCATGTCAGATTCGTGTCTGTTGCGCAGGGCCGGTGCTCTCCCGTCACTCTGCTCCACGCAGGCGGGTCGGCACCGCAGGTCCCGCAAGCTGGGCTGGTTTCATCAGCCGGCCTGGCGCATCGAGGGGTACGAGCGCCGGTTGGCGGAGCAATCCGGCTTACGGCTCTATTTCGCCCACCAGCGCGCCGGCAGTTCGATCGAATACACATCGCGCACGCGCGTGCCAAGACCCCAGTTGCTGGTCCAGTAGATGCTGCGTCCGTCGAACGACATGGCCGCGGCCGCCTCGTTGCGGTAGGCATCGTCGCCCGGGTAGGCGTTGTGCGTGTGGGCGATGCGCAGGATGCGGCCGTCGAGGCCGAGCATGATCAACTGGTTCTCGCCCCAGGTCGCATTGCCTTCGCTGCAGGTCGACAGCAGCACGTAGTCGCGCATCACGTAGGCCTTGGAGAAATGCATGCCGTTGTCCCAACCGATATCGCCGTGGTTGATCAACTTTCTGACCTGGCCGGTTCGCAGGCTTACGGCCTCGATCCAGTCGTTCTGGTTGTTCTGCGACACGAACCACTCGGCACCGGCGGTATCGATGATCCAGCCGGTGTGCGTTTCGTCGACGGCGACATCGCGGATCTTGGCGCTGAAGTCGCGCTTCCAGGCCTGCGGCCTGCCCTCGTCCGTACCCCAGTGGACGACGCAGGCAGTGCCGTGCGGCGATGACTCGATCGTGTTCGGACGTCCCATCAACTTGCGTCCGAGCTTGGCCGCGTCGGCCTTGAACACGGTGTCGGTGACGCGGTCGTAGCTGATCAGCTGCTCGACCGGATAGGGTCCCGTCTGCACCTCGCGCCTGACCATCCAGCACCAGTAGCGGCTGTCGTTGGAGCTGTCGCCCTCGACGTCGGTGAACAGTTGCGATCCGGTCGGCCATTCCGGCCTGAAGTCGCGGACCAGCGAATCCTTGCCGGTCACCGCATCCATCTGTCGGAACTGCATGCCGCGGACGTAGTAGAAGCGCGACGGTGCATCGGCACCATAATGCCAGCGGATTTCGTTTTCCTCGCCGATGTCCGGCAGGTCGCGGATGAGCTTGCCGGTGGCACGATCCTCGATGCGCGCACTCGTGCTGTCCTCGCCGTGGATGACGATGAGCTTGTTGTCGATGCTGACCGGCGTGAACCGCGAATACACGACCAGCCCACCCTTCGACTGGCGCCTGATCTGCGCGCCCGTGCCGGCTTGCGTGCGCGCTTGGCCCCGCTCCGGCAACTTGCCGTAGACCGGCGCCAGCAGGGCCTTGCTGCGGTTGTAGGTGAACGCAGGGCTGCCGCCCGCGATTGCGGCGGAGGGTTTCGCCTGCGGCGCGATGACGGCTGGCTTCGCTGGCGGCACGGCTGCGGCGGAAGTCATGAGCAGCAGTGCCACGGCCAGACACGCACCCCGTGTTGCAGCAACCGCTGTCGTTCGACGCATCGCGCCCATGTCTCGTCATCCTCGAGGGTGGGCGCGGATCAGCGCCTGATGTCTGGTGTGGTCCGGAACAAGCGCTCGCAGTAGTGTCATCAGCTCGCGTCGCGTCTTTGCACCGATAACGTATGTCGCGGGGCAAACAGGACACCGGGGCAGCGGCTCCGAAGGACGAGCCGCGCAACGCGTGTACGTCTTCGGAATGGAGATTGCGCCT
>Ga0193708_1000287_pt1 | contig 11831 bp, 15 predicted proteins | sample H3c1metaG_FD_160570 | JGI IMG/M metagenome (GOLD analysis project Ga0193708, IMG submission 160570) | Soil microbial communities from a riparian zone of the East river system, Colorado, United States - H3c1 | ecosystem: Environmental > Terrestrial > Soil > Riparian zone | place: USA: East River...
GCGATTCGCAGTCAGGCGATTGTGCTTGCTGTAAATGAACTGATGAATCCAGGACGTGTTACGAGGATCGCCCCACTCGGTACGAACCGTCGTGTCTAGCTGCCCTATTTTACCTGACTGCGAATCGCCCATCAGATACTTACCGAAGGCGTTGTGAACACATAGCGGTCGCCAGTAACCGGTGGCAGAGGATGACATCTCATGCCACTCACCCGTGGTGCAGTCGTACACAATGGTTCTAGCTGCTACAGGGAAGGTGAAGGCCACAAAGAGATGCCCGCCAATGGCGTAAGCCAGTCCATAAGAGCCGGTCGCATCGATGCTCTCTAAAACGCACTCGATACCGTGATTTGAAATTCTGACCGGCGTCTGGCCGTTCAATCTCCTGATCGTGCGATCGTTAGCCAACCAGAAAAACGTGTTGTCCTGAATGACCGTGCAGTAAGCCGCTCCCGGCAACATGCCGATCTGCATATATCCGTCAGGCGCATTGGAGAAAGGCGATCCTACCGTGCTTGAGCCACCGGTATTGATATAGAACTCAGAGGTTCGCTCACCTAAAATCGAGATCGTGCGATTCTGAATGCACATCCCGACAAAGTTGTCGGTGCCAAATTCCCTAGGGAACACATTCCCATTGGTAAAGGTGATCGGACCAGTACCAGAAACAATCTGGCCATCATCATTGAAGAACTCGCGCCCATTGAGCGCGAGAAATACGATGAAGCTATCGATGAACCCTAGATCAATCGCACCGAAGGCTGTAAAGCCTGGGTCTGTCAATTGAGCGAAGCCGTTGACCACCGTATAGGTGTAGGCCACGTTCGTCCCAGGAATGAGAATGATCAGACACTGCGTGTTGTCCGTCATCCTCACCAAACCGGTACCTGCGATCCCTGTACCGATCGAGGCTATCGTGCCGATGCTCGATATCGAATAGAGCGTCTGGCCGATGACCGCGTATTCAACGCCTGCCATCATCCACATGCCACGCACGGCATTGACAGTACTGTCGCTCGCGAACGAACTGATCCCAGGCGCGCGCCTTAAGATTACCGGTGTCGGGGTGTCTTGTTTTGCATCAGGGATTGCGCCAAAGCCAGGGCCGGTAAGGGATCCGTTTTCAGCGAAGCAATTGACTAGCCGTCTAACACTCGCGCGCAAATCCCCTGACTGGTAGGAGCCAGTCGGTATGGGAACCTGAACCTGCACTTAGTTCCAGCCAGTACCGTTAAAGAGTCCTTGCGGCCGTGGCATCTCGGACATGTCGGCTTCGCTGTATTTGAGAGCGCGCTTGACGAGGCGCGTATTGGCCTGCCCTATCTCAGCCAGAAGCAGTTGACTCAACTCAATGCCGTAGTGCGCGGCAAGAGAGGCGCAAAGCATGTACTTAACCGGCCCCACGTCTTGGGCTTGCAGCGGTGATGTCGCAGCCATATTCGTTTGCGGATACCAGCCGAGGTGGATGCCATCAGCGGCCATGCTCGCCAACATGTCATTCAGCACATTGAGGCCGGTGACTCCTTGTTCGGGACTTGGCGAATCAGATTCAGAGATGACATTGCACTTCAAGAATGCATAGCTCACCAATTCAAGATTGGTGGCACTCACAGCGCGACCTTTTCAGGAAGCACGGTGTACTTCGCGAGATCCTGAGTCGAATAGCCGGCGATGCGCTCTAAGTACTTGCCCAAATGACCTGGGTAGTCTTTGTTTGCGGCGTGGTGATTCACTTCCAAGTCAGGTCGAACCCAAACCTTCTCGCCCATCTTCCACCAGCGCATACAAGCGGCTGTATCTTCCCCTCGCCACTCATCATCGATGATCCCGTGCGAGAACATGTCGAAATGCGGGTTTGAAGCCTCACCACAGCACAGTTCAGGATGATTTTTCATCATCCGATTCACCGCTTCACGCGTAACTTTCAAAAAACCCGCGGGGACCACCAAAGCCTCGAGACAGCCATCATCACGGACCGCGGCGATGCCCTCCTCCACTTCATTGAGGCCGCCCATGTAGTGTTCTTCGTCATGCTTGTACCGATAAGTACCAGCTACCATGCCGCCATCGGTCTCGATCAGTTTTACCGCATGCCCAGGCGTCCAAGAGATATCCTGATCGATGAACACAATCACGGTTGCGTCTTTGCGAAGCGCGGTATGCAGCAAAATCGCGCGAGAGGCTGAAATATAGGGTAGTCCGCGCTGGTAAATGACTTCAGAGGCCCACCCGGAGGCTTTCAGAAAAGGGATTTCGTCTTGAAACGCCTTCTCGGTCTGCGGATACGGATCTTTCGGGTATACGGGAACGCAAAAGACGACCTTCTTGGATCGATTCGTGCGTCCCATTCTCCAGCCAACGTCAATTATGTGGTCGGTACTCACGCGGCTTTTCTCAATTCTGGAGGCACAGGGGTTGAGGACTCACTGCCGCCAGGTCGGCGCAGCAAGTACTCGTGATAATTGCCTGGATAGGCCTTTTCGGTCGTGTGATGCGCGATGTTTAAGGTGGGAATCAGCCAGATTTCACCGCCAATTTCAGTCCATCTCCGGCCGAAAGCCGCGTCTTCACCCCACCACTCGCCCTTGTGAGCTCCGTGCTGGAATAGATCGACGCCGGGATTGCAGGGCTCGCCGTAAACAAGTTCAGGGAAAGACTTCATGATCTGATTCACTGCCTGACGCGTGACTTTCAGGAAACCGGCAGGGCCCCACGCCATTTTGATGCAGCCATCATCCCGAACTGTCGGATACGTCGTCGTCTGACAGCCCATGTACTCTTCTTCGTCCTTTTTGAACCGATAGGTGCCCATCACCACATCGCCCTTGGTTTCAATGAGCGTCAACAGATCCTTCGGATCCCAGGAAACGTCGTGATCGATGAAAACGATGATGGTGGCTTTGGCATCGAGCGCCTTCCGCAGCATGGTTGCGCGGGCCGCCGAGATGTAGGGGCACCCAATCTCATGCACCAGCTCGTGCGCCCAGCCAGCAGCGTCTAATACCGGCACAGATGCCTTCAATGCCTCAATGGTCTGTGGGTACGGCCGCGTCAAGGTGGGTATGCAAAAAACGACTTTGGGCTTCACTTAACGCCAACTCCAAATAAGTTGTGCTGCTCGAACCGCTTTACCGCAACTTTGGAAAAACCGGCCGCAGACATGGCTGACTGCAAGGTCTCTTGAATGAACCCGGTGCGGTGCGCCATGTAAGGATTGACCTCAAGGTATTTGCGAAAGCCATAGAAAAGATCAGCGGCTCTCACCGTTCCCGCCGGGGATTCGTACAGAACGTTCTCATTGGGCTCAAGGCCCCCAAGATCTGGAACGAAAATCATCACGTGGCCACCGTCTTTCAACACTCGTCTGAAGCCCTCAAGACAAGGGCCCACCCGATGCGGAAGTAAATGTTCCAAACAATGCGAGCTGTAGACCACATCGAATGGTCCGATATCGGGAAGCTCAGACATGTCGGCCACGATGTCAGGCCTAACTTCAGGATCGATGTCTAATCGAACCTCGCGAAATTCATAAGGGAAGTAGCCGGGAAGTGACTCCCGGCTACACCCAACGTGAAGGATCTCCTTCAGACCCAAATCCCCAAGCCCTGCAGTGTCGCCGTCACCTCAGCCGCCCATGCCGCCAAAGCGCTACCCACAGTGATGTTGGTAGAGATCGATACCCAGGATGATTGATGGAAAGAGGCCGTGCTTGAACGGATCGCCACAGGCGCAGCTCCGTAGAAAGCGGTTTTCGACCCGGTAGCGCAAACCAGCGTGCCATCAGTGCCGCCGTCGCCTAAAAGATTGACTGCCATGAAAATTACTCCTTAGGTTCCGACAACACGAACGCCGAGTTCCTGATAAGCGACCGTTTCACCTGAAATCGTATCCAGGCGCAGCGGCATCAAATCATTGTCGGTGTCGTAGGTTTGAATGACGCGGATCGAAAATCCGTCGTACTGTTCTTGCCCGTAGAACTTCACTACCGGTGAAACATCGGTCAGAGGCACGCACGCAAAGAGGATTGCATCCTTATGCATGGCGAGCGACTGAGAGTAGGCAATACCACCGCCTGCAGCGGCTGTGATCGCACCGCTTTGCGCGGTTTTCACAGCTACGCCAGCGGCCGGCAATGCAGAGACGTTCTGATACGCGCCACCCGAAATCGGGCAAGGCGAGATCACCGGCGAGATCGCACCGGTCGTGTCAGAAATCGTCGTCACCACGACGAACTGCTTCAGGCGATTCAAGGAAACCTTCGTTTCCGGATCAACATCATTCACGCCCGTAACCGTGAACACATCACCGGCATTCAAGGTCGTGCCGCCCGACGCCCAGCCGGTCATCGGCATGGTGGTAGTCGCCGTGTAGGTATTGCCTACACCGGTTGAACCCACAGTCGTACCGGCAGAGATCACGGGGGTCGAGGTGCCGTAAACGCCGGTCGTATAACCGCCCATTTTTGGCTCTCGTACCGCGGCAAAGCCCAACACGCGGGAGGCAATCATGCCCTCGCGCCACTGATCGGAGATATCGATCTGTGAGTTGAACAAAGCCGAGTTGCTTGAGATCCAGTCCGTTTCATGCACTGGGCTCGTGAGCAACGTTCTGACATCCTCACCCGTGGGTGCAAGGGTTTCAGTTAGGAACTGATTCGCTTGCTGGATGTTCAAGAAGGTAATCGTCGCCGCCGTGGTTCCCAAGTTGCCTACGTTCTTCGCGAACTGGTTGGCGAGTGCCGTGACGTTCGCGTTGATACCGGAGGCAATACGCGTAGAGGCCGGATTGATGATCTGCTCCTCGAAGTCCCCGATGCTGAACTGGCGCTCAACAGAGGAGAGATTCACATCGACGCCGTTTTGCTGGTTCAGCGTCAACGTTGCGGAACGTTGTACGAGATTCTGCGCCGACATGGTGGCACCGGTGCGCAGGTTGAATTGAAACGGCATCCGCACCAGGTAAGAAGTGCCGATCGGTACGCCGTCGATTTTCGCTCCAATCGCAGACTCATAATTGCGATTGCAGGCCATTGCCGCTTGCGCCTTGCTGTGAAGCTTGACGAGCGACTTACGCGCTACCCATGTAGCGGTTAAAAAGCTATTAGGCATGTGATTTCCTCAAAAAATGATGTTGGGTCAAGGCCTCCGGCGCCTGTCCGCCATCGCTTTGCGCTCGCGCGCTACGAAGTCGGCAATCGACCCGCCTTCTTGGGGAGCGATGGCTCCTTTGGATGGGGTCGGCGGTTCCGGGGCGTTACTGATCTGCTTTTGAGGTTTTGGCAGTTTCAATTCAGCTTCGATACGGCCTATTGCCGCACCTTGCTCAATGGGAGATTGCCTCGCGATGCGCGCGGCCTTCTCAGGATTTTTACCCAAGTGATACATGATCTGCGGACCCAAATCGGATTTGACCACCAGTGCGGCTGCATCCTTATCGAGTTGCGGAAGTGCGGGATTGCCTAAAACGACTTTGACATCCGGCGTCGCTTTCGCAAAAGCGTCCATCCGTTGTTCAAACTTCGCTCTCGTATCCTGCACCGATGCGGTGTTTCGCTCCGACTCCAAAGCCTGTTTGACGCCAGCTTGAATCTGCTTCTGGGTGTAGGCGCTCATGGCCTGCGTCCATTTGTCAGTGTCGTACTGGCAACTTTCGAGCGTCGGGGCGGTGCTGATCTCAGCTACAGGAGCAGGCGTTTCCACCTTTCCTGGCTGACTCCAAGCCGCTTCTCTGTAATCGATGAATTTCTTGAGTGCGTTCCTTTCCGCTACCAATTCCTCAATGCGTTCTCGTGCGCTCCCTTTAGGAGGCGCTTCAGGTGCAGGTTCGTCTGCGGCGGGCGGTGTCGAATCCGCTTGAACGACAACATCACTTTCTGGTTCGGGTGGTGACCCCGTTTCCGGTTCGACCGGAGGCGTTACAGGAGTTTCAGCAGCAACGGCTGCCGGCGGTTGGAAACCCTTGTCGTAATTCGTTAGTTCTTCGAGCGTAAATGAATCAGCCATAAGACCTCACACGGCGTGCGTGCCGCGAAACGTTATTGAAGCGGAATGACCTGTGCGCCAGGTGCAGCGGGAATATTGGGACTCAAAGGGGCGCCGGCCTGTGCTTGAGCGGCAGCCGCCGCGGCAATGGCTTGCGGTAATGTCATGCCAAGATCGAGAGCCGCTTTGACGTTCGCCAAATGCTGGCCGGCGACCTTGGTCACATGTTCCTCGATGTACACATCGCCTGAAGATGCTTTGCTAGCCTCGATATGCGCCTCTGCAATTCCTTTTGCGGCCTTGCTTTGCTGGATCTGCAACTGCGCGACCTGCATCGGATTGGGCGGTGGCGGTGGCCCCATTGCGGCTTTCTCAGCCTCTGTCGGCTCAATGGTGCCCTTCGCGATCAGCATCTTTCGCAAGCGGCGCGTCATCTCTTCGGAATCTGGCGTATCAATCGCTTTGGTGATCAGATCCGGAATCGTCTCGGCAAGTCCTGGGACAGACCCAGCCGCATCCAACAAGGTCGCAAGAGATTCCTGTCGTGCTGTCTGGTACGAAGGCCCTAAGGTGATGTCGCAGTCGTAGGAGCCTTCCTTCAAATCGTTCATCAGCTCGCCGGTGTCTTTCTGGCCGTTGACCGTCACCAGCTTATCGACGCCATCAACGCCGATGATTCTCACAACACGCTCGGTGTCGTAAATCGTCGGGATCATGTCGATTGACATCGAGGCGAGAAGTTTCAACGCCAACCCGTAGTTCGAGATGAACTCATGGCTTCCCAAATCGGAACGGCGCGTATGGGTCACAAGCGCCTTACCCGATACGCGGTTCATATCATCGGCATTGCCCAAGGCAGGATCGAAGTAACCCGTTGTGGCCTGGATGTCCTGCGCGGCCTTCTGGGCCATCGCAATCGCACCCGCTGGAACATCGATCGGCGCTTCACGAAACGGCATGCCATTGTTCGGTGCGTCCTTATCGACGTTGTACGGCATGTAAATTCTTGGAGCTGTGTTCGAGGAGTTCCACAGATCTTCGAACCCTACGATCATTTTCGGCGTCACGAAATAACGCGCTTTCGGAACCAAGGCAGAACGCTCTAGCGCATCGCTTGATTGGAAGTTGTAGGCCTTCTGTGCGTCCTTGGAATGGCGAATCAAGGACTGCAATTTCTGCTTGCCTTCGATATTGATGTACCGGCCTGGCATTCTTACGATCGGAACGCGCTTCCAGTCATACTCGATCGGGCCTTTCAAAATATTGGCCCCATCGCACTTCGCATAGCGGATTTTGTAGCTGCGCACGCTTCGGACTCGCATCACGGTTGCAGCTTCTTGTTTCGTTCTGGCGAGGTGTTCCTCTACCGCCTTTTCCTTCTTCGTATAGTCGATCACCCGACCATCAGAGAGAAGCGCAATCTCTTTCTCAAACGCGAAGCGTTCAAAGTAATTCACGACTCGTATCTGGCCGTCCGTATACCAGCCTAAAGAGTCTCGCGACATGTCGAAGGTCGATGGGGTTTGATCAGGATATTCGGCCTTGTATTTCTCTGTCGAAATCCTCCCGCCTTCCATCGCCCACTGCGCATCAGCACCACAAGGGTCAGTTGATTCAGGGTCTCTTACGACGGTCAAGGGATTTGGAATCCACTGAATCCTTAAAACCTGATCGAAGCTGTTATCAGCCTCCCACTCAGGCATCAGCATCATTTCGCCATAACCACCGGCGACCGATTGCTTGTAGGTCTCGGCATAGATTTCCTCTGCGCGAGAGTCCTGCTCAATACAACGCCACAGGCCACCGTAAATATCGGCAACGGCTTGGGAGCCATCCTTGATCGGCCTGACCTTGATCGCTGGAGCTGTCTGTCTTTGATCCCCCAAAACCATGTTGACCGGCTGCAATACCCGGTTGAACGTGTACGATGGGCGGCCGCGGCGAAGCGATATGACGATCGGATCCCACTGGCAGAAATCTTCCGAATCAAATACGAAAGACATGTCCTCAGTGTGAAGACGCCTATTCTCTGCATCCGCCGACTCGCCCTTCTGCGCCCGAAGTTTGATCTCGGTTACAAGATCTCCCTTTTCCGCCTCCGACATCGAGACGAAGCCCGGCTGATCTTCTTCCTTCATCCTGCCCACACGCTATTCACATTCACCTTCCACCAATTCTTTGATCGCTCCGTGGGTTCGCAGATTTCCCGGTCAAGCCCTGACATGATCAGATAGCGCATCGCATCCATTAAGTGATCATTGGACTTCACGACACGTCCTTTCTCATCGCGGCGGTAGAGACGGTATTCAGCCAATAGATTGGCGCAATTGCGGAAGACTTTGATTTGTCCTGCTCCCAGCATTTCCCAGCATTTATAGATTCCTGCCTCCACCGCGTTGTCGGCAAAATCCAGGTCCAATCCCAGATCGCGGTAGATATCGATGAGCGCGGAACCGTCTTTTTGGCTTCGGCCTCGAGCTGCCGGGTCCACAACAAAGGGGACCCACTTGCCGCGTTGGTGAATAGAGAAAACAATTTGGCTTGGTTCAGTCTTCGCTCGGTACAATTCGTCATAGAGATATACGCATCCGGTGTCGCGATCGTGAGCCGCCCAAACAGCCGCCGTTCTATTCCAACCCACATCCAAGGCGGCACAGCGCGGCCAGTGCTTGGGTAATTCAAACGGGGTGACGGTGAAGTCAGTTTCCGGCACGGTATAAATGGCGCCGGCCCCGAGTTGGGGTATCCCCTTCGATCTTGAATCGCGCTGCCACGGTGGTACCGCGGCAAGCATCGTTTCTTTTTGCGCAGCCGTGAGGTGAGCCGAGTCATCCCAGCTCACAAAAAAAGCCGCTTTCATTTAATTGACGGTCGGCTGCAATTCGGGGAGAAAGGACAGCATCAATTCCGTCAAGCCTAAAAGCGGCGTAGCCGTCAAATACACGATGCCATTGGTCGTCATCGTGCGAAGCAAGCATTCGGTGTAAATGTCGATCGGGCACTCCTCATCGAGCCATACCACATGCTGAGAGGTTCCCTGGAACGCCTGGCGCCCCTGGTCATATGATTTGAAATGCAGGTTCGATGTCCCACCCACATGCTTGACCCTGACCGCTTCAACACAGTCAGAGAGACCGTGCTTGACTGAGGTGTTGATGATCAAGTCCCCTGGGATCATGCCGGTACCCTCATCGCCCGCATCTCCAGGGGGCCCAAGAAGTTCCTTCTGCAAAATGTCCCTGACAGTTCGAGCGGTATCTCCTGCGCACCAGGCATCCACTGGATCTTCAAAGCGCTTACCGCGCCACCAGCGCGGATATTTTCCGGTCAGATGGCAGGTCGTCTCATAAGCTCCGGCGAGAGTCTTGCCCGACCGGTTACCGCCAAGGAGAGCCCTTTCATTGAACTCATCGCCGGCAGCGAAGAACAAAACATGCTTGATGTAGAGTTCCCGACGGTATTGCCCCTCATCCGGGTAAAGCGACTTAATTCTGTTGCGCGCGCTTCGGCGTTTCTTCTCCTCCAGCAAGTTCAGCAATTCGAGCTTCGCGGCGCGCGATATCGATTCGTCTGGGGTTTGCGGGGAGTTCTGGGACAATACTGACGACTCGCTCATCTCCTCGAAGCTTGGCGATTCGTCTATCGAGTTCTGCATCGGATAGTTTCATCTCGTGAGTGTTTTCTATCTTTAGGCGATCCGAGTACTGTTCGTTCTTCGCTTTCAAAACTGCGAGAATGAGTTTGTCGTTACCCTTGCCGGCCGAGTGAATGGCCTTGTCTTCAAAGGTCAAGATCGCAAGCGTCGTCGCTTTTTTCATATCCGCGGCGAAGGCTTGGTTTGTTTCAAGTTCGCGGTAATAGGCGGCCGCCGAAACATTCACCGTCGCGCGTGCGCCGTGAAGGTCACCGGAATTGACGAACTCATCTATCAGCACGGAACGGATGTCATCCGTCCACTTGAAATCATTGATCAGCCGGCGCTTCTCAGCCTCCGGAGGATCGGGGGGCAGTTTCTGATCGCAGGCCTGGCAGGCTGAGGTCGATACAAATCGTGGCGCCCTATGGCCGTGTTTGCAGGTCTTGCCGTTGTAGTAGTGCTTTAAGCCCCTGGTGCGAGCTTCGGAGCGGGAGACAAAATCATGCTGCATCGACGCTCATCGATTGCGGTTCCAAGATCCCTACATCGGCCCTTGAGTCTGAAAGCCAGTACGCTGACTGTTCCGGAATCACCAGAAGCGTCGCGCCTTCGTATTCAAACTCAACCCCGGACCGCCAGCCGAACTCGATCACATCCCCGACCTTCACTCGCATGGGACGGATAACCCCTACCTCCGGACCGTCCTCAAACCAAGTCACTTCATCCGCACGTTCCGGGTTTTTCCGGTAAGGCAGCTTGCGTCTCATGCGCCGGCCGGGACCTACCGCAATCACCGTACCCTTGCGTAACCTAATGCCGGCGACGTACAGGAATGCATGCTGGTACTCGATCGGCCGCACACAGATCAAATCCCGAAGAGGCTTGATCATTCGACCGCCAACAAATCAGACTCACGCACGATCCAGATCCTTACTCCTGAATAAATGCCCTCGACCGCATTGCCCTGTTTGATCCGCACCACATCCCCAACCTTGACCTCCATGGGGGCCGAGGAGCCATCGGGTAAGGGTCTGCCGGGACCGGCCGCCATAATCCGGCCCCTGAAGGCCATACGAGGATCCAAGGTCTGCACCAGCCCATCCAGGGACTCAGGACGAATCACACACAACTCCCCCAACGGGGTCGGATAGATCATGAGGTGGTCGCGATCCCAACAAGCTCAATGATCACGATCTGCTGTACCGTGATGGAACCGGAGGCCGCATTCGTGTCAGGAATGACCGCCGTGATCTTCACCTGGAAATTCTCCCGCCCATACCACTGGCGGGTCAGTTGCAGGACAGTCCCCAGGATCTGCAAGATCTGACTGGTCCCCGTGGGGGTCACCGAAGTTGGTCCAACCACCACTTGGGCTGAATCCAGAGAATCGATCCGATATGAAATCGAACTCGGCTGGGCGGGAACCGCCGCGGAGGTTAAGAACGTCATCTGCAACAGCACGTCCTGCCCGGCATAGGAGGTCTTACGAGGGTAGGGAAGCTCTGGTAACCCTTGTGGCCACGCCGGTCCTCGCGCCATTACCCTAGCGGTCCTATGAAGGCCACGTTGATCGCACCGACCATGAGCACGACGAGAATCATTTCTTCCCCTTCTTCTTGATCACCCTATCGGCCCTCTTGTGCACAGCGTCATGCTCCTTGGAACTCATATGCCCCCGAACCCAGGCATCGGTCGCACTGACCTTCGCATCGTGGGCACGCTCGATGATCCTTTGACTTGGGCTGGGCACCTTCTGCACGACTGAACTGGGTGCTCCGGGGCCGTCTAGCATCGAAATTTTCACCATAACCTCACTTATGCAGACGTTTATGCACAGACCCCCGCATTAGGGCTATCCAAGAGTGCATACCCAAGCGTTTATGCGCATATCTATGCTGAGGGCGTAAAACACCCGCCCTACCGACTGAGGGCTAAATCCTTGCGACGCGACGATTGGGGGATAGCGATGACATAGCTCAAGCCAGGGGGTTTCGACTATCTAATAGCCCTATTGGAGCCCTGGTTATGATCCGAAGCTCGTTTAACACAAGGACGATTATGCGTAGTCACTATGCAGCAATCGAATCTAATCAATAGCTTGGCACTGATTGCGAGAAGCTGGATCACTCACTGATTGGACAATAGCCTGTCATCATGAATGCGGCTCACTCAGATGTTCCACCAGGCAGAACACAAGCTCGAAAGCTTTGGCG